>Ga0082335_1001724_pt1 | contig 44302 bp, 38 predicted proteins | sample Subgrocontami58m_FD_72375 | JGI IMG/M metagenome (GOLD analysis project Ga0082335, IMG submission 72375) | Subsurface groundwater microbial communities from S. Glens Falls, New York, USA - GMW37 contaminated, 5.8 m (SPADES assembly) (version 2) ...
CGGAAGCGAAGAAATTGCAGCGCGATATTTTCCCTGCCTGTAAAGTAGGCCTGCTGCATGGGCAAATGAAGCCCGCGGAAAAGGACGCGGTTATGTCGGATTTCAAGGCAAGGCGGTATGATATACTGGTTTCCACGATAATCATCGAAGTGGGAATTGACGTACCCAACGCCACCGTAATGGTTGTGGAACATGCGGAACGGTTTGGACTGGCGCAGCTTCACCAACTGCGGGGGCGTATCGGCAGGGGAAGCGAGCAGTCGTATTGCCTGCTCTTTGGAAGTCCCAGGACCAGTGAGGCGCGCGAACGGCTGAAGATCATGACCAAAACCTGCGATGGGTTCAAGATTGCGGAAATGGATTTTAAACTGAGAGGTCCCGGTGAATTCTTTGGCACACGTCAGCATGGACTGCCCGAATTGAAGATTAGCGACCTCGTCAGGGATTTCCCCATCCTCAAGCAAGCCCGTAGCGACGCGTTTGAAATCGTATCCGGAGACCCGCATCTTACCCTGGAAACGCACCAAAAAATCAGACAAAGGGTGCTGGAGACATTTAAGGACAGACTGGAACTTATTAGTATTGGGTAGCGAAAAATCAAGCCTAAAAACCGCCGCCAAGGGCAGCCGGATTAATGTTCAGGAACTTCAATGTTTTTGGTAGGGCGGGTTCAGATTTGCAATCTGAACCGTGTGGTTTGAGCATGCGATAACCAGTTGAACAGTCACAGCGCCCGGAAATACATAAACCCTCAGGTTCAAGTTGCAAACTTGAACCCGCCGCAACTGTTGCGAACCCGCAAAGTTTAGTTTGTAGAGCGAAGAGCCTCTTCGCTCTCCATTTAATGTTCAGGAATTTCAATGTTTTTGGTAGGAGCCAACTCCCGTTGGCGACCGGGCGCTTATGCGCCGTTGTACCGTGTCAATCGCCGACAGGAGACGGCTCCTACCAAGGATATCACTGCTTTACCGCTATCCGGTTGCGTCCCTCTTCTTTTGCCTTATATAACGCCTTATCCGCGCTGCCAATGAGGGTGGAGGGGTATGTGTTGCGGCCGGGAATGGCAGTGGCGACGCCAAGGCTCATGGAAACCTTGTCAATAACCCCGGAGTTGACGTGGGGAATACCGAGTTCTATAATCCGTAACCGCATGGCCTCTGCCACGCTAACGGCGCCGGCCATATCAGTCCCCGACAGGACGGCTACAAACTCTTCTCCGCCGTACCTGGCAATAATATCGCCTGGCCTTCTCACCGCACTGCGGAAGGTTTTTGCTATTTGCCGGAGGCAATCGTCCCCGGCCTGGTGGCCGTAGGTGTCGTTAAATGCCTTGAAATGGTCAATATCTGCGAGGATTATTGATATAGGGGTTGCGTCGCGCGTTGCGCGTTTCCACTCCTGTTCGATGAATTCGTCAAAGTAGCGGCGGTTGGGTATGCCGGTGAGTCCATCCATATACGAAAGTCGTTCAAGCATCTCGTTGGCCGCCTCAAGCTGTCGCGTCAGCTCGATCAGCTCTTTTTCCCGCGCCTTGCGGGCATCCATCTCGTACTTTAGCCGTAAGGCCGAACGCACCCGCGCCAGCAGCTCTATTTTATTGAAGGGCTTGGTGATGTAATCAATTGCACCGGCAGCAAAGGCCAACTGCAATTCCTTTGTCTCTGTGACGGCCGTTACCATGATGATGGGGATGCCATGAAGATGGCCGTGTTCCTTGATGGTGCGGCAGGCCTTTATGCCGTCTATCTCCGGCATGAGGATATCCATCAGGATCAGGTCAACGTGCGCATTGGCGCCCGATGGATTGTCTACGTTCAGCAGGTGAAACGCCTCCCTGGCGGACCTTGCAAGCAGGAGGTCGTTATAGTCCGCTTCCTTTAAAATGTGCTCAAGCAGTAATAGACTGTCCTGCGAATCGTCAACAATCAGTATGCTCATGTCGTATGTTCCTTTCTGTTTACAAGAAGCGGGATACAAGAAGCGAGAAGCAAGAAGTACGATATGTTGCACATCTGGCTACTTGCCTTCTCGCCCCCGCTGCGGGTTCAAGTTTGCAACTTGAACCTGGAGGTTTATGTATTTCCGGGCGTTGTGACTGTTTAACTGGTTATCGCACGTTCAAACCCCAAGGTTCAGGTTACAAACCTGAACCCGCCAATGGGTCTGAACCCACTTGTGGGCCTGAGCCCGCCAATGGCAAGAAGCCGGGTGCGCGATGCGCGATATGTGGCACATCTAGCCTCTTGCCTCTCGCTTCTTGCTTCAGACTTCAGACTTCAGACTTCAGATTTCTCGTCTCTTGTCTCTCCCCGGTCGCGTATTTATAAATAATCTTCAGCAGGCCGTCCTTCCGTATGGGCTTGGAAAGATAGTCTGTGCATCCGGCATCGAAGCACTTCCGCATCTCATCCGACCCCTGATGCGCCGTCATGGCGATGATCGGGATATTTTGCGTGCCTTCAAGCGCCCGAATGGCCGTTGCCGCGGTATAGCCGTCCATGACGGGCATTTCCATGTCCATGAGTATCAGCGAAAAAATCCGCCTTTTCGAGGCGTCCAGCGCCTCCTGCCCGTTTTTGGCAAAATAAAGCCTTAACACCGTTTCTTTTTTCAGGTAATTGCCGATTAAATTTCTGTTGTCAATGGAATCGTCCACCGCCAGTATGGCAGGACGCGGGTCTATCCACTTATTGACTGCGTCAAGAAGCGCACTCTTTTTCATCGGTTTGGTGATGTAGTCGTCCATGCCGCCTTCCAGGCACTTTTCCCGGTAACCCTGGACGGCGTGCGCAGTGAGGGCAATGATCGGGATGCGTTCGGCGTTGGCGTCCTTTTCCCACTGTCTGATTATGTTCGTCGCCTCAAAGCCGTCCATTTCCGGCATCTGGATGTCCATCAGGATCAGGTCGTAATGAAACGCGCGGACGGCCTCTACGGCAGCCTTGCCGTTCTCGGCAATATCTACCGGGTAACCGGCCTTGTCCAGGATGGTTTTTGCAAGGCGCTGGTTGTCCACGTTGTCTTCCGCCAGCAGGATTTTCACGTGTGCTCTGTCTGGCGCTGATTCCGCCGGTTTTGCAGGCGCGGGCGCTTTTTCCGCCTTTTCAGTGACGAGCAACACCTTCATGAGGGTTTCTATAAGTATCGTTTGCCTGACCGGCTTGGCAAGCGAATCGTCAATTCCGTACTCAAGCATTTGCTGCGTGTTGAGCCTCCCAAGAGAGGATAGCATAATGATTTTGACGGCGTCAAGGCCGGGTTCCTTCCTGATTATCTTTGCAAGCTCCAGCCCGGCCACGCCGGGCATCTGATGATCAAGGATGATTACGTCAAACCGGTTCGTTTTGTCGCGCAAAAGCGAAAGGGCGGCAGCCCCGCCGTCCGCTTCCTTTACCTGAAACCCCCAGGCGGAAAGCATTTTTTGCAGGATAAACCGGTTGGTGCGGTTGTCGTCAATTACCAACGCCTGAATTGTTTCCGCTTCCGGAAAAACAAACGAGGTCTTTTCAGGGATGACTTCCCGGGTATTGAAAGACAGGCAGAAATGAAAGGCAGAGCCCTTGCCCTCTTCGCTCTCCACCCGGATATGGCCGCCCATCAATTCTACAAGCGCCTTTGTAATGCTCAGGCCGAGTCCCGTCCCGCCGTACTTGCGGGTTATAGAGGCATCCACCTGGGAAAATTTTTCGAAGAGTTTTTCCTGGTTTGCCCTTGAAATCCCGATGCCGGTGTCGGACACCATGAAATGGATTTTCCCTGCATCGGCGGCATCCGCCCGTTCGACGCTGACGACCACTTCTCCCTTTTCCGTGAATTTGATGGCGTTGCCGACGAGGTTCACCAGTATTTGCCGCAGGCGGTTCGGGTCTCCGGTAAGCAGGGCAGGGATGCCCGGTTCAATGAAACATATCAGTTCGATTCCTTTTTCTGCCGCACGGGTATTCAATACCTCCGCGACGTGTTCCACCAGTTCCCGGAGATTAAAATTAACGGCGTCAATCTCCATGCGTCCGGCCTCTACCTTCGAAAAATCAAGGATGTCGTTTATCAGACACAGGAGCGATTCGGATGACGACAGGACGATCTTTAAGTAACCGCGCTGCTCTTCCGTCATTTCCGTGTCCAGCGCCAGTTCGGTCATACCGATAATGGCGTTCATGGGGGTGCGGATTTCGTGGCTCATGTTTGCCAGGAAATCGCTCTTGGCGCGGGTGGCGATGTCTGCGGATTCCTTGGCCATGCGAAGCGCCTCCTCTTTCTGTTTGCGTTCCGTTATATCTAAAAAAGTTACTACGGCGCCAATAGTTTTTCCGCTTAGTTTAACGGGATAAGACCAATATTCGGCTGGAAAAGACGTGCCATCCGCCCGCCAGAATACTTCTTTGTCTATATGGATGTTCTGCTCTTCATGAAAAGCACGGTAGATGAAGCATGCTTCTACCGGATACGGCGTTCCATCTTCGCGGGTGTGATGAATGAGGGCGTGCATGTTTTTCCCTGTGATTTGCTCCTGGTTGCTGTAGCCCAATATGCGGACACATGATGGATTGCAGAAGGTACAGTTGCCTGAGAGATCTATTCCGTAAATTGCCTCCGCCGTGGAACTCAGCAGCAGGCGGATTTGTTCTTCGCTCCGCTTCAATACCTCTTCCATCCGTTTGCGCTCCGTAATGTCTTCGGTAAGCCCCAGAAAGTGTGTGATCGCTCCATCATGATTTCTGACGGGCGAGATGACGGCGGACGCCCAGTACAATTCGCCGTTCTTTTTCCTGTTGTGAAACTCCCCCTGCCAGTTGTCTCCCGCAGTGATGGTGTCCCACAGGCGTTTGTATTCTTCGGGCGGGGTCTCTCCCGATTTCAGCATGCGGGGATTCTGGCCAAGCGCCTCTGCGGCTGTGTAACCGGTCAACTGGGTGAATTTCTGGTTCACGTATTCGATGTTCCCTTTGGGGTCGGTTATTATGGCTATCATGGGGCTCTGCTCTATGGCCTTTGACAACTTTTGGATTTCTTCTTCGAGGTGTTTGCGTTCGGAGACGTCGCGGATTATGCCGGTAAATATCCTTCTGTCGTTAAGCCTTACCTCGCTCACGGAGAGCTCTATGGGGAAGACCGCGCCGTCCTTCCGTTTCCCGGCGACTTCGCGCCCGATGCCGATAATCTTTCTGATGCCGGTACGCAGATAATTTGCAAGATAGCCGTCGTGTCTGCTGTGGTAGGGTTCGGGCATGAGCATCTTGACGTTGCGTCCGACCACTTCTGAGCGCGTGTATCCAAATACCTTTTCCGCAGCGAGGTTGAAGGATTCGATGACGCCGTGTTCGTCAATGGTGATGATCCCGTCAACGGTCGTATTAAGGATGGCGGACGTCTTTGCCTCGTTGTTTCTGAGTTCTTCATGTAACCGGTTCCGTTTTCCTGCGCTGTTTCTGTAAACGACGTATGACAGTCCGGCAAGGACGCACGCGAAGATATTTCCGGAAATTATCGTGAAAGCCGTGATTCTTGCCATTGACTCTGAATTTTTCACGCGATGGCTCAGTAGCAGGGTTTCGTCCTGTTTCATGTCATCGGTCAGCGTGCGGATTTTATCCATAGAGGACTTTCCTTTTTTGGTGAGTATCAATTGTTGGGCGGCCTCAAATCCCTTGTGTCTGCGCAGGTCGGCTATTTCATTTGTTATGGCGATTTTTTCGGCGATGAGGGGGGCAAACTGCGCCAGTCTTTGCTGCTGGTGGGGATTGTCCGCCACCAGCGATGTAAGACGCTCAACGCCTTGATTGATTGTGGCAAGGGCGGTTTTGCAGGGTTCCAGGAAATCCTCATTTCCCGTTATTGTGTAACCACGCGTCCCGGTTTCCACGTCCTTCAGGAGAGACAGTATTTCTTCCAGCGCCGTCAAAACCTCGTGGGTATGGATTTCGCGTTGAGTGGTGGCGGCGAGGCGGGTTATGTTTACGTAAGAAAATGCGCTGATAAACACCCAGACTACCAGGGCGATGGAGAAACCTACATTGACTTTTTTATCGGATGATGTATTCATAGGTATTTTAGAAAATTACAAAAATGTGTGATGGGTGACGGGTGGCGTGACGCGTGACGGTGTTACCCGTTACCCGTTGCCCGCCGTCCGTTACTCGCTACCGCCCCCCCCGTGCGGGTTCAAGTTTGCAACTTGAACCAGAAGGTTTATGTATTTCTGGGCGTTGTGACTGTTCAACTGGTTATCGCTTGCCCAAACCCCAAGGTTCAGGTTACAAACCTGAACCCGCCAAGGGACGTTGTTACTCGCCACACATCGCCCGCCACGCGTTACTCGCTACCGCCCCTCTGCGGGTTCCACCACCCGCAGGTTCACGTTTGCCCCACCCGTGGGTTCTCACACACCCCCTGCGGGTTCAAGTTTGCAACTTAAACCTGAAGGTTTATGTATTTCTGGGCGTTGTGGCTGTTCAATCCGGTATCGCTCGCTCAAACCCCAAGGTTCAGGTTACAAACCTGAACCCGCCAATGTGTGAGACGAGTGACGTTGTTACCCGCCACCCGCCACCCGCCAACCGCCACTCGCCACCCATCACTTATCCAGTGTTTCCCGTATCTTTTTCAGGAGGTTTGCGGGGATGATGGGTTTCATGATGACCTCTATGCCTTTTCTGCTGAGTTCCTCGTCCTGGATGATGTTTTTATCATAGCCGGTCAGAAAGAGCGTTTTTATACCAGGTTTTATCTTTGTTATCTCAAGATATGCCTCCTTGCCGCTCTTTATGGGCATTACCACGTCAAGGAGGACGAGATTTACGCGGTGACTGTTTTTTGTGAAAAGGTCTACCGCCTCGCTTCCGTTTGCCGCGTCAATGACCTTATAGCCGGCGACGCCGAGCATGGTTTTTAAAAGTTTCCGGATATCGCGGTCGTCTTCCGCGATGAGAATGGTTTCCGCGCCGCCTGCGGGTCTTTCTGCTATTTCCAATGGCTGTGTTTCCACCGCCTTTTGTGCGAGCGGCAGGTATATGTTGAACGTCGCGCCCCTGCCCGGCGAGCTCTCAACGTGTACGTGTCCGCTGTGCTGCTTGATTATTCCGTACACGATTGCAAGCCCCAGCCCTGTTCCCTTTCCCACTTCCTTTGTGGTAAAGAACGGTTCGAAGATGCGCTCCTTTGTCTTTTTATCCATGCCGACTCCCGTATCCGACACGGAAATCAGGACGTGTCTCCCGATGTTTCCAAATCCCTGTGTCATCAGAAAGATGTTGTCTATATCAACGACGTCGGAGCTTATCGTTAGCGTGCCGCCGTCCGGCATGGCGTCCTGTGCGTTTGTCGCCAGGTTCATGAGCACCTGTTCTATCTGGCCGCCGTCCCCCATGATCACACAGTCTTTCCCGGTAAGCATGATTGTAATCCGGATATTTGCCCGGATAAGCCTCAGCAGGAGGTCTGACGTGTGTTTTATAACGTCGTTGACGTCCACCGATTTTAAAATGTACGGCTGTTTTCGGCTGAAGGCAAGGAGTCCTTTTGTTAATTCGGCGGCGCGCATGGATGTTTTTACTATTGTTTGGGCGTAACCCAGCGCGGGGTTGTTGTTTTTCAACTCGTCGTAAAGCAGGTTTCCGTATCCGACGATGGTCATGAGGATGTTGTTGAAATCGTGGGCAATGCCGCCCGCGAGGTTGCCGATAGAGTCCATTTTTTGAGCGTGGAAGAGCTGCTCCCTGAGCCGTTCCCTTTCCTCTTCCGCATGTTTGCATTCGGTGACGTCGTTTCCGGAGCAGAGCACTCCGGTGATTTCGCCTTCCTTGTTTGTCAGGACGGCGTTTTCCCACGAGATAATCCTCTCTTCGCCGGTTTTTGTTATGATAGGGTTTTCGAAGTGTGTATACTCCGCAATCCCGCCGTTCATGATCTTTTGAAAAATGCCGAGCAGTTCGTCTTTCAACCGTGCAGGAATAAGGACGTCGAACCAGTTCTTTCGCAGAATTTCATGGGGTGTATATCCAGAAATCTCGCACCCCTTCCTGTTGAAGAGGGTGATGTTTCCCGCTGAGTCAAGGGCTGCTATGATAACGCCCGCGACGTCGAGATAACTCTGTGAAATGTCCTTTTCCGCCTGGAGTTTTTCCTCCAGGTGTTTCCGTTCCGTTATATCAAGGGCGATAGCGCCGATGTACCGTTTTCCGTGCGCGTTTTTCAGGGGGAATTTTAAGAGCATCCAGTGCCGGGAATCGCCGTCAGGGGTGGGAATAATTTGATCTATTTCAATTGCCCGGTCTTTTTCAAGGACTTCTTTGTTGTGTGACAGTGAAATGCTTGCTATTTCACGGGGCAGCACGTCGGAGGCGGGTTTGCAAAGAATTTTGTCCGGGGTTACGTCAAATGCGCGTTCAAACGCCCTGTTTATGTAAACGGCGCGGCCAGCCTCGTCCATGATAATGCATACGACCGGTGTGTTGTCCATGAAGGCGTTGAACCGTTCTTCGGAGGTTCTTAGCAGGCGGACGGTATTGTCATAGTCCTTGCGTAGCCGCATGGTGTCTATGCCCATCTTTACGGCGACAGGCAGGTGGCTGACGTGGTGCTTTGTGACGTAGTCGCTCAGTCCCAGTTTCATACCCTCAACGGCTATCTCTTCGCTGCCGGAGGCGGTGAGCATGATTACGGGCAGGTATGGATCGAGTTTCTTCGCCTCTTTGATAACTTCCAATCCATCGAGGCCGGGGTTGTCGTAGTCGGTGATAACCGCATCAATGCCGCCCTGTTTCATTGCCGCGTCGAATTCGTGTCTTTCGGTGATTTCAGTGCACACTGCGTCGGGAAATTCTTTGTGGAGGTGGTGGATGGCCAGTTTTCTGAAGTCTACGTCGTCGTCAATAATCAGGAACTTCATAGCGGGTTCCTTTCTGTGTGTTGGCACACTACAAGACGAATTTTGACATTCTGTTTGTCGTAAGGGCAGGTTTCAAACCCGTTCCTACGGTTTTGTAGGGCGAAGAGTCTCTTCGCCATATATTACGTACAGGACAGACTCCTGTGGGTTCAAATCTGCAATTTGAACCTGAAGGTTGACATATTCGAGGGCGCGATGACGTTTGATCTGGTATCGCTCAATCAAACTATAGGGTTCGGGTTTCAAACCTGAACCCGTAAGGGGAGATCGCGACCCCGCACTGCTTTCAATCTGGCAGGGGGTAATTCATGAATCGTCCCCACGTGTGGATAAAATAGCTACGGAAGGCCAGATTTGTAAACATTTTACCACGAAATATGCAAAAAACACAATTTTAATCGGCGCCGTCCGGGTAAGTAATCGCGTGAGAGTGGCATTGTTGTTCTTTGAGAGTAGTTGGTCAAAGGGTCGTCTGCTGCGGGAGAAAAAAGTTTTGCTGTTGTCTGGATTTGTACGAAAGACAAGGGATAGGCGCAGGAGAACATCCGGGATCATTTGGGACACCCGACTGTCAAAACGACCGAAATTTATGCCCATATAGGTGAAAACCACCTTAGACAAAGTATAAATATTCCGGCGATCAATGCACTGATTAAAAGCGATACAACACCTACAGCACAGACGGCTTGATTTGCCATCAAGAGGTACTGTTGCCGGTCTCCTTTAAAGAAGGAGACCGGATAACTTTTCGGCCTGTCAGAGGCGAGTTTCAATCCTTGTTTTAAGGAATAGTGAAATGTCACCAGAGCGACATCTCGTGCTTCTTCTGTTAATACACTCTCAAGCCCCTTAACTCTTTCAATTCATCGTGTCAGTGTCGGATTCCGTATCGGTTAGAGAGGCTGCAAATTTTCTCAACAGCTTACTTGTACTTTCATTGGGGGATTTTTTCTATAAAACCTTTGAGACCATTTAAAAATTCTTTTGCAATCCTAATATATTCAGCAGCGTCTTGAGTGGTTATCATAGCGAACTCTTTGTAATCACCCTCTTGCCTGGCATCAAACAATTTATGAAGCATCTTCGAATAGCTTTTGTCTAACTTTCCCTGGTGAACAAATTCTTTGTTGAACACGGAAAGAACACCTGCATGTTTAGATGTTTTTATGTTTACGTCCGCTTTTAAAAAGAGAGCCAGAACCGCATAAAACATAGAATAATATGCCCTGTTAGTGATAGAACGCGGGCTGAGATTATTTTGTAGCATTTTCTCAGCATCCAGGAGTGTTTCCTCGGCTTGCTTTATTCTGTAGGAAAGTAACGTTTCTTTATCCGTCATATCTTTATGCCTTCTTTTGTAATATTTTTTACTATTGGGGATGATCGTATCGGCGAATTTTCTATTTCGTCTTTAGTGAAAATCAAAGGCGAAATAACAACGAAGTTCTCAAAACCCACCTCCCACACAATATCAGAAATCTTTTCTTTTAGTTCTTTATCAAGTGATTCTACCTCCAGAAATACATCCATATCCGATAAGTCGTCTGCATCTCCCCGTGCCCGCGAGCCAAAAACCCTGAAATCAACAAGGTTCACGACCTCGGACAATCTCTCTTTCAATGTTTTTGCTATCTCGTAATCTTTTGGTTTCATGTCTTTACTCCGTAGTTTAAGCATATTCTTTGACAACAACTTTTGAACTTTCCATATCAATAACTCTCAACTCTTTTCACCGTCCCGAATCTCCTCGAAACCGGCAGATTCGCTTCGCTCACTACATGCTTCCCGATGCCCAAATAATCAGGGATTTCAAAGTTTACGGAGGACTAGCCAAGAAAGCCGAGCATGGACTATTTGAATTTGTTCCTTATAAATTCCCTAGAGCGGCTCTGCCGCAACCGAAGTTGTAAAACCGTCCTCCCGTAGTGTATATTTGATTTTATTAAAGTGGAATCCTAACCACTGAGTAATTTATACACAAGAGAGGAGGACGGCAATGGAGAAGTTTCTGGAGAGATATGATAGCAAAATCAGTGGGGTAATATCAACCTTTGATCGGATGATATTTAAAGGGCATATCATGTCGTTTTTTCGAAAGGGCAATAGGCATCATTATTTATTTCAGGAGAAGGTGTTGTTTAAGGATTTTGGGAAGTATGCAAAGAAAGTGTCGGGTGAGATTAAGGATAAAGCACGAGAGCTCTCGGACAAAGAGGGCCGTCCGTTAATACCGCTGGATTCAAGCAGCATAAGCAAGGAAGACGTTGCCCGGAAGATACAAGAAGAAGAGCAGGTAAAAGAGTGTCTTATTTGTGTGTTAGCCCGACTTTCGCAATTCGAGTTGAAAAACGGTTATTTTTAGGCATGAATCGCCTTGAAACCCCTGATTTTAAAGGAATGGATTTTCAAAAAGTGCTGTAGTGCCGACCTACCCTATTGACGCATTCCGTAAAAACTGAGAAAATGTTTTCATGTTTTTACGAGCAAAATCACGGACGAAAGACGGAAAAGCGCACCGTTATTGGAGTGTGGTGGAGAACCGTAGGGTAGCCGGGGGAGGTGTGGTTCAGCGGCAAGTACTTTACCTGGGGGAACTCAATGACAACCAACGGGCTGGATGGGTTCGGACGATAGAGGCGTTTTCGGGTGAAAAGACCGAGGCAAAACAACTGGCACTGTTTCCGGATGGCCGGGAAGAATTGCCTATACTGGATTGCGAGACCGCAAGGAACGGTCTATGCGTCGCCGCAGGCTCAAACGGCTGTGGGCAAGCCTGCACGAAACTGCGCAATCGAAAGAACATCACGCGTGACAACCTGCTGATGCATACTTGTCCTCATGAAAATGGGGATCGGGGCATTAAAGAAAGAGGCCGGACGAGACTTTGGGCTGGTTCGTATCTCTCTGCCAAATCCTCAGGAACCGGTGAATGAACACACGTTCTGTTTTGAACTGGACCGCGAACGCCTGCGGCGAAAGGTGCGACGTGAGGGACGCTATCTGCTTCGTTCCAATATGCAGGCGGCTTCGCCTGAGACCGTCTGGGAATCGTATCTGCTTTTGACCCGCGTTGAACAGGCGTTTAAGGATTTAAAGGGGGGAGCTTTCCATCCGTCCCATCTGGCGCCAGTTGGAAAAGAGAATTGAAGCCCATATTTTTGTTTCCTTTCTGGCTTATTGTCTCCACACAACGTTGCGAAATCTTGCACGGGGACGAGCCGCAGGTCTCACGTCAGACGCAATCCCCGAATGAATCTATCGGGGACTCTCAAGCATCCACATGATTGATGTTCATTTACCAACCACAGAAGGTCGTCACATTGTCATGAGCCGCTATACCCAGCCGGAAAATGACGTATCTCTCCTTTTGGCGCAACTGGGACTGACGCTTCCTGAGCAACCACCGCCCAAGGTTTATGCCTCCGGACAAACCAGTCTGTAGCGCCGACCTTTTTAGGTGACCCCTTGAATTTACTGGCTTGGCTGCTTACGCACCCCTTGAATTGCGAAGGTCGGGCTAAGCGATTGCCGTATTGTTTCTGTACTTGTTGGATGTGTTCATGGTATTTCTGAGGATCATTTTGGTATTCAGCTTCAATTTCATGTCTGATTCTGCGAATCTCTTTTAAGATCGGTTCCTGTGGCATATTGTCCCTCCATAAGTTCTTTGGGAGTACAAATCAATCGGAATCTGCTGATATGCTGCTACTATTAAATCCCGGCTTGGTTTTGCAGAGAGATAACTGATAACACTTGTTCGATATTTATTACCTATAAAAAAGCACTTGGAAGTGGACTTGCGCAGGTTTACATTGAGAAATCCTAAGATTCCTCATTTTGCTTGGAATGACAATGACTGCCCAACTTTTGACGCTCTTACGACTCGTTCTGGTTAAGATTATTACATCGCCACTTTATGAATAACTTCTGATATAAAAGTCTGATAACGAACTCCCAGCCTTTTTGCCTTCTTCTTTATATTGTCCAAATCTTGCTTATTAATCCTGATATTAAGGACAGTATCCTTTTTCCTTTTATTGATTGCGTCTGCGATAGATTTAAACTCACTGTCGGATACAGGTTCGTATGTGCCTTTCAGTAATTCTTTTTCTATTTGCCTTTCTTGAATTGTAAGTTTAGGTGTTCTCATATCATTGTCCTCTTAAATATTTTGGTGTATTTCCTGCTTGGAAACAGTGTTTTTAAAAAATAATATTCTTTTTCTTCAACAAATGGTACTACCCAAATATACTTCTTATACTCAAACAACATAATATTTTGATTTACACGCTTAGGATTCTTCATAATTTTAACCAATTTTGAACTAATGAGGTCTTCAAAAGATGCCCCTCTTGCTTTTTTCAGCCTTTCGTTTTTTAGCGCATCCCAGCGTATTTGTTTCATGATTTTATATTAAATCATATAGTTGCCGATGGAATGAATTTTGGAAAACAGAGCTACTGCAACATTAAGAAGCAAGACCTGACCTCGTTCCGTTTTTCGGTTGTTGCACTATTTACGATTGTGACCTTCACGGTTAAGCAGTAAGCCAGGAAAGGCTGAACTCGCCAAACCGATTAATAGATATTCGAGAAATGTTAGCCGAGTTGGGCCGAAGTCTTCCCAAGGACCCAAATCACTACTAGACCATGCCTTTGCCCAAAAGTAGACAGGCCTTCGGAGTGTCGGAGTTTCGGATGGATAATTCTTAAACAAAGCAGCAGCCCACATTTGGTACTTCCGCTCAATGTGTATTTGATCATGTCCAGGTAATACAGCAGCGCTTAGGTCTCCAATATGATATTCATAGCCATCTCCCCAGCGAGCAAATTTTGACGTATCATGTTCAATACCCTTAATGTTCGCGGAAAGGTTACCATTTCTTTTTCCAATTGTTTCAGCCTTGCCGATATAGAGGGGCGCAACCCCATCACCTTCTTTTACAGCCATAATGTATAAGAGCCCATCATAGATAAATGCCCTTTCATGCCAATCAGAAATCAACTTGGCACATTCACGTCGCACAACTTCTTCCATACTGTCATCGCGACAGAGGACGTTCCGTACCTTTGCATTACCAATTCGCTTAGTGAGTACATTTCCGTTTGGTAACGTATTAAAAAGCGGTACCAATGTCTTCTGAACATTATGATGCTCACAGAAATGATTCCAAATCTCTATGTGCTGTTTCATAAACCTACACTACATACATTCATTTTTATTTTTACTCTACCTAGGTTCAAGAGTGTCTTTACTTTTGGCTTTGTTGGCAGTCGAGGACTGTCGGGAAAAGTCAACAATCAAGCGGTTGATGTCGTTTAGTTCTAGCGTAATGATGCCCTGGCGAAATAGATACAAGAACAGTTCTAGAAATATTTCGCTATCTTGCCGTTCAAATTGCTATGTAGTGCCGAAGTGACCAAGCTGAATTCGCACTTCGCGTTTTGCTAAAACCCCGCCAGCCCCAACTTTAGGTGCTCATACTGTGACAGGTCGCAGTGCGTATTCTCTCTCCCGGCCAGTATGTCTAAGAAGGCGGCGGACCTGATTTCTTCGTAGCTATGTGGCATAGTGATTCCGGTGACAGCTAACAAATTTTATACAGTTTCTGCCTTTAATCAGAGCCGAATCTTAAAGTCAAGGGGAATGAAATACCTAAAAACTGCAAACCACAGAGGTACTGAATGGCGAAACAAAAATGTTACACCGCAGGTTCGAATCCCCGTTTTCACGCGGATAAGATTCTAACTCGATCCACAATGCTTAATCTGTCACCATTCCGTCAAACATCAGGGCTCAGGTTACAAACCTGAACCCGCCATGGATAACCGGCCGTGGGGCAATGGCTGCACACTGTTTCTCTGTCTGTGTAATCGGTGAAATCTGTGGTTACAAACTCTTTTGCTAGCCTGAGGCGCTGCCTCGCTACTCTTTGCCTGCCTTGGCCATTTTAGGTTGGTAGATGCAATAGGGCTCTTCGGCCAGATAGTTGCCAGTGTCGTAGAAGGCACGCGCCCGGCAACCTTCGCAGACCTTCTTGTACTCGCATGCCCCGCATTTGCCTTCCAACAACTCTGGATCACGCAATTTTTGAAAGACAGGGGAGTCGTTCCAGATATCTACGAATTTTTGTTTCTTTACATGTCCCGCCTCAACGGGCAGATAACCGCACGGGAAAACCTCTCCCTTGTGTGAAACGAAGCACACGCCGGTGCCGGCCAGGCATCCCTTCGTCATAGCGGCCATGCCGTGTGTTTTGGGAGAGATGGTAACGCCTTCCTCTTTCGCGCGTTCCCTCATGATGCGGAAATAGTGGGGGGCGCAGGTCGCCTTGGTTTGAATCTTTGCCTCTTTGGAAAGATCATAGAAATGATTGAGCACCTCTTCGTATTTCTTCGGGTGGAGCATCTGGTCGTCGGCAATCTGAACGCCGCAACCTACAGGCACCAGCATAAAGATATGTATCGCATCAGCGCCCATTTTTACTGCCATATTATAAAGATCGTCAATCTGTTCAACGTTGTGCTTCGCTATGGTGCAGTTGATCTGCATGCTCATGCCCAGATTTTTGAGTCTCTTGAATCCCGCGATTGATCGTTCAAACGAACCGGGAATTTTCCGGAATTCGTCATGGGTCTTGGCGTCTGCGCCGTCAAAGCTGATAGAGACCCTGGCAATACCCGCATCCACAATTTTTCTGGCAGTGTCATCGTCAACCAGTGTTCCATTGGTTGCCAGGGCAACGCTCAACCCCTTGCTGACCGCATACTTTGCGATGTCAAAGATATCTGGTCTGAAGAGCGGTTCGCCGCCGCTGAGCACCAGAATAGGCCTGCCCGTTTCGGCTACGGCGTCCACAAAGGCAAACGCCTCTTTGGTAGTCATATCATCCTTGGCAAGGGTAGTGCTCACATCTAACCGGCGGCAATGGACGCACTCCAGGTTACACCCTACCGTAGTCTCCCAGAAGACCAGGCGCAACTGGTTCTTCATGTTCTTCATGTATTCTACCGCAGGCTTACCAGACGTATCGTCTTTTATGCGCGAATAGGTTTCTCGTATGGTTTCGGGATGGCCACCGTGTCCATGTGATGCAGGATGACCGCCGTGACCGTGAGATGTTGGATGGCCGCCTGGGTGCTGACCGTGTGGATGATGTGGATGCGACATGTTTTCCTCCGATTTTTCATGAAATTATTGAGTTAACCACAGAAGCTACAGAAAATCCCGGGGAAAATTGCCCATGGTTGCTATAGCCTCCGCAGCAGAATGAGATATAATTTGAACATTATAAAGGAATATCCATTCACTGGTCAATTAAGAAAACAATCTTTTCTGACGGGTTCACACGTGTTTTTACTTTTGCTTAAGAATGCCGTGCTGTATCATGCCTCTTTAATCTTGACAACCTATAACCGCATTGATACCATTTGAAGGAAATTATAAGTAGCCCGTGGGTTGTGACCCATGTAACTATCAAAATATTGGCAAATATATAACAGGGCAAAATTCCGTTGCGTGGTATGGAAACTGTGAAAAAATACGAAGAGGAAATAAAACTATTACGGAAGAAGTTGGAGGTGCTCAACGACGAGGTGAATACCCTGGAGGAAAAGTATTCAGCGCTTACGGAAACAACTGCAGACGCCATTGTATCAACCGACAGGGAAGACCGCATTGTCTTTTGCAACCCATCGGCTATGAAAATGTTTGGTTACAACGAAAATATTGTTGGAATGCCGTCTACGATACTGATGCCGCATCAGTATCGCACGATACACAGCGAAGGAATCAGGCGATACCTCGAAACAGGAATCCCCAGAGTTATAGGGACGACCGTTGAACTGGAAGGTTTGAAAAAGGATGGCGCGGTGTTCCCCATTGAATTGTCTCTGTCCGCCTGGAAGAGTGAGACGCACTGGTACTTTACGGCCATTATCAGGGATATTACCGAAAGAAAGACCATGGAAAAAGCCCTGATGGAGGCCAACAAGAAGCTTGAAGAACTGTCGAACAGGGACGGTCTGACGAACCTGTACAATCGAAGATTTGCCGACAAGACATTCGAAGTGGAATTCGAGCAGTCAAGGCGGTACCGAATGCCGCTTTCCTGTCTCATGATAGACATAGACCATTTTAAAAACATCAACGATACGTATGGCCATCTGTTTGGCGACAAGGTGCTTGTCCATTTATCGAATGTAGTGCTGGAAATGGCGCGCTCATGCGATATTGTCGCGCGGTACGGGGGGGAGGAATTTCTCATTATATTGCCAAACACTGATACAAAAGGGGCGTCTCAGTTTGCTGAGCGATTACGAGCAACCATACCTGAACGTGGGATTGTCTGTGAAGAGAAGAACGTGAACGTCAATCTGCATATCAGCATCGGTGTGAGTTCTTATTCAAAACAGGTTAGAGACATCAGAGAGCTGATAAATTACGCAGACAGGGCGTTGTACGAGGCGAAGCATCTTGGGAGAAACAGGGTATGCTGCCTGCTCCCCAGTGATGACATCCATGATAAACCACAAGAGCTAACAGGAGAAAATCCGCATGCCTGGAAATAACCATCCCGGAGGTGCATTTTTATATGAACAATAAGAGAATTATTATTTACGATACGACGTTAAGAGACGGCAGCCAGGGCGAAGGGATTTCCTTTTCATTACAGGATAAACTGGCCATTACTCAAAAGCTGGATGACCTTGGGGTGGACTACATCGAAGGCGGCTATCCAATCGCCAACCCCAAGGATGAATCTTATTTCCATGAAGTAAAATCCCTAAAGCTGAAACACGCCAAAATTGCCGCCTTTGGCAGTACCCGCAGGGCAGACAAGCGCGTTGCGGATGACAAAAACGTCAACGCGCTGCTGATGGCGGAGACGCCGGTTGTGACCATCGTCGGGAAAACCTGGGATTTCCAGGTAACGGACGTGTTAAAGGTTTCTTTGGATGAAAATCTGGACATGATCGCCGACACCGTTTCGTATCTCAAGTCAAAAGACAGAGAGGTCTTTTTTGACGCCGAACACTTCTTTGACGGATATAAGAAAAATCGTGAATACGCATTAAAGGCGCTCCATGCAGCCCAATCAGCAGGCGCAAACGCTATCGTATTATGCGATACCAACGGAGGCAGCTTGCCCGCAGAGATTGCCGGAATTGTTAAAGATGTCAGGGAAAAATTAAAAGACGCACTGCTGAGTATACACGTCCATAACGATGGCGACCTTGCAGTAGCCAACACGCTTGCCGCCGTTGACAGCGGCGTCAGGCAGGTGCAGGGGACGATCAATGGATTCGGAGAACGCTGTGGAAACGCAGACCTGTGCTCCATCATTCCCAACCTGGTCTTGAAAAAAGGGTATCAATGTTTGGGTGACGGAGGTCTTCTGAAATTGACTGAAGTTTCCCGGTATGTTTACGAGGTGGCCAACCTCCTTTTGCGTCCTAATCAACCCTTTGTCGGCACGAGCGCCTTTGCGCACAAGGGGGGGTTGCACGTCAATGCCGTTCAGAAAAAGAGGGAGACGTACGAACACATTCCGCCTGAATCGGTAGGAAACGAGAGAAAGATATTAATATCCGAGCTTTCGGGCAGTTCTACGATCCTGGCAAAGATAGAGAAGTTTAACCTGACCCATGATAGCCATCTCATGCGGAGTATCCTCGAAGAGGTTCAAAACCTGGAGAATGAAGGGTATCAGTTTGAGTCAGCCGAGGCGTCCTTTGAATTGCTGGCAAGGAAGAAGATCGGCAGATACAAGAGTTTTTTTGACCTCGAAGGGTTTCGGGTGATCGTTGAAAAACGGGAAAACGGACTGCCCGTAACGGAGGCGACGGTAAAGGTAAAGGTAGACGGCGTCCAGGAACTCTCTGCAAGCGAGGGGGCAGGGCCGGTGAACGCCCTTGATTCCGCGCTGCGCAAGGCCTTGGAGCGGTTCTATCCATCACTAAAAGATATGAAACTCGTAGACTATAAGGTGCGGGTAATCAATCCGCGAACGGGAACGGCGGCCAAGGTGCGGGTGGTTATTGAGTCGCAGGACAAGGAAGACGTCTGGAATACCGTCGGCGTGTCTGAAAACCTGATTGACGCAAGCTGGCACGCCCTTGTAGACAGCATCGAGTACAAATTGCTCAAGGAGCAGGAATCGGGTGTCAAAAAAGCGTAGGTTAGTGTTTTTGCTGGTTCAATATTTCAGATAGAATCAGCCAAAATTCCTATGTAGGATGGGTTAAGCGGAGCAAACCCATCAATATAAAATCTACATTTGTTCCAATATTTCCTTCAGCACAATGGCGCTGTTGTGCTTCTCATCTCTGGCGGCGTAAACAAGGGTAATTGCACCCTCTTTGCTTTTCTGTTTCAAGAGGCAGACCGCGTCTTTCTTTTGTTCGAGCTCGACCCTGTACCGTTTGCAGAACTGCTCCCATTTTGCAGGGTCATGACCAAACCATTTTCTCAATTCTGTGCTGGGCGCCACGTCCTTGAGCCACAAATCAACTGATGCACGTTCCTTGGTAATGCCGCGCGGCCACAGCCGTTCGACCAGCACCCTGAAACCATCCTCTTTTGACGGCTTTTCATAAATCCGCTTTAATGCAATCCTAGACATCTTGCGTATCATGTTAAATTATTCATCAACCATAAACGGATCGTCTGTCATCGCGCCGTGAAATTTATCCGCATGGGTGAGGGCGTCCTGTCTCTGCTGAAAGACATGGATGCGGTTGTCGTTGGTTTCGTTGGTAATGAGCTCGCTTTCCACGAAATACGCCATGTACGAGTCTATCTTATTGCCGCGGATTTCATCAGTGACAACCACATGGTCTATTAAGGTGACATTGTTTTTGTACCATTGGGCTGCGCAGTAGATGGAGCAAAACTTTTTCGTCGTCGCGTCTTTAAGAACGATGTCAACCTCGTAAATCTGGGGAATCGCAGAACCCTCATAGGCACACCGCGGATTTTTCAGGAATTTCTGGTACGATACCCCGATCAGAGCGATAGCAAAAACAATAGCAAGACCTACCCAAAATTTCTTTGTCATATCTATCCTGTTAATCCTGTCTACATGAAAATTAAATGTATTGTTACCATTAGTAGCGAAGCCAATAAACAAAAGGCTGACAAGCTGTTTACTTTTATAATAAGCTTCTCTGTTACGGATTGCGCTTCTGTATCCTTGCAAACAAACCGCAGAATGCCCATCCAACCAATTGCAAAGGCGCCAATGGCAAACAACCCAAGCATGATGGGGGCGTCAGGCACCATACCATTTCCCAGGAAACAATAAATACAATGATGGTAGGGGAGTTGCATGAGTCTTGGGGCGATGTTTTCAATAACCGTATAGAGCACAACAGGTATATTGACCATTCCGATTATACACTGACTATAAAGGATACTCTTCCTGGGTAGCGATGCCAGCGATACCCATTTCTTTGACGCGCTTACAAATAACAGGGCAACAAGGGTGATATTCGCTGCATAGTACACAACAAACAAAATCTTCTGAAAATTTCTTCCAAAGATAGCTTGCGGAATCATAGCCGAAGGCCGTAAAGGCGCGTCGAAAAAAGTGGCGCAGCAGGAGACGGACATGAGTGGTTTCATACGAATTACGTAGTACACATCCGCACTACTATCGGCCAAAAGCACGCCACAGACGATGAGAAGAAAGAATAGGTTTCGCCTGACAAGCGGCGTTGTGGGAGTGGATTTATCAACGTAATAACACAGCAGCCACCCACCCATGATAAAGAAAGAGATGGGTTTGATAATTTGCAAAAAGGTGACCGTGGACGGAAGAATCTGCGTGACGCCAAACATGCACATTGCGCCCGGCACCTCAGATACAAAGCCCTGGAGCATGAAGTAGAACCACGGCCACGCAAGCATCCGGATGGACAACGCTACACACGCCACCAGAAACAGCAGATACCCCTTCCGTTCAAAACTGCTCTTTGTCGCCAGCGATACGGCAGGTTCAAGGCGGAGAAGCGTCCTGAGGGTGGCATACAACAAATATCCACCCAAAAAAAGGGACAATAAGGCGACAAACAGCATAATAATGGTGTAAACGTTTACAATCATGGTGCTATTATTTAATAGTTATTACTGCGTTAAGATAAATATCTTCTGGCGGGTTCGGGTTTGTAACCTGAACCCTATGGTTTTGAACGAGCGATACCCGATTGAACAGCCATAGCGCCGATAGGCACATAAACCTTCAGGTTCAACTTGCAAACTTGAACCCGCGTGGGAGTGAACCCGCGTGGGTTTCGGATTTCGATATTCGGATTTAGGATTTTACACGCTTTGTTGTTTGGATACATATCTGGTTAATCCTGTTATCCTGTCTATTATTTATTCAATCCTGCCGTTTTTCATTTTAAAGGTTACATCGGCAACATCCTCAAACAAGGCATCGTGGGTGGCAACGAGAATGGTCACGCCGTCCTGCTTGAGTCTGGTGAGAAGCTCCAGAATGTGTGCGCCTGTCTCGTCATCTATGTTTGACGTGGGTTCATCCGCAATAATAATTTCAGGGTTGTTCACCAATGCCCGCGCAATGGCCACTCGTTGCTGTTGCCCTCCGCTGAGCTCTTCCGGGGTATGGTCTAACCGGTCGCCGAGTTCCACCTTTTCCAGGAGTGCCTTAGCTCTTTCTTCCCGCTCTTTCCGGCTGACGCCGAGGGGGATCAGGGGATACGAGACGTTTTCCCAACTGGTAAGCCTTGGGATAAGATGAAAGTCCTGAAAGATAAAACCGAACTTTTCACGTCGCAACATCGAAAGCGCAATATCAGAAAATAAGGTAATGTCATTACCCTGGATGAATACCTTCCCTGCTGTTGGCCTGTCCAGGGTACCGATTATATTAAGGAGCGTGGTCTTCCCCGACCCGGACGGTCCATGAAATACCACAAAGCTATTTTTTGAAATTTCCAGGGTAACGTTGTGGATGGCGTGTACCTCATGGCGTGAGTGGCCGTTGTACGTTTTATAGAGGGAGCTGGTTTTAATCATTACTTCATCGAAACAACCGGAGATTCGGTTGAAGCCCTCCATGATGAATAAATGCTGCCGGCCATGGTTAAGATAAAAGAAAAGAAAAAACTGAGCATGCACGGCAAAGGCAGAAATCTCGCAGGCAGGGTAAATTTCGGCAACAGGGTTATCTCTGCAACAAAGAATTGGGCAATGAATGCGCCGTTAAAACCCTTGATCCACAGAATTGAGAGCAGTATGGCGACGGTCGCGCCCAATAGGCTGATTAATAACTGCTCAAGCGAAATGAGTTCCAATACTTCCAGGGTATGCCATCCCGTGGCCTTCATAATACCGATTTCCTTTTTCCGCTCAGACAATCCAAAGCCTGAGGCTACCAGGATTGCAGGCACGCCCAATGACAAGGCTACGAGATACAAGGCGCTAAAAATGCCTTCCTTGAGCATAAACCCCTTTTTAAAGTACAACTCTACCGTATGTTTGTCCTGCAACCTGTAGGGTTCATTCTGGAAAATATCATACAGGTCAGTCGCAATCTCAGAATTGTGTCCCGGCAGGGTGTATATTTGTATGTCTGTAGCGACGTCCTGTTTCCCAAAGAGTGATCCTGCGTCCTTAAAGGACATGAGTATCATAGAAGACCCCCAGATGCTGGAGTCTGAGGAAAAGAAACCTACGACCGTAAATGTTTTTCTCTGCTGACCGCGCATGCTGAACTGGTCATTGACTCGTAAGTGGAAATGCTCTGCCAGTTCACAACCCACCACGACTTCATTAGGATTTTCAAATGCTCTGCCAGAAATACAGGAAATGGACTCCGGCAGGTCTTCTTTATTGACGCCAACGATCACTGCCAGTTTATTTTGCACAAAAGCCCGGCCGATAATGCGCGGTATCGCCTTTGTTACCCCGAAAATCTTTTTAACCTCGTCCAGATACTTTAAGGGGATAGCCGCATTCCTGCCGAATTCATCGAATGTCAGGTAGAGGTCTGCGCCTGCATTGACGGAGGCGAGTGATTGAGCCCGTATGCCCTCCGAAATGGCAATGGCGGTAATAAAGGGCGACAGGATGGCGATAATACACAGGCCGACGACAATCGTCTTTGTCCTGTGGCGTAATAAATTTTCCGTCGCCAGAAAAAGTAGGTTTAAATGTTTATTCATTTTGTTAACCTATAGTATTGATAAAACTCGCCGCAGAGGACGCCAGGGGCGCAGAGAAAAATAATCGTATGGGCGAACGAATGTTCGCCCACTTCCATTAACCCTAAGCATTTCTTCGTGCCTTTGTGACTTTGTGGTAAAATATTTTAGTCCCATTATATCGAAAACATCTTCACGTATTCAAGTAATTATGCCGATTTAGGCTTGACATGCGATATTGCATACGATACCATGCCGATAAGTGTAGAATAAGAATAAATTTTCAGTCGTTCGGTTAGTGAAAGATTAGAATCCATGCTATGTATTACGCGTTCATAGATGCAAACATATTCATTCGGTTGATGTCACAAGGTAAGCCAGGCTGCGAAGTTCAACTATTCGAGAACCTTCAAACTCTGGTTGAAAATCAGGTGTTGTCTATCGTTATTCCGGAGATAGTCGAGTTTGAACTTGAGCGTCACTTCCTCGATCTCCCTCTAACAATGGGGCAACACTTTGGTGATATGAAGAAAGAAATTTCGAAGAAACTTGTGTGGTCTGAGATTCAGGATGCAAAGGAATTGATCTTAACTCAACTCGACACTCTGCGTAACGCGAAAATCGAGAGGTGGAAAACACTCTATCAGAAAGTCGCCGCGTTCCTGAAATCAGATAAGGTGACAACCATACCTTTTACTCCAGAGATAATGTGCCGCACCAGAGCGCGCATTATGCGAGGGGCTATGCCCAACCCTTCTTCTCGCAATGAGCAAGACGCAGCGATCATCGAGTCACTTGTAACGTATTTTTCCAAGCACAATGACCAGTATCCCGTCCTTTTTTTCTGCTCCGAGAATCACACGGATTTCGCATTTGAACTGACTGAAAGTAAAACGAAGGACAGAATCTTTGTACTTCATCCAGTCCTAGCGGCAGATCTGCCGAAGACCCACTTTTTCACCAGGCTTGACCAACTCCTCCAATTTGATCAAGGTTATGAATGCCTTCCACCGCCCCCCCAAGATACGGAAACAGGCCAAGCAATGGCTTGTCTCAAGCAGTTCGAGGCTAATAATGACTATGAGTCAGATGAGTACTTCGAAGCCCTGGCGCAAGTGCAGGCTCTTCGAGACGACCGGGTATCGCAGGCCTTTGTGACTCAAGTTCTTCCCAGCCTTCCAGAGGAGGTTCGTAAGAAACACCAGTGCACAATTGAGAGGATACAGCATCTGCTTGTCCAGTGTAGAGAGTGTAAGTCCTGGAATGACCGTAGCGAGGACAAACTGTCACAATGGATTGAAAACGTTCCCGAGACCATGATACCTTGCATGTCACTATCCAGCCTGCTAAGAATCGAAAAGAACTTAGAGCGCTATCTTTCCATCCATGAAGAACGGGACAATGACCGTGCAAACCAATGACCGAACAACTGCATGTAGTCGATACTAAGATAAAAGAACAATTTGGGGCATGGTCTTAACTCTTGGCACAAGGTTCTGCAAGTGGTGGATTAAGGCGTCGCCTTTTACGCCGAATCCACCTTCTTCTTTCAAACGATCTGATCGGTGGATTCGCTTCGCTTAATCCACCCTACGCCATTGCATGATGAATAGTGATTTGTTGGGTGCGTTCCACTTCACCCAACCTACAAAAAAGGTAATCCATCGAGGATTTTCAACCTTGATTCCTCCCTAAGCCACCAGTTTCACGGGTAAATACTTCATTTGTATTGATCTGAAAAAACACAATATCCATTACGTCCTCTTTCCTTCGTACGGTACATGGCCTGGTCTGCACATGAAATCAACGCATCTGCTGTATCACCGTGCCGGGGAAAGAACGCCATGCCAATACTGGCTGTAACGCCCGTGCTATGACCCTGGGTGTACATGCCCCGCTGATGAACAGTCTCGACAATTTTCGTCGCTATGTTTGCGGCATGACTTTCATCAACGGGAGATAAAAGGGCAACAAATTCATCACCTCCAAGCCGCGCTAGAACATCTGACTGCCGCAGCCTTTTCTTCAGTTCACTGCTGATATTTATCAGGAGTTCATCTCCCACCTGATGTCCAAAGGTATCGTTCACGTACTTAAACTTGTCCAAATCAATAAACAGCAATGCGCCACACGTGCCGTATCTCCGGGCATACGTCAGACATTTTTCCAGTTCCTCGTGGAAGCGTCTCCGGTTAAAAAGTCCCGTAAGGGTATCGTGGGTAGCCATGAGTTCGAGCTGTTTTTCCGAATGCTTACGCATGAAATACTGGCCGATATGACTGCCAAGGATGTTCATAATATTAAGGATGTTGTTGTCGGTTTGCTGTATGCCGTGGCTGTATAATTCAAATACCCCCAATAGTTCTTCATCGCCGGAAACAGGAAAGGCAAACACCCCGCGCAAGTTGTACTTTTTTGCAAGGGCGGTATGATTAGAATGCTGACCAGATAATACATCGGGAATCCAAACGGGTTTTTTGGTTGAACAAACAGCGCCGGGTATTCCCTCGGTGAGAGAAAGCGTTTGCTGGTGAGGCAATAATTTATCGGATATCTGCTGTCCGGGCATACTGCTCCAAATATCCGTACATGATAAATGATTATTTTTATTATCCAATTTCCAAAATAATCCCAAATGCCATCCAAGGGTTTCGCAGAGAGATTGAAGAATCCTTTTAGTCGTTTCCTCAATTGTTTTTGAGGTAGCCAGGACTTTTGTAACTTCATACTGAAGTTTTAATCGCTGCTCAACATTCTTTTTCTCCGTTATATCACGCATGGTCATGAGATAGACGGGCTTTTCTTCCTGGTAGAATTTGTTGAGGCTGAACTCAATGGGGAAAATCGTGCCGTCCCTGCGTTTACCTTCCGCCTCAAGGGCAATCAGGCAAGAGCTTGCATTGCCGTCGTCCGCATCAGAGACCCTCGCGATGTACTCGTTTAGCTTGCTATAATGCGATTTGGTCAGAAGGGTATTGACGTGCTTCGAAATAATGTCATCAAGCTGATATCCAAACATGCTGAGGGTCGCCGGATTGACGGAAAGGGTTGTCCCTTCCTGTGAAAAGGTAACAATGCCTTCGGTTGCATTATCAATAATCAGGCGTGTGCGCGCCTCGCTTTTCAACAGTTTACTGCTCTCCTGTTTAATCTTCCTGACCATCGGGCGAAAGAGGTAAAAGGCAATAATTAGTAAGGTAAACAGCGTTACACCTAACACCGCGGCTTCCAGCAGTTGCAACTTCTTGTTGCTTTCTTCGCTTTCTTTTTGTAATTGATTTACTACGGAACTGAATGCCTCTACCAAATCTGACGCAAAGTCGCTCAGGATGTATTGCAAGTGGGTATTCAGTGCGTTGAGTTCAGTTATTGTTTCGTGTGCAAGGGTTTTTGCTTCCGCGGTGTAATTACATACTTGCGCATCTAAATTCATTGGCGGGGCAAAATAAAAGGCATGCACTTGCGGCGATTGCTTACCGGATAAGTTCAGCGATGGATCGCCATAGAGCAGCCCTTTATGTGCCTGTTCTATGGAATCTACCGTAGCCAGAATTTCCTGACGCAGCGCATCTACTTGCGCAGTGTCCTTTGTGTTGACGAGGCAGAGGGAATACACCGCGACATTTTGACACAAAAACCGCTGCTTGTTAGTAACGTTGATTACTGCGGCGCTGGTTTCTTGTGATGATATAACCTTTTTGATGGTGAAATATGACGCAATGCTCAACAGTGCGATAAGCCCCAGGGCAACCGCATATTTAAACGTCATTTTGTTGGTAAAGTCGTTTTTCATTTTCCGATAATTTCAATTGCAACGCCCATTTCCCTGTTTCCCGCTATATAGGATACCGTGCCGGTATGGTCAGGACAGTAGCAGTAACCGCCGGGGATAGGCCATTCAATGCAGGGACATCGCGGGTCAATTCGGGGATCAAAGTTGATGTAGCACCACGTAGGTTTTGTCGTAGCGCCCAAACCTACGCCGTGTACTACCTGCTGAAAGTTGTTTACAACGCCGGTTTGCGTTTTCCCTGCGCACAAGGATTCCGTTGATACGTAAGCAACCACGGCAATTACAAGAGACAGAAGAATGCTTAAGAAAGTGAATGATTTATTGTCCATGCTTATACGATAATCCCTGATTCCGCAATACCATAGTCTTTCCAGATTGCCTTCAATTGTTTTTTTTGTTCGCGCCTCAACACAGCCTACCGAATTGCTTTTGCCTCTTCTTGTGAGCCCAGCATGGTGGAGATGCTGATGTTTTTTATGTCCACGTGTTGCGATGCATCGAGGACCTCTATGCCTACGATATTGCCTCCGTTATCGTAATCAATAATAATATCCTCTGTTAATTCGTCTGTATCTGCAACATCAGCCTCTTTTAAGGTAATGTAAAGTGCATCGTCTTCCTTTGAATATTCTATTTTCATGCGATATTTCTACGAATGATTCTGGTGTCTTTCTTTTTACCAGTTGGTTTCTGAAGTGGGGTGTTCGTATCCAGTCCATAGACAACTCAGATTTTTGGCAATTTTATACAATCCAGCATTGCCTTGTCAACGCAATACCTCTACACAAACTATACCGTAATCCCCGCTTCCACAATACCAGGGTCTTTCCTGATTGCCTTCAAAAATTTGCGCTCCTTGTGCCAGGCGTTCAGGCAAGGGATGATGAAGACGCTGACCAGCGCCATGGCCATGCCGCCGATAGAAGGAATCGCCATCGGTTTTGCCACTTCGGCGCCCGCGCCTGTTGACCACAGGATGGGAATTAAACCGATAAACGTGGTGGCTGCCGTCATCATGCACGGTCGTATTCTTCTGGTGCCCGCCATTAAGATTGTGTTACGGATGTCCTGGACACTTTTCATCTTTCTTTCGCCGAACAAATCATTGATATAGGTAGTAATGAGAATAGAATCGTCGTCCACAATTCCGAAGATAGAAATAAAGCCTACCCAGACAGCAACACTGAAGTTGTAGCCAAACAGATATTGGAGCCAGACGCCGCCTGCAATGGCCGTGGGTATCCCTGCAAAGAGGATAAACATGGTTTGTGGAAAAGATTTGAACGCGATGAAAATCAGGATAAAGCCAAGAAACATGGATAAGGGCACAAGGATTTGCAATCTCGCTCTCGCCCTGACCTGGTTTTCAAACTGGCCGCTCCACTGAATAAAATACCCATGGGGCAGCATGACTTTTTGAGATACGACCTTGGATGCCTCTTCTACAAAACTCATCGGATCTCTGCCACGCACGTTCATGAGGACGTACGCCCGCAGAAGGGCGTTTTCACTGCTAATCATGGCTGGTCCCATCACGTATCGGACGTCGGCCACCTGCGTGAGTGGAATGAGTGCGCCGGAAGAACCGGAGACATAAATCCTCTTCAACGCGTCGAAGTTGTCCCTGAGTTCCCGAATGTATCTGACCCGTACGGGGTAACGGTGACGGCCTTCCACCGTTGTCGTAACGTTTTCTCCCCCGATAGCCGTCTCAATGACGTCCTGCACGTCTTTAATATTAACGCCGTAGCGGGCGATTTCCTCGCGCTTGATTTTGAATTCCATATAGGGTTTGCCGGTAACACGCTCTGCATAAAGGTCTGACACCCCGGGGACGTCGCGGAGCGCATTTTCTACGTCAAGCGCCAGTTGCTGTATGACGTTCAGGTCTGGCCCGAAGACCTTGACGCCGACCGACGTGCGGATGCCCGTCGCCAGCATGTCAATCCGGTTTACAATCGGTTGCGTCCAGATATTTGCCACGCCTGGAATTCTCATCGCTTCGTCCATTTCCTGAATGAGTTCCTGCTTGGTAATCGTCCGTTCGTCGGGTAAAAAGAGGTGAAAGACCGGGTGGATGAACGAGGGCACATAGTGTAAAAATTTGTACTCGATCTTCTTTTTGCGCCATTCTTCCTGTGGTTTTAAGGCAACGACGGTTTCGAACATCTCGACCGGCGCAGGGTCTGTTGGGGTTTCCGCCCTGCCTAGTTTTCCCACAACCATGTCCACCTCAGGAAAGGATTTTGCAATCATGTCCTGTTTCTGCATTACCTTGAGTGCGTCCGTTAAAGCCACGCTGGGCAACATTACCGGCATGAATAGTATTGAACCTTCATCGAGGGGCGGCATGAATTCCCTTCCTAGTTTTTTAGCGGCGAATACGGATGAAACAACGATGGCAAGCGGAATTGCGAGGAACGTCTTCTTGTGATCCAGCGCCCACTTCAGTACAGGTTGGTATCCTCTCAGGAGCATCCTGGAGGAATAATTATCTTCCATAGGTCTCAGTTTGCCCTTTATCAGAAAGGTACAGAGTATGGGAACCAGGGTAATTGCCATGACGACCGATGACCCAATAGCAATGGTCTTTGTCCAGGCTAGTGGTGTAAAGAGTTTCCCTTCCTGGCCTGTAAGTCCAAATACGGGAAAGAACATACAAATGGTGGTTAAGGCGGCAAAGAATATAGAACCGCCGACCTCTTTAGAGGCACCAAGGATGATCTGCGGCCTGCTTTTCTTGCCCTTTTGTTCTATGAGATTTCTAAAGATATTTTCTGTCATGATAATGCTCATATCGCTTACCTCACCAATGGCAATGGCAATGCCCGTGAGGGACATAATGTTTGAATCAATACCCATGAAATACATGCACAGGAAGGAAATCAGGATAGATAGGGGGAATCCCAGACAGCAGATCAATATGCTGCGGACGTGCAACAGAAAGATAGCCACAACGATTGAGGTGATGATGACTTCCTCTATCAGGGCTTCTTTGAGGGTATCAATGACGCGATAGATAAGACCTTCCCTGTCGTAAAAGGGCACTATCTTCACTCCAGGCGGCAGTCCCGGTTCGATTTCCCTGATTTTCTTTTTTACCCTTTTAATAACTTCCAGGGGATTCTGACCCTGACGCATGATAACGATACCGCCTGCAACCTCCGCGCCTTCCTTATCAAGCGCCCCGCGTCTGAAATCGCCGCCTATCTGGACAATGCCGATGTTCTTGACGAATATGGGCACGCCGTTGAAACTGCCAATGGTAATATTTTCAATATCCGCAACGTTCTTTACGAATCCCAGACCGCGGATGATGAACTCCATATTGTTGCTTTCGACTACCTTGGCGCCCACGTCTATATTACTCTTCCGAACTGCGTCATAGACCATTCCAACGGTCATGTTGTATGCCAGGAGTTTGTTGGGATCAACGTCTACCTGGTACTGTTTTACAAAGCCGCCAACGCCCGCCACCTCCGATACGCCTTCAACTGCATTGAGCTGATAGCGGATGTACCAGTCCTGAACGGAACGCAGTTGCCCAAGGTCGTATCCCTCGCCTTCCACGGTATACCAGAATATCTGGCCAAGTCCCGTAGCGTCGGGACCGAGTCTGGGCGTGACATCTTTGGGCAGCAACTGCTGGATAAAGTTTAACCGCTCCAGCACCCTCGAACGCGCCCAGTAGAAATCAACATTGTCCTTGAAGATGATGAATATCATGGAAAATCCAAATCCCGATTGGGATCGAATGACCTTTACGCCTGGCACGCCAAGGAGATTTACTGTAAGGGGGTAGGTGACCTGATCTTCAACGTCCTGTGGGCTGCGTCCCGGCCAGTCGGTGAAAACGATGCACTGGTTTTCCCCGACGTCCGGGATAACGTCCATATTGATGTTTTTTAAGCCAAAGACGCCGCCGAATATCACCAGCAGGTAAAAGCAGATGACCAGGAATCGGTTCTTCAGGCAGAGTTCAATAAGTTTGTTAATCATAGGTAATTCTCACCGCAAAGGACGCGGAGGGCGCAGAGAATCGGGAAAATTATTAACAACCCTTTGAATACCGTTTTTTAATAGTTCAACATTGAAATTAATTAATAACCCAACTTTACAATCGGCCAGTTTCAAGTATGACATCAACTGAGCTTTGTGAATTGGTAGAAATTTTTCAATAGATTTTATTTCTACAATAACTTCTTTCTCTACAAGTAAATCTAACCGATAACCACATTCGAGTTTCACCTCCCGATATACAACAGGAAGAGACTTTTGCTGTTCAACCCTCAGTTCTGCTTGTGCAAGATCATATACCATACACGCCTCGTAAGCAGATTCGAGAAGTCCTGGCCCTAATGCCTTGTGAATACCAATAGCCACCCCAATTATTATTTCTGTTATCTTATTAAGCTTTTCCTCATTATTCATCTCTGCGTCCTCTGCGCTCTCTGCGGTTAACTGTTACTTTTCTTCTTTAAATTCTATTGCCCCGCCGTATAGGGCGCTGGCGCCGCCGGTGAGCTGGCTCTGGGAATCTATGAGGAAATTGGCAGTAGTGACGACCATGTCACCTTCCTCAAGACCTTCCAGGACGGGGTAATAGTCGCCTGCCTTTGGACCGAGGGTCACTTCCTTTCCTGCGTACCGGCCATTGCCTTTATCCAGGTAAACAATTTTACGAATACCCGTGTCTAATACTGCCGTCGCAGGGATGGCAAGCACCTGTGTGGTTTTTTCAAGGGGCATGCCGCATTTTGAGCAATCGGCCGGTTTGCCAGAGGTCACTTCCAGATGCATAGGACATGCATAGACGCTTCGCATCTTTGGCGCTATTTTTTTAAGCTTTATCCCTGATTCGTCCTTAACCTCCCACCTTCCCATCTGTCTCTTGCAATCGGGACATTCTCCCGGTTTGTCTGAGGTTATACATGCCATGGGGCACAGGTACACAAATTTCTGTTGCCTTTCGCCGGTGGGCAAGGTTACGGTGATACTCTTTTGTAACATCATGCCGCACATAGGACACGACTTTGGCGCTGTAGTTGTATCCCATTCCTGTGGGCAAATGCACGTCAGTTTTCCACCAGAAACCTCGACGGGTAATTCCTTTTTTTCCAGTTTCATGCCGCACACAGGACAATCTCCCGGTGCCTTTGCAGTAAAGCATTTCATGGGACATACGTACTCATACTCCAGTTTTTCCTGCTGCATAGATAGCTTTCTCTCTGAAACCAACCCCGTTTGCGCAGGGGGCGTCTTTTCAAAGGGAATGTTATCTTCCGGACATATACCCGGCCTGCTGGATTTTATCTCAGGGTGGTTGGGACAGGCGTAGTCCAGCCCGCTGACGTAGACGCCATCCTCCTTTCCAAGTTCTTCTACCGGTATTCTGATGCGGGCATTCACATACATGGAAGGTTTTAGTTTCATTTGGTGGTTGGGGATATCACAGCGTATCTTTACCGAACGTGTCTTATCGTCCAGGAAGGGTTCTATAAAGGAAAGTCTCCCGATAAATGCCTCTCCCGGATACGTCGGGGTTGTAACTTCCACTTCCTGGCCGATCCTGACCCAGGCCATTTCATACTCATAGACGTTGGCCTTCATCCACACGTTCGAAAGGTCGGCTACGGTGTATATCATCTCACCCTGCATTACATACTGACCTTCCAGCGCCTTTTTTTCTATGACAATTCCGCTCAGGGGGGCGTAGATAACTGCATGCTGTTTTGTCTTTTTATTTTTTGTAAGATATTCAATCTGCTTTTCCGTAACACCCCACCAGAGCAATCTCCTTTTCGAAGCGTCTACGAGCGACTGAGCGCCTGATATTACCTCTTCCAGGGCGCTTTCACTGACTTTGTCCAGCGTTTCAAGCGCAAGCAGATACTCTTCCTGCGTGGATACAAGTTCGGGACTGTATAACCATACCATTGATTCCCCCTTTACAACCTGTGTGCCGGTAAAATCAACAAAGAGTTTGTCTATCCTGCCGGGAATCCAGGCGGAAACAATGGACTTGAGTCTTTCGTCATACTCGATTACTCCTACCGTGTAAATGTCTTTGGTTAAAGAGCGAAAGCTCACCGTATCGGTTTTGACCTGCGCCAGCCTGCGCGCACGTTCACTCAGTTCTATGGTGGACAGTGCGTCTGCCGCTTCAACGCCGGCGCCTTTTTCATACACGGGAACCAGATCCATGGCGCAAATAGGACATTTGCCGGGTTTGTCCATCTTAACGGAGGGGTGCATGCCGCACGTCCAGTAGCGTATTTTTTTCTCTTTCGCCTCTTCGGCATGTAGAGAAGGCGTTAAATTTAGTACTGAAATTGAGGAACTCAGAAGTACCATAAGCAAAACAGAAACACTGAGCACAGAATGAAACGGTTGTTTGAATGACATGCGTCGCTCCTAACCCGAATAAATCGGAATGCGTAGCGCGGGTGGTTTATCCCCCGCCCTTAGCCGACCACAAGGGATCGGCGCTACGTTTTTTGTGCTGAAAATGTCAAAATGCTTTTTGTAAGGTACCACACCTTAAAATAGCGCCATGTTATTTCGTCAATGGTATCCCTACAGCCCTTTCCAGGTTTGCCAGGTTTTGCTCAAAATCGGCTAAGGCGCGGCAATAGAGCAATCGGGAATTTAACAGTATTCTCTGGCTGTCAATCAGGGTAAGGAAGTCCACCTTGTCTGACTCATATCCAATACGCGCGGCCTTCAGAGATTGTTCGGCTTGTGGAATTACCCCTGTTTTATAAAGCGAGATTGTACTTTCTGACGACTGTATCCTGACCAAAAAATCCTTAACTTCAAAGAGCACCTTGTTGTTGATATAGCGATAGTCAGACTTTGCGGCGCTCAGCCCTTCCTTTGATTCCCTGACCTTTGAGCGATTCTTTGACCAGAGCCAGGGGACGTTTATGGTAAGCGAAGACGCCCACGTGTCGGATCGCTTGTCCTCCTGCATGTACTCCACCATCGGCTCTATGTCAGAAAAGTAATAATCCTTCTTTGAGAGTTTCAGGTTCGCGTCCTCGCGTTTGACGGCGTGGTCATACTTGCCGAGCTCCGGACGGTTTTTAATTGCCAAATCTTCCAACTCCTTAATGGTCAGGTTCAGGGTGTGCTTTTCAAATGGTTGAGGGTTTCCCTGTAGCGCGTGAGTGTCTCTGTCCAGCAGGCTGTTTAATCGGGCAATAATGGATTCTTTTTCTTTGTCTAAAACGATGATGTCGTTTGACAAGGTGGACAATTCAACCTGGGCGGCAAGCACGTCCCGCTGCGTCGCTTTGCCAACCGAGTATTTCGTTTCTGCGATTTTCGCGAATTTGCGCAGTAAGTCCCTGTTCTCTCCGGTGATGGTAACGGCCTGGTTGATATAGTAGAGCTCGTAGAAGGCGGACTTCACGAGTGCGGTAATTTCCTGTGTTTTTGCCTGAAGTTCTTTTTCGATCATGTTATATTCTTCGGCAGCAATTTCACTCTTTAAGCGCAGCTTTCCCGGAAAAGGTATCTTCTGTGACACGCCATAACGCTGCTGAAGCATTTCGGTTTGACCGTTGATATTGACCGGGTTATTCGACATATCATAAGAACCAATACGGAGGGAGGGGTCGTCCAGTGACCTTGCCTGTGAAATCCTTGCCTTCGCGGCGTTCAGTCGTTTTTGTGCGGCAATGATTTCCGGATTGCATGCGACGGCTTCCTTTATTAACCAATGCAAATCCAGCGTGGCGGCTGTCTGTCTCTTTTGAGTACCAACAATGTTATCGTTTATTTTTTTGGACGTGATGGCGTCCTTTTCCCTGGCGGAAATGATGGTGCAAGCGAATATCAACAGAATCTGATAGAAGAAAAATATTTTTAATGGCATTCTGTTCATGGTAGTGATTGTCTATCCACACTTCGCTATATGACAAGTCGTTGCCTTACACCCGATGGTGTGTATGTGGTCAAAAGACCTGGCAAACAGTGACAGGCACATGATCCCTGCGACAAAAAGCGACAAAATACCGGAGAGAAATAAATACGTATTGCGAAAACAGGGGGGTTGGGTATGCGTTTCCAGCAAACGGCATATCCGTTCTTCAACAACACTTTGTTCACTGTTGAACGCAGTCGAAAGGCGCGCCATTCTCATAGAATTGCATTTTGATAATTTTACCAGCGCGCTTGCCAGTTCCAGTGGTTCTCCAGAGAAATTTATAACGTTGTCGTCCGCAGCCTTTTCAGTGGCGGATATATATTGTTTTACCAGATACCGGTTGATTGGAAGAAAATAGTTGAGGGCGGAGAGGAACTGCACGATAACGAGTTTCAAGGGGTCATAGTTCCTTTTATGATGCGATTCGTGGAGTATTACGGCAAAAAGTTCACTGCTTGTCAAATACGAACACATACCGGAAGACAGGTATATTTTTGGTCTCAAAATGCCGGAGGTAAAGGCGTACCGTGTTTCGTTATTGTCAAAAAGCACACAGTGTTCATGAAGACGGGTAGCTGAGAGAATATTCTTTAGTATGGGATGATCTTCAATAGATAGGGGGGTGAGGGCGCGGACGTATCTGCAATGCCGGAATGGCAAGATGATCGCCTTGTAAATGGCGACACAAGCGCCCATCAGCAGTATCGCAATACACGCCCACGGCAGTATTGTAAAGATAGTTTGCAGGGTAAAGAAACACTGTGCACAAATGCTTCCGCAACAGGTAACATCCTCAAAGGCAACCCACGTGTCAGAGACATATCCTTTGATACCCAACGCTATGCCAGTGATTATTATGGATAATACAGAGAGATTAATCAGTATGATCAACATAAAGTACAGCAGGGCATTCCGCTGTTGCGTATGTATCATAGTTCTCATAGGATTAGCTCCTGGACTTATTTTTCCTCTTGGACTCAATCAATCTGGAAAAATATTCTATCTTGTCAGGGTCTACCTGCGCCATATAATCAATAAAATGAGTCATCGCAGATTGAAAAGACAATTCGGAAACGCCTTCGACCACCTTCTTTGACACCAGCGCATAGAATTGTTCCCTGTCGTAAGCGGGTTTGTAATAGTACGCCTTGCCCACCTTCTTCTTTTTGAGCAGTCCTTTGTTTGACATGCGATTCGTAACGGTAATCACCGTGGAGTATGAAATATCCTTATCATGAGGAAAGGCGTCCATGATGTCCTTTACGCTGGATTCCCCGTGTTCCCACAGCGCCTCCATAATGTCCTTTTCAAGCGCCCCCAGCACCTGGTTGAGACCTTCTTTGAAGGGATTGAAATGAAACTTTAATTGTTTATTCACGTGCGTCCTTTACCGTTAAAAGCTGGGGAAAAATATATGCTGCCGGGTAGAATGACTTTCCTGTCACATTTTTACCTTTTGAAAAACGTATTACCGGTAAGCTCCCCAGGAGCAACCTGTCCATATTATATTCTACATAGTGTAGAATGTACAAGAAAATTTTTTGGATACATAAATTTACGTGACGTTGTTGACATAGCGAATACATGTATTTATGATATGTATTCCATTGCATATTTAACAACCGTATAGGGAAAACAAAATTGTATCAAATGCCTGAAATCCTTGAAAAACAAGGGTTTCAGCGATAGAATAACAACTATTGCTATGATTGACATACACACGCACATATTGCCTACCATAGACGACGGGCCAACGACGCTGTCGGAATCCCTTGAGATGTGCAGGATTGCGGTACACGATGGGATAAAGAAGATTATCGCCACGCCTCACGTAGAGAACGGGATGTATGATTTGGATGCAGATAAGGTGCTTGAAAAGATACGGACGCTCAACCAGTTGGTAAAGCAGGAAGGGCTGGATTTGGAGATATTCCCCGGCGCGGAGGTGCATTTGAATGATCGTTTACTGGACGCCGAAACACTGATGGAAAGTGGTATTTTGACTATAAATGGCGGTAAAAAATACATTCTGCTTGAATTTCCTTTTCAATGGATTCCTTCGGGAACAGAGCACGTTATCTTCAAATTGAAATCGCTGGGATTTACTCCGATTTTGCCGCACCTTGAGAGGAATTTTAAAATCCAGCGCGATCCGAATATGGTCAAGCGGTTTGCGGAGATGGGGGCCGTTTTACAGGTAACGGCGCAAAGCATTACGGGGGATTTTGACGCGGCGCCCATGAAGTGCGCGCTGTGGATGTTAAAAAATAATTTGGTTGATGTGGTTGCCTCTGATGCACATTCACCGGTAAATCGTCCGCCGATACTGTCCAGGGCTGTGAAGGTCGCGTCCGACATGCTGGGGGATGAAGCGGCAAGGAGGATGGTGCTGGAGCATCCCGGGATGATACTGGAAGGGTTGCCGTTCAGTAAATAATTATGATGCTACACATATAGGGTGAATTTTACAAAAGGGGGGTTCTGGGTGAAAATACTTGTGACAGGCGGCGCCGGCTTTATTGCTTCTCATCTGGTTGATAGGTTGATTGCGGAAGGTCATAGGGTTGTTGTGGTGGATAATCTTTCTGCCGGAAGAAGGGAAAATGTGAATCCGAAGGCGTTGTTTTACGAGGTGGATATTTGTGATGCTGCGTCTTTGGAAGAGGTTTTTAGAAAGGAAACGCCGGAGGTTGTTGATCATCATGCCGCCCATGTCAATGTGCGCAAGTCCGTCGAGATGCCTGCTTATGATGCGAACATCAACATATTAGGCTCATTAAATCTTTGTGAATTATCCAAAAAATACCGGGTCAAAAAGTTTGTCTATATTTCTACGGGGGGTGCGGTTTATGGAGAACCCAAGGTATTGCCCGTTAATGAAACGTGTCCCATAGAACCCCTCTCACAGTATGGCGTGAGCAAACATACGGTTGAGCACTATTTGTCCATTTTTTATAAATTATACGGACTGAATTTTACTATCTTGCGTTATCCGAATGTTTACGGGCCCAGGCAGTCTCCGCACGGCGAGGCGGGGGTAGTGGCTATTTTTAGTGAACTCATTCTTCAAAATATACGTCCCACGATTTTTGGCGACGGTTCGAAGACGAGGGATTATCTGTATGTGGACGACATTATAAACGCGAATACGATTGTTCTGAATAACTTGGGCATCGGAGAGATTTACAACCTTGGATGGGGGAGAGAGATTTCTGATTTAGAAGTATTCCACACGGTTAGAAGGGCGCTCTCATCTGATATTGAACCAATATTCAGTAAGAAGCGCCCTGGGGAGATTGATCACATCAGCCTGGACAGCTCAAAGGCTACGAAAGAACTCAAGTGGAAGCCAGAGGTGTCCTTTGAAGAAGGCATTAAACGCGCCGTACAGTATTACAAAAATTTAAGAAAAACAACGTAACCTGCGGCAATGGACAGCGGATTATCGTTTCGTCCACTGGAAGCTCTTGCGAGCGCCTTTTTGGCCGTATTTTTTACGTTCCTTCATGCGGCTGTCTCTTGTTAAAAATCCTCCGCCACGCAGGCATTCCACGTGGTTTTGATCTGACTTGGTTAAGGCGCGCGCGATACCGAGAGATATTGCGCCTGCCTGTCCGGTTAAACCGCCGCCCCTAACTGTCGCCAATACGTCGAATTCCCCCAGTGTTTTTGTGGCTCTTAGAGGAGTCCGCACCATGCCTCTTTCCCGATCAATGGGAAAATAGCTGTCCAATTCCTTATCGTTTACAATAATCTTGCCGTTTCCCTTTTTTATCCTTACCCGTGCGATGGACGTCTTACGTCTTCCTGTTCCCCAAATATATTGTTCTGCTGCCATTCTTTCTCCTTTGTTTAATTCCGAATAACTAACTCTTTTGGTTGTTGCGCCTGATGCGGATGCTCGATACCCTGATAAATTTTTAATTTCTTCAGCATTGCCTTTCCCAGTTTTGTTCTTGGCAACATCCTTCTTACCGAACGCATGAATACCTTCTCTGGCGCTGTTTCCAAGGTTTTTCCGACCATTCTCTTTCTCAAGCCGCCCTGATAATGCGTTACATAATAGTGAATCTTTTCTTCCATCTTTTTCCCGGTGAGTTTTACCTTACTGGCGTTGGTGATAATAACGAAATCCCCAACGTCAACATGGGGCGTGTATTCAGCCTTGTGTTTGCCCTGGAGTACCCTCGACACCGTGGTTAGCATACGCCCCAGTATTTTGTCGCTGGCGTCTACGATATACCAATTCCTTTGTACATTCTCTTTTTTTGCCATAAAAGTATTCATTTTTCTTTTATTCCTCTAACTGGTGTGTATCAAAAAAAGCGCCTTATGCACGATAAGGCGCTTTTCTTCTGAAACTAAATATAAAGACAGTAACAATTAATATATTTACTTACTTTTTGCAGTTGCAATCCTTTGATTTTCCGGAGCAATGACTGCACGGACAACCTTCCGGACACTCGCATGCGCCTGCAATTGCAGATTTAATAAGTACAGGTACATTTGTTAAGCCGATTCCGCACATTAGCGCACTGATCATCAGGAATGATATATATAATTTTCTCATTGTGATCATCACCCCCCTTCATAACACGAAGTAAACGACGAAAAATGCCACAGAAACGACCCAAATATACCGTTAATAAGTCACAGAGCATTAGTACTACAAGAACAACGAGAAAAAGACAAAGCAAATTTATATCAAAAGGCCGCATATTTGTCAATATATTTTTATCCTCTTGCCAGACAATATTTTAATTGACATGCCAATAGCTTGTCATTACCATAATACGAATTCGTTTTGGCCATTGGTATTTATCTGATGCTATTTACTTAAAAGGATATAATTTTATCATGCCGCAAGAGATTTTAATTGATTTAAATACTCTGGATTTAAATAAATCTGTCGTTGATAGAGAAACAATTCGCGTTATTATACCACATCGGTTCGAGATGGAGCAATTGAATGGTATTATAAAATTTGACCCTGAACAGGGCATTATTGTGGGTTATAAGGATGTTACTCCCGATGAATTTTGGGTACGGGGGCACATCCCAGGCCGTCCGCTCATGCCAGGAGTGCTTATGCTGGAAGCCGCGGCACAGTTATGTACCTATTATTATAAAAAAACTATTCAGGACGACCGCTTCCTCGGATTCGGCGGTATTGATAAAGTCAAGTTCCGCGGAAAGGTGGTGCCGGGTGACAGACTTATCCTAATTGCCAAAAATACAGAACTGCGCCCCAGAAGGGCAATTTTCGATACCCAGGGCGTGGTAGACGGAAAGTTGGTTTTCGAGGGGGTCATTATTGGTATGGTTGTGTAATGACGGACGATATGCGATGCAAAATTTATGGTGTGCGTATTACGTGTATCATGCATCTTGTTTTCGCTTCGTTTTGTCAGGTTCGCTTGGCTTCCGCGTTATTCAAAGGTCATTAATCCCTTCATGTCTTTGATATATTTGATAGAGTAGTCCGGTTTAACGTACTTGTCCTGCTCTTTCAGATACGCTTTGTAGTGCCGTCCGTGTTCAAACATTACCGTAATTATCCCCAGAGATTTACTAGCGGCCAATTCGTCGTCTGCTTTATCACCCACGCATATAAGTTCTTCAGGTCTTAAATGATATTCCTCTAATAGTCGTACAAAACAATCCTTTTTTGTATGCGCCTTGTTTCTCTCCACGATTACTATGCGGTCAAAATAACCCTCGCGTAATTTAAGCGCATCAATCTTTTTGCCCTGTATTTGTGCATCCCCTGAAGTGACAAGGAATAGTCTGATACCCAGCGCCTTCAGCTGTTTCAGGGTGTCTATCACATCGGGGAAAAGGGTGATACCGGAGATTTCTGTGTGAATAAATTCATTCAATAATTCATTGGTATAAGTATCCGGAAGACGGTTGAGCGATACGATTTTTTCGTAGATATTCGCTTTCACGCCGTATTTTTCTTCCATTTCCAGTTGGAGTTGATATGCCTCTTCTTCAGAGCAATTGATCAATTTGGCAATTGTCATGGCAACTTGTCTGCGCCCTCGCACAACCAGCGTGCCACTGCAATCATAAAGCGTATCGTCCAGGTCAAAGATGAAAGCCCTGATATTTCCTGAGTTTTTTACCATACAGGCGCTTAGCAATAATATTTTAACATTTTAATCAAAATTGTAGCGCCGATCCCTTGTGGTCGGCATTTGGCGGGGGATAAACCACCCGCGCTACACTTCCAACTCGTTCGGGTTATAGCGCATACTCATCCAAAATAGGCTTCCGTTACATACCGGCGCATCATGCGATGACTGTTGAAATAATAGGCAACTTTACCAATAGAGTTTTTCATGATTTTTATCCATTGATTTCTGTCATGATAGTACGTGGGTATGATAATATTTTCCAGCTTGTAATATAAATCCTCGGCGTCTGTTGCGTCGTTAATATTCGCGAGGGTAGATTCCACCGGTTTCGGACCGATAGACCAGCCGGTAATGCCTTCCATGTGACCTTCAATCCACCAGCCGTCAAGGATGCTGAAGTTAATTACGCCGTTGTGAGCGGCCTTCATACCGCTGGTGCCTGACGCCTCCCGCGGACGCAGCGGTGTATTGAGCCATACGTCCACCCCGGAAACCAGTTGTAACGCCATTTCCGTATTGTAATCTTTTAAAAATACCATCTTAATTTTATCGCCGACGTTTTTCGAAAGGTCGAAAATCTTCTTAATAATATCTTTTCCCGGGATATCCTTGGGATGCGCCTTTCCTGCAAAAATGACCTGGAATTCTCCTTTACCACGTATAGCCAGCAATCGCTCCAGATTTGAAAATATTAAATCAGCCCTTTTGTACGAAGTAAACCGCCGCGCAAACCCGATGGTTAAAGCGTCAGGATTCATATCCACTCCTGTTGATTTTTTCACAAAAGCAACAAGATTACGTTTGGCCTTAAGGTGCGCCTCCCATAACTCTCCGTCAGGAATAATTTCTGAACGAACGAATAGCTCTGGTTCATTAGCCCAGCCGGGGATATATTTATCGTATAGTTGTTTCAGGCATTCACACGTCCACGTGAATGAATGGACGCCGTTTGTAATGGCATTGATTTCGTAGCCGGGGAATAAATTTTTGGACACCTCGCCATGCTTTTTTGCGACACCGTTGATATATTTACTCAGGTTTAATGCAAGACGCGTCATATTCAAATGCTGCTCCCCGCCAAGCTTTTTCAGTTGTTCTAAAGGGATAACCTCGCCAATGACTTTTTTTACAAGGTCGTAAGTGAATCGGTCATGACCGGCGTCAATAGGGGTGTGGGTTGTGAACACACATAATTCCTTCACGGCGTCAACATCCCAGATCCACCGCTCATCCCAGACGCTTTCGATATCTCTTTTGTACATCAAAAGCAATTCAACCGTCAGCAAGCTGGCGTGCCCTTCATTCATGTGATACTTTTTGATATGAAAACCAAGGGCGTGGAGCATGCGTACGCCGCCGATGCCAAGCACGACTTCCTGCTTCAAACGATAGCAATCGTCGCCGCCGTATAAACGGGCAGTTATTTCCCGGTCTTCCTTGGTATTTTCCTCGACGTCCGTGTCGAGATAGATGATATCGACTTCCCCTCCGGTAACACTTTTAACCCCGTAGCGCCAGGCCTGAACGGCAACGGTGCGTCCCTCAACCTGAAGCTTAATCTTTCGGGACATGCGCACCATATATTTTGACGGATCCCAATCTATAGGATATTCTATTTGTCTTCCCTCGTTATCAATGTCCTGGCGAAAATACCCGTTTTTAGAGAGGAGGGTGACGGCAACCAGCGGTATTTTAAGGTCTGCCGCCGATTTTATCGTATCGCCCGCGAGGACTCCCAGACCGCCGCTGTAGGTTGGTATGTTGTTGGAGATGCCAATCTCCATGGAAAAATAGGCAATTTTTACTTCGCTGTTCATGTTGTAGTATGCTTAAAAAATATTTTACCAGATAAATTCACATGGGTTGCAAGGTTCGCAAGGGATGTAGATATAATTACTGCGCATCGAATCTGTTTCCGGAACAAAATCACACATGTATCGCTTTATCAACAACTGCATGGGCAGCCTCTAAAATCGCCTCAGACAGGGTAGGGTGGGGGAATATTGCGCTCGTTAGCTCAGAGGCCGTACCTTCCAAAATCGTGGCAAGCGAAACGCCCCACATCAACTCGCCTACATTAGGTCCTATGCCGTGTACTCCAAGAATCTCACCGTACTTTTCATCTGTGATAATCTTTATAAATCCCTCTTCGTACTCACCGTCAATTATGGCCTTACTGTTGGCGATGAGGGGATATTTCCCAACTTTTACTTTATATCCTCTGCTTTCTGACTCTTCCTGCGTAAGACCGATACTCGCTACCTGGGGAAAGCAGTACGTTACCCTGGGTATGTTCTGATAGTTTATGGGGATTGCATCTTTTCCGGCAATGTGGGCAACGGCATGTAGTCCTTCATTTGAGGCCTTGTGGGCCAGCAGGGGAGCGCCTGTAATGTCTCCGATTGCATACAACCCTTTTTGGCTGGTTTCCATAACTTCGTTCGTTTGCAGATATTTCCCTTTGAAACGTAACGATAGTTGCTCTATTCCCATATTGGATAAGGAAGGCGTGCGCCCCAGCGCAAGGAGTAAATATTCAGCTTTGAGAGTGTCTGTGCTTTCATTTACGGCAGGGGGGGGATGGGTGTTGGCCTTTTTCTTTATCTCTACGCTCACACCATCTTCAATCTTGACCTTTTCTAAGGAGGTCTCTGTTAAAATATCAACGCCTCTTTTCGTAAGGATTTTTCGCACCGTGGCGCTAACTTCCCTGTCTTCTGCCGGAAGGACGTCGTTCAGGAGCTCTATGATGGTGACCTTTGCTCCGAGGATATTAAAAAGATATGCGAACTCAACGCCTACAGCGCCGCCGCCGGCAATAATGATGGATGTTGGGATTTCCTCCAGCGCAAGGACGTCGTTGCTGGTAAGTACGTATTTCCCGTCACAGGAAATTGCGGGGGGGATGAGCGGAACAGAACCGGTAGCCAGGATAACCTTTTGCGCGGTTATCCTGCCCGTGTCTGTCCCATTTTTTTTTATTAAAACGGTGTTTGCGGAGGCGAGTTGCCCTTCGCCTTCAATGACATCAACACCGTTTTTTTTAAGGAGGAATTGCGTTCCCTGGTAGAGTCGTTTTACAACGGACTCTTTGCGCCGGTGAAACTTCGGATAATTAACCCCTAATTTATCAAACGTAATACCATAGTCCTGCGCCTTGAGAAACTTACGGTAGACGTCCGCCGAATGCAGAAGCACCTTGGTCGGGATACAGCCCTGATGCAGGCACGTTCCACCGACTTTGTCTTTTTCGACAAGCGCGGTTTTTATTCCAAGCTGGGCGGCCTTTATCGCCGCTACGTAACCGCCGGGCCCGCCGCCAATGATTATCAGGTCATAGGCGGCGTTACTTTCAGACAACTACCCCTCCCTTTTCCAGGTGAA
>Ga0082335_1001726_pt1 | contig 44292 bp, 43 predicted proteins | sample Subgrocontami58m_FD_72375 | JGI IMG/M metagenome (GOLD analysis project Ga0082335, IMG submission 72375) | Subsurface groundwater microbial communities from S. Glens Falls, New York, USA - GMW37 contaminated, 5.8 m (SPADES assembly) (version 2) ...
CGATGCCTGGGCCAGCATCCTCATTGAAGGCGAAAGCGGCACAGGCAAGGAGCTGACGGCCCGCTCCCTGCACCACCTCAGTTCCCGGCGGAACAAACCCTTCGTCGTCGTCCATTGCGGCGCTATCCCGGACAACCTGTTGGAATCGGAATTATTCGGTTATGAAAAAGGGGCTTTCACAGGAGCGGACCATTACCATGAAGGATTGATTGCCTCGGCCGAGGAGGGCACGCTGTTTCTTGACGAAATAACCGAGATGTCCCCGGCCCTGCAAGGTAAATTGCTCCGGTTCATGCAGAACGGTGAAGTCCGTCAGCTGGGGGGGCACGCCACACGCCAGATCCAAGTGCGCGTGGTAGCGGCAGCCAACCGCGACATCGACGAAGAGGTCAGAAAAGGCCTCTTCCGCTCCGACCTTCTTTACCGGTTTGTCGTGCGCCTGCATATTCCCTCCCTCAGAGAACATAAGGAAGACCTGCTGCAGCTCATAGAATCTATCTTAAAAAAGACTGGCTATCCAACCGTCCGCATCTCCGATGAGGCGATGGAAAGACTCATCGCCTATGACTGGCCGGGCAATGTGCGTGAGCTGGAAAACGTCTTGCAACAGACACTCCTCATGTCGCCCTTCATGGTAATTCTGCCGGAACACTTGCCGGAACGATTCCGCCCACGACAGGAACTGAAGATGCCCTTTCTCACCCCCCTGGAAAGCGCGGAACGCATCCAGATCATTCAGACCCTGGAATCCACAGCCTGGAATCAAAGCAAGACAGCGCAATTATTGGGGATTGACAGGAAAACTTTGCGCAATAAAATCCTTCGCTACGGGCTGTTGAAAGAAAATCAGGAATGATTGACCTCTTCGCCGGGAGTTTCAGCCAGGGGGAAATAGAGAGTGATTTCGCTGCCCACGTCGGGCCGGCTTTGAATCTCAATCTGCCCGCCGTGGGCCTTCACGATGTCCTGGACAATCGACAGTCCCAACCCCCTGATCCCTTCATCCCTGTGGGTGCTGAAAAAAGGTTCGTAAACCCTTTCCAGCACCTCCGGCGAAATGCCGGTGCCGCTGTCCTGGACGGAAATGGCCAAGGCGCGGCGAGCCGGTAAGGTAAACACCGAAACCTTCATTTTTCCTCCTCCCGGCATAGCTTCAATCGCGTTTTGGATCAGATTAAAGAGCGCCGTCTGGACACGGTCCCGGTCGGCATAAAGGAGAGGAATATCTTCTGCCGCCCGCATGGCAACCTGAATATTCTCCCGCTGAAGCTGGGGCTCCACAAGGGAAAGGGTGTCATTCAGGAGTTCGGCGATGTTGATGACCTCGAAATGTGGTTCCGGTAGGCGGGTGGCGCGCCGGACATTCTGGATGGTCGTGTTTAGCCTCTGGGTCTGCTGAACGATCAGCTCCAGTTTGCGGGCTACGTCGGGCGGCCAGCCCTCCTCCCTTTCCAGGAGAAGCCTCGCTAAACCGGCAATGGAATGCAAAGGCGTTCCCAGATCATGAGCCAAGGTAGCCGTCAAATATCCCAAGGCGGTAAGCTGTTGCATCTGACTGACCTGTTTTTGCAGCTGCACCACATTGTGCGTCGCTTCCTGTACTCTCGCCTCCAGTTGACTATTGAGTTCCCTGTTCCTCGCCATCACCTGTTCTATTTCATCGGCCATCCGGTTAAAATGATCCGTTAGCTGCCCCCATTCGTCTTTCCGGCGGAAGGGAATCCTCTGGGCATAGCGCCCGGCATGGAATTGATCGATTGTGTCCACAATTATTTTGAGCGGCCGGTCGATAAGCCAGCCATAACTGAAGGCCAGGATCAGCAAGATGATCAGCAGGAGACCGCCGCTGCTGTATACCAGCATGTGCTGGGCTTGAGACAGTATTTCCTCATTAGCGCGAGAAAAGACGATCACGCAGACTACGACCCGCCGGCCGGGTTTTTCGCCCCACCCGGAGGTGTATATGAAGCCAAGTGCCGGTCCGCCCTCAGTCTGCAATTTCGTATACAGAGGCTGGAGTTTTCTTCCCACCGAGCCTACCTGGGCCTCGGACCAATCATAGGCGACCCTCCCGGCCCCGGCAACGTAATCAATATCGTTGCCGCTCACGGATAAGATGTCGATCCTGGCCAGCCGACCATCACTTTGAACGTGGCCTCTAAGCGCGATGTCCAGTGCTGACAAACCTTGAATTGTGGGAAAGTGTTGGTAATAGGTATTAACCGTCTCGGCAACGTCATAGGCCTTCTTCAGCTGCTGCTCAATCAGTATCGAGTCCAGTACCCGCAGCTGAAACCATCCCCAGACTGCCATCGTCACAGCCAAGCCAAAAATCGTAACCACCATGAGGCGAAAACGAACGGTCATGGGATAATAAAAAGCCTTTCAAGAAAACTCTCACGAACAAAAAAGCATGGGGGAAGTTCGCCCCATGCTCAAAACTCTGCCCCCGGTCTACCTTAACTCCCAGGCACTAATTCTTCGGAGCCGGCGGTTTGATTGCCGGAACCGCCTTGGTTTCTGGAATCGTTGTTGACTTCTTGATTACTTTTTGAGGAATATCTAATTCCACCTTTGTTGCAATGTTTCGCTCTTCTTTGTTTACATAGCTAACCCTGACCTTATCCGCCACCTTGATCGTGGTCAGGGGTTTCTCCAAATCAAACTCCATAGTTTCCACTTTATCTCTGAATTTACGCTCAATTTTCAGTGTCGTATCGGAAATTTCCGTCACCACGCCGGCCGCTTTCATCCTAGTCACTCGCACAGCGGCGGCAGTTCCCGTCGAAGGCACCGCTTTTTCTGCTTTTCCCGGCATGGCGGCTGCTAATGATAAGGCTGACATGAAAAAAATACCGAGGCTGAAAACAACCGCCACCGAACGCCTCATTTCCCTAACCTCCTCGTTGAATCAAACATTTCCCAAGTGAACAGAGGACACTTCCACAACCTGATCGGAATCGAATAGTTGCACGCAATATGCATACCATGATAAATCCATCGCCCATAAAACCGATAAATACTACAGAAATAGCAATAAATAGTGGCAATTGCGGCCGTAAGACCGTCCGGGGATTATAATCGCTGGAGAATTACTCCCCAGGATATGGGGAATTTTGCATCAAAGTAGTATATTAATGAGGAATATTCCTGGAAAAATCCCCCTACCTCTATGAGGCCGGCTGGTAAAAAGTCTTGCAAATCACGCTATCTCCATGTATGACATTGATATTATTTAGTATTTTCATGCCTAATCCTTGTGCAAAACGGTAGATGGTTCTGTCTATCGAAGGCTTACAATATTTATCAACAAGTTTATCAACAATTTTTCCCACATGACTGTTAATGCAATTAAGGCCCGGTCATGGCCGGAAATCGAACAAGTGCAGCATGTTCCCTCCCAGTATTTTTGCCTTAACGTCAGCGGAAATCTCCAGGGATTTGATCCCCTCGATATAGGCCCGGGCATCGGAGACGCGACTCAGTTCATGGGGATAGTCACTGCCAAAAGCGAGCCGCTCCGGTTTGATGACCGCTAAGGCATGTTTCACCTCTGGCAGCCAGCCGCCGGTCCCGGCCATATCAAAGTAACAGCGGTCGAGAAGTTTGTCAAAATAGGCTTTCAGCCCATAATCCTGAAATTCCTGGATCGTCATGGGATGTTCTATATCCACCTCTGGCAGGGAGGCGCTGGCCGGCGGGGTGTACCAGGACATGATCCGCCCCAGGAGGGAAGGCAGACCGCCGCCAAAGTGAGGAAAAACAAAAGCCAATTCCGGAAACTCGGGCAACACGCCATTTAGTACTTCCGTAAAACACTTGATGTTCTCGTATTCCCGGGATACACTGCCGTCCATGTCGTATTTAGTGCCCCCCCAGAGCCCCTTTTCCTGGGTCGGGGGATGGATGACCAGGGGCAGTCCAAGCTCGGCCACCTTCTTGAAGTACGGTTTAAGTCTTTCATCATCCAGTCTGACGCCTTGCTGGTTAGTGAGAATGGCGACCCCTTTGAACCCTAACTCATCCTTGACACGCCGGAGTTCGTCCAGCGACTCCTGGCCAAAAATATAAGGAACCGTGGCCATGGGTAGAAAGCGGCGCGGATTTCTTTGCGCCGCCTCTGCAAGACCATCGTTGAGAACCCGGCATACTTCCATACCCGCGACGCTCCAACTTGGCATCTCAATCATCGCCACATCAATTCCGCAGGCATCCATGTATTGCAACGCAGCATCGAGGTCCTGGAGCAACCTGGTCGCCTTTTGCGCAATCGTCTTGGGATTCCTGTTCTTGGCCTGAAGGTCCCTGCCCTCCTGACTGGTAAAATTTACCTCATCCACCCTCCTGAATACCGCCTCAGGGACATGGTGGAACTGGGCATCGACAACCACGAACTTTTCTGACGTCTGACCGGCGGGTCTGTGGATATTCCTCATTGTCTGTTGCTCCTTTTTTGAATTATCGCTTGGCACAATTTCATAAAAAATCCCTCATGCCCCGTGGGGTGCCACGATGCATGAGGGACAATCATTTACAGTACCACTTTAATTCACTGAGACACCCGACTTACCCTATTTCTGGACCAAGGCCTTGAAATCCTTTCTTGTCTGTTGCATGGTCTTTTCCGCAACTATGCGGAATTCGTCATCGCCAAAGATATACTTTTTGCCCGTTTCCCTTACCAGGCCAGCACCCAGATGGGTCTTAGAGACATCTTCCCGGGCGCTTTCTATGCCGGCCGCCTCCGAGTAAACAGTCTGACCTTCCTTAGAAAGAAGCCAGTTAATAAATACTTTCGTTGCATTGGGATGGGGCCTTTTGTTCACCACCGAAATAGTGCCCGATCCCGGTTCGATCATCGAACCTTCCTTGGGAACGATGGGCAGAAGCGGTGCTCCCGCCTTCATGAATTCCGTTATCGGATCCGGCTTAGTGCCGATCAGAACGCTGTATTTGCCTCTGGCAACCCACTCCGTGAGCAGTCTTTCATCCCGGGAGATGAACGGTTCCTGCTTGATCAGCTGTTTTACATAGTCAGGCCCCATAAGGTAGGCCGAGGCCAGGGTGACAAAAGAGTTAGCCGCACCCTGAATAGTGGGATCCGCCATGGCGATCTTGCCCTTGAAGGCCGGCTTGAGTAAATCGTTGAAGGATACCAGCTCTGCCGGCTTTACCTGGGTGGTGTTGATGGTAAAGGCCCAGAAGACACCGCCCCGAAAACCGAAAAGCAGTTTCTTATCATCGATGTATGGCAGTTTGTTGCCGTACCATTTGCTGGCATCCCCCACCTCCGGCAGGATGAATTCACGGTCGATAGGATCCATAACACCTTCTGGCACCAGGATAGACATCGTCGACGTACCGCCCCCCATATAGAGATCCGCCAGATACAGACCGGCCCGCCGTTCATTCAGGACCTTCGTGGACATTTCATTGCCCTTGCCGGTCACATAATCCATGCTGATGCCATACTTGTCCTTCATGATCCGGGTAAAGGCAGTGCGGATATCTTGCCCGGCGGTGGTATACATAACCACCCTGCCTTCCGCCCTGGCCGCCTGCAGTGTTTTGTCCCACTCCGCTTGCCAGTCTTGCTTTTTGCCCGCCGGGCCCGCGGCTTTGGATGCAGGTCCGGGGGTAGATTTCGCCGGCGCAGCAAACGGCAAAGCGGGGAGAAGAAGAATAAGCAAGAGAGCAATGCTTAATAAATACACTTTTTTCATTTTTTCCTCCTGGCAACTGGGTGTTTTGCGATATTGTTCTTAAATATGAACTTAATTTAGTGCTCTGAAGGTCAGCGTTGTATGTCATGATATGACGGCCTCGCAAAATACTCAATCCCTTTTTACGGAATTGGCGCCGTCAGGCGCGTTATATAACCACGAGTTTAGCACCATTGCAATGAAAAAATGATCCTGTCTGCAATGGCGTTTATTCTTTTATACACATGCTTTTTCAATAAAAACGGTCTGATTATCGGCGCTTGCCTATTAAGAACTTTGAATCGAAGTGGTATTGACAGAGGAAAATGTATAAAGCACTTATACACATTTCTCTCTTCTTAAAAAAACAGTACGCTTCAACAATATAATAAACTAATAATTACCATATGATGACTCAAAAGGAATGTTAAAATTATCCCTGGCATGCCTAATGCAACATATAAGGCAAAGGGAAGCAATGAGGCCCTTAACCATCAACGAAAGGAGGAAACCATGAAACGCACAATGACAACTTTGGGAGCTTTAATGCTTGCAACTACGCCGGTATTGGCTGCCGGCGGACCGGAGACCGCCGGTTCGGGCCTGTTGACCGTCGTATTCATGGTCTTCGGCGCCCTCATCATTGTCGGACAATTGATCCCCGGCTTAGTCTTGTTCTACTCCATGGTGAAGGGACTTTACGGCAAGGTTGCCAAAAAGGCTGCGGCCGAAGCAGTTTTCAAGACATCTTAATCTTTACGATGATTTTTATTTCCGGGGGAAAGGGGGTGCAGGCCATGAGAGGACTGCTCGTAGCTGACAAGGATGCCGTCAGCCGCAAACGAATGGCGAATTTGCTGATGGACGCGGGCTATGACGTTGCAGTGACTGATTCAGCGGCTGAGACAATTCATGATGTCTTAAAAAATACTGCCCAGGTTGTACTTTTGGGCAAAGAGCTTGATGAATTGACTTCCGCCGAACTTGTGCCCTTGCTGAAACAGTGTAACCGAAATCTGGTGATTATTCTCGTTGCCGATGATGCTCCCCTTCCACTGATCAGGAAGGTTAGAAAAGAAGGCATCTTCTATCATGCGTTGCGACCTGCAAAAGTGAAAGACGAGGAAGAAATCCGGCAAGCTGTCAAATATGCCATAGAAAGACTGAAAAAGACTGAGGCACTGCAAATAACTCATTATCAATGAAAATAATATAAGGAGGCGGCCATGAGAACTTTAACCCTGATAAAAAGATTGGCTTTAACGACCGCAGTTTTTGGCATGAATGTCACGAACGTCTGGGCACTGGAAACTGCCCGTGAAGATAACAGCGATTTATTCGTCTGGGTCTTCCTTGCCTTTTGTGCTTTAATTGTTGTCGCCCAATTAATTCCGGCAATAATGATGATGCTGGGGGTTGCCAAGGGTGTAAAAAAAGAGACGCTGGAAGTTGTTCCGGCAGCGGCTGATCAAGAAACTGCCCCCGGCGGACAATATGAACCTGAGGCCTGACGTGGATAAGCGCCTATTCGCCGGGTTGGTTCATATAGGGTACCTGCTTCAAGAAAGGCAATTCAACACAAAATGGGGATTCAACCGGCCGGCTGAATCCCCATTATCAATCAACAACGATATTTCTGGTGCCGAAGCCCGGACTTGAACCGGGACGGGTTTCCCCACTACCCCCTCAAGATAGCGTGTCTACCATGTTCCACCACTTCGGCATTTCAGACTCGGCTGTTATGCTGCCTGAATTCTCACTTAGCTCCCGGCGGTGTGGCCGGAGGAGTTGCCCCCTTTGCCTTTTCCGCTCCCGCTGGCGCTGGCGCGACCGGCTGTTGTGTCGTCGGTTGTGGCGCCGCTTTCTTTGTTTCAGGACGGCTCACGGTATCCATTATCGACGTCCCCTTGGAAACGGAAAAATACGACAAGGTCAGTGACGTGAGCATGAAGACCGCAGCCACCAGGGTGGTAAGTTTACCCAAAAAAGTCCCGGCACCGCTGCTGCCGAAAACCGTCTGACTCGACCCACCGAAGGCTGCGCCCATATTCGCCCCCTTGCCGGCCTGCAGCAGCACGACCAGGATCAGAACAAGGCATACAACAATATGCAGCATGGTTATGAAAATATGCACTTAATACCCTCCGTAATATCATTAAAATTCTATTATGCGGACAAAAGAATCCGCGTCCAGACTCGCTCCCCCCACCAGCACGCCGTTGATATCCGGCTGCGCCATCAGGGCGGCAATATTGTCAGGATTAACACTCCCTCCGTAAATAACCGGCAATTGACGGGAAAAATCCTCGCCGTATTGCCCCCTTACTACTTCACGAAGGAAAACATGCACAGCGGCAGCCTGTTCCGGCAATGCCGTTCGGCCCGTACCTATTGCCCACACCGGTTCATAAGCCAGGACAATCCGCGCCGCCTCCGGCAATGCAACAGCTTTTAAGCCCTCCCGGAGCTGCTTTTGCAAAACGGCAAATGTTTGGTCGCCTTCCCGCTCGCCCAGCGTTTCACCGATGCACAATATGGGCTGTAAACCGTATTTAACGAGCGCTTTAACCTTGCCGTTGATCAGGGCATCGCTCTCTCCGAATAAAGCACGACGTTCCGAATGACCAACAATAACGTAAGTGCAGCCTGCATCGGCGAGCATGCGCGCCGAAACTTCGCCCGTATAAGCGCCTTCCTCCCGGTCACAGACATTCTGCGCTGCCAGACAAATCTCTGACCCTGCCAGCGCCTTCCGCACGGCATGAAGGGCGGTAAAAGACGGCGCCAAGGCGACTTTCCTACCCGGCGTTGCCTTCAGCACGGCTCGCAATCGCTCGACAAAACCCTCTGCCTCCTTGATCGTCTTCTGCATCTTCCAGTTACCGACGATAAGGGGCGGAATCATTGTCCTAAGCCCCTGCCCTTTTGCCGATATACAAGGCGAGGTCCCTTGTCCGGCAGGCATAGCCGCTTTCATTATCGTACCAGGCGAATACCTTGGCAAAATTTCCCGCGATGACTTTAGTCAGGGGAGCATCCACAATCGCGGAATAGCTGCTGCTCGTAAAATCCACTGATACCAGCTCTTCGTCGCAGCAATACAGGATACCGTTCAAGCTTCCGGCAGCGGCTTCCCTAAAAGCCTGATTAAGATCCGCCGCCGTAGTCGTCTTTCCCAGTTCCACCGCCAGATCCACCAGCGAAACATTGGGCGTGGGAACCCGGAGAGCCAAACCGTCCAGCTTTCCTTTTAAAGCAGGTATTACTTCGGCAACGGCCACCGCGGCGCCCGTGGAGGTAGGCACAATGGACATGGCCGCCGCCCGCGCCCTTCTCAGGTCTTTATGGGAACCGTCAATCAACCTTTGGTCCATGGTATAGGAATGGACGGTCGTCATCAGTCCTCTGACGATGCCGAACCGATCATTAAGGACTTTGGCAACAGGGGCCAAACAATTGGTGGTACAGGAAGCATTCGAGATGATATCGTGTCGGGCGGGGTCATAAGTCTCTTCGTTGACACCCATTACGAAGGTCCCATCCAGCTTCTTGCCGGGCGCGGTCAGGATGACTTTCCTGGCGCCGGCCGTGATGTGGCAGACCAAGTCTTCCCGTTTGGTATTTTTGCCGGTCGATTCGACAAGGACATCAATGCCCAGGTTTCCCCAGGGCAATTCGGCCGGATTGTTAGATGTAACCCCCAGGACTTTTATCTTCCTGCCGTTGACCACAAGCCCTTCTTCATCGGCGGACACCTCCGCCGGTATTTTGCCGTGCACGGAATCATACTTAAGCAGGTGGGCCAGAACTGGCGCTTTGGCCCGAGTATTAACAGCCACTATCTCAATATCTTCACGACCGAGGCAAGCCCTCACCAGGTATCTGCCAATCCTGCCAAAGCCGTTTATAGCTACTCTAACACTCATCGCCCACCTCCCGTTGAAGATATCAGGTCCAAAACAGGGGCATCATAGCCAGCCCGCCTATTTTTGTCAATTATTTTTTCGCGGGCCGGGCCGCGCATTTCCTGATGTTTCCGATAATATAGCCAAAGATGACTAGGAGGGAGGGGTTTCCCGGAACCGTTAACGGCTCCTCTTTACACCCACCCGGTCGCAATACCCCCGCAGGGGGCAGCCGGAGCAAAGAGGAGAAACTGGCAGGCAGGTCCGACGGCCGAATGCCACCATCAAGGTATTGATTTCCTTCCAGTATTGTCGTGGGAGTTTTTCCCGCAGGGCAAATTCCGTTTGTTCGGGAGTTTTTGTCCGGACATATCCCCACCGGTTGGAAATCCGGTGAACATGAGTATCCACGCAAATGCCTTCCTTGTCGAATCCCAAGATCAGCACAAGGTTGGCCGTTTTCCGGCCCACTCCCGGCAGAGCAAGCAACTGCTCCATCGTGTCCGGCACTTGCGAATGATGACGGTCGATAAGTTCACGACTGACGGCAATGATGGTGCGGGCCTTGTTATGGTAAAAACCGACCGGGTAGATGGCTTGTTCAATCATTTCCGGCGAGAGCCCCAACATCTCTGCCGGGGTGCGGGCCAGAGAGAAGAGTTTTTCCGTCGCCTGAGCCGTAACCTCATCCTTGGTCCTCAGGCTGAGAAGGGTGGAAATCAGAATAAGAAAGGGTTGGCTTCGATCTTTGGCCAACTGGGAAACGATAGGCCATTCCCGCCGCTCCAATTCCTTTTGTAAGATAGGAATGGCCTGCGCTATGTCCTGCTCATGCATGAAATGCCCGTACCGGTGAATCAGGGCGATCGCCAGGGCGGCCCCTACTCATAACCCTCTTCCGCAGCCAGCATGTCCAGGTGCAAAGTGGCGATATCCTCGACATCGAGGTTTGTCAAATTCTCGGAACCAGTAGAATAGACCATTTTTACATACCTTTTACAGACATTGCACACGTCAACGCGGTACCGTTCTTCCCCCTCCACCGTAAAATAGGCCAGGGACTGTTGTTCCTCGTTGCCGCAAAAGGGACACTTGGTGCGGCTGTAATTCCATTCCAGGCCGCATTGATTGCAAAAAAGATAGCGCTGCTCTTCGTCTCCCTTGATCTCGCCGATCTTCGGTTCCTTGCCGCAGACGGGACAGTATCCTTCCGACCAACCTGACCTCGCGATGATGTCGCCGTATTGCTCTGCAAAGCGCTCCAGCGCCGGCCGCAAGCTTTCCTCGACGAATAATTCAATTAAATCAAAGGTGCACTCGTCCACATCAGGCGTAAATTCCTCCTCCGAGATGGGGTCAAAGGAGTTGCGAATCACATCGGCAAAATCAAGTTCTCCCTCCCTGATCTGCCGGACAAATTCCTTCGTTTCTCCGGGCATGCGTTTTTCTGCAATTTCCAGAAGATGTAAAAAATAATCCCGGGCCGGCGCATAATCAAAGTTAATCGTGGTAAAATCAAGAAGCGGAAAACCGCCTGAAAGTTTCTTGTTAATCAGCTTTTCCTCGAGCGGGAAAATAATCCGCTCCGTGGTTTGCCTGTGTTCTTCCCTCAGGATAAGTATCTCGCTTAAGATATCGAACAACTCGTCGTAATGAGGGTTCGTTGCCCTGTATTTCTCTATCGTTTTTAATGTGTCAACTAAGACTTCCGCCATTGGTTCTTCTCCTGATATTCACGCACGCACCCTGCCGGGCGCCCACCTTTATTTAAATCTTTTCGCCAACTTTCCACACTGTAGACGTATATATCCTTTCTCCCCCGACTTCAAGTTAATATTGACGCCTCATTAAAAAGTTCGTATGCTGCGCTCCGGCCACCCCGTGCCTTCATGGGAAAGGATTGCGGCATACCGCAGGAGAATCACAGCATGAGCAAAACCCCCAAGATCATCAGCCTCGCCCTCTGCCTTCAGGGCCTGCTTTTCCTGGCAATCTTCGCCGTTCCGGAGGCCGTGGCGGCAACGGCCGGGCAGGCGCCCGCAATCGGCAAGATGCTGCCCTGGTGGGCAACCCTTCCCTTTATCGGCATGCTGCTTTCCATTGCCCTTTGCCCTTTACTCATGCCTCGCTTTTGGCACCTTAATTATGGAAAAGTTTCCCTTTTCTGGGCCTTTCTTTTCGCCATTCCTTTTCTTTATTTTTTCCCGCACATTGCACCAGCGGAAATCCTGCATATTTTATTAATCGATTACGTACCTTTTATTATCCTTTTATGGGCGCTTTTCACTATCGCCGGCGGTATTGTCATTACCGGCTCTTTTAGCGGCACTCCTCTCATCAATACCTTGATATTGCTCATGGGAACAATGCTGGCTTCCTGGGTCGGCACCACCGGCGCCGCCATGATAACGATCCGCCCTCTGCTGAGGGCAAACAAAAACAGGCATAACAAGGTGCACACCGTCTGTTTTTTCATTTTCCTCGTAGCAAATATCGGTGGTGCTTTGACTCCCTTGGGTGACCCGCCGCTCTTCCTTGGTTTTTTGCACCAGGTTCCGTTTTTCTGGGTGACCACAGCCATTTTTCCGCACCTGCTGCTGACTGCGGCAATTCTGCTGGCCCTGTTTTTTATTCTTGATAGTTACTATTTCCTGCGGGAAAAAGAGTCGGAAATCATCTCCGAACTGGAAAAGGAGAAAGAAGTCTTATTCAAGCTGGAGGGAAGCTATAACTTGCTGCTGCTTGCCGGCGTGGTGGCCATGGTGGTAACCAGCGGCTGCTGGACGGCAGGGGCCTGCACCATCTGGGGGATAGGACTCGATTGGCAGAATTTGCTCAGGGATGTGATGATTATTGCCTGCGGCTTCCTTTCCCTGGTCATAACCCCCAAGCAACTGCGCAGGGCAAACGATTTCAGCTGGTCCCCGATCCTGGAAGTGGCCAAGCTTTTCATCGGCATCTTTATCACGATTATCCCGGTGCTGGCCATCTTGAAAGCCGGGTTGGCAGGTCCTTTGTCCGGTTTAATCGTGCTCGTCAAGGAACCATATCATTATTTCTGGATTTCCGGCGCCTTGTCGTCCTTTCTGGACAACGCCCCCACTTATCTGGCCTTCTTTAACCTGGCCTTGGGCCAACTTGGATTATCGGAACAAATGGTGCCGGCGGCCCTGGCAACAAGTGCGACGACGGCGAATCCCCTGTTCGCCAGTATCTTGAAAGCGATATCCGTGGGCGCCGTATTCATGGGCGCCAACACCTATATCGGTAATGCCCCAAATTTTATGGTCAGCTCGATAGCCAAAGAGTTCGGGGTAAAGATGCCCAGTTTCTTCGGCTATATGTTTAAATATTCGCTTCCCATTCTTATCCCGGTCTTTATCGTCGTATCGTTAGTCTTCTTCTGAAAACCGCGACGGTTACCAGGAATGGACAATAGCACCCTTTTTACAGGCGGTCACGCAAGGGAGGGCCGGCCTGTCGGAGGGCGGCTTGCAGGGATTGCACTCATACTTCAATTTTTTCGTTTTCTCCTTGGCGACGATGGCAACCGGTTCCTCGCGCATAGGATCATTGGGATCCTCGTCCACCACGATAAATACCTGCGCCGGGCAGGCCGAAACGCAGTACCCGCAACCATCGCACTTATCCGTGTCGATGGTAATAAAAAAATCTCCCGAACCATCTTTATATCCGTAATTTGCGAACATAAAATACCTCCCGTCTTTCTCTATCTTTTTCTGGTAAACAGGGTCTTGTAATCCTCAGGCTTCATTCTCATGCATTCGGAACAGCCTGTTTCCTCGGCGGGATCCAGAGGCTGCAAAAGAATCTCGAATCCCAGTTCTTCGTACAATTGCACCACTTCGGACAGACGCGGCTCATCATAAATAGCGCGCTTCTCCCATCCCTCAGCGGCTAACTCAGCGGCTTTTTTGGATATCTTATCGCTATCACCCATTATTGTCCCTCCATCTCAACCTACCGGCGCCGCCGGCCCGGAAAAACAGACGACGACCTGCCAGTTTACCTTCTCCTTCGCATTTACAGATTAGCTGCACCTTTGTCAATTAAAAATGCCGCTTAGGCCACAAGACGGACGGCAGGACCTCGATTTCGGCCCGGTATCTTCACCCATGATGATGGTTATCATAAATATTAATGGACATTTGCCGGACAACTTATGCTAAGGTAACGGACTGTTAAAAACAGACGAAATCACAGGTTAGCTCCCTTCCCCGAACTGATGAATTATTAATATAAATCGCGACGATTTAACCATGAAATTCTTTGACGCTCATATCCATTTCTATTTTACCTGCCCCCCTGACGAACTGAAACGAACCTTCCATCGCTTAACGAAGATGGGCATGGCCGGATTTGATGCCCTGGTGATGGCCGAGTACCCGGAAAACATGAAGAAGCTCCTGGCGATGATGCCGGCGGCCCTGCACGAGAGCGTTACTTTGCCGGACATGAAAATGCAGCAGAACCCGTTTCCCTATTTCGACTGGGCCCACCCCCTGATGGTCGTGCCCTACCTTGATACCCGCTATGTGGAGCGGGACATCGAAGGAAAGATAAAAAGCTTCAAGGAGCAGGGCTATAGAGGCATCAAACTGCTCTATGTGCCCGAGGAGGATACGACCATTCGCATGGCAGGAATGCAGGAGGCCTTCGGCTGGTCTGTTAAAACAGCGGAGACGATTACCGCCCGTCTGGTCGACAGTGCCGCGTCTCAGGGCATGTGCGTCCTGTTCCATGCCGATATCAGGAGATACGGTGATTTTGTGGCGGAAATGATCCAAAGCCATCCGCAGACGAACTTCAATATCCCTCACTTTGGATTTTCCCGAAAAGTGATCGCCCATTTTCTGGAGACCTATCCTAACTGCTATTCGGACGCTTCTTTCCTTACGCCCTTCATGGAGGAAGATCCGCCGTCATACCGCAGTTTTATTAGCGATTACCGGAAGAAGATCCTCTACGGCAGCGATGCCCGGATAGATGACCCCAATTGCATGGAATCATCCCTGCAATTTATCAAAGGGCTCTTGGATGACGAGGAAATCTTCCAGCAACTGACCTGGAATAATTACCAGGCATTCCATCGCCTCTCGCAAAGAGGGACTTAGGCCCTGTCAGGTCGAAGGGCCTGTAAGGAAGAAGAACACAAGAAGCGGATTATTTTCTAACAGGCCTTAACGCCGGAAAAATAAAATTAACATTGACAAAGTTCTCAATAAGTTCTATGAGCCACCACTATGATGAATTTATGCACTACTCAGACCACGGTGTTCTCAACAGCCGGAATTATGGCCGCCATTTTCCGAGAAGGGATAATTAGGCCGTCCGACATAGGAGGCCTGATGGCGGTGTAGCATATTGAAACTACGAAAGAGAAAAATTCAGACAATCCGTTATCAGACCTCTGACTGGTAACGGATTTTTTTTTAAAGGGAGAATGGCAGCTTATGGTCTCGGGAGATGTTTTAATCTACGACACAACATTGAGGGACGGCACCCAGGGCGAACAAATCAACTTCACGGCAGAAGAAAAATTACGGATTGCCCAGCGGCTGGATGATGCCGGTTTCCATTACATCGAGGGGGGATGGCCGGGCTCCAATCCGAAGGACCTGCGTTTTTTTGATCTGGCAAAAGGGGTGAAGTTCCAGCGGGCCCGCCTCACCGCTTTCGGCAGCACCCGCAAGCCCGCGATAAGACCGGAAGATTGCTCGAATCTGCAAGCCCTTCTGGCGGCGGAGACACCGGCTGTAACTATTTTCGGTAAATCCTGGGACCTGCACGTGACAGAAATACTTCAGACCTCGCTGGCGGAGAATCTGGCCATGGTCAGCGATTCCATCGCCTTCCTCAAATCCAGGGATAAGGAAGTAATCTTCGATGCGGAACATTTCTTCGACGGCTACCGGCGCAATCCGCATTATGCCTTGCAGGTAATAGAAGCAGCGGCGGCGGCCGGCGCCGACATGATTGTCCTTTGCGATACCAACGGCGGTACGATGCCTCATGAGATTACCGACATCCTTACCGCCGTCGTACCCATCATCCCGTCCCATCGGCTGGGCATCCACGCCCATAACGACTGCGGTCTGGCCGTCGCCAATTCGCTGGCCGCGGCGCGGGCGGAGGTCCGAATGTTCCAGGGAACAGTTAACGGCTTCGGAGAAAGGTGCGGCAACGCCAACCTGATCACCATCATTTGCAACCTGCAGCTGAAAATGCAGAAGAGATGTTTGTCTGACGACCAACTGAGCCAATTGTCCAAACTGGCCCACTATGTAAGCGATGTCGCCAACATCCCTCCTGTTCCCTACAGCCCCTATGTGGGGCGCAGCGCCTTTGCCCACAAGGGAGGGGTTCATGTAAGCGCCATTGCCAAGAACGCCAGCGCCTATGAACATATCAAACCGGAATTGGTGGGAAACCAGCAGCGGGTGCTGGTGTCGGACCTCGCGGGGAAAAGCAATATCGAGTACAAGGCCCGGGAGATGGGCATCGATTTGGGAGCCGACGATTCAACCAGCAGGAATATTGTTATGGCAATCAAGAACTTGGAAGATGAGGGCTACCAATTCGATGCGGCTGAAGGATCGCTGGCGCTATTGATAAAGAAAATAACCGGCGAATTCAAAGATCCTTTTGCCCTGGAGAGTTTCCAGGTCGTCAACTCCAAGACGAACGCCGCCCCATCCCAGTGCCATGCCACGGTAAAAGTATCCGTGGGCGATGAAGAAGAACTTACGGCAGCGGAAGGCAATGGTCCCATCAATGCCCTCGATAATGCCTTAAGGAAGGCCCTGACAAAATTTTACCCCCAGATTGGGGAGATGCACCTGGTGGATTTCAAAGTCAGGATCATCGAGGGCAGCGAAGGCACGGCTGCCAAGGTGAGGGTCTTACTGGATTCGCGGGATGATCATGACCTCTGGAGTACCATCGGGGTGTCCACCAATGTGATCGACGCCGGCTGGCACGCCCTGGTGGACAGCATCCAGTTCAAATTGAGCAAAGACAAACTGAACAGGCATAATCCGACCAGCGGAACAAGAACCAATCCCCAATAAGTTCATTGCTAAGCCGTTTTGTTTCTGATATAGGGTGGTTATACCGATGTTGATTTCCATTAACAGCCAGAATCCCCAGATGCGGCTGATTAAGAAGGCAGTAGAAATCCTGCAGAAGGGGGGACTTGTTATTTACCCGACCGACACCGTCTACGGCATCGGCTGCTCCCTGTTTAACAAGAAAGGAATCGAAAGGATCTACGAGATAAGAAGGAATAATAAGAAACAACCGCTTAGTTTCATCTGCGCCGATCTGAAAGAAATCAGCCGCTACGCGAAAGTATCGGATTTCGCCTACAAAACGATGAAACGTCTTCTTCCCGGGCCTTACACCTTTATTCTTGAGGCCTCCCGCACGGTGCCCAAAATCATTCTGCCCAAACGGCCGGCGGTGGGGATCAGGGTCCCCGATAACTCCATCTGCCTGACCATGGTGGGGGAACTCGGCGAACCGGTCATCAACAGCAGTGTCAAGAATGAGCAAGGCGAATACATCGGCGATCCCCGGGAAATTGAAGAAAAGTTCAGGCGCCGCGTGGACCTGGTTATTGACGGCGGCATCTTGTCATCCGAACCTTCTTCCGTCATCAGCCTCGTCGAAGACGAGATTGAAGTTGTCAGGACCGGCAAGGGCGACATAACCGCCTTTTTATGATTAAATACTTCAAACATGGGGATGCAAGTTGCGGTCAGCAAACTGCATCCCGACAACTGTGGGGAAGATTATGAAACGGGAAATGCTGATCGACGCTGTTCACTCGGAACAGAAACGGATGGCCATCGTCGAAGACGGTAAACTGGTGGAATTTGACATCCAAATGTCCTTTAAGCAGCCCATCACGGGCAATATATACAAAGGCAAGGTGCTGAAAGTGGAGCGCGGCCTGCAGGCAGCCTTTGTAAACTTCGGTGTTAAGAAAGATGGGTTTCTACCTTTGCGCGATGTAAGCCCCGAATATTTTACAGAACCAAACGGCAAGGACAGAGAACACGGTTCGGCAAGACCGATCCTGAAGACCGGGCAGGAGCTTTTGGTCCAGGTGCTCCGGGAGGTAAGCGGCCAGAAAGGCGCCTTGCTGACCGCCTACATATCTCTGCCCGGCCGTTATCTCGTCCTGTTGCCCAATAAAGGGAGCAGCGGCGTGTCGCGTAAAATCGAGGATGAAGGCGACCGCAAGCGGCTGAAAGACATTGTGGAACAGATAAAAAAAGAGGAGGGGCTGGGGTTTATCGTCCGTACGGCCGGCATGAACCGCACTAAACAGGAGCTTACCCGCGATTATCAGCACCTCCTGAGACTGTGGCAGGAGATCCAGAAAAAAGCTAAATCCGTCTCCGCACCGGCACTGATCTATCAGGAAAGTGATTTCGGCGTCCGGACGCTCCGCGACTATTTCACCCCGGAGATTTCCGCCATCTGGGTTGACGACCTGGAGACTTTCAAGAAAATACGGGCCTACTCCAAGGCCATTGCCCCCCGAACGACGAAGATCATCCAACTTTACAAGGAAAAGACCCCCATTTTCGATCAGTACCACCTGGAAGACCAAATCCGCAGCATCTATCAGGAGCGGGTCGCGCTGAAATCAGGGGGTTCGGTAATCATCAAGCCCACGGAGGCCATGATTACCATCGACGTCAACTCCGGTAAAGGTTCCCATAAGCGGAACGTTGAGGAAACGGCTTTCAAAACCAACATGGAAGCAGCCGAGGAAATAGCCCGGCAGCTCCGTCTCCGGGACCTGGGCGGACTTATTGTCATCGATTTTATCGATATGATGGACCGGAAAAACGTTGCGGAAGTGGAAAAGACCTTCAAAAAGGCCCTCAGCATCGATCGCGCCCGGATACAACTGGCCAGGATTTCCAAATTCGGCATTCTGGAGCTGTCGCGCCAGAAGAAGCACTCCACGATCCAGGAAATCAGCTATATCACCTGTCCCCACTGCAGTGGCAGCGGTATCCGGCCCTCCCTCGAATATGTCGCCCTCAGCGCCTTCCGGAAAATGGAATCCCAGGCGGTGAAGGGCACCGCCTCCAGCCTCACGGTTTCACTTCCCTACGAAGTCGCCGGCTATCTGCTCAACCAGAAGCGTAGCGAAATCTTGAAGCTGGAAGCAGAATACGATATGACCATCAATATCCTGGCCGTGCCCAACATGGCCTGGGACACCGTCACGATTGAAACGATCCCGAGAAAAATGATGTTGGAGGTACCGGAAGCAAAACGCTCCACAGCTGCCAGCCCTCCAGGGCAAGAGGAAATCGAGGAGGAAGGCGCGGAGGAAGCCGTCCTGGAAGAACCAGAGCTGCAGAAAGAGGCAGGGGAAACAGCCGAAGGAGGCGAAGCCATCCCGAGGAGAAAATCGCGGCGTCGCCGCCGGAGCAGACACCGCCGCCCCCCGATTATTTCTTCCACCCCCCTGGAAGCCGGCCAGGTTGGAGCGGCGGCAACGGTTCCGGAAACATTTGGGGAACCGGTTCTCCCGGAGGCGGCAGAAGCGGCTGTACTACCAGTCGAGCAGGAAGCAGCGGTCGAGTTCCCGCCGACCGAGGGCGGCCTCCCGACTCCCAAACGTCCCGCACCGCGCCGCAGGAGAAAAAGGGCCGCTGTCCCGGCGGAGGCAACCCCGGCCACGACACAGGAAGGCAGTGGGGAAGCAACGGCGGTGGTACTTCCCGTTGAGGCCGGCCAGGAACCCAAACAATCCCCGGCGCGCCATAAGAGAAAGAAGGCGGTGCCGCACACACCCGCTCCGGCAGAGGTGGTTGCGGCTCCGGAACAGGAGAGTATCCTCGAAACAGTGTCGCTCCCGGCGGCAGCTGAGACCGGTCCGGTGCCTAAACGACCCTCCGCACACCGGAGGAGAAGAAAGGCGGCGGCAACTGCCATGCCGGAGGCAACCGAGCAACCGCCGTCCTTAGAGCCCCGGGAAACAACGGCCGCTGAACCTCTCAAAAGAAAACGGCCCTATTCAGCACGGCGAAGGACCAAGAAGCCGGCGGAGGGGGCCCCGGACGCCGCAAGGACGGCCGAGGAATAATAATCCTCTGGACAGCCTCACCGGTACTTTACTTCTTGCCTCCCAGTTCCCGGGAACGTAAGGTCGCCGCCTCCACCGCCGCCATGAGGGTCGCCCTGAGCCGGCCCTCTTCCAGGGCCTGCAAGCCGGCAATCGTAGTGCCTCCCGGGGAGGCAACCATATCCTTCAATTCCGCCGGGTGCTTGTCGCCCGCCAGACAAAGCTTGGCCGCCCCCAGCATGGTCTGGGCAGCCAGTTTCAGAGCCACCTCCCGGCTGAGTCCCATCAGGACGCCCCCGTCGGCCAGTGCTTCAATAATGAGGAAACCGTAGGCAGGACCACTGCCGCTCAAACCCGTAACGGCATCCAAAAGTTCTTCCTTGACCACCACCGTGCTGCCCAAAGCGTCAAAAATGGCCAGGGCCAGGGCCAGGTCATCTTCGGAAGCGTTCTTCCCGCGCGTCAGGGCGGCGGCGCCCTCGCCGACAAGGGCCGGTGTATTGGGCATGATCCTGACCACCCGGGCGCCGGCCCGCAGGTGACCTTCGATAAAGCCGGTGGTAATACCGGCGGCAATGGAGAGCACTAATTTCTTTTCATCAAGGACAGGATTTAATTCTTGCAACAGACTGCCCACATCCTGAGGTTTAACCGCCAGGATGATCACATCGGCAGCTTGCGCCGCCTTTATACTGGATTCGGTCACTCCTACCTGATGGGCGCCCTTCAGTTCCTGCAAACGTTCCGGGAGCGTATCGGCCACGGTCACCGCAGCAGCCGGCGCTAATTTTCGGTTAACGATGCCGGCCACGATCACGCCGCCCATTTTTCCTCCGCCGATGACCCCGATTTTTTTGCCCTGCAACATCATTCCCTCTCCTTAAGTTTCTATTTCTTGGTTGCCACGAGACCGTACTTCACCTGCAGATTCCGCCCATAATCAAGGGCCTCCGGTGGAGCCGTCAGTACTTCCTTCAGCAAATCGCCCGTTTCCTGGCCAACACCCACGCCATAGAAATCACTGACCATTTGCTTTACCAGCTGATCGAATTTGGGATCCTTGGTTATTTTTTCAAAGGCCGCTGTCAGAATGGCGATATATTCTTTCGGCGTATTACGCGGTGCGACGAGGAATTTGTCCACTTCTTCGGGGCCTATCCACGCCATATAAGCCTGCCAGGACAAACCGTCAGGTTTCTTCTTGCCGAGCACTTCCACAAAGGTCGGATCATCGGGAAAGTCGGGTCGCCGGACATATTTCTTATTTTTATAGATGCCCCCCTGGGCAATTACGGTAACCAACCCCTCCTCCCGCAGGCGATTGATGATAAAGGCATTGGAAGTGCCAAACATATCGAGTTCTCCCCGTCGCAGTGCCAGCTCCAAATCGCTGGTGCCTGCATAGCCGGGGATAAAGCGGATATTCCAGCCCAGGACCTCTTTGCCCCAAAGCGCCATGCCCAGCCAAGTTTCTTCACCCTCCTTGGTGCCGCAAACTACCGGTTCCGCTTTGGGATCATATAGGCGCTTCAGAACTGCTTTGCGGATCAGCAGAAGATTACTGCCGCGGTTGATGTGGCCGATATGCTTATATTTAGTCAGATCATATTTGACAATGTCGCGGCTTCTCAACTGGAGTGCGACGGAGGACGAGGCGTTCATCATCAGATGAAGCCCATCGGGCTTGCCCTTGACATAAAAAACATTATTGCCTATGACCCCGGCGCCGCCAGGCACGTTGCGTAGAACTACACCGGGCTTGCCGGGAACGTATGCCGGCAGAAAGGAAGAGATGATGCGCGCCATCGTGTCTGTGCCCCCACCGGCCCGCGACGGCACCGTTATCTCGATGGTTTTGCCCTGGTAAAAAGGTGTGGCCGCGCGACCTGCTGCCGCCGTCAACAAATGACCGATGAGCAGCGCTAAAACTGCTAAACAAGATATAGATCTTTTCATCACTCCTCCTTTTAAAGAACTAAAATCTTCAGCCGTTGCCGGTTTTGATATTTTGGTCGGGCAATACAACCTAACCAAATATTTCATTAAGATCAACTATTTTGTCTCTCACAAATTTCACTTTTACAGCATTAAGTTCAAGTAGCGGCTTATCTCTTGTCAAATCCGCCTTTCAGGCTTAAGTTAAACAAAGAGAAGAAGGGAGGCTCCATGGTACCAGCACAATTAAAAAAAGTGTCCGATACAGTGTGGGAACTTCCCCGCTCCTACAAGACGGGGATGCTCGTACCGGCCCGGATTTTCGCCACGCAAAAATTGATCGACGCCATGGATGCAGGCGTCTTCGAACAGATATCCAACGTTGCCTGCCTGCCGGGAATCATCAGGTACGCCTTCTGCATGCCGGACGGGCATTGGGGCTATGGATTTCCCATCGGCGGCGTGGCGGCGATGGACCCCCAGACGGGCGTCATTTCCCCGGGGGGCATTGGTTTCGATATCAATTGCGGCATGCGGCTGGTGCTCACCAACCTCACCTATGACGAGGTCAAGCCGCGTCTGCACGAACTCGTCGACCGTCTCTTCTACAAGGTGCCCTGCGGCGTTGGCAGCACGGGGTCCATCAAGCTCTCCCGCAACGACTTCCGGACTGTCCTTAAGGAGGGCTCCCGGTGGGCATTGAAGAGCGGCTACGCCTGGCCGGAGGACCTGGATCTCACTGAGGAGGGGGGCTGCTTCCAGGGCGCCAATCCTGAAAAAGTCAGCGAAAGGGCCATCGACCGCGGTTTCGACCAGGTCGGCACCCTCGGATCGGGAAACCACTACTGCGAGATCCAGGTCGCAAAGCCGGAAAATATCTTCGACCAGGGCCTGGCCGAGCGCCTGGGCTTTACGATCCCCAACCAAGTCGCCATCATGTTTCACTGCGGCAGCCGGGGATTCGGTCACCAGGTAGCTACGGACTACCTCCAAGTGTTCCTGAAGGTCATGGGAACGAAGTACGGCCTCCAGGTGAATGACCGGGAGCTTGCCTGCGCCCCCTTCCAGTCCCCCGAGGGGCAGGACTACTTCGCCGCCATGACCTGCGCCATCAATATGGCCTTTGCCAACCGGCAAGTGATCCTGCACCGGGTCCGCGAGGTCTTTTCGGACGTCTTCAATCGGGATCCTCTCGATCTCGGCATGCACATGGTCTATGACGTGGCCCACAACACGGCCAAGCTGGAAAAGCATCTCGTCGACGGGAAGGAAAAGGAGGTCCTGATTCACCGCAAGGGCGCCACCCGGGCTTTCGGCCCGGGACTCGCAGGCCTTCCGGCGCGGTACGGCGAGACGGGACAGCCCGTGATCATCGGCGGGAGCATGGAGACGGGTTCCTACCTCCTGGTCGGCCTTAAGAGCGGGGCCGAGGCTTTTTACTCAACAGCCCACGGCAGCGGCCGTACGATGAGCCGGCACAAGGCCAAGAAGATGGTGCGGGGGGAAAAGCTGCAGCGGGAAATGGAAATGCGGGGCATTTACGTCAAAACCGCCACCTGGGGAGGCCTCGCCGAGGAGGCGGGCGCGGCCTACAAGAACATCGACGAGGTCGTGGAAGCCACCGAGCTGGCGGGCCTGAGCAAGCGAGTGGTGCGATTGACGCCGATCGGCAACATAAAAGGATAATAGGACCGGATGCCCTATACATACCTGGAAGACATCGCCATCGCCGACATCGCCTTTCTGGCAACGGGCCAGACCCTGGAAGAGGTCTTTCTCGCCGCCGCCGACGCCACGGTAAACGTAATGGTTGAAGACCTGGCAACTATCCGGGAACGGGAACGCATCCCCATCGAACTGGAGCACGAAGCCCTCGATCTTCTTCTCTTCAATTTCTTAAATGAATTCGTGTACTACAAGGACGCACAAAGGCTGCTCCTCAAGAGCGGACCGGTCAGCCTCGGCCGGCGCGATGGCCACTTCACCCTGAGAGCGGAACTCTTTGGCGAGCGACTCGATCCGTCCCGGCACCCCCTGCGCGGGGATATCAAAGCCGTCACCCTGCACCGCTTCAACCTCCAGGAGAGCGGAAACCACTGGGAGGCGACGGTAGTCCTCGACATCTAACGGCGCCTGCAGGTCCGGCTAAGTTGCCCCCCTGGGCGGGCTGCTTTTCTTTCAACTGTTGCCGGGCCCCGGGCAGGAGGGAGGTTATCCCAATGGCAAAACCAAGGTCGGAGCCGTCGCTGTCGGTAATGACCATCGGTCACTCCACCCATAGGCTCGAGGCGTTCATCACCCTGCTTACGGAACATGCCGTAAAAACGGTGGTGGACATCCGCACGATCCCCCGCTCCCGACACAACCCCCAGTTCAATAAAGAAACATTACCCGGGGACCTGGAAGCGGCGGGCATCCAATATATCCACCTGCCGGAATTGGGAGGGTTGCGGCATCCCCGATCCGATTCACCAAATACCGGCTGGCGCAACGCCTCCTTCCGCGGCTTTGCCGACTACATGCAAACACCGGAGTTTGAGGAGGCATTGAAAAACTCATGGCTTTGCTCAGCCGGACCCGGGTTGCCTTAATGTGTGCCGAGGCGGTCCCCTGGCGCTGCCATCGCTCTTTGATCGCCGATGCGCTTACGGTTCGCCAGGTCAGGGTAGAACATATTATGAGCCGCCGGCATGCGGAGCCCCATGCCATCACCACCTGGGCAGACGTGGCTGGCACCTCGATCATCTACCCGCCCCCGCCGGGGTGAGCTTTACCGGTCAGCGAGGCGAGCGCTTTCGAAGAAAGGCAATCATTTACCCGTCATGATCTCGCGGACCCGTTGCAGCTCTTCCGGCGTGTCCACCTCCACGGAGTCGTGGGCCGTCACGACGACCTTGATCCGGTAGCCATGCTCCAGCGCCCTGAGTTGTTCCAGCGCCTCCAGTTTTTCCAGCTTTCCTTCGGGAAGGGCGGTGAAGATATCCAGGAAATCCTTGCGGTAGGCGTAAATGCCGTGATGTTTGTAATAATCGGGCCGCTGGCCCCGATCTCGCACATGGGGAATGGTGGCGCGGGAGAAGTAGAGGGCGAAAAAGTCCTGATCAAAGACGACCTTCACGGCATTGGGATGATAAATTTCCTCTTCGCGCACGATCTTGTAGATGAGGGTCGACATGGGAAGGGCGGGATCGGCCAGGAGCGGCGCCGCCACCTCGTCGATCTGGGAAGATTCGAACAGGGGCTGGTCCCCCTGGATGTTCACCACGATGTCACTGTCCTGGAGCCCCAGGTGCGCCACCGCCTCGGCCACCCGGTCGGTGCCGGAGCGATGACGGGACGAGGTCATGATGGCCCGGCCACCGCACTGCCTGACCACCGCCAGGATGCGCTCGTCGTCGGTGGCCACGGCGGCCTGGGAAACGGTTTTCGCCTGCATGACGCGTTCATAGACATGCTGGATCATGGGTTTGCCACAGAGATCCGCCAGGGGTTTTCCGGCAAATCTGGTGGACTCATAGCGCGAAGGGATGATGCAGACGACATTCATGGCCAGATCCTGACAAAAGGGCGACCAAGGGGTCGCCACTGCGTGAAATCATTAACCGCCCTGGACACCGCCTACAGGTAAGGGTCGGCTGTTTGCAGATACCCGGTCACATAATCGTGAACGGCCGCTTCCAGGGTACGGAACTGCAAGGCGATGCCGGTATTTCTCAACTTATCCATCTCGGCTTCCGTAAAATACTGGTACTGATCCCGGATGGCCGGCGGCATATCGATATATTCAATCGCTACTTCCCGGCCCAGGGCGGTAAAAACGGCCGCCACCAGGTCATTCCACGTCCGCGCCCGTCCCGTTCCGAGATTGAAGATGCCGTTTACCTCCCGGTTCTTCAGGAGCCACCACAGGACATCCACGCAGTCCTTCACATAAACGAAGTCCCGCATCTGCCCGCCGTCGCCGTAATCCGGCCGGTGGGACTTGAAGAGCCGCACCCGGCCCCGCTCCCTGATCTGGTGAAAGGCCTTGTGGACAACGCTGACCATATCTTCCTTGTGGTACTCCTGCGGACCGAAAACATTGAAGAATTTCACCCCGGCGATCCTGTGCTCCGCCCTTTGCCGGAGCACCCAGAGATCGAAAAGTTGTTTGGAATAACCGTACATGTTGATGGGCCGCAAGGTTTTAACCGCCTCATCGGCATCGGAAAAGCCCCAGGAACCATCTCCGTAAGTGGCCGCGGAACTGGCATAGATGAAACGAACATTATGCTTCAGGGCCCAGGCGGCCAGGCGGCAGGTGTAGTGGTAGTTGTTCTCCATCAGGTAATCGGCATTCCGCTCCGTCGTAGACGAGCAGGCCCCCATATGGATCAGCGCGCGAACATTGAAGGGAAGCTGTTCTGCCAGGATCATCTTCAGGAATTCATCCTTGTGAAGATAGTCGGCATATTGCCTCTTGGCCAGGTTGCGCCACTTCTCCGCCTCCCCAAGTTCGTCGACGATGATGATATCGTCCACCCCTTCGTTATTCAATTTCCAGACCATGGCGCTGCCGATGAAGCCGGCGCCGCCGGTGACAACAATCATTGATAATGCTCCTCTATATTGCCTCGGCCGCCCTGACAATCCCCTGCTGCAGAGAGGCGATCTTCTCCGCCGGCATCTTCACCTGAATCGCCATAACCAGTGTCCGGCCAAGGATATCTTCCGCCTGGGGGATGTCTTCCCGCCGGTAGGCAGCCTTTCCCCGGTAAGTCGGATCGTTAAAGGGATATTTCTTGGAATTCGCCGTGCTCTTCGCCAGGAAATGTTCCCAGTTGGGGACGTAATGCCAGGCATTGTCCTTGTAACGGACCGTATCCACTCCCTGGGCGCGGAGGGCCTGCTGATAAGCCGTAGACGCCGCTTCCGTGGGTAGATTGAAGGCCAGGAAGGTAGCCGTATCGCCGTCGGGATCGGGGATTTCCCTGAACTTGACCCCGGGGACCGCCCGCAGGGCCTCCTTAAGACGCTCTTTGTTCTTTCTCTGTTCGGCCACGATGAAATCGAGCTTCCGCAACTGGGCCAAGCCCAGCGCCCCTTGCAATTCGTTCATCCGGTAGTTGAAACCGAGGATGCTGCGGCCGTCCAGCGCCCGGTTCGCCGCCCGATGATCGTGGCCGTGATCGTGATACCAATCGGCGCGGTCGGCCAGCTCTTTACTTTCCGTCAGGATCATCCCTCCTTCACCGGTCGTCACGGTTTTCACATAGTCGAAGCTGAAGATCCCCATATCGCCGAAAGTACCAAGCTTTTTGCCTTTAAAGCTGGCGCCGCAGCCCTGGGCGTTATCCTCCAGGACGAGGAGGTTATGCTGCCGCGCCACCTCCATGATCCTGTCGATCCGCGCGGGCGCGCCGCACATATGAACGGGGATCACTGCTTTCGTGCAGGGGGTGATTTTTCTCGGAATGTCCTCCGGATCCAGGCTCAGCGAGGAATCGATGTCCGTCATGACCGGTATGGCCCCCACCTCCAGGACGGCCTCATAAGTGGCCAGGAAGGTGAAGGCCGGGACGATCACTTCATCGCCGGGGCCGACATCGAGTGCCGTCAGTGCCACCTTGAGGGCGGCCGTTCCCGAGGTTACGCCCAGAGCATATTTCGCCCCGCAATACTTCGCGAAGGCCTCTTCGAATTCCCGGCATTTGAAAACGCCTTTCCTTTCCACATCAAAATTATAGCGGATCAGGATACCCGTCTCCAGGACCTCCATTACTTCCTTTATCTCTTCCTTACCGATCATTTCCGCACCGGCCATGTTGTAATCCTCCTATTAAACTAGGTGTCACCCTGAGCATGTCGAAGGGTGGCCATCCGCAGAACTCGCAGGCGGCTCATGGTTCGACAGGCTCGCCATGACATATTTTCATGCTTCTCCGTATATCTGGATCGCCTGTTCCAGCGTCACTTTCCGGGGGTTGTTCTCCAGGGGCCTGGCCACCGTCATGGCCACCTTCGCCAGCTCGGGGAAATCTTTTTCCTTTATCTTGAAATCAGCCAGCTTGGCCTCAATGCCGCAATCTTCGATCAGCGCGGCAACGGCATCCAGCGCCAGATAGGCCGCTTCCCGGAGCGGTAAATCATCGGTCACCTCGCCCATGACCTCGGCGATCAGGGCATATTTTTCCAGGGCGGCGGGCAGATTGAAGGACATGACGGGCAGCAGGAGAAGCGTATTGGCCAATCCATGGGGTATTCCGTGCCGACCGCCCAGGGGATAAGAGAGGGAATGCACCGCTGTGACGCCGGCATTGGCCAGTCCCAGCCCCGCGTAAAGGCTGCCCAGAAGCATCTGTTCCCGCGCCTTAAGGTTGCCCCCCTCATGGACACAGGTTCGCAAGTTATCGGATATCAGCTGGATCGCCTCCAGGGACATCATCTCGCTCATAGGCGAGGCGTTGATCGAGGTATAGGACTCGATGGCATGACAGAGGGCATCGAGGCCGGTAGTGGCTGTCGGCCCCGGCGGCAGGCTCAAGGTAAGCTCCGGATCCAGGAGGGCCAGATCGGGATAAAGGTAGGGGCTATTCATCCCTTCTTTCTTCTTCAGCTTCTTGCGGATAAAGACAGCGGTAAAGGTAACTTCGCTGCCCGTGCCGGCGGTCGTGGGCACCATGATCGTGGGCAGGCCGGGGCCCGGCACCTTGTTCAAGCCCAGGTAATCCACCGCTTTGCCTTTGTTGGTCACCAGCACGGCAACGGCTTTGGCAACGTCCATGGCGCTGCCCCCCCCGATGCCGATGACGGCGTCACATTTTTTTTTTACGGCTACCCCGGCCCCCGCATCCGCCAGTTCCAGGGGCGGCTCCGGTTCCGTTTGGTCGAAGAGGGTAAAGTCCAGACCGGCCTGCCCCAGAGCCTGGGAAACCTTCCCGGCAATGCCGGTCGCCGCCAGATTCTTGTCCAGCACTACCAGGGGATGCTGCGCTCTAAGATCGCGCACTTGTCCGCCCAAGCCGGCAAAGGAACCGCTTCCAAAAACGATCTTCCGGGCGCCGGTAAAAGAAAAGGTATTGTTCATGATGCCATCCTTTCAGGGTAATTAGGGGTTTAATATTGAGATGCCTGACCCCGATAAACAGGATAAGTAAGTTAACGAAATTATTTCTCGCCGCTCTTTTCAGTACCCCCTTGAGGGGTAGAAAAACGCAAGGAATAATTTCTTACTTACTAAGGAAAGTCAAGCATTTTTGCCGCCGTTACTCATATACCATTCCAGTTGGCGGCAGATGCCGCGGATAATCTTTACCTCCCGGGCCTGCAACTGCGTCCGGGCGAAAAAGCGACGGATGTGCGTCATCCAGTAGTCGGGGTTCTGGGGGTTGAGAAAACCGATTTTCTGCAACATCTCCTTGAGCTGGCTGTGGAGGCCATCCAATTCCCCGGCGGTGGCCAATTTCGGAACAAAATGCTTCACCTCCCCGGCGGCCACGAAAATTTCGTAACAGAGGACCAGCACGGCATGGGAAAGGTTGAGGGATTTAAAGTCACTCGTGGGAATGTTCACCATGAGCTGGCACCAGCGCAGGTCCTCATTGGTTAAACCCCGGTCCTCCGACCCGAAAAGCAGGGCGATATTGTTCTTCTGGGAAATGCCGACTATCTTTTCCGCCATCTGCCTCGGGGTAAAAAGGGGCCCCCGGGCGGACCCGGTGCGCGCCGTGGCGCCCACAATAAACCGGAATCCGGCCAGCGCCTCTTCCAGGCGGTCATAATAACGGATATTATCCACCAGGTCCGCCGCCACGTGGGTAGCCATCATCTGCATCTCTTCCCGGGGAAGAGCTTCACCGGCAACAACATAAATCTTGTCCAGTCCCATATTCTTCGCACACCTGGCCACCGCTCCCACGTTGCCCGCAAATTTGGGCTTGTTGAGGACAATGGTAATATTTTCTCTTGCAGCCTGCATACGCGCCTCACACCCGAAAAAGCTGGCCCAGCTTGCGACCGAGGAGCAGGCCGGCGGTAAGCAGGGCAATCGCTAAAAAGACCATGCTCCAGACGCCCAGGGCGCTGGCGATGAAAGCCCCGTCTTCAATCCGTCCCATCAGTTGATAAATCGCCTTCGTAATGGGGAAATACTGCTCTTTTACGGCCAGGATCAGACTTTCGCTGACTTCCAGCATGGCGAAGGAAAAGACCAGGATCGCACCCGCAATAATATTGGCACTCACGAGCGGCAGGGTAATCTTCCGCACCGTCCGGAAAAGACTGGAACCGAGATTGATTGCCGCCTCTTCCAGTGCCGGGCTGATCTGCAAGAAACCGCCGTAAGCCACCCGGACCATATAGGGCAGGCGCCGGACGGAATAGGCGATCACCAGGAGGGGCATCGGGTTGGTCCGCGGGTCCAGCACCGTCCCGGAAAAACAACCCAGGTACCCAAAAGCTATCACCACCCCCGGAACGGCCAGCGGCAGCATCACGGCGGCGTCCAGCAGGTTGGCGCCTTTGAATTTGCGGCGGGCCAGCAGGTAGGCAATGGCTACCCCCAGAACGATATCCAGGGTGGCGCTCAGGGTGCTGAGCAGAATGCTGTTCCTGATGCTGGGCAGCGTCAGGTTGTGGCCCAGGGCCTTTTCATAGTATTCGAAGGTATAACCGGCGGGCAAGACCGTCATGAACCATTTTTCCCTCAGGGAGGTGAGGATGACGGCCAGATGGGGCAGGCAGGCAATCATCACCACACCGGCCAGGGCCAGCATGGACAGCGTTCCCGCTACCGTACCCAGTGCCTTTTCTTGCGCTCCGGTGCTGCCTTTGCCCACCGTTTCATAGCCCTTCGCACCGAAAAACTTCTTGCCGGTCAGGAAAATCGTCGTCGTAATCACGAACATGATCACCACCAGGGCATGCCCTTCGGGATTTTCGGCAATATCAGTGGCCCGGTCAAAAATCTGGACGGCCATGACCTGGCGGTACTCGAAAATCAGCGGGGTTCCCAGGTCGGTAAAAGCCCATAGCCCCACCAGGATTGCACCGGCGAAGAGGCCGGGCATCATGAGCGGTGCGGTAACCCGCCGGAAGGTGCGTAAGCGGCTCGACCCCAGGTTCAAGGCGGCCTCTTCCAGGGCCGGGTCCACGTTTGCCAGGGCGGCGGAGGCATTCAGATAAAAAATCGGATAAAGGTGCAGCGCTTCCACGATGACCACGCCCCAGAAACGGGCGGAACCAAGCCAGTCAATGGGCGCGGCGATCAGTCCCCCCTCCATTAATAAGAGATTAACCGAGCCGAAGCGCGCCAACAGTTGCCGCATCCCGATGGCGCCCACAAAAGGCGGCATGATCATCGGCAGCATCAGGAGGCCGGCCAAAAGCGTCTTACCCGGAAAACTGAACCGGGTGGTCAGCAGGGCCAGCGGTATGGCGATCAGGGCGGTCACCATGGTGGTTGCCAGGGCGAGCCAGAAACTGTTCGCTATAGCGGTGCGACTGGCCGGATTGGCAAAGAGGTGGCGGAAATAGGCGGTGGAAAAATGGCCATCGGCAAAAAATGCTTCCCGAAAGACATAGAGAAGCGGATAGAAAAGAAAAATTCCCAGGAAGGCGGCGACAGCGATCAGAAACAGGCCGGAGCTCTTCCTCATTCCTTTTCCCCTCCCCCTCCGGCCAAGAGCAAGGCATCTTCGGCCCGGAAGCTTACCGGCAACAGGTCGCCTTTCCTGACACCGGCCGGGTTGCCGATCGCCAGTGCCTTGAGGGAAAAGTCACCGGCCTGCAACAGGTATTGCTCCGTCTCGCCCAGAAAAACGGTACTGGCGACCGTCGCAGTTAACCGGTTTTCTTCCGCTCCCCCCAGGCGAAGGTTCTCCGGCCGCACCATCAGGCAGGCGGTGGCGCGGGGGCGCAGGTAGGGTTCCACCACCCGGCCCCGGAAAGTGCCTAATCCTGTCTTGATGGTCCCTTGCCCGTCACCGACGGCAATCAGTTCGCCCGGCAGCAGGTTGGCTTCACCGAGAAAAGTAGCCACAAAAACATTGGCCGGTGTGTGGTAGATCGTTTGCGGATCGCCCACCTGCTCCACCCGGCCCATGCTCATTACGGCGACCTGGTCGGCCATCGTCAGGGCTTCCTTCTGGTCATGGGTCACATAAAGCATCGTCACACCCGTTTCGTCATGGATACGGCGAATTTCCTGCCGCATTTCCATCCGCAACTTGGCGTCCAGGTTAGACAGGGGCTCGTCCAGGAGTACGGCATCCGGCTTGACGACAAGCGCCCGGGCCAACGCCACCCTCTGTTGCTGGCCTCCCGACAATTCATTCGGCTTCCGTAACTCATAATCTTCCATCCGGACGTTCACGAGCGCCTCCCGAACCAGCGCCCGGCGCTCAGGCCGGGGAACGGCCCGTTCTTCCAAACCATAGGCCACGTTCTCATGCACGCTTAAGTGCGGCCAGAGGGCGTAATTCTGAAAGACCAGGGTCGCATTGCGTTTGCCCGGCGCTACCCCTTTGAGTGAACGGTCGCCAAAGAAGATGTCCCCTTCGTCGAGGTCGCAGAAACCGGCAATCATCCTGAGCAGCGTGGTCTTACCGCAACCTGAGGGACCCAGGAGGAAAAAGAGGGACCCGGCCTTGATCTCCAGGGAAACTCCGTCCACGGCCACCGTTTTCCCGAACCGTTTGCTCACCTGTTTCAGTATAATGTCTTCCATTTGTCTATTTCCCTGCAATCCGGAGATACCGCTCCCTGGCTTCCGCAGACCACTTGGCCCGCCTTCCCGACCTTTGTTCCGGTCGATTCCATTCCTCCATCGCCAGGCGCAGGCCCTCTTTTTCCGTAAAGGGCGGACGCGTCAGTTCCCTGAGCAGCGGATCGCCGGGCGGTCGCCGGCGCACCTTATCCCAGGCCGCCGCCAGTTCGCGATGGTGGTCGATGAGCAGCGAACCGATCAGATCGTTCAACAGCGTCCAGCGCCCGGCGCCCTTTTCCGTATCATAAATAAAGCTGCCTTTCCCGGTAAAGGGATCAAGGGGCACGACGGCGTCCTCGCCAAAAGATTGGGCAAATCCGGGAATAACGGACATGCGGCTCAGTTCATAAGCCTGCGGCCCGCCGGGCCTTCCTTTGCGGAGCACCCACAGCTTCTGGCCATCACCGGAAAGCGTAAATTCAATGAACCGGGCCGCCAGTTCGGCATGGGGCGCGCCTTTGAGAATGGCAATGCCGTCCGGGCTGATCGCCGTCAGGCCGGCAGGGAGGATAAAACCGATCCGCTCCGGACCGACTTCCGCCACCTGGCGCCAGGCATACACGTCAATGGCCAGGCCGCAGGCCACTTCGCCCAGGGCGGTGTCTTTGGGTACATCACTGGCGGAACGGGAAAAGTTGCGGACATTGCCGGCCATACGCACGATTATCGGCCAGCCTTTTTCCCAGCCATAGGCCTGCAGGATTATTTCAAAGGCCATATGCACACTGCCGCTGGCACGGGGATCGCCGGCGCCCACCCAGCTGAAATAACCTGGCGCTGCCAGATCGGCCCATTCCCGGGGTTCCGGCAGTCGGAGAATATCCAGTACCTTCTTGTTATAAATAATGCCGAAACCGCTGAGACAAGCGCCGAACCACTGGCGGGAAGGGTCGTACAGTTCGATGCCTGTAAACTCAGGCGGCACCTGGCTTAGAACAGCGGGAGCAACGCGGGCCGACTGCAGCAGGCCTTCTTTCTTGAGCTGCAGATAGGGGTCCACACCGCCACCGAAAAAAAGATCGATATTTATCCCCCGGGGGGAGCGCTTGAATTCCGACCGGACGTAGCGCACGGCCTCGGAGGTGCCGCCCACATCAAGCCATTCGATATTGGTTCTGTGACCCAGGCGCTCTGCCGTCCATAGGGAAAAAGCGCGTCCGAACTCATGGCGGATTCCTTCCCAATGAGGCGAAATAATCGCCAATTTGCGGGCAGGACCGGATGGCGGTCCCGGCATGCCGGGCGCCTGGACCGGCTGTGGCGGCCGATAGAGGAAAGGCAGTGCCAGGACAGCCAGCAACGCCGCCCCCAGGATGAGAAGGGGCACCTTTTGCGTCAATCCGTTGTTCCCTGCCTCGGCCATAGAATTTAGTCCCAGTAAAACTGTCGTGAGAAATCCCCCCTACCCGGCCTACCGGGGAGAATAAACAATGAATTAACTGCGAAAATGGCGCAAAATCTATAACATGGGGCAACCGATAATGCAAATGTCCTCCACCCCTCTCGCTTTTCAAAGCCCCTTGACACCAGGAGGTCTATTGCCTATACTCCCCAAAATTAAGTAAAATCACTGGATTCCCGCCGGAGTTCACCTCAGTGGGGACCGGAAAGACAAAAAAGGAGGAAACATTCATGAGCAATCCGTTAAGCATTATTCAGCAATCAGATCCGCAACTATTTGAAAGAATCACCGCTGCCAAGGACCTGGCCTATCAGGAGGGAGAGATATCTCTCAAGAATAAATTCCTGATTGCCTTGGCCATCGATGTGGCCAAGAATTCGGAAAGCGGCATCCGCTCGCTGGCTGCCCAGGCGCTGGAGAATGGCGCCTCGACGCAGGAAATTCTGGAAACATTGAGAATCGCCAGCTATATCTGCGGCGTCGGCAGCATGTATACCGCCGCGCAGGCTTTAAAGGACATTCTATAGGCACCCCGAAAAGCGAAATGACAGGATCAAATTTTGAACCCATAGAACGTTACGGAAAGTTTATCAGCACCGAGAGAAGTCACGTGCCGGCCATCATTTTTGATGGCGACCCGCCGCTCCTCATTGACCCGGGTGTTTCCGCCTTCGGGCCGCTGTACTACCGGAGGCTGCTGGCAACGGCGGGAGAAACGGCCGGCCGTCTGGTCATGCTGCTCACCCATTCCCATTTCGACCACTGTGGGGCTGTTCCCTATCTTCGCCGAAAATTTCCCGGCGCCCGGGTAGGGGCCAGTGCGAAGGCGGCGGAGGTGCTCAGAAAATCAAGCGCCATCGCCCTGATCAGACGCCTGAACTCCGAATACGAAAAAGAAATGGCTCATCAATTGAAGGGGGAGGATGTATCCTTTTCCGGTATCGCCGTTGATTTACCCCTGAAAGATAAGGACTGGGTCGACCTAGGAAAAGGAAACCGCTTTCAGGTCATCGCAACGCCGGGACATACCCGGGACTGCCTCAGCTATTTCTTTCCGGATTCCGGCGTGCTGGTGGCAGGCGAGGCCGCCGGCATTCCTCACAACGGCAGGATCCAAAGCGGCTTCCTGGCAAGCTATGAAGAATACCGGGCCTCAATCGGGAAACTCCAGGCCTTGAATGCCCAGGCGCTCTGCATTGCCCATGCCGGTATCCTGGCGGGCAGGGAAACCGTTCGGGATTACCTCGCCCAGTCGCTTCAGGCGGCAGAAGAACTGCGGTCCATGATTGCCCGTTACCTCGAAGAGTCCCAGCACGACGAAGAAAAGGCGATCGACGCCATCAGCAACGATGAACGTTACTCGAACCGCGACCGGATGACGAACAATACGCCCTTTCTCATCAATCTGCGGGCCAAGGTGAGACTGGTGGAAGAGATGCTGCGGAAAGACCCTTCGACAAGCTCAGGGTGACACAATTTTCGCCGTAATGTCAGCTGCTGCCCTGTTTGGCGGCGGCCTTCTTTCCGGCGGCCACCTCCAGTTCACCCTTCCTGATGGCGATCATAATGGCGGTGAGGGCGGCCTGGGTCATCCCGGGGATACGTTCCGCCTGGCCGATCGTGGCCGGCATGACCCGGCACAATTTCCCGCTCAATTCATTGGAAAGACCGGGGATCTCTGAATAATTAAGATCAAGCGGGATCTTCCGGCCCTCTGCTTCCTTCATCTTCTGCACCGCCTCCCGCTGCCGCCTGATATAGCCTTCGTATTTGGCTTCGATCTCGATCTCCTTTTTGACCAGGGGATCGTCGATGGGCTCCCAGCCGGAAAAAGGTTCCAGATCGTCATAACCGATCTCGTTACGCTTCAGGAGCTGGAAAAGGCTCGCCGGATTCCGGAGCGGTGGGGAACCAATCAGGGCCAGCATCTGGTTACTCTCCGGCAGGGGGTAGATTTTCACTGACTCCAGGCGGCGAATGCCCGTTGCGATGCGCTGTGACTGCTCTCTCATCCTTGCATAATATTCATCGCTTACCAGCCCCAGTTCCCAACCCTTGCCCAGGAGGCGCAACACGGCATTATCCTCCCGCAAAAGCAGGCGGTACTCGGCACGGGAAGTAAACATCCGGTAGGGTTCGTCCACTCCCTTGGTCACCAGGTCGTCAATCATAACTCCTATGTAGGCCTCCGAGCGGTCCAGGATGAAGGGGGCTCTCCCCAGGAGGTCGGAGGCCGCATTGATGCCCGCCCAGAGTCCCTGGGCCGCCGCTTCCTCATAGCCTGAGGTACCGTTGATCTGGCCGGCCAGGTAGAGACCGGCCAGGAGCTTTGTTTCCAGGGTAAGTTTCAGTTGCGTCGGCTGCACAAAGTCGTATTCAATGGCATAGGCGGGACGCATGATCTCCGCCTGCTCCAGGCCGGCCACACTATGGACCAGGAGTTCCTGTATCTCCGGCGGCAGGCTGTTGCCCAGCCCCTTGGCGTAAATCTCCTCTGTCTCGAGGCCCTCAAACTCCATGACCACGGGATGCTTTTCCCGGTCGCCGAAACGCATTACCTTGTCCTCCAGCGAAGGGCAGTAGCGGGCGCCGATTCCTTTGATCGCCCCGGCATAAAGCGGCGAAAGGCCGATGTTTTCACGAATCAGGCAATGGGTTTCCGCCGTGGTGGAACCGAAATAGGAGGGCAGGCGCTCCGGCCGGAGCTCTTCCGTGGCGAAAGAAAAGGGCTGCGGCACGGGGTCGCTGTCCTGGCGCTCCAGACGGGAAAAATCGATGGTCGAGGCCCGAAGGCGCGGCGGCGTTCCCGTTTTCATCCGTCCCATCTCGAAGCCCAGCTCCCGCAGGGAAGACGCCAGTGAGTGAGAGGCGATTTCCCCTGCCCGCCCCGCGGGATAGTTTACCCGGCCGATATGGATCAAGCCGTTTAAAAAGGTGCCGGTGGTAATGATCACTCTTTGGCCGCGGTAAGAAAAACCCACATTGTCGGTTACGCCGGTCACCTTTCCTCCCTCGACGACCAGACATTCCACCAGCGCCTGCCGGATGTGGAGGTGTTTTTCCTGCTCCAGTGCCTTTTTCATAGCCAGACGGTAGAGCTGCTTGTCGCACTGGACGCGGGAAGACTGCACTGCCGGCCCCTTGGAGGCATTAAGCAGGCGAAAGTGGGTCGCCGTCCGGTCAGCGATCTTCCCCATCTCGCCGCCCAGGGCGTCTACCTCTTTCACCAACTGCCCCTTGGCCAGTCCGCCGATGGCCGGATTGCAGGACATCAGGGCGATGGAATCCAGGTTGATGTTGAAAAGCAGCGTCTCGCATCCCATCCGCGCCGCCGCCAGCGCCGCTTCACAGCCGGCATGCCCCCCGCCGACTACAATGATGTCATAACATGTTGCCACGTTAACTCCTTTAATGGGGCAGGCCATCCTGAGCCTGTCGAAGGACCCGCCCGGCAATGCCGGTTTGATTTCTCAACCTCGCCGGGAACGCTCCCGCATTCCGGCCTACACATTTTCGGGTAAATTAGCTATGCTGGCGAATATGCCCTTGCAGAACTCTGGCAGAGTGAGTATCTTACCGCAATTTTAAGGAGAAGGAAATATTTTTGCATAAACCCCCTTTATGGAATAATACCAAGCGCTATTACGATCTGAAGAGCTTCTGGCTCAACCGGTTCGGTTGCAAGGTCTATAAACTGCCCGTCGACGCCGGCTTTACCTGCCCGAACCGCGACGGCGCCCTGGGTCTCGGCGGCTGCATCTATTGCGACGGGCGGGGCTCCCGGCTGCGCCGGGAGGGCCCCCTGCCGGACCTGGGTGAACAGATAAAGCGTGGCCGGACTTATTACCGCGAGCACCGGCAGGCGGGAAAATTTATCGCCTATTTCCAGACCTTTACCAATACCTACGGACCCTACGAACGGTTAAAGGCGCTCTATGACGAGGCGCTGGCCCAGGAGGACGTGATCGGTCTTTCCATCGGTACTCGCCCCGATTGCCTGAGCGACGAGGTGCTGGATCTCCTGCAGTCCTACGGTGAGCGGGCGCATGTCTGGGTCGAATTGGGCCTCCAGTCCATCCATGACCGGACGCTGGCCTTTCTCAACCGGGGACACAACTACGCCCAGTTTCTCGACGCCGTCACCCGGGCCGCGGGCCGCAACATCAACCTTTGCGCCCACATTATCGTAGGCTTGCCCGGTGAAACTCCGGCAGATGTCCTGGCCACAGCGCGGGCCATCGCCGCTCTGCCGGTAGCCGGCATCAAGATCCACCTGCTCCTGGCCCTGCAAGGCACGGGGCTGGGGGAGATGTACAAAACAGGACAGCTTTTGCTGCCCGAAAAAGACGAGTATGTACCGATGGTCTGCGATATCCTCGAAGTACTGCCACCGGAAATGGTCATCCAGCGGCTCACCGCCGACGGCTACCGGGACATTTTCCTGGGGCCCGCCTGGGCCGCCAACAAGCTGGAGGTCCTCAACGCCATTGACAGGGAACTGGAAATAAGGGATACTTTTCAAGGAATTAAATATGACGACTTCGCAAGAAGTCGTCACCCCGGTGAAAACCGGGGTCCAGAATAAACGTAAGAACTTTAAAACACTGGATTCCGGCCTTCGCCGGAATGACGTCATCAAGGAAACCAGTAATGATCGGCATAGTTGACTATCGGGCGGGCAATCTGACCAGCGTGGCCCGCGCGCTTCATTACCTGGGCGAGGAATGCCGGATTACCGATGATCCGGAACTCCTGTCCCGCTGCAGCCATATCATCTTCCCCGGGGTCGGGGCGGCCGGCGAGGCCATGGCCAACCTGCGCCTGAGCAAACTGGATGAGCGGATCAGGCAATGGATCGCGGAAGGCAAGCCGACCTTGGGTATTTGTCTGGGAACCCAGGTGATCTTCGACTACAGCGAGGAAAACGACACTGCTTGCCTCGGCATTGTGCCGGGCAGGGTTAAACGCTTTCCCGCTGACCTCGCTGAGGGCGGCCGGCGCCTCAAGATTCCCCACATGGGATGGAACCGCGTCGCATTGGCACGGGAACACGCGGTCTTCCGGGAAATTCCGGAGGAGGCGGAGTTCTACTTTGTCCATTCCTATTATCCAGCGCCGGCGGAAGAGAAGTGGATCATCGGACGGACGGATTACGGGCAACCATTCTGCTCCGCCGTGGCCCGGGAAAACCTGGTGGCCCTCCAGTTTCATCCGGAGAAGAGCGGGCGGCCGGGCTTGAAAATACTGGCCAACTTCTGCCGCTGGGGAGGGACGGATGCTGAGTAAACGGATCATTCCCTGTCTGGATGTACGAGCGGGTATGCTTACCAAGGGCATTAAATTTAAGGGCAACGTGGACATCGGCGATCCGGTGGCAGCCGCGGAGCAATATTACGAGCAGGGGGCCGACGAGATCGTCTTTTACGATATCACCGCTTCCGCCGAGGCCCGCGATATCATGATCGACGTGGTGCGCCGGGTGGCGGAGCGGATATTCATCCCCTTTTCCGTGGGCGGCGGCATCCGGACGGTCAATGACATGCGCCGGGTGATTCTCGCGGGTGCGGAAAAGGTCAGCGTCAATTCGGCGGCCGTGGAAAATCCGCCCCTGATCAGCGACGGGGCCAGGGCCTTCGGCAGCCAGTGCATCGTGCTGGGAATGGATGTCAAAAAGGTCGCTCCCACGGCGCAGATCCCCTCCGGCTACGAAATAGTTATCCAAGGTGGCCGGAAACATATGGGAATCGACGCCTTATGGTGGGCTCAGGAGGCGGAAAGACTGGGCGCAGGCGAGATCTGCCTGAACTCCATCGATGCCGACGGGACGCAGGAGGGCTATGAAATTACCCTCACGTCTCTCATCTCCGCCAGCGTACACATCCCCGTGATCGCCTCGGGCGGGGCGGGGCGGCCGGAACACCTGGCGGAGGTGCTGACCGCCGGCCAGGCGGACGCCGCTCTCATCGCCTCCATGGTCCATTACCGGACCTATACGCTTGCGGAAATAAAAGACCAACTACGTGACAGGGGAATAAAAGTCAGGAACCTCTGGTAAGATATTCGATATTCTTGATAAAGAAGCAAAAAGAAGATATATTGCACAAGCAAAGAGGGCTTTAAAAAACCATTAATTGATGCACTCGTAAAAAGTTCTTCTCTTCGTCACCCGGCGAAGGCCGGGGTCCAGGGCCTGTTGAAGACCAGGATTCCGGCTTCCGACGGAATGACAAGAATACAAGGGAGTTGACTTTTGACAGGACAGTCAACAGCTAACAGGCGATAATCACCGGATTCCCGCCGCAGTTTATGCCCGCGAAGGCGGGTGCGGGAATGACAAAAGAGCAGGAGGGGGACAGAAGGTGGACAAGAAAAGATATGAGCTGAATGTTCAGCTGGCGCAGATGTTAAAAGGCGGCGTCATCATGGACGTCACTAATGTGGAACAGGCAAAGATCGCCGAAGAGGCGGGGGCGGTAGCCGTCATGGCCCTGGAAAGGGTGCCCGCGGATATTCGCCGCGACGGCGGGGTGGCCCGGATGTCCGACCCGTCCATGATTGCGGAAATAAAAATGGCCGTCACGATACCGGTTATGGCCAAAGCGCGCATCGGCCATTTTGTGGAGGCCCAGATTCTGGAAGCCTTAAAAATCGACTACATAGACGAAAGCGAGGTCCTGACTCCGGCCGATGAAGAATGCCACATCGACAAGACCAAGTTCTCCATTCCCTTCGTCTGCGGCGCCCGCAACTTGGGGGAAGCGGTGCGGCGCATCGCCGAAGGGGCAGCCATGATCCGCACGAAGGGCGAGGCCGGCACCGGCAACGTGGTCGAGGCGGTGCGCCACATGCGGACCATGAACCGGGAAATCCGTCAGCTGGCCCAGATGCCGGTGGAAGAAGTAACCGGTTACGCCAAAGCGAACGGGGTACCTTACGAACTCGCCCTGCAGGTGCGGGAACTGGGCCGCCTGCCTGTCGTGAATTTCGCCGCCGGCGGCATAGCCACCCCGGCCGATGCTGCCCTCATGATGCAGCTGGGCTGCGACGGTGTCTTTGTCGGCTCCGGCATTTTCAAATCCGATAATCCATCGTTGCGCGCCCGGGCCATCGTCAAGGCCACGGCCTATTTCAACGACCCGCAGAAGGTCCTGGCGGCTTCCATGGACCTGGGAGGCGCCATGCCGGGACTCGAAATATCCGCCATTCCTGAAGAGCAGTTGCTGGCGGGAAGGGGTTGGTAATAAGCCCGCGGCGCACCATGTCAGCAGTAAATCTTGACGAAAAGAAAAATCTGGCCGGGAAATCCATCGGCGTCCTGGGCCTGCAGGGCGGGGTAGTCGAACACCTCGATCACCTGGGAAGACTGGGCATCGGTTCCCTTCCCGTTAAAGAAGCATCCGATTTCCATGGGTTAGCGGGGTTGATCATTCCCGGCGGCGAAAGTACCTGCCTGGCCCGCCTGCTCAAGATCTTTGCCCTCGACGAGGTCATCGTCCGGGAATTCCACCGGGGCATGAAGATCTGGGGCACCTGCGCCGGGGCCATCCTCCTGGCCCGGTCGTTGGTGGGTGAAGAGCCCCTCTTGGGGCTCATCGATATCGAGGTGGAACGTAACAGTTTCGGCAGCCAACTGGAGAGTTTTGCCTGCGAGGCGCTGATCCCCGAGATTGCCGCCCAACCCCTGCCCCTGACTTTTATCCGCGCCCCCAAGATCACCAAAGTAGGTCCGGGAGTGAAGATTCTCTTACAAACAGGCGACTATATTGCTGCCGCAGAGAGTGCGGATGTGCTGGTAACTATCTTCCATCCCGAATTGACGGGCTGCATCTCTTTCCACCGCTACTTTGCCCGCAAATGCGGCCTCCATCCCCATGACGAAAGCAAAGCACCTGCCCTTGACCCCGAGTGGGGCAGTAAAAGCTGGACACGTTTCAGCCGCGTCACCGGACAGTAAGAAACTAACCCCGCTAAACGGGATAAGGCTTGACGACTTCGGAAGAGTAGTCACCCCGGTGAAAACCGGGGTCCAGAAATGCCGTAGGTAATTAGAAATATCGGATTCCGGCGCCTGCCCCGGACGCCGATCCGGGGTTCGCCGGAATGACGTTCTAACCTAATCGCCATGCTCGATGGTTTTGCTGAAGGTAAGCCCGGCCCATTGTTTCATCGTATCCTCCAGGCGCCATTCGTTGGCCGCCAGATAGGCCAGATTGCCCGAGCCGTCGATGGCCAGATATTCCTTCATGACCTTCTCGAATTCCTTCAGCTTTAAGCGGTCCGAACCGCTGACCCACCGCACGGTGGAGAGATTGACCACTTCGTAAGAGGCCTCCACACCGTATTCCGTGCGCAGGCGGGCTGCAATAACTTCAAACTGCAGTTCCCCCACGGCGCCCAGGATGAAATAGCTGCTGTTCAAAGGACGGAACAGTTGCACCGCCCCCTCCTCGGCCAGTTGCGTCAAGCCTTTCTCCAGTTGTTTAGTCTTCAGGGGGTTGTTCAGCCGGACCCGGCGGAAATGCTCCGGGGCAAAGTTGGGAATGCCGGTAAACTTGAGAGGTTCCTTTTCCGTGAAGGTATCGGCGATCTTGATCGTGCCGTGGTTATGGATGCCGATGATATCGCCCGGATAGGCTTCCTCCGCATGGGTCCGTTCCTGGGCCATAAAAATAATGGCATTATTGATCTGGATATCCTTACCCAACCGGTGATGCCTGACCCTGATCCCCGGATAGAACCGGCCGGAACAAACCCGCAGGAAGGCGATGCGGTCCCGGTGGGCCGGATCCATATTGGCCTGGATTTTGAAAACAAAGCCGGAAAATTCTTCCTCGTAAGGCGATACGAGACGCGTGGTGGTGGGGCGGGCAACGGGCGAGGGCGCCAGTTCCACGAAGGCATCCAGCATCTCCCGAACGCCGAAATTGTTGACCGCACTGCCGAAAAAAACCGGCGTCTGGTTTCCTTTCAGGTACTCCTCCCGGCTGAAGGGGTTGGCGGCGCCGTTCAGCAGCTCCACATCGTTTCTCAGCTCCCCGGCCTGGCTTTCCAGGAGTTCATCCAGACGGGGGTCCTGAAGATCGGTAATCAGGATGCCCTCGCTGATCCGGCCCTTGTGGGTGGGTGAAAAGAGATGCAACTCCTTCCGGTAAAGATCATAGATTCCTTTAAACGCTTTCCCCATCCCGATGGGCCAGGTCATGGGAACGCACTCGATCTGGAGCGTTTCTTCAATGTCGGACAGCAGATGAAGCGGCTCCAGCCCGTCGCGATCCAGCTTGTTGATAAAAGTCATGATGGGGGTATTGCGCATCCGGCAGACTTCCATCAGTTTCTTCGTCTGTGTTTCCACGCCCTTACCGCTGTCGATCACCATGAGGGCGCTGTCCACCGCCGTCAGCACGCGGTAGGTATCTTCCGAGAAGTCTTCATGGCCGGGGGTATCCAGCAGGTTGATCTCGAAGCCGCGATAGCCGAAGGTCATGACGGAGGAGGAAACGGAAATCCCCCGCTCCCGCTCCATGGCCATCCAGTCGCTTACGGTATGGCGCACCGCCCGGCGCGCTTTGACGGCGCCGGCCAGCTGAATGGCCCCCCCGAAGAGGAGCAGCTTTTCCGTCAGCGTCGTCTTGCCGGCATCAGGATGGCTGATAATACCGAAGGTGCGACGGCGGTCGATTTCTTTAGTAAGTAAGAAATTATCCCGTTTATCGGGGTTCTGTAAATTATTATCCAAATTATTCCCCAACCATATAATTGTTTTGATGCTTACCCGTAAGAGGCCGCGACACCGGTATTTGACAAACGCGGATGACGTCATTATCTATAAGTAAAATATTAATGGGAGGTCACCTATGGAAAAATGTTCAGCGTCTCACTTGCTTTCCTGCCCTGTCGTCTTTGTCAGCACCCGCTACGAAAATCAGACCGACATTATGATCGGCACGGCCATGTTCGTTTCGGAGGTGGAGTCGCTCCTCGCGGTCAGTTTGACCAAAGGGCACCTGACCTCCCAACTGATCGAGAAGGCGGGCGGGGCATTTACGGTCATCGCCGCTTCCGAAGGTCAGGAAGACCTGTTTAAGAAGTTAGTCGAGCTCAAAGGCGTGGAAACGGATAAATTCGCGGCCCTCTGCGTTTCCACCCTCCCGGAGCGTCCCTCAAAACCGCCGATTCCCGAAAGATCGGCCGCCTGGTTCGATTGCCAGACCGTTGCCAAGCAGGAAATATATCACTACTCGGTCCTGATCGCCCGCGTCACCGATTATGATGATATGGGGAAGCCGCCGCTCATCTGGCACACCGATAAACTCTTCACTTTGAACCCGCTGTAACGAGGCAAGAATCTGCGCGGCAGCCGGCCTTCCCGTCACGCCCGCGTAAGATGGCGGTACTTGATGCGGTGCGGCTGGTCGGCGGCCGCGCCGAACCTGGCCTTGCGGTCGGCCTCATACTCGGAATAATTGCCGTCAAACCAATAGACTTTACTG
>Ga0082335_1001728_pt1 | contig 44264 bp, 32 predicted proteins | sample Subgrocontami58m_FD_72375 | JGI IMG/M metagenome (GOLD analysis project Ga0082335, IMG submission 72375) | Subsurface groundwater microbial communities from S. Glens Falls, New York, USA - GMW37 contaminated, 5.8 m (SPADES assembly) (version 2) ...
GCGTCGTGCCCACGGCTCGCCGCGCTGCGGCGCGGCCTCCTCCTCGGGCACCCGCGGCCGGGTTCATGCAAGCTCGCCCCGCGCCCCAACGTCTCGGCGTCGTCGGCGTGCTCGGCGGACTGTCCAGCGCGGCCGTTCCGCCTTCAGTGTGTTCGGTGTCTTCAGTGGACCCAATCCGGGATCCTCAACCCCGCGTGCACCCCAGCCGCGCCAGCTCCCTCCCGGCCCACTCGAACTCGCGCACCAGGCACTCGTCGACGTCCTTCGGCCCGCCCATCCGCGCGGCCTTCGGCAGGACGTCCCACGTGTAGGTCTCGATCTCCAGGTGCGGGCACAGGCCGTTCGAGACCACCTTGTCCATCAGCAGCGCCAGGTCCTCCTGCGTCGTGTGCAAAGGCCCGATCGCCGAGAGGAAGATCGGCACGTGGAAGTGCACCCTCCACCTCTCGCACTTCTCCCACTCCCCGTTTTGCTCCGCGAACTGCGCCGTGAGGTCGAGCAGCTTCATGATCTTCCCCGCCGGCTGCTTTCCCACGACCTGGTGCAGGTACCTCGGCTCCGCGAACTGGAACAGCCTCGCCGCCCCGTGCAGGTTGCGCGCCGGCTGCTGCAGCTCGAGCGCGCACGAGAGCTGCACCTTCCCCACCCGCACCCCCGCGCGGTCGAGCCGCACGACGCTCCCCGCCAGGTCCTCCATCATCACTGCGAGGTGGCACGCGTCGAAGCAGACCCCGACCACCTGCCTGAGCGTCTGCTCCGCCTGCGCCACGTTCAACCTCGTCAGCGCGGCCAGCTCCGCCGCCCCCTTCGGCCACAGCTCGTTCTTGAAGAAGGCGATCGCCTCGTCCGTCGTCTCGATCATCGTGAACGGCTCGGGCTCCAGGCAGAGCGTGATCAGCTTCCCCCGCTCCGCGTTCAGCTTCCAAAGGTGCGCCGCCGCCGCGACGATGTTCTTCCGAACCGTGTCGCGCGTCGCCGCGGAGACCCCCTCGCCGCGGAACACCCCCGCGATCGTGCTCATCGTGCCGTGCTGCCGCGGGCCGAGGAGGTCGGCGAGCACCGTCGCCGCCCGCGTCGTGTACTCGACGCGCTCCGACGTGTCCCACCCCGGCAGGTAGACCTGCTCCTTCACCCTCGCCGCATGGAAGGCCGCCTTCCCCACGCCCCCGTACGGGAAGACGTTCAGCGTGAAGGGGAACAGCTCCTTCTCCGCGAGGAGCGCGAGGAATGCCTCGCGCGCCTTCGGGTCGTCGTGGAGCGTGTCGACGGCGGGGCGCGAGAGGCGCAGCCCCAGGCCGAACGGCTTCCCCGGGGAGACCGTCTTCGCGAGCTTTGAGGTGTGCTTGGAGATGGCCGCCTCCACCTCGGCGAGGGTCTCGCCGGGGTGGATGTTGGTGCTGTAGGTCAGGAAGAACGGGCCTTTCGGGCCCTGCCAGGCGGGCATCCGCAACTCCAACTCCAAGGACCAACTCCAAGAGACTCCAACTCTAACGCCAACTCCAAGAACTGCAAGAACTCCAAGTGCGGCGATGCCGCGATTGGAGTTGGACTTGGAGTTTCTTGGAGTTGGTCCTTGAAGTTGGAGTTGCGGCGCGGCCGCCTAGTCGCCGCCCTTCCCGGGCCGCTTCGGCTGACCGGCCACAGCAAGGATGCGGTCGCGCGCTACCTGAAGAAGGCGGGCCTGCATGCGAAGGCCGAGACGCCGCGACTTCGCCAGGGCGATCGGGGACGGTTCCCCAACCCGATCCTCACGCCGCCGCCCGACCTCGTCTACGCCCTCCTGCACAAACACCGTCGCAACGGCGAGGTGATCCGAGTCGACGTTCGTCAGGTACTCGGAACCCGAGAGGCCCTCGATCGGGCTCTGGAAGCCTCCCCTGTCTCCTCTCACGTCAACCCGGTCTTCGTGGAGCGGTACAACGGGACGGACCGCCATCGGAACTCGCAGAGGCGGCCGATGAAGGCAATTTGCGGTTGGACAAGCCGCTACTTCGAGATGGCCTCGAGCGCCTCCTTCGCCATCCGTCGCACATGCTCGTCCTCGTCCTGAAGGAGGTCACGCAGGGCAGGCGCCGCCTCTCGCGCCGGCGGCCCCACTTGTCCGAGGGCCCAGGCCGCCTGCCGTCGCGTGCACCGGTCCTTGAGCAGGTCCCGCATGCGAGGCACCGCGCTCGCGGCGGCAGGCCCCAACCCACCCAACCCTTGCAAGGCGCTGAGGCGGTAGTTTGGGCTCGCGTCATCCAAGGCCGCCGCGAGGGGCGGCACGGCCAGGGCAGCCGCAGGGCCGATCGCCCCGAGTGCGGCGCATGCCTGGAAGAAGACCCCGGCGTCAGGGTCCTCCAGTGCGGCGATCAGGTCGGGAACCGCGGGTTCCGCCAGTTCGCGCAGGAGGGCCAACCCGTTCGCGGCTCCCCTACGCACGTCGGCCTCGGGGTCGTGCAGCGCTTTCCTGAGTAGAGGGACCGCCTCCGTGACCCGCGTGCAACCCAGGGCAACGGCCGCAGCTCGGCGGACGGCCTTGTCGCTGTCCTCCAACGCCTTCGCAAGGGCGGGCACGACCTCTGACCCCTCAGAGGTCAGCTTCCCCAGCCCGGAGGCAGCGTTCACTCGCGTCTCAGTGTCCGTGTCCTCGATCGCAGCCACGAGGGCGGACAGCGCGCCATGCGAGTCACGATCCACACACCCGAGCGCGAGGGCCGCGGCCCTCCGGACCCTCGGATCGGGAATGCAGATCAACTCCGCAAGTTTCGGAACCACCTCGGGCGCCTTGTCCCAGGACTGCCCCGACAACGCGGCACATGCGCCGATGACGACCCGGGCATCGCCTTCTTCCAGCGCAGCCGCCAGGGCCGGCACGGCATCCTGTCCCATCCTCCCGAGCGCCTCGGTTGCGTGGCGCCTGAGGTCGTCATCCGTAGTGGTCAGGGCGCGGATCAGGGGAGGGGCGCCCTCGGGACCCATCGCTGCCAGCGCGTCGACGGCCTCCCATGTGACCGGCGCGTACGCGTCGTGTAGGGCATTCTCCAAACCCGGCAGGGCCTTTCTGGCGTCCCTGCCCAGGTCCCGGAGCCCGCGGACGACCTCCAGGCGGATCTGCGGATCCGGATCACCGAGGAGCTCGAGGAGCATCTCGGCCGTCTTCGGCGAGTGGAGCGCCGTCTCGACCAGCACGCTGACGGCGCCACGCCGCACCCAGGCATCGCGGTCCCGCAGCGTCGCGGCTAGGGCGGAGACCGTCTCCTCGCTCGGGGCATCAAGGCAGGCGAGCGCCCTCAGCGCGGCGTGACGGACCTCCGGCGCAGGGTCATCCAGCGCCCCGAACACGACGGCCAGGCTCGCCGGTTCACCCGGGCCGCATTCACCGATGGCGTACAAGGCCGCCTCGCGAACCTGTGCGGAGGGGTCGCGCGAGGCCGCCATGAACGTCTCCAAGAGCTCGGTCACGCACTCCGGGGCTTGGCGCACGACCTCCACCGCCAGTACGACATGGGGCATGCTCGTGTACAGGACCACGCCACAGAGGAGCAGCGAGCGTGACGCATGCCTGGCGGCGCCCGGCCCAGAGGAACGGTGGGACTCCTCTTGCATCTCTGTCATGCCTCCGCCCCTGCCGCCGCGCCGAATGACAGGGGATTCTGGCGTGGTTCAAGCGGCGCCTGGTTCGGGTGACAATCCCGACGAGCGGCCGCAACTCCAACTCCAAGCCCCAACTCCAACGAACTCCAACTCGAATTCGAACTCCAACCACCCCACGCCAAGGGCTTTGAGTTGGAATTGGAGTTCGTTGGAGTTGGCCGTTGGAGTCGGAGTTGCGGCCCCGCCGCCTAGTCGCCGCCCTTCCCGGGCCGCTTCGGCCGGCCGCCGTCTCCGCCGCCGCCCATCCCCTGCATCTCGTCCTCGGTGATCTTCCCGTCGCCGTTCTTGTCGAGGCGGCCGAACATCTCCGGCTTCCCCTTCCACTCTTCCTTCGAGATCGCCCCGTCGCCGTCGGTGTCCATCGCCTTCAGCTTCTCCGCCATGCCGCCGCCGATCTGCACGGTCGATTCCAGCTCCTCGAGCGAGAGGAACCCGTCCGCGTCCTTGTCGGCCTTCGTGAACTGCTCCGCGGGCCCCTTCCACTCCTCCTTCGACACCTTTCCGTCCTTGTCCGCGTCCATCGTCGCCATCCGCAGCGCGGCGAGCGCCTTCGGGTCCTTGCGGATCGACTTGAGGTAGGCGTTCATCTCGTCGCGCGAGACCTTCCCGTCCGCGTCGGTGTCGGACTTCTTGAGGACCTCGTCGCCGAAGATCCACTCCTCGCCCGCGAGGAAACCGTCGCCGTCCTTGTCGAACTGCTTCCACTTCTCGTCCATCATCTTCTTGAGCATGTCCTTGCCCTTGCCGTCGCCGCCGGCGCTCGGCCCGCCGTCGCCGGCCGCCTTGCCGCCGTCCCCCTCGGGCTTCGCGCCGTCCCCCGCGGCCGGGGCCGGGGCGTTCTTGTAGTACTCCGCCAGCTCCGCCTGCGTCAGGAACCCGTCGCCGTCCTTGTCGATCTTCAGGAACTTCTCGTTCTCCTCGCTCCACTCGTCCGCGGCGATCTTCCCGTCGCCGTTCAGGTCGTCGGCAAGGAGCACCTCGCCCGCCCGCTTCGCCGCCGGGTCGTCCCCCTCCGCGAACGCCCGCGGAACCGTGACCAGCGCCAGGAAGAGTACCCACATGACTCGCTTCATGAGAACCTCCGATGAACTGTCAGGGAACCTGCGCATTGCGAATTGAAACTTTGACATTCTTTCCTAACCCCCTTCGGCCGCACCGGGTTTCGGCGAGTGTGCCACGGAAAGCGGGCGGATGCGCAGGAGCGCGATCGGCACCAGCGTGAGGCACGAGAAGAGCGCGCTCGCCATCGCAAGCGCCGTCAGCACACCGAAATACACCGTGGGCAGGAAGTTGGAGAGGAACAGCGTGCAGAACCCGAGGATCACCGCGAGCGACGTGTGGTAGATCGCCTTCCCGCTCGTCAGGTGGCTGCGCCGCATCGCCTCCACGTAGTCCCCGCAGGCGGGCAGCTCCTCCCGGAACCTGCATAGATAGTGGATCGCGCAGTCGACGCTGATCCCCATCGACACGCTCGCGACCATGATCGTGATGATGTCGAGGCGAATCCCCGAGAACCCCATCGACCCCAGGATGAAGAGGATGTGCATGATGTTCGGGATCACGCTGATGAACCCCGTCTTGAGCGAGCGGTAGAGGACGAACATCACGCAGCAGATGAGGCCGAACCCGAGGCACACGATCCAGATCTGATCATAGATGAGGCTCTTGATCATGTTCGCGTAGAGCACGAACACGCCGGTCACCTCCGGCTTCTTCGCCATCGCGCCGCAGTCCGCGTCCTTCTTGAGGAACTCCCGCAGCCCCTCGAGGATCCCCTGGCGGTCCATCTTCTCGGACGTCTCGCGCATGCGGACGAAGATCCGCACGCCGCTCTGGTCCTCGCGGAGGTACCCCGCGAGGGCCTTTGCGCCGACGGCCTTTTTCAGCATCTCGATCGCCGCGGCGGGCCTGGGCGATGGCAGCCTCCCCGCCTTGAACACCTCCATGATCTCGTCGAGGAAGCTGGCGATGTCCATCACCTTCCCGACCTCGGGGCGCTGCTCGAGCCACGCGTGCACCCTCCGCACGCACTCCAGGTTCTCCGCCTTCGCGAAGTGCCCCGCCTCTCCGCTCTCGAGGAGGACCTCGAGCGTCGTCGTGCCGCCGAGGTTCTTGTCGATGAAGGTGAGCCCGGCGTGGACCTCGGTCGTCGGGCGGAAGTAGTCGATCAGGCGCGTCTCGACCTTGACTTGCGTAGTCCCGTAGATGCTCGCGCCGATCACGAGCCCGGCGAAGGCCGCCACCACCCGCGGGAACTTCTCCGTCATCTTGGAGAAGGCGGAGAGGAAGAGGGTGCCATCCCAGGTCCCGTCGGGGATCGCCTTCTTCGGCGGCAGCGCCGCGAGGACGGCGGGCAGGAAGCCGAACGTCGCGATGTACCCGAGGACGACGCCGAGCGACATGAAGATCCCGAGCGCGCGGACGGGGGCGATCTTGCTGTAGGCGAGCGAGAGGAATCCCGCGATCATCGCCGCCATCGTGAAGGCGCACGGCCCGGCGAGGTGCCGCACGGCGGCGAGGATGTTCCCTCGGTCGTCGCGCTCGGGGTGGGAGGCCTGCTCCTCGGCGAACTTGCGGATGAGGTGCAGCGAGTGGGCCATCGCGATGATGAAGAGGAGGGAGGAGAGGTTGGAGCTGACGAGGGTGATCTTCTTCCCGCAGAGGACCATGACGCCGAGGGTCCACAGCACGGTGACGAGGCAGGTGCCGAGGGAGAGGAGGACCCAGCGCGGGCGTCGGTAGAGGACGAAGAGGACGAGGACGAAGGCGCCTGCGACGGCCCCTCCGAAGACGAAGATGTCGGTGTAGATGTACCCTGCGACGTCCTCGACGAGGACGGGCACGCCGGAGAAGTAGTAGGTGCGGCCGCCGTCGGAGTGCCTGGCGGCGACCTCGTGGACCTCGCGGACGATGCGGCTGCGGGCGGCCTTCCGGTCCTTCTCGATCTCCTGGAAGGAGGCGTCGACCTGGTCGCGCTTCGCCTCGAGCTCCGCGACCTTCGCGGCATCCTTGGCGGTCCGCGCGGCGTCGATGTCGTCGCCCAGGCGATAGAGCTCGTCCTCGAGCTTCTGGTTGGGCTCGGGGATCTTGAGGTTGACGATGAGGCCGGTGGTCTTCTGGTCTTCGGAGACGAGGAGGCGGGAGTAGATGCGGTGGGTGGAGAGCTCCTTCCTGGCCTTCTCGGGGTCGACGTCCTCGTCGCCGAGGTGCATGACCTTCCCGGCCTGCATCTGCAGCAGGACCATCGCGACGGGCAGGCTCTTCGCCGATCGGAAGAGGGGGACGCTCGTGATGGAGGCGACGCTCTCCACGCCATCGATGTGCGTGAACTCGTCGGTCAGGGTGCGGACGAGCTTCACGGCCTCGGGGGAGAAGACGTCGTCGGCGGAGAAGGAGACGACGCAGTACTCGTCGCTTCCGTAGACGTGCCGCGAGAGGTAGTAGACGCGCAACTCGGGGTCGTCCTGCATGAAGAGGGACTCGGTGGAGGAGTCGACCTGCAGGTGGGCGACGTGGAAACCGAGGAAGGCGGTGGCTGCGACGGCGAGCAGGAGGGGGAGCCAGGGACGTCTGAGGACGAGGGCCTCGTACGCTCGCATGGCGCAGTTATGCCCGGCGGGGCCCCTGCGGTCAAGGAACCCGGGGGGGAATTCTCATCGAGCAACACGCAGTGGGCATTCCAGACTCGAGGCTTGGATGCTCGCTGCGCTCGCCGCGCATGGATGCCGCTTGCGGTCGGGGCGAGGTCGGGCTACCCTGAGCGATGGAGGACTCGCATGCCGAAACAGGTCCTGCCCGTTGCGACGCGACTTCCTCGGGACGTGGAGGTCTTCTGTCGCGAGAACGAATTGCGATCCGCGCTGACCGATTTCATTCGGCTGGTCGGAGAGTCGTTGCCCGTCGTCGGGCGACCCCGGGTTCGCATCCAACAGGACCAGGAGTCGGAGGCCTGCTGGATCGTCGTGGACGCCACGGTCAAGGGGCCGGCGAGCAAGGCGCTAGCGGCGTACCGCGCCCTCGTGACGCGAACCGTTCTCAGCATCCCCGAGGCCGCGAGGTCGAGGATCCGCCTTTCCGTCGAGGTCGACTGAGCGTGGACCCTCGCGAATTCCAAAGGCTCGCGGGGACCCTCGCCGCGCGGAGAGATCCGGCAGCCCTGCGATCCGCGATCAGCCGATCGTACTACGCCGCCCATCATGTGGTCCGCGAGTTCGTTGACGCGGCGGGGATTCGAGTGCCGGGCAGCGGGGTCGGTCACCAGTTTCTCATCAACCTCCTCGGTGAGGCGGGCGACCCAGAGTTGCAGGAGACGGGACGGAGCCTCGGCGATTTGTACAGCAGACGGCTGGATGCCGACTACAGGCTCTCGGCCAGGGACACCGAGCAGCCTTCCACGGCGCGTTTCTACGTCGACCTGGCGGGCGGCATCATCAAGGAAGTCGAAGGGTGGCTGGTGGGGCCGCGTCGCACGGCGCTCGCGAGCGAGCTCAAGGCGGTAGAGGCGCGGGTGAGGCGGCGTTGACACTGAGGTTGAACCGACACCTCCGCGCGCAGACGCAAGGTCGCCCAGCGGTCTCGGTGCGGGGGGGGCGGCTCCCGAGGGTTAGTCGATCCCTTCCGCGAACTTCACGAGCAGCGTCAGCACGCCTGCGACGCAGGAGAAGCACAGGAGTGCAGCGATGGAGGCGAGAACGACCTTGGGGAACAGCCTAGAGCGGTGATTCGCGATGTGCGTCGGCATCTCCAAGATCACGCTACCTTCTCGGACCTCGAGCAGGTCGTTGAGCTGGCAGACCAGGACCTCGACGGTGCTCCGATACGCGGATTCGAATGTTCGCACGGCGCGCAGCCGCCGACCATCCGGCAGGATCGCAACGAGGTTGTAGTCCGCCCACCCGAAGCGGTTGTGGGACACCCCCATGTCAAAATGAGAGACGTGGAGTGGATTGGTTTCGGGGGACTCGCCGCTGCCGCCCCAGGTGACGGGCCCGCTGTGCAGCGGGACGTCAATCCACCACGTGCGTCACCAGTGCTCCGCGCCGCACCACGCGTAGATGGCCGCGAGTCCGGCGAGGAACGTCGCCGCGTCCTTCCGGTGGTCCGGAGCGCCCGGGCCAAACCAGGCCCCGAGCATCATCACGGCGAAGAGACCGGCCACCCCGAGGCAAGCGACGGCGGCGCGCCCTTTGCCGAGGTGCACTCGGATCCCGTCCTGCGTCTCGACGCATCGGATCACCGGGTTCTCCTGCAGGCGCGTCGTGCTCCGGAGGATCGCATGCACGGCGCCGGCGGTCAACGAACGAACGGCTCGACGGAGCTTCCGCCGCGGGAACGCGGTTGAACCGAGGCGCCCGCGCGCGCTGCAGCTCGTGCCCGATCCGGGTCAGCGGGACCGCATCGATGTCCCCTCCCAGCGGATACGACTTCGTCCCCGAGTGGACGACGAGCAGCCGCGAGAGACGCAGGTCCGTGAAGGCGATACGCATGGAGGGGGTGAGACCGGGAGAGGGCGACCGCTTGACCTCGAAGCCGACGCGCCTCCTTCCACGGACGATCAGCAGGTCCAGCTCCGCGCCCGTGTGGGTTCGCCAGAAGAAGCACTCCTCCGCGCGGGCGCCGACGCGCCGAATGACCTCCTCGATCGCGAAGCCCTCCCACGAGGCGCCGAGACGCGGGTGCTCGAGGAGATCCTCCTCGGTGACGATTCCAGAGAGAAGGTGCAGCAGGCCCGAGTCGCGGAAATAGACCTTCGGGGCCTTCACCTGGCGCTTGCCCAGGTTCTCGAACCAGGGAGGCAGGATCCGCACCATCCAGGTCGAAGCCAGGAAGTCGAGGTACGATCGCGCGGTCTTGTCCGAGACGGAGAAGGAGCGGGCCAGGTCGGATGCATTCCAGATCTGCCCGTGGAGGTGCGCGAGCATCGTCCAGAATGACCAGGCCGCGCAGGCGTTCCAGGGCGACGATCGGCTCGGTCAGGCGGTCGAGGTCTCGGCTGTCCTCGAGGTCGAATCGATGCACGGGACCGCGCGCCGACCGCGCGACCTGGAGCGCGAGCGTCGTCTTGCCGACCTGCCGCGGGCCGACGATCCCGACCACTGGGAACGATCGGAGGCGACGGCGCACTTCCTGCACATGTGCGCGCCTTGAAATCATGCCGACAGAATACCACGAATCCTCGGACTGCTACTCCGAGATTTCATGGTCCGTCGGTTTTCCGAGGGGGCTCCCCGGAGCGAGGGTTGCCCTGCGCTGAGGGAACGCGGTTGAACCGCGGTGGTCGCGCGCGTAGGATGCCCTGCATGCGAGCGACACCTCCACGCCGTCCGCGTCCTGCAAGGTCGAAGCGTAGCGCCGCGCACCTCCATCCGCCGCGGCGGAAACCGAATCCGCGTGCGCTCGATGTCCTGCGCGAGATCGAGGAGACGGTCCTCTACCTGAGGTCCTACCGCCCCGCGCCTCGACAGGGCCGCCCCAGATGACCCTCGCGGAACTGTTCGATCGCGTCATCGATGCATTCGCCCGAGAACACGTCGACTTCATGCTGATTGGCGGGATGGCGGTCGCCCTCTGGGTCCAACCGAGGACGACGCAGGACTGCGACATCGTCGTGAAGATCTCCAAGAAGGATCAGGGGCGGCTGAAGGCTGCGCTCGTCGCCTCTGGCTCGCGCGTAACGGCGCTCGAGATGCGCCTCCTCTTCGAACGCAAGTGGATCCGGACGAAGACGGCCGGGCCGATGCTCGATGTGCACCGCTGCCTCTCGGCGCACGACAAGGCCGCCTTCGATCATGCCGCGATCCTGGAGGCCAACGGGCGGCGAATCCGGGTCGCATCCGCAGAGGACCTGGTCCTCTACAAGCTGCAGGCATGGAGGCCACAGGATCGTCTCGCCGTCCAGGAGATTCTCGACCAGGTGAAGAACCTCGACCGCGCCTACATCGAGTCGTGGCTCGACCGGATCCGCGCCGCCACGGAGGCCCCGATGCGGGCGCGCTGGGCGGAAATCACGAACACCGGCGTGTAGGAACGAACGCCCAAAGGGAATGCTCCGGGCGTTCGCCGCCTCATCCGAACAGAGGAACGGCGATGCAGTCGCGCGCATGGAGTCGATGGGTCGTCGCAGCGGCACTCCTGGTCCTCGTCTCCCCGCTCCTCGCCCAGGAGGATTCTCCCAAGGAGAAGCAGGCACAGGCCCGGATCGCCGAGCTGCTGGAGCGTTCCGCCAAGCTAGGAGCGTGTCGGGAAAACCCTTCGCGCGACCAGGATCGCGGTCTGGATCTTCCTGTCCGCCGAGGACGCCGAAGACGCCGAGCCCACCTGTTCGGGAGTCGTGTGGAACGCTCGAGGGCCCTCCATCGGCCGTGACGGTCTGGACGCGCTGTAGGGCCCGAGGAGGCTACGCCGGGAGAGCCGCCCAGCCGCTGCGGAAGAGCTTGAGCAGATTGTGCGTCAGGCAGATCAGGTTCCACTCCGCGGCCACCTTCTTGAGCCCCCGGAAAGAGAACCGTCTGAACCTCCGAGCCTCCTTGATCTGGCCGAAGACGGGTTCGACGATCTGCTTGCGCGTCTTTTGAACGGCTCGGCCCTCGGCGGTCTTGAGCTTGTGTCGCATCTGGTCGATGGTGGTCGCCTTGTGCTTGGAGGCGTTCGCCTTCACTTTCGTCCCGTCCAGCGCCACATGCCCCAGCTTCACCAACCCCGCCTTCTGGCAGGCCGCAAGACCTGCATGAAGAGGCCAGACAGCGCCTCCAGGTGGATGCGTCGGAACTCCGCGATCGTGTCGTGGTCCGGCTTCTGGTTCGCCGACAGCACACGAAACGCCACTTTCCGACCGTCTCGGCGTCTTCGGCGTCCTCGGCGGACTGTTCGCCGTCGAGTCGGGCGCCGGGGCGCGCGAGGGGATTGCTCCGACAGGCTCCTAGACCCGCGAACGGCCGCGAATCAAGCGCAGCAGCGCACTTTTTCCGGCGCGCGGAGACACCAGGCGCGGCGACGGCCTGGGGTCGGCGGATCAAGGATGGGTACCGGGGGATCTCCACGGTCTGAATCCTCCGCGAGCTGTGCGACGCCCCGCCTGCTCTCCTCACCGCGCGAGCTGCTGGCGGACGCTCTCCGCGCGCGCGGGGAGGTCGCGGCGAAGGGCCTCGACGTCGGCCTGCATCTCGGCGAGGGTGAAGGGGTTCATCGGGTCTGCGATCGCCGCCCCCGAGACCTGCGCCCAGATCCGCTCCGCCTCGGGGCCGACGACGCCCGGCGCGAACGGGCCGCCGACGTCCTCCCGGACCTTGTCGCGGAACGCCTGCCGCCAGCGGGCACCGACATCACCCGCGACGACAAGACGAACAGGTCGAGCCCCTGCTCGATCGGTCGCCTTACCCACCCCTCCCGCGTGTCCCGGTCGTTCATCGTCCCGTCCACATCCCAGATGAGCGTGTAGGTCTTCCGCGTGGAGGGCTCCACGTACCAGTAGAGGTAGAGCCCCTGGTATCGCACCGGGCCCGCCGCGACCTCGAGGACGACGTGCATGCACCTGGGCGCGACGAGGCCCCGTCGCCTGCACGCGTTGAAGACGAGACGCGGCCGCATCATCGACGGGTCGGCCTTCAGCGGGATCGTGTCGAGCTTCGTCAGGCTCACCTCGGCAGGATGGCGTACTGCGGGTTCGAGTCCAGCTCGCTGCGGTCGAGGACCCGGTCCCTCACCCACGTCCACGCCTGCGCGCCGCCGTGCTGATCGGCGACCATCGAGGAGGCCGCGAGGAGATAGTACGGGTAGCTGTCGCCCCCCCAGGTGAGCCGATTCTCGAACCACCCCCGGGCGTCGTAGTCCCCGGCGAACCCCGTCCGGACCTCCGCCCAGGTCTGAAACCACCGCAGGCGGCCCGGCGGACAGGTCGCCGTCTCGTATGCCTCGGCCATGGACGGGTCGTACGAGGGGTCGATGATCTGGCGCGTGAGGAAGTCGCTCGCCCAGGTCAGGAGCGCCTCCGTCGGATAGCCGAGCTCTCTTCCCCTGCCGAGCGCGTAGATAAGGAAGTAGTTCATCCATGCGCAGGTCCCCGCGCCGGCGGCCTGCGGCGTGAGCGGCCAGTCCAGGATGTACGGGTTCGGCCACTCCCAGACGTGGAGAGGCGACGGGCCCAGACCCTCCCAGAGGCCCATGCCGGTCGTGTTCGCCCAGCTCCACTCCGCCGTCCCTTCGAAGCGCGTGCCACGGATGTCGCGCACGCCCTCCCACATGGCGATCACGTCCGCGACGAGCCGTTCGAAATAGGCCTTCTCCGGCATGTCGTCGGGCGTGAGGAAGGCCGTCTGGGCGCGGCTGCGGAAGGCCCACGCCTCCCCGCGCACCTCCCCGATCAGACCGCCCTCCGCGCCGGTCGGGCCGCGCGAGTAGTAGACCGACTCGTACGGCGGGTTGCCCCCGACGTTGGTCGCCGCCGTCCAGGCCGCCCAGAAGTGCATCTCCTCCAGGTACCAGAAGTCCCCCGTGAGCGCGTACTGCGGTGAGAACGGATCGGGCTGGTGCGCGACGTCGGGATGCCATCCCCCGTCCGTCATCGCGCCGACCGGCGCGATGCGGTCCTCGACGCTCGTGTAGGCGTAGCTGTCGCCCAGATAGTAGATGCAGAGAGTCGGGCGCGTGCTGATGGAGAGGACGCGTCCGATCCCGGGGACAGTCGCCTCCCGATCGATGGACTTCGCCGGGTTCCCCTCCCGGTAGTGCATCGGCCAGGCTGCCGCCAGGTCGGCGTTGCCGAACGCCTGCTCCTCGATCCATGGATCGAACGTGTAGAGCCAGCGCACGGTCCAGACGGGGTAGGGACCGATGTCAGGACGCCCGCCCCCCTCGGGCATGTTCTGGTTCCAGCTCCCGGCGTCGAAGAGGTCCTGGGGCGCCCGCGTCCAGTCGGCATAGGCGTCCTGGACCACTGCGTCGGGGACCGTCTTGCTCGTATCGAAGTTGGGCAGGAACCGCGTCGCGATCACGTACGGGAGGTTGTGGTCGATCTTCACCACGGATGGCGCCTCCCCCAGCCAGCCCATCACCGTCCAGCGGCTCGCCGCGTGGTGCACGACGGCGTCCTTGCGGTACATCTCCGTGGGCTGCGCCGCCCCGAGCCGCAACGTCAGCGAATAGCCCATGTCCTCGAGCGCCTCGGTGTTCGCGATCTCGCCGATGAAGCGGACGAGGACCCGGCCGCTCGCGGGGAAGAACGTGGCGTGGAAGATCGGACGGAAGGGGCGATACGCGTCGAATCCAAGGTCGTACCTCCTCTCGTCGCTGTGGTCGGCGAGGAGGATGGTCGTGGCGACGGGTCCCCTCGTCCAGTAGACGAATGACCCCGCGGCGAGCATGTCGCGGGCGGAGACCGATCGGGACTCCGCGTTGTTCGAGAGCTCCATCGTCGCATCGAAGTCGTACTCGGGCGAGAGCATATCGGCCGCGCTCGGGGCTTCGTCATTGTGCCCGCTCGCCTGGCGTTGGAACGTCACGATGACGGCCCCGCGGGCCGGGAGCCTTGGCACCAGGAACGCGAGGATCGCATGCTTGACGCTCCCATCGGACCATCGCTGCTTGACGTCCGCCTGCGTGAGGACGGGCGCGCCGTCCACGACGGCCTGCGGGAAGTCCGGGATCTCCCCCTCGAGGAACGGTCGGGCGACCTGCACCGGGTAGTCGATGCCCTCCCTCCCCTCCTGTTCCGTGATCGTGAGCGAGTTCTCCAAGACGGGGGGTCGCGCGAATACCCCGAGGGCCGATGCCCACAGCGCGAGGAACCAGGCCCCTACAAACACACGCGTGCGGTAGCTCATGACCGTTCTCCAGCAAAGCAGACTCTCTCGCGCGCCCCAACGGCTGGACCACCCCTCCGTCGATCTCGATCAGGGACTCGTCGTCCCAGGTCATGCGGTCGCGGCCAGGGCGAGACGTCGGGCGAACCGAGGCATGACGTCCTCCGCAGGCAGATGACCTCCAGCCCATCGGGACCCATTCCCTCCGGGTCCGGTGCGAGAATCCCGCGACATCAACTCCTACGAGTCGATCCTCCATGGATCCCTGCAGCGGAACAACTGCGCGGCCAGCCATGATCCATGAACCGCGCGCCGGGAGGTGTTTGATGCAGGCGCCGAGTTGCTTCCGCAGTACCCCTGCACCGCCTCGTGGTGTATCTTTCGCATCGTCGTGTTTTCTCGACCCCATTTGGGAGTGCGCCCATGAGATGCCTTCTCGTCCTTCTCCTTCTATCCACGGCCGCCATGGCCGAGACGCAGGAATTCACCTGCGACTCCGCGGATGGGTTTTCGGTCACCAACTTCACGGAGGTCCCGCCAACAGGGGCGTCCCTCTCCGCGGAAGCGGGCGCGGTCGTCCTCAGATACGAGCGGGCGAACCTCGCCGCGATCACCCACGCCGCGTTCCTCACTGAAATGACCGGCATCCGCATCTCGGTTCGATCCGAGGAGACCGTCACCCTTGCGCTCGTGATCCCGGACCGGGACGGGGCAAGATGGATGAAGGGGTTCCCGGTCCCGGGCGGCCTTCGGACCGAGCTCGTCGCGACGCCGACCGACTTCCAGCTCACCGACGACTCGCCGGTGAAGAAGGCGCGCCTCGAGCCCGAGCGGCTCGGCCTCGGGTACATCCTCTTCGACATCGGCCCGCTCTCGGGGGCGAGCGGCGCGAACGCCCTCGCGATCGAGGAAGTGACCGTCTCGCGGTCGGACCCGGCCGTCTCCGAAGGAGACCTCGTGGTAGATGGCCCGAGAGAAGTCCACGAGAGCATGACCGTGCGCGGCAATCTCCGGGTCAAGGCCGGAGGATCGCTCAGGGTCTCCGCGCCGCGTTTCACCGTGACGGGGGACGTCCTTCTCGAGGGAGGGTCGCTGGAGGTCGCCGGTGGGGTCTTCCAGATCCCTCAGCGGTTCAACCACGAGCGCAAGCTCGACGTGCAGAAGGGTGCGCGCCTCTCCTTCGAGCGCGCTCTCGTGATCACGCTCTTCCCCGCCTCGCTCGAGGTCGCCAACAAGGCGACGTACGCCTCCGACGGAACGGAGCAGGTCGGCGGGATGACGGCCTCGCTCTCCGAGAGCTCGGTGGTCAACGTGACCGGAGCCACGGGGATCAACGAGTTCGTCATCCCCGCGGGGGCGGCCTGCTCGTTCCGCGATTGCAAGTTCCTGATCCTCTGGTTCACCCTCGGCGCGAACCTCCAGGGACGTTGGAGCTTCCCGCCCGGCGGGCATGTCGACGGCTGGACGGCGGGGGCAGGGCACAAGACGACCGTGACGAGCTGCGACAACGTCCTCTTCTGCCTCGTGTCGAACCCCGGTGCGAAGGGGGAGGTCGCCGACAGCGAGTTCTATGGCGCCGGCCTCTTCTTCATGGGGGAGGAGCCCGTGACCCTCTCGGGCCTCGAGAACAGGAAGAAGGTCGCTTCGCTTCACCTCGCCGCGCCGGACCGCGACCTCACGTTCCGCGACACGACGGTCCAGGCCTGGACGATCTACCCCGCGCTCAAGGCCCATGTCACCGTCAAGGGCTGCGTGTTCGGGGAGACGCTCGCCTTCGGCGAGGCCCGGGAGGAGATCTCCGACAGCACGTGCGACGGGACGGGAGGGTACTTCGGGACGCAGGATGAGGCGCAGATCCACGCCACGCGGTGCCGGATCACATGCCTCGTCGTCGCGAGGGACCATTCGACGATCGTGCTCGAGGACTGCGAGGTGACGGGCGACGTGAGGGCGGCGGGGAGTGCGACGGTGAGGCTCGTGCGTTGCAAGGTGACGGGGCGGATCGAGAAGGACCCGGGCGCCACGATCACCCAGGAGTAGGCGTCCCACGAGCGGCGTCGAGGAGCCCGCGAACTGCTTCGCGTCCATCGTGTGGCGCGACCCGTCGGACGGGTCGCGGTAGTCGAAGTACACGCCCTACGGATCCAAGAGGATCCTCTGCACCCCCGCATCGAGGCGGATCATCTGGCTCGACTCCTGCCCATCCGCGCTGGTCACGTACACGGTGTATTCCCCCGGCGCCAACGGCGAGTCCAGGAAGAGCAGGGACTGCGTTGTAGCCTCCGCCACGACGACCTCGCCATCCGCGTCGATCAGCTCGAACTGCATCGGGAAGGTCCAGCCCGCCTGGTAGAACGAGGTGAGGATGAAGGTCGGGAAACAGAGGGTCCCGTCGGGGATCAGGGTCACCACCGTAGCCGAGTCGCCGAGAGGCAGGTCCACGTCTTGCGTCTCGGTGAAGAACCCCAGGTGCATCACGCTCAGGCGGTACGGACCTGGCGGGAGACGACGGAACCAGAAGCGCTGGCCGCCCTGGCCGGCAACGGTCTCCCCGGTCAGGTCGAGTCCCATCCCTTCGAGTCGGAAGGCGATGCCGGGGAGATCGAGCCACTGGGGCATGGACGGGTGCGTCCCATCCAGGACTTCGATCGAGATCGCCGCGTAGCGCGCCGGGAACTCTACCCTCCATGTGAGGGTCACCCCTCCGTTCCAGACCCACGCCTGATAGTCCGGCTGCCCCTCGGCCTCGACCTGCACATAGTACCAATTCCTTGTGGGGATCGCCACGCCTGGCGGGAACAGCGCGAACCCCTGCCCGTCGGCAAATGCCTCCCCGATGAAGGGCACATCGTACGGGTCGATCGTCGGGGGGTCATCGGAGGGACGGGAGACCGGTCCCCACAAGGCGACGTACGCGCCTCCCATCGGACCCTCGCCAGGCGCATAAACCTGAACCCGCCGCTCGGAATGACCCGCAAAGGCGCACGCGGAAGAGAGGACGCCCAGGGCCAGCCCACACAGGAACAAGGCACGATGCCTCATGATCCACCTCCATGTCGAGTGTTCGAATCCCTCGACCTGACTATCGCGCGAGCTGCTGGCGGACCTTCTCCGCGCGCGCGGGGATGTCGCGGCGGAGGCCGGCGACTTCCGACTCGAACGTCTCGAAAGAGTCGGCCACCCACGGGTCGACCATCGCGGCGCCCCGGACCTGCGCGTAGACCTGGTCCAGTTCGCCGACGACCACAGCGGGGGCGAACGCCCCGTCGATCCACTCCCGCACCCTGGTGACGTACTGCGACCTCCAGGCCTCCACGGCCATCATCCTCCGCCCCAGGACGTGCTGGTCGAACCCGAGGAAGATGTCCCGCCGGACCCACCCCTCGCCCGTCCAGTAGTCCATCATCGAGTCGCTGACGTCCCAGATCAGCGTCTCGAACCGCCCGGTGGAGGGGAGGGCGTACCAGTACCAGTTCTTCGTCCGCGGGGCCCCGCGGACGATCGGCGGGCCCCAGTCGGCCGCGTCGATGAACAGCCAGTCCTCGTTGGACACGATCTCGTTGATCGCGCAGTAGTCCAGCAGCTCGTCCACGTCGAGGACCTGCGAGAGGCGCACCGCGAACTCGGCATCGGAGGTGTTGTTGATCGCGTCGAGGGCCTGGAGGAAGTCGTCGGGGCGATCCGTACGCTGCCGCTCCCAGGAGAACATGTCGGGGAAGTAGGCCGACGGGTCCTCGCCCCGCCACAGCGTCCCGTCGTCCCCTCCGACCAGCTTGTAGAGGTTCCCCCGATGGTCGCCGAGGTGGATGCGGAGCGCCTCCTCCTGGTCCCACTGATCGATGATCAGGTACAGCCCGACGTACGCCCCGTCCACCTCCAGCCGCACGTGCATGGCGCGCGGGGCGACGAGACCCCGTCTGCGGCACGCGGACAGGATGAGGCGCTCGCGGATCATCGAGGGGTCGGACTTGAGGGAGTTGCAGTCCAGGCGCGTCAGGCCGAGGAACTTCTGGCCGAGGTAGTGGTTGAACCGGAACCGGATGCTCGGCTTCGTGCCCGACTCGCGCGAGCTCTGGCCCTTCGCGCGAACGCCGACCCGAGCCAGGTTCTCCCCGTTCCAGTCGAACGCGCACGGGTAGACGGTGTTCTCCTGCGGGTTGTCCACGAGCCGTTGCCAGTCGGCGGGGTCGGCCATCGTCAGGCGAATCGTGCGGAGCGCGGTCGGCTCGAACATCGCGTCGGACGGCGCCTCCGCCCCCGCAACCGAGCACAACACGACGAACCAGGGAACGATTCGAAGCCTGCATCCGGTCATGTGGGTGTCCTCCATTCGCGATAGGGGCCGCACGAGGCCCGTTGCCGATTCAAGGGACCCGGTCCCCGGCGGGCCGGTAGAGGATTCCAGCCCCGGTTCAGAAGAGGGGCGCAGGCCGTGCCTGTCACTTCGTTGCGGGCCCCGATCCCTGCGGAGGCAATCCTGTTGTCTTGCCATTGAGAATGCTCACCCACGCGGCATAGGCCGGTTTGGGGCGGAGCTGATCGTCGAAGATGCCCGGATCGGCATCGGGCGAGACCTCCGTCGCGCTGGGCTGAGACTCCAGCCAGTTGTACTTGTCTACCGGCCCCCAGAAGCCGATGTACTTCGCGCCGACTTCCAGGGCGGCTTCCAGCACCGTCTTGTAGATCTCCGCCTGATGCGCCCAGCGTTCTTCCTGCGTGCCAGGCACATGGCGTATGTCGACGTCCAATTCGGTGATGTAGACCGGCAGGCCGTAGGAGCGCATGGTGGAGACCAGGTCCTGCCTGGAGGGGGGATTCGAGCCATCCAGATGGAATTGCAGTCCCACGCCATCGATCAAGCCCCTTGCCCGGAGGCGCTCCACGATCTGCCGGGTCGGTTCGGTCTGCGCGCCAGCGGCGGTTTCGTTGTTGTTGTCGTTGTAGAGCAGCGTGGCGGCGGGATCGGCCTTTCGCGCCGCTTCAAAGGCGATCTGCACGTACTCCGGCCCGATCTTCTGTTTGAAGAAGTCGTAATCCCACCCCGAGCCCGGCTCGCCGTTCCCCTGGTCGTACTCGTTGACCGGGATCCAGGTATCGATGCGTCCCTTGTAATGCAGCATCACCGCGTGCACATGCTCCTGGATGAGCTCGATGTACTCCTCGCGCGTGAAGTTGCCCTTCGTCAGCCACGCGGGCAGCATCGCTTCATAGCTGTAGACCAACGTGTGCCCGAGCACGCGTTGGTTCGCACGGTTCGCCTGCGCCAGCAGCCGATCGGGATAGGTGAAGTCGTACTTCCCCCGCTCTTCGGCGTTGACCTCCATCCAGTAGGCTTCCAGCATGCCGGCATTGAACTCCCTCTCCGCGAGTCGGGCCATCTCGGGATCGTCGGTCCAGCCAAAGGAGTCGGAGAGGACGTTGCCGATGAGAATCCCCCTGCCCTCGGCCAGCGCCCGCAGCGACATCTGCTTGACGACTTCGAAGATGCGGACCTCATAGGGTTCCCACCTCACGGTCCAGACCCCCTGGACAGGCGTACGCTCCTCCCGGTCGGGGAGGGACACGAGGGTCGGTGCGGGGAACCGGGCCGGGTCGAGGGAGATCTCCCCCTCCACCGGGCTCGACGAAGGGTTCGCGGTCACGAGGTAGGTGTTCCCGTCGTGCTCCTTGATCATCAGATCCACCACCCCGCCTCCCGTGAGCGTCACCCCGGCCTTCTCGGGCTCCAGGGAGGGCGACAGGAGGATCGGGCCCATCGCCTTGAGGTCGGAGGCGACGGCCGAGACGGCGGCCCACTGCTCCGGATTGGCCATGCGGCTGATGTCGTCTCCCGAATCGCTCCCGTCTCCGTAGTCGAACCGGTAGCAGACGATGAGGACGCCCTGTCCCCCCTGGATGATGGATTCCCAGGCAACCAACCGCATCTCGTCCTCCGTGGGGTAGCGCCCCATGGATCGCGGCAGGTGCGGGGGCCAGAGGAAGTGATCGTTCGCGGGGTTGTACGCGAAGGTGCCGGGGAGGAACGACTTCCCTCTCGCGCCGAGGAACCGGGCATCTGATTTCAGCACGGACATGAGGTTTTCGAGGGTGTCAAAGGGGGCCTCCCAGACCCCATCCGGCGGGGCCGCATATTCGCCGATGACGGTGTCTGCGCCCTCGAGATAGGCATACTCCTCATCCAGCACGGTTGAGCAGGCGAGGGTGACGGGATGTCTCGGGTCGATGCGCTTGATGGTCTGGTAGGCCCGCCGGAACGATTCGGGTGAGACGGCTCCCTGGCCTTTTCCATAGACCTCCGCCAGCGTCGCGGCATTCTCAGGCTCATCGAAGAGCTGCCACCCGAAGAGGGCGGGATGGTCCTTGAGCGCGCGGACCCGCTTCTCGATGACGGCGAGGTCCTCCTTCAGGACGGCCTCCTGCGGGATCCCCATCAGGACCCGGAGGCCGGACCGCCGGGCGGCCTCGAGGTACGCCAACGCTTCCTCATCCGTCGCGGTCTCGATCCCCTCGAACTTGTAGGACTGCACGAGATTGAATCCCGCTTCGGCGATCTCGGGAAAGTCGTTCGGATCATCCACGGCGTACATCCCGATGGGGAAGAACGACCTCGAGTTGGCAGTGGCAAGCGCGCGGTACGCCCCGTACGCCGGCTTCTCCGTGCCGTCGAAGTGAACGATGCCTGAGCCGTAGCCCGGGACCCCCGTGTCCGAGGCGGGGTCGCGCAGCTCGTACCAGAACACGGCGTCGACGAACGACAGTGCCGGTGTGGAGAGCGCCGCCGAGTACGTCTGGGCAAGGTACTCCGCCTGTTCGTCCTCCGTCACCTGCGCATCCTTGATGCCCGCGGTCCATGCGACCTCCGTGATCCAAACGTGGGTCCCGGCTCGGTCATGCGAGCCCAGGAGCCTTTGGAGCTGCAGGAGGTCCTCCTCGAACGTGCGCCCGTCGGGCTCTCGAGGATCCTCCGGCCCTTCGGGGCGGTACGCATGGATTCCCATCACATCGAAGCCGCTCTCCTTCCCGAGCGCGGTGAGGAAGCGATCGAGGTACTGGAGATTGGAGTCGTCCATCGTTCCGAGCGCGGGACCGACGACGACGCAGTCCGCGTTCACGCCCTTGAGAGCCCTGTAGCCCGCAACCGCGTACTCGGCGAGCTCCTCGGGCGACACGGACGGCAGGTCTTCGTAGAAGCCTCCGGGACCGTAGTTCTCCGGCTCGTTGAGGAGCTCGAAGTGGCTCACGTGTCCCAGGGTGGCGATGGCGATCGCCCGAGCGAACTCGGCATACTCCTTGGCGCTCGTGCGTCCGCCCTTCCACGCGTCGATGTCGATCAGGACGAGCGGCTCGATCCCCTTGCGCTCGGCGGCCATGACCGACTTCATGAGCCCCTGGAACCGGTTACAGGTGCCGCTCGCCTGGAAGTCGGACGGTTTCCCCCCAAGGCGGAGCCGCTGCACGCCGACGTCGGACATCCTGTCCATGTCGGGATCCTCGTCGTCGAGGCGGGCCGAGCCCTCTCCCGGAGCGATGCCAAAGATGCGACGTGCGTCCTCTCCCGACGCGGCGCCGCCCGCAAGCAGGGACAGGGATGCGAGGAGCAGAAGGCTGCTTGCGATGCGGGTCTCGCGGACCATGGGCGTCTCCTCAAGCAACAGCGGCTATGAAGCGTGTCCAGCGGGCGCCCCGATCGTGCCGCCCCCTCTCTGTACACCCAGGCGGCCACGCGTGTTTAGGGATGCTCAGGTCGGACGGGAGCTGCGACCCGCGCAGAAGGCTAGGAGCACGACCGTGGCGCCGCGCCTGCGTCTCTTCACCGGGCGAGCTGCTGACGGACGTTCTCCACGCGCAGGGGGACGTCTCTGCGCAGCAAGGCGATGTTGGCCTCGAACTCCGCATCGGTGTAGGGCTTGTTCCGGTCCTCCTGCGCCGCCCCCAGGATCTGCTCCCGGATGGAGTCGATCTCCGCCTGGACGCTGCTCGGCGCGAAGGCCCCGTCGATCAGCGCGCGGACCCGGGCGAAGTAGGCCTCCCGCCAGGCCGGAACATTCATCACACGGCGCGAAAGGACGTGGAGCTCGAAGCCCCGCATGATGTCGCGTGGAATCCAGAGCTCCGCGGGGAGGAAGTCCACCATCGAGTTGTCGAGGTCCCAGATCAGGACATGGAAGACGGGCGGCGACTGGACGTACGTCTCCGGATCGTCCCCGCGCCACCGCGTCGCATCGTCGGCCCCCCGGTCCCGGGTCCACGTGTACTTGTAGAGGTTGCCGTTGCGGTCCCGGAAGAGCCTTCGGAGGACCGCCGCTTGATCGTAGTTGTCCACGATCAGGTAGAGCCCGACATAGGCGTCGTTGACGTAGAAGCGGACGTGCATGGTCCGCGGGCAGACGAGATGGAACCGCGCGGCGGCGTTCTCGATCAGGCGGTCGCGCATCATCGAGGGGTCCCCGCGCAGGGAGTTGGCGTCCAGCTTCTTCAGGCCGCGGAACGCCTGCTCCGCACGCCGGTCCCCTCCCTCAAGCTCCTCGCCTTCGTAGCGGTTGAAGAGGAACCGCACGCCCGGCTTGGGACTCTCAGGCTCGCGGCTGGCCTGGCCCTTGGCGCGGATGCCGACGTTGGCCAGGGATTCGCCGTTCCAGGAGAAGGCGCAGCGATAGACCCGGGTGTCCCCGGACTCGTCGGGGTCGGGGTTGCGCACGATGTCGAGCCACTCGTCCGCCGCCATCGTCACGCGGACCTCGCGCATCTGGCTCGGGTCGAACATCTCGTCGCTGGGAACCTGCGCGCGCGCGGCGGTCGTCAGCATCGCGGAGGCCAGCAGGATGAGCCCAAGGCACGCCCCCTTGCTGCCGCCGCGCGGTTCATGTCTCGCGTTCATCGGGGTTCTCCAAAGACGGGGTCGTCTTCATGGGCGAGCGGCCTCCGCAGCGGCGGCCACCTCTTCCATGAACTCCCTGCGGGCGGGCGATTGGGCGCTACTGCAGGTGCTCGTCGCAGTCGATCTCGCCGTCGAAGCGGATCTCGCCTCCGCCTCCGCAGACGAGCCAGACGGCGTCGCGATCCTTCGTGTCGAAGAACTCGACCAGGCCCCCGTCGAGCGCGACGACCCTGCGACGCTCGTCCCCCTCCCGCTCGAACGTGCACGAGCGGAACACGAGGGACGGACCTTGGTTGCTCGTCCCAATGCACCGGATGTCGTACGCACCCGCCTTGATCGTGCACGTATCCACCGTCAGTGTCGCCGACTCCTCGGCGCTCAGGTAGCCGGCGTAGACGTCGGAGCCGTACAGCCTCATGTGCGATTCCCCCATGGCCTCGGTCTCGTAGAAGACGCCGACCCACTCATCCGGGGTCTTGAGCCGCTCGCACGCCGCGGCGACCCGCGCATGGCCCTCCGTGTAGAGGTTCCATCCCGAGACGAGGCAGTCCCGCAGTCTCAGGTCGATCCCCGCGCGGTCCGCGAGCGCGTCAAGCGCATCGAACCGCGGATCGGGGCCGTCGCTGGAGTCGATGGGCCCCGCCGGGAGGCGTCCGAGGTCCACCTCGCCATCCGCCCCGGTCTCCTGGAAGCGGAGGAGGATGCTTAGCCCTGCGGGGAGGTCGCGGAAGCCGCACAGGGTCAGGCGGGTGGTCCCCGCGTTCGCCCCCGAGTCGGTCACGTCGAAGGACCAGGCGGAGAGGTCCGTGTCGACGAGGACCCAACTCATGACGTCCGGGTCCTCCTTGTCGCGCGCCGACTTTCCGTCGGGGCGCACGTTGAACGACTTGCGGCCGTAGTGCCACGAGGTCCCGTCCGGCGTCACCTTGCCGTCCTGGGTGAATTCCCAGGTCCCCGGACCGAGGATCGGCCCGAATGCGTCCACCTTGGAGGAGGTCAGGTCGATCGAGCTGTTCCCCTGCGAGAAGAGACAGACGCCGATGGAGGACTCCACGCCCTCGAGCTCGGAGTCGTACAGGTAGATCGACCCCTTGCGGTACTCGGACCGCTCGAGGAGCACGGACGAGCCGGTCGCGACCGTGTCGTGATCGCCGGTCCCGCCCGTGGACTCCGTCGCGGCATCGCGCAGGACGAGGGAGGCCCCGTCCTTGAGCACGGTATCCCCGCCCGTGGCCGCCGCGCGGTAGTGCAACCGATCGAGGGTGATCTGCTCCACCTCCATACGTCCGCCGTCGCGGATCACGATCCGCCCCTGGAGGGAGGCGCGGGACAGGTCGCGCTGCTTGCCGACCACGTGGACGACCGGTCCGCTCGAAGCGTGCGACGTCGAGTTGTCTCCCTGGACGAGCAGGACATCGCCCGAGGGCCCCTCGATCGACACCTCCACGCCAGCGGGGATCGTCAGCTCCCCCCGGCCGAGGACCTGGATGGCGGGCGCATCAAGGCCATGGAAGACGTACCTGCCGGGTTGCAGGGCGGCCTTCTCTTCCCCCTTGACCACGATGGGGGCGTAGTAGTCGTCGGGAATCCGCGCGACGACGTCCTGCGCGCGCGCGGTGGTTGGCAGGATCGCGGAGGCCATCAGGACGAGTCCAAGGCACGCCCCTCTGCGCCCCTCGCGTCGATCGAGTCTCGAGTCCATCGGAGGTCTCCCGAAGGTTGGAGTTGTTTCGATGCGCCGGTGGCCTCCGCAGCGGAGGCCTCGTCCCCGGACGCTCCCTGTCGGCGAGAGGGGTGCCTGCGGCGGAGTCCCGGAATTGCGCCCCGCGCCTCTTCCGCCGGCGGGTGGCCCTCGTCCACTCAAGGGGACCCCCTCCGGTGCGGACCGGTGAAGGATTCCGGCGGCCGTGCGATTCGCCTGGAGGAGCGGGGCGCACTGTTCCGCGTACAGCGGGCGCGCGCGGAGCGGCGCGAGGAGGGGATCCGTCGCGACCGCGAAGAGGAGCACGCCCCGCCCCCTGCGTGGGCGGGGCGCCCACTCGCGGGCCGGGTCGGTGGGAGGGGCCGAGGAAGACCGCGTTTCCTCGATGTGCGGCCGGCTGGCAACGGGTCTCCTCGCCCCTCCTGCGACCTCACCGACTTGCGGTCACCTCGTAGATCCTGACCTCGTAGGGCTTCCAATGGACGTCGAAGGCGCCCTGCTTGGAGGAAATGGGCAGGCTCTCCGGCAGGAGCGTGATGCTCGGGTCGGGAAACCGGTCCGGGGCAAGCCGAATCTGTGCCTGAACGCAGAATTCCGCGGGATTCACCGTGATGAGATAGGTCTTCCCCTGGTATTCCTTGATCATCATCTCCACCGTGACATTCCCCGTTCCCGTGATGGTCACACCTGCGTCGCCTGGCTTCTGCGAAGGAGCGGAGAAGATGGGGATCATCGACTTCAACTCCGACGCAACGGCAGAGATGGCGTGCCACTGTTTCGGATTCGCTTTGTGACTGATGTCATCCCCCCCGAGCGCCTCTCCATCAGGTCCCTCTCCATAGTCGAATCGATAGCAACTGAAGATGAGGTCGCTCACTCCCCGCACGATGGAGTAGTAGGCCACGAAGCGCATTTCCTCTTGGGTGGGGTACTGACCCTTCTCTCCGCGCCTCTCCTTCGGCCAGATGTAGTAGTCATTTGCGACGTTGTACCCGGTAAGGGCGAGCATGAGGCCCTTGTTATTGCGCGCGGCGATGTCGATCGCCGGATTCATGAAATCCCCCATGTGTGAGAGTGAGTCCCAGGGCGCCTCGAAGACGTCCGGCGGGATCGCGTTGTACTGAAGCATGATGGTGTCCGCACCCTCCAGGTATTCATACTCGTCCAGCGTGCCCGAGCAGGCGATCGAGACGGGGTGAGATGAGTCAACCGATTTGATCGCCCGGTATGCCTCGATGAGATCCTTGGGAGGCAGGGGGCCTTCTCTGCCATATGATGCGCCGCTCTCCGGTTCGTCAAAGAGCTGCCAGCCATAGAGTGCCGGGTGGTCCATGAACGTAGCAACCCGTTTGCGAATCAGGCAGACATCTCTCCTCTCAACGGCCTCCTGCGGAATGCCCAGCAGGACCCGGAGACCGAACTTGTCAGCCGCATCAAGGTACGCCAGAACCTCTGCGTCCGACGCTGTCTCTCCTTCGAACCGGTACGACTGAACCAGGTTGAACCCTGCGTCGGCAATCTCCTTGAAGTCTCCTTCGTCATCCACGGAGTACATCCCGATCGGGAAGAACCGGGGCTCCGGATCGGTCGCGCCTACTTCCAAGGCAGCGGCCAACAGCATCGTCGTGCACGCGATTCCCAAACATCGCTTCATGGTGGTGAGCCTCCAAGACCTGAATGGGCCATCGAAACGTGGTTCTACATGATCGGCGCCCGGTCCCAGGGGCTGTCGGGTTGGCCGGGTCGGCCATGCGCCACACCTACGATGGGCCGTGTTTCGGACCGTAGCGGCCGGAGATTCTCAGAATCGGCGTTTGAGCGGCAACCTCCCGCACGTGACCAAGCATACAGTCTAATGCGGGGTCGGCGCGTCGGCGCTCCTCCTCTCTTGTTCTTGCAGTGCTTGCTCGACTTCGGCCCACTCCTGCGCGTGTTCGCGGAGGGGCTCGAGCAGGGGGTCGGAACGCACGAGACGCAGGGCGAAAGGCGGGAAGTGCCAGGTGCCGAAGAGCGGATTGCCACGCACCGAAGGGTCTTGGAACGTCGCGAAATTCGCCAGCGTCCGGGGATCGTCGAGGCCGGACCGGATGCACGCCAACACCTGATCGAGGGCGAGCTGGCGCAGTGACGGATCGAACCGGGAAAGCCGGAGCAGCACGCACCCGAGCACGTAGCGGGTCTGGGGCTCGAGCGGGGACTCGAGATCGGCCTGCTCGAGGATACGGCGCGCCTGCCAGGGCGCGAAGGAATCGCGTTGGAATGTCGCCCATGACCCCTCGAGCAGCCGGATCGGGTCCTGACGCGCCAGCCGGGCCCATTGCCTGCTCGCCTCCTCCCAGTTGCGCTGCGCGAAGAGAAGATAGCCCTCCTTGAACTGGATGACCAAGTCGGAATCGCCGCGGATGCGCCGTGCGTCGGACAGCACGGCCGCTGCCTCCGGAATTCGGGACAGGTAGAGGAGAGGCTCGATCTGCCCGATCAGGGCGGCCTCCATCCATCTGTCTCTCTTGAGCGCCTCCTCGAAGTATGTGAGCGCACGAACGTACGCATCGGCGCGAATGGTCGGAGCGACCTGGATTTCCTCCTCGATGACCAGGAAACCCGCCAGGGTCAGGACTTCGGCCGTTCTGTCCTGTGGAGGCAACCGGTCGATTTGTTTCAGGACCTCTGCGTTGGTGCCCTCTCCCTCGAACTGGATGAAGATGGGTATGGACGCCCGGTAGCTCGCCAGCTCGTCCGACGCGTCGGCGAGGTTCTGCAGCTTCAGAAGGAAGCTCTTCATGCGCTCCACGGAAGACCGCTCCGACGTGCCGGTCTGCCACTCCTCGTATCGCAGACGCAAGAGGGTTTTCGCCTTCCAGAGGTTTGCGGATCCGTCGTTCGGGTTCCGCGTCAGGAGCAGGTCGAAGTCCTTCAGCGCCTCGGGATACAGGCGCAGGGAGCATCGGACCTTGCCCCGATCCAATCGCCCCTCCCGGTGATCCGGCCGGAGCAAGAGGCCGCGGGTCAGGCGATCGTCGGCCTGGATTAACAGATCTCTTCTTCGTTTCACGCTCCGCAAGTCGCAGGCGTTGGCCGCGTCGAGGGCTTCGCTTCCCTCGCTGAACCGGCGGTCGGCCTCGCGCGTGCGCCAGGAGTGCCATGCCAGGCCTCCGGACAACCCAAGCAGCACCGCAAGCGCTACGGCCACCGCAAGCCGCGAGCGATAGAACCGTACCCGGAGAGCCCAGCGCCGCAGACCCGTCATGCGTGACGCCTTCACTGGGAGACCGCCCAGCCATCGATCCAGGTCGTCGGCCATGTCCAGCGCGGTCGCATAGCGCCGGTCTTCCTCCTTGGCCATGGCCTTGACGATGACCGCCTCCAGGTCAGGCGACAGATCGGGCACGATCTTTCGTGGAAGGTCGGGCTCGCGGGTGAGGATCGCCGCCAGGGCGTTCGACTCCCCGAAGGGGAGGCGCCCGGTCGCGAGCTCGTAGAGGGTTGCCCCAAGGCCGTAGATGTCCGTGCGCGCGCCCAGTTCCGACGCCAGGCCGTTGACCTGCTCCGGCGCCATGTACGCCGGCGTGCCCAGGATCTCACCCGTGAAGGTGACACGATCTTCGAGGGTGACGGTCCGTGCGAGACCGAGATCGCAGAGCACCGCCCGCCCGTCCGAACACAGGATGATGTTGGACGGCTTGATGTCGCGGTGCACCACCCCCTGTTCGTGAAGCGCGTGCGCGGCGAGGCACGCCTCGCGCACGGCCTGCACCGTCTGTCGGAGGGTGCGGCCGGGGACAAATCGCATGGGGGTTCCCTCCAGATACTCCATCGTGAAGTAGGGGACCCCCCCTTCGATGCCGGCGTCATGGAGAGTTACGAGGTGCGGGTGTCGCACTCGCGCGGCCACCTGTGCCTCGCGGACGAATCGAGCAGTGGCCCACTGGGAAGCGCCAGCGGGGTTCATCCTCTTCAGGGCGACGTGTCGTTTCAGGACCGGGTCATATGCGAGGTGGACCTGGCCGCACCCTCCCTTGCCGAGCTCGCGGACGAGGACATATCGACCGAAGGTAGCGGCGGGATCGCCCGCCTGCGGGGGTGCAAGGTCGGCGGCCTGCCCCCCCGATGTCAGCGTGGGTGGATCGACCTCGGCGGGCGAGGCTTCATCCTCCGGAGCGACGAGGGAGCGGCCGATCTGCTTGAGGACGTCGGGAGGAAGGGGGTGGGGATAGAACCGCATCGGATGAAACCGCCTGGTAGGATGCCCGGGCGAATTGGATCCTCGCGCGGATCAGTGGATCGCCGCACCATCTCGTCGCAGCAGCCAATTCGTCGTCTCACTCCCCAAAGAGGAAGCGAAGCTCTTGGTCCACATCTTCGACACGACCCACGGTCTCTCGAATCCGCTGACGCAGGGCCTCGCGCAGCATCTCCCGCACGTCGCGGATGGCGCGCCGGACCTGGTGTTCGGTCAGCCCGAAGCGCACGCCGAGCTCGACGAAGGTCGGCGCTGGCTGATTCAGGTCGTGCGCCTCGAAGAGCTCGAATCGGTTTACCAGATTGCGCACGCGGCAGAGCTCCCGTACGCGCTCGAGCGCCTCCTGCAGGAGGTTCTGCATCCAGAGCTGGTCGAACGCCTGCGCGGCCGAAACCTCCTCTGAGACGGGGGTGAAGACTGGCTCGTCCTGGAGATCCAGGGACACGAGGTTCACCCCGCCTCCCCGCTTCAGCCGGTGCTCCGCTTCATGCTCACGGAGCAGGAAGTGTTGCAACGCCCCCTGAAGGTACGCCCGGAAGCGGCCCCGCACGGCGTCTGCGCCGGCGGGGAATTCCCGCTCCAGCAGGTAGGCGAAGAACTGCTGAGTCATGTCGCGCGCATCCTCTCTGGGCTTGCGCCAGCGCATTCGAATGAAGGCGTACACCGGCCGCCAGTAGAGGCGGAAGAGGCGCTCGAGGCATGCGCGACGCTGTTCCGGCGAATCGTCGGGGAACGCGAGGATCTGCGTCCATGGCGTGTCGGGGAACCTTGAGGGCCCAGAGGGGCCCGTGTCGCTCGGCAGCATTCGACAGAGAACTCCCGCCGCAACGCGCCATGGATCATCAACAAGAAGTTGCATCCGAGCGGATCCTCGGTCCCCGCGGGTACCCCCGATGCCGATTCTACCGTCGAGAGCGGCCGACAGCAACCGCCGCCCCCCCCGCGGGACGAGGATGACCCGCATCGGCGACCATTCTATTCGCCCTGGAGGAGCGGGGCGATGCGTTCCGCGTACAGGGGGCGCGCGCGCAGCGGCGCGAGGAGGGGATCGGTCGCGACCGCGACCCGGGTCAGGAAGAGCGGGAAGAAGAAGTTCGATCGCTTCCACGGCGCCGAGAACCCCTCCTCGGGCCAGCCGTGCCCGGGGCGCGTCTGGAACAGGTCGTTCGTCGAGGCGATCTCCAGGGCCCGGGCCAGCTCCCCGGCGGCCTCCTCGAGAGGGCCGTCGTCGCCGGTCCGCCGAGCGAGGTCGCACAGCGCGCAGGCGCACACGTACCGCGCATGCACGGCGCAGGCCGGATCCACCGCTTCCACCTCCTCGACGGGACGGGCAAACGCGATCGCCTCCTCGGGTCTGCCCGCGAGGAGGTGGGCCACGGCGACCTCGAGGGGCGCCCCGCCGGGGATGCGGGACAGGTCGGTGCCGGCGAAGACCTTCACCGCGCCCTCGGTGTCGCCGGCGCGGATCCGCGCCGCGGCCCGGATCATCTGGAAGTTCACGCCCAGGTCGGGCCGCCCCAGCCGCGTCGCCATGCCCGCGATCGACTCCGCCTCCTCCAGGCGGCCGCCCTCGAGGAGGACCCCCGCCAGCCAGTGCCACGCCTCCCCGAACAGCGGATCGAGCGAGACGGCGCGTCGCAGGAACTGCTCGGCGGCGGCGTGGTCGCCGAGCAGGTCGTAGATGAACCCGTTCGCGAAGCACCCCTCGGGGGAGAGATCCCCCCCGGGGAGCGCGAGCGGGTCGTCCCATGCGTTGAAGCCCCCCTCCACGAGGCGGGCGAAGAGGGCCGCCTGCGCCCGGACCGCCACTCCGGTCGCCGACTGCGCGACGTGCTTGCACCACTTCGTCGCCCGAGGCGTGACCCCGGCCAGATCCCCCGTGTCGGGAACGGCGAATCGGCAGAGCGCCGAGCGGAAGTGCGCCCGCGCCAGGTCGAACGCCGCGTCCGCCTCCCCTGCGACCTGCAGCGCCTCGAGCTCCGCGACGGCGGTGTCGTACGCCCCCAGCTCGAGATCGACCCGGGCGAGCAGGCGGCGGGCAGGGAGCGATCCGGAGCCCGGCCCCTGGGCGGCCCTCGCGAGTGTCGCGGCCTCCTCGAGCCCTCGGCGCCGCTCGTCCAGGCGATCGCGAGAGGTGATCGCGCGCGCGCCGGCCGCCTGCCGCTCTGCGCGCAACAGGCGCTCCTGGGAGGGATCCGGCCGAGGTCCGAGCCAGGCCGCGGCCCCGAGCGCGACGCAGGCGAGGAGGAGAGTGGTCACGACCACGCGCCCGCGGTGGAGGCGGAGGGCGCGGACGACGCGGCGTCGGGGCGTCATCGGCAGCGCCGTGATCGGCCGGCCGGCGAGGAACGCCTCGAGGTCCTCCGCGAGCGCTTCCGCGGTCGGGTACCGTCGCCGCCGGTCCTTCTCCATCGCCCTGACGACGATCGCCTCGAGCTCGCGAGGCACCTCCGGCCGAACGGCGCGCGGGAGCGCGGGCTCCCTCCGCAGCACGCTGTCGATCGCGGCCGCGACCGTGCGCCCTGTGTGTGGGGGCCTTCCCGTCAGGAGGTGGTAGAGCGTGGCGCCGAGGTTGCAGACGTCCGTGCGGGCGTCGATCTCCACGGTCTGCCCCAGCGCCTGCTCCGGGCTCATGTACTCGGGAGTTCCGATAATCTGGCCGGATTGCGTGAGACCCGGCGACGCCACCTCGCGCGCAACGCCGAAGTCCGTCACGACGGCGCGGCCGTCCCGCGCGACGAGCACGTTGGAGGGCTTGATGTCGCGGTGGACGACGCCGTTTTCGTGCGCGAAGTGGAGAGAGCGCGCCACCTGGGCCCCGACGCGGGCGATCTCCCGGGGGTCGCCGCCGATCCAGGTCTCGAGGCTCGTCCCCTCGACGAGTTCCATCGTGTAGCAGGGCTCTCCGTTCCAGGTCCCCACGTCGTACACAGAGACGATGTGCGGGTGCGAGAGCCGGGCCGCGAGCGATGCCTCGCGCATGAACCGGGACCGGTCCTCGTCCCGCGAGCCGAGCCTGAGGAGCCGCTTCATGGCGACCTCTCGCTTCAGGATCGCGTCGTACGCCCGATGGACGGAGCCCATCGCGCCCTCCCCAAGCTTCCCGAGCAGGGAGTACCTCTGCGAGAGGTCGGGAACCGCGCAGCTCGGGGTCCGCAGGGGAGCCGGCTCCTCGAGCCCCGGCTCGGCGAAGAGGCGGCGCGCGACGGCCAGCGTGATGGGGGGGAGTCGGCTCATTCTAGGCTCCGAACAACGCCGACAGTTCGGCGGCGACATCGGAGGGATCGAGGACCGTCTCCCGGGCGCGCTCGACCAGCGCCTGGCGGACGGCAAGGCGGACGTGGCGAAGCCTGTTCTGCACGTCGTGCTCGGAGACCCCGAGCGCGGAGGCCGTCTCCCGGTAGGTCGTCGTCGGCGCCGGGGCCAGGTCGTGCCGACGGAACACCTCGAACCAGGCCGCGCGCCCGCTCGCGGCGTACGACTCCTCGATCGACGCGATCACGTCCGCGAGGAGCGCCTGCGCCCAGGCCCGGTCGAAGGCCTCCTCGGGCGAGAGTCCCTCGGCGGCGACCTCGAGGCCGCACTCCGAGTCGGCGTCCAGGGGAACGAGGCGCCTGCTGCCGCTGCGCTTGAGCCGCGAGCCGTCGCGGGCACGCTTGCAGAGGAAATGGTGGAGGGTCGATCGGACGAACCCGCGGAAGCTCTGCGCGCGCCCCGCGAACCCGAGGAGCGGTTGTCCCTCGATGAAGAGGGAGAAGTACTCCTGCGTGAGGTCCTTCGCCTCCTCGTTGGCCCGTCGCCAGCATCGGCGGATGTACCAGTAGACGGGCTTCCAATAGAGGCCGATCAGCCGCTCCAGACAGACGCGGGACGGTTCGCCGCCCGCCGCCGCGCCGAGGACGACGGACCAGGAGGTTGCGGGGAATTCCCGCGCCGCACCCCCGATCAACGTGGTCTGCGATGGCATGGGTGTCTCCCTCCAATCACTTCTTCCCACTCCAATGAACCCTGCGCCCCGACCCGTTTGGAACCGAGGGTGAGCCGGCGTCGCCACCGGCGGGAGGGTGGGGGGAGGTGCGCGAACGAAGTGGGCCTCGTCGCTCCCCGCGCCCCTCGGGGTCGGCACGCTCGCGACGGGGTCAATCCTGATTCGCTCGTAGAAAGTCGGCGCGCAGCGCCGAGTTTCTACGGAGCGAATCAACCCTCCGAAGCCGCCCCGCAGGGCGGCGAAGGAGGGTGCGACCGAACGGCCGCCAAGCAGCCAAAGGGGGAACAGTACACTTCGCATTCCGGCTCCATGAACCGTGCGCACCCCCGTTGTTTCGGAGATTCGCGCAGACGAAATCCGGGCGATTCCCGCGGTAACCCCCCGGCGATCCGCGGCGTATTCGCTGCTCGATCACGCGGGTCTTCGTCGGGCCCGCAGACCTGGGGCGTAGCCGTTGATCGAGGAGGTGCCCATGAATCGCAGATTCCATCGTTGCGGAACCTGGACGCTCGTGATTGCCCTTGCCGGCGGGATCGCATTTGCCCAGGGGGACCCGGACCTCAGACGCGGATTTCCCGTGCAGACGTACGAGACAGGGGGCAGCTACCAAGCTGGCCACGGGATCCACGTCCTCGTCGGCGACGTCGATGGCTCGAAGCGCATGCAGATCTTCGCGAGCGGTCTTGCGAGGGGACCGCTCTACGCGTGGGGCCCGGATGGATCGCCGACGCCCGGCTGGCCGACAGGGGGATTCGACGGTGCGGTCTACCCGGCGCTCGGCGTCCTCTCCAGGGAGATGCCGGGAATGCAGGTGTTCTCCGTCTCGTACGCCCGGGAGAATGCCCTGGTCGCGCGTGACGGGGCCGGGCGGACGATGGCCGGCTGGCCTCGGGACGCCGCGAATTTCGGCAGCAGCCCTGCCGCTCTCGCGGATGTCGACGGGGACGGCGTCGACGAGATCTTCGTCGGAGAAGAGGACTGGGGCGTGCATGCCTACTACGCGGATGGCAAGCGCCTCCCCGGGTGGCCGGTGTACGACTACCGCTTTGGAGCCCAGCAACGGTTCACGCCGGCCATCGCGGACATCGACGGCGACGGCAAGCCCGAGATCGCCTTCGAGTCGAACTGGACGACCTCAGGCCAGTACCTGTTCGCCTACCACGCGGACGGCAGTGCGGTGGCGGGCTTTCCCGTCCGCCTGCCGAGCGCACTGTTCGCGCAGTACGCGGTCATCGGCGACGTGGACGGCGATGGCGAGCTCGAGATCGTCGTGGCAGCGAAGATGGAGATCAGCGGACGGACGGGCGTGCTCGAGGTCTCGCCTTCCGGCAAGCTGAAGCGTTCCTGGGTGGCGGGGGAGTTCACCAGCTACGGCCCCGGTATCGCCCTCGCCGACCTGGACGGCGACCGGACCCCGGAGATCGTCGTCCAGTCCGATGAGACGCTCTTCGTCTGGAACGGCTGCGGCGAGCCGCTCCTGGGGTGGCCGCGCCACTTCCCGAGCCAGCGGCACTGGGACTCCGCACCGGTCGTCGGCGATGTCGACGGAGACGGATTGCCCGACATCGTCGTCGCGTGGCCCGAAGAGGTCGACGCCTTCAACCGGTGCGGCGCCGCGCTCGAGGGGTTCCCCAAGGGGATCCCCATGGGAATCCCGGCGGTCCCCGCGATCGCAGACCTCGATGGGAACGGGCATAACGAGGTCATCCTCATGGGTGAGCCCTGGGATGGGACTGCGCACCTCTACGACAGGGTGTGGGTCCTTGACACCTCCTGGGCACATCCGGATGCCAAGTACGGGCCGATCGAGTGGGGCCAGTTCCAGGGGGGCCCGCGACACCAGGGCGTCTACGTGTCGCCGTGTGCTCGGTAGCGCACGAGGATTCGGGAGGGGGTCTGGTGACCCCCTCCCTTCTCGAGTCATCCAGAAACCGAGGAGCATCGACATGTGGCATGAGCTTTCTGCGTTCGCCCTCTGCCTGTTGGTCTTCGTGTGCCTCCCGGCAGACGCCCAGGACCCGGGGGTCATCACGTATCGCGACCAGTTCGTCCACGGAATGTACGTCCAGGGCGACGTCACGGACTTCGCGCAGGCCGCGGGGATGGAACGTTGGACCTACATCGGCCGCATGATGGACGACATCCGCGCCATGGGGCTGACCGTCATCCATCCGAACAACCTCGACTTCGCGGACCTGCCCCGATGGTGCGCCATGGCCGATGCGCGCGGGCTGCGTGTGATCGCCCAGGGCACAGGAGGTCTCTACAACTACTACATGTGGGACCCGACCGACCCGTTCGGCTCTCCGGATCCCGTGGTGCGCCGACAGATCTACCAATCGCGCGTGCTGCCGTACTTCCAGTCGTTCGCCCCGACGATGCGCACGAACCGCACGCTCCTCGCCTACTGCCTGACCGAGGAGGTGAACCTGCCCGGCGACCTGATGGTCTGGGAGGACCTCGGCGACCTCACCACCGCGATTCGGAACATGGATCCCTCGCACCCCGGCTTCGTCGAGCATCTCGACATCCCGATGGCACTCCTCAGCCTCCAGATCCAGCGGCCGGAGATGCTCTCCTTCGGACCCGGGACTCTGTGGACGGGGTCCTGGAGCCAGGAGGTGGACGACTTCGAACAGTGGCTCGAGCCGGTCGGGAGGGCCTGCCGCCAGAACAACTGCGCATTCTATGCGGTGCTGGAATCGACCATGCAGTTCAAGAGGATCGGGGACGCGTGGGTCCCCCGGGTCTGGACGCCGGCGGCGGCCGACTATGGTCTGCAAGCCTGGCTCGCCTGGGCGGAGGGCGCGCAGGGATTCGACTTCTGGTGGTACCACACGACGCGCGACCAGGACCCGGACCACAGGGAGCTCCTCTTGCGCGGCGTGCGGGACGAGAACGACATGCCTACGCCGGTGATGAACGCAATCACGATCCTCTCATCGCAGCTCGCGCCCCTCTCGACATACATCACCAGGCTGCGGATCGTCGAGGACAACGGCGGCTTGCCCTACGCCCGCGCAGGGTCCTGGGTCCGCCTGCGCGTCATGCAGATGCCGGACACGGGTGTCAGGTTTCTGCTCGCTGTGAACAAGGACACGAGCAACCCGCAACCGATCGGCGCGGATCTCTCGTCGCTGCTGCCCTGCGGGACGCAGCCGACCCTCGTCCCGGACGGGACACCCGTGGACGCGATGACCCTGCAGGTGCCTCCGGGGCAGGGAGTCCTCCTTCGCCTCGGGTGCCGATAAACATGAAGCGGTCGAACCGGTAGCATGCGATTCGAGTCGCGGTCTTGATTCGTTCGGCAACCGACGCGTGGGAGTGGATGGATGGGTTCCACAGGGCCTTATGGTCTGATCGTCTGGTACATCTTCCTCTTCCTTGGACTCTTCGGGAGCTTCGGCCGTGGGAAGGGGTGGGCAACACTGCTGGTGGCCATGCTCCTCGGTGTCAACACGATGCCGATGCATGGGAAGAACGCCGCAGTCCCTTCCCCGCCGCAGGACCGAGCGGGAAGCCTTCAGGATCGCGTGGCGGGCAACTCGTATGTCATCGGAGTCTGCCTGATCCTGTGGTACCTTGACGGCGTGCATCGGCGACGGCGCTCGATCGGAGTGTGGAAGGCGCTGGCGCCGACGACGATCGGTGAACGAGTCTGCCTCGGGGGAATCGCCCTCTGCTTGCTTCTCGGCAGCCTTCCAGGAGGGGCGTACGAGCCCCTCGTCCGGTAGACAGCCCGTGCCACGCGGAGGGTCCTGCCGTCGCATCGGTAGTTGCCAGATCCCACTCCGGGGCGTCGGCCGTCACGCGACGGACCGCCCTTCCGGCTGCCCGTCGGGGAACCACCCGCGGATCTCGTCGGCGAGCCGCCGCATGTCCCTCGCATTGCGTGACTCGACGAATCCAACGAGCCCGAAGAGGAGGAGTGCCCCCAACCCGAGCGGAATGAGGTGGTCGCCCAAGAGCCGGCGGTGGAGTGGGAGACCGAGGTTCCCGTCGACGATGAGGTCGAAATACGCCCAGCCGAGCCAGAGGATCAGGAGGAGATGCCGCAGACTCCCGCCCCGGCCTCCGCAGACATTCCGGGAGGCGTGGATCGTGACATGAACCAGGGTGGTGCTGTCTTCGGCTTCGATGCGCCCCTCGGCATGCGGAGCAAACACTTGGCGGCAGGGGATCGAGGGCCTTCCGATCCGCACCTCGAAACGGCCATTCGCCGTCCGGCCGTAGCACGGCTTGAACCCGGTGTAGCCGGCAAGCGACTCCGCATAGGAAGGACTCAGATTCGCGGCAACGCGCTGTTCCACTTCCGGGGGTGAGCCTGGGACTCGGATACGGAATTGTTCTTCCATGTCCTGCCTCCTCTCGAAACTGGATGACAGGGTATCCATACACAGGGCACATCACCCACGTTTCCGTCAGTCACCACGGATTGGATGCGCGCCCGACGGGAGCTCACCGGATCCGACGACTGAACATGCCAAGGCCGAACAAGATGAGGACGACCCCAGGCCCGCGACACGCGACATCCGGGAACGGCCCGTGAACCAATTCCCATTGCGAAAGAGGTACCAGGACCAGATCAGCAGCCCCCCACCCGCTAGGATGGAGACGACGCCCACAAGGTAGGCGAGCCACGGGAACGCGGGCCCGAGGACCTTCACGGCCACGGCGCGGGTGGCGAGTCACTCCTCCCAAGCACGCCCTCCGTCAGGCCGGTCCGTGTTCGCGGCGGGGTCGCCCGAACGCTCGATGACGCCGAGGAGGGATCCCTGCGTCGTCAGGACATAGACGAGCGCAGGGAGGCCGATCACGATCCAGCCGAGGATGGCATTCCCCATCGTCGGTTCGGAGCGTCGGCCGATGCAGGACAGGGAGCCGGGGTGGACGACGAACTCCTCGACGACATAGGCCGTTTCGAGGAGGAATATCGCGAGTCCAATCATCCTCCGCGCCCAGCGAAAGCGGAGCGGGTTCCACAAACCGATCAAGAGGACAGGTTGCTGATCGCTAGTCCTACAACGCTGGTTTCGCCAGCCCCGAAGGGGCTATCCAAGAAAGCCAGGGGCGCAGCCCCTGGTTTCCACGCATGCATCGTGACGTGAGCCCTGAAAGGGCGGCCCATGAAATGTGTCGCCCTTTCAGGGCTCCAAACGCGACGGTCGGAAAAGCCCCAGGGGCTGCGCCCCTGGCTGTCTTGACGTCGCCCCTTCGGGGCTGAAGTAGCGTTGTAGGACTAGTGAGGCATCCCGTTGTCCCCGAGGAACTGCAGGAGCTCGTCATCGGAGACGGACTGCGTGTCCGACAGGTCGCGGTTCGCGAACTCCGACGGGACCACCGGCCTCTGGAAGCGGACGAAATCGAAGCCGACCTCCAGGTCGGGGTGTCCCCAAGTGATCCTCGTCGCGTCGTGCACGGCCGGCTCCATCACGCGGCAACTATCCCAATCCGTGTAAGACGTCATGCCCACCTGCAGGGTGGAGGGGAGGTCGTTGCGCCAGTAACGCGCAAGCACGTACCACTGCCCGCCCGTGGGCCTCCCGAGAAGGATGTAGACGTCTCCGATCCGCGCGACCTGCAGGGTCCCCTCGCCCGCGCCCGCATCGAGGAGGTCGTACACCGAGTTGTTGTTCGTCGTGGTCTTCATCTCCAACTGGAAGTTCCCCGGAGAGTCCGCGCTCCCCACCGAGAGGAAGAGGTAGTTCTCGCCATCGGGCTGGCCCGCCGGCGGCGGGACGTTGCGGGGGGCTCGAATCATGAGACCTCCGAGCGAAAACGACGCCGTGGGGGCGCCCGTGCGCGCACGATTCGACACGTGCATCTCGGTCGTCACCACGAAGTCCCCGCTCACCAGCTTGTAGGTCAGCTCGCCTCGGTACTGCATGTACCAGACGCTCGAGAGGGGTCTCATCGTGAGGAAGCCGGCCTGCGTCGCGCCGATGTCGATCGACTCCATGTGGTCCACCATCCCCGTCTCGGTCTGATAGAGACGGCTCCAGTTCTGCATCGTCCGCGGGTCGTTGAACTCGTCCCCCAGCGCGCCCAGGCTCCCCTGGGCGAGACAGGCCGATGCAAGGCTCATGAACAGGGCCGCGAGGCAGACGTGGAAGACAGCGAGCATGGTGCGGAACATGGTCACCTCCATGAATCAGTCGGACCCCCAGGAAGCACCCTTCTCACCACAGAGCGGGCGCGCTTTGGTTTCCTTTGCCCCCGATACAGATGGCTCGGGAAGGTGTGACCGGGAAATTCGGAATCCCGGATTCGCGGTCACGGAGGCCTCAACAGTGACTATGGGATGTGGGAGCGATGGTTCGCGCCCGTCCGAAGGGAAGGGGTCGAGCTTGGATGAAAGGAGGCGCCATGACGAGGATTCGACGGGGATCTGGATGGCCAGTCCCTCGAGGTTGTGCGCTTGCGGTGATCGCGGTCGCCCTGGCCGCCTGCCTGCGAGTGGACCGTATCGCGCCATCGGGAGGCAGGGGACCCGCTTCACGACGACCGGTGCTTCAGACGGGAGAGGCGGCCAGGCGTACGGGCGAGGTCGCCCTGGGGGCAGCGCTCCCCGCGCCGCTGCCCCGGGAGAAGGCGCAGTCGGGGAGCGGCGCGGCCGTGGACCGCGAGGCAAGGCCCGCCGCTGACACGGCGGCGGCCGACGAAGGGGCCCGCACGGCACCGCGCACCCGGAACTCCCCGGTCCCCAGACGGCGCGGCGTCTGGAAGTAGTCCGTGTCGGAGGGGCGCCGGTCCGCAGCCTCCGTCGAGGATCGAATGGATCTCGCCGAGGTGGCCTCTCCTCGGGGAGGGGAATCCGAAGATGCCGCCGGGATCCTGCCCCGGGGCGCGCATCAAAGATGCGGCGGATCGCGCCTAGCGTACGCCGGCGCGGGCTCCCGGCGGGGTGGCTCGCGGGCGAGGCCCGGGGCGTGCGAGCCTTCCAGGCGCGGCAGATCGATCCTCCTGGCGGTCCCTCGAGGCAGGGGCGGTCCCTCGGGAAGGGGATCCGAGCGCCTGCGTGCCCATCGGCCGCCGGGGGGACCATGGCCCGTGGGACCTGGTCGCCGAACCGGCGTCCGCGACCGCATGTCCCATCGAGGGCGACGGCACCGACCCGGTGACCTGGTCCGACAGAGGGCGAGGCTTCGGGAGAGAGACGACGAGCGGGGACGACGAGGTCCTGCGCGAATCGGAGGCGCCGTTCACCCTCGCGACGACCGTCCGCGCTCGATCGGTGCGGCGCCCCCCCGGGCCCGCGAACGACGACCGCAGCTCCACGGCGGCGACGAGGGAGACGCACAACACGGCGAAATGCAGCAGATGCTGCAGGGACCGTCTCGGGCTCCTCATGGCCTCCTCCTCGGTGGATCGACAGCGTGTCCGTTCATGCGCCCCGGCCCATCCGATGAACCGTGGCGACGACTGCCGTTTAGATTCGCGCAGCCCGCTGCGTTTGGCGGCGGGCGCATGGCTGCCTACTGAGCGAGGCTCACCCGCGCGACCGCGCGCGCCTTGAAGCTGAGCTTGATCCTCGCCTCGCCGCCTGTCACGGAGACCCACTCCGAACTCCCCTTTTCCAGGCCCTGCCCGTCGGAGCTGTGGTCCGGATCGATCCACTGCACCAGGACCTCGATCCAGCCGTCGGAGGGCGCGAGTCCGGTGAACGTCAGCGTGGTGTCGTGGTCCTGCGCCGTGTCGTTCACCAGGATCGTCGAGACCCGCGTCTCCGTCCGGACCGCCATGACCTCCAGCGGCGATCCACACGACTGTGCCGTCGTCAGGAACTCGCCACCCATCATCCCCCGCAGCATCTGCAGGGCCGCGTACGCGGGGCGGAGGGAGAATTCCTTCACCGGCGGGATGTACTGCCTCTCGCCGACGCCCCCCATCGGGTCGATCCACTGCTCCTCGGCGGGAGCGGTGACGACCGCGATCCCGGCATAGCCGGTATCGTGGTCGAACGGCCAGAGGTATGCGCGTTCGAGGCCGCCTCCCCCTGACGGCGAGGCCTGGTCGACGATGTTCCCCGCGATGTGCGCGGCCACGTCGTGGAGGTCCTGACCGCCATCCGGGTCGTACCCCCACCCCCGGTTCCAGCCGAGGACGACCTGCGGCGTGTCCTCCGGGTAGCCGTGGCGCTTCAGCATCTGGCGAACCGCGGCTGCGCCGGTCGACATGCGCGGGAACCCGCCCCAGTTGTAGTCCTGCCATACGAGGCGGTCGATGGTCACAGGGGCGCCGCAAGAGGCCTCGTTCGACCTCGCCAGGGCCTCGAGAAAATCCTCGAGCGTGAAGGCGGTGCCGTCATAGGGGAACCACGTCATCGTGTGCGCCCCGCCCACGCGCGCCTCCGGGTCGATCTCCTTGACCGCCTCCCAGGTATTCCGATAGAGCTCGAGGTAGTCACCCAGGATCTCCCTGCGGCTCTCCGGGTCCGCCAGGTCGCGATTGCGCCCGCGCCAGTACCAGGTCGACTCCGCCTCCTCCCACACCATGTAGTCGACCCTCTCGATGTGGAACTCTTCCTTGAGCGACGTGATGTACCTCACCGTCTCCCTCACGACGTACTTCCACTCCTCATAGTCCGCGGGGGCGACGTACTGTGCGTCCTCGTGATCCTCAGGAAGCATGGAGATCGCCGGCGGCATGTAGCCGATGCAGAAGGCGACGGAGCGGCACGCGAGGGCCCCGGGGTCGAGGACGTGCTCGAGGTATGCACGGAGGGGGGTCGGATCCACCACGGGCCGACCGTCCTTCCCCCGCCACACCTGCGCGCCTCCGCCGTCGGGGCTCGTCTCGAACAGGTTGATCTGCCCAACGTGGAGAGAGACACCGCGCCACGCATCCAGCAGCCAGTGGTCGTAGGCGTCCGGGTCGTATCCCGGCGGCGCGGTTCCCTCGAGCGCTAGCCCCCCCTGGAACCCGAGGAAGTCTCCGATGCGGTCCGACGAACCGTTCCCGGTCTGCGTGTCGACGGTGACCGTGGAGGGTCCCTCCGCGGCCGCTGGGAGCGCGAACATGGCGGCGAGCACGGTCGCGACGATGCCACATGACTTCATGGGTGCCTCCTTCCGGCGGTCCCTTCGACCGCCACCTTCGAGGACGGCCTCGAAGTCCGGGCCGGTAGAGGAATCCGGCGTCGCTACGAACCGGATCCCGCGGGGTCCGGCGGATGGAGGAGCGGCGCGATCTCCCGGTCGTAGCGGGGACTGCCGCGGAGGGAGGCGAGGAGAGGGTCCATCTCGACCGCCCCTGTCGAGAGGAAGGTGAAGAAGAGGCAGACGCAGCGACGTTCGGCCTGTGCGAAGCCGCCCCCCTCGGAGCCCTCGCCCGACGCGAGCTCTCCGCTCGCGCGGGCGAGCGTCAGCGCGAGGGCCAGGTCGCCGACCGCGCTGTCGCTCCGGCCCAGAGCTGCGAGCGCACAGGCTCGCAGGTACCGCGCCTGGACGACGACCGACTGCGGCTCGTCCGGCGACGCGAGCGCATGATCGCACGCCACGAGCGCCCCGGAAGCGTCGCCGTCCTTCAAGCGGATCGCCGCCACATCCAGGACGCAGTCGGAGCCGAGGGAACCGAGGTCCCCCCCTGCGAGGTGCGCGAGCGCCTCGCTCGTCCTGCCGAGGGCGAGGCACGCCTCCGCGCGCAGCCGTTCGATCGCGTAGTCCGCCTCGGCACGTCCCGCCCGCGCGGCGGCATCGGCCGCATGGAGCGCCTCTCCCGCGCGTCCGCAGCGGAGGAGGACGAGTCCGAACGAGCACCATGCCTCGGCGAAGAGAGGGTCTCTCCCCAGGGCGTCCCGGTAGCGTCGCTCGGCCTCCACGTCGTCGCCCCAGGCCTCCGCGAGAATCGCGGCCCCTGCGCACGCCTCCGCGCACAGGTCGCCCGCGGGCGGCCCTGGCACATCCTCGAGGTTCTTGAATCGTCGCATGGCGAGATCGGTCAGAAAGCGCGCCTGCTCCCGCGCGAAGGGAGCGCCGGGGGAGGAGACCACCGCATCCGCCAGGGGCGCCATGGATGGATCGACCGGTTGGACCGGGTCCATGGACGAGAACGCCCACCGGGAGAAGGATGCACGAAAGAGGCGTCGCACCTCGGAGAACGGGTCCGCCGGGCTGGGCGCGACCCCGGCCGCCGGGGGAGGAGGCGAAGTGTGGAGCCGCGCGACCTCCGTCGCGCCGAAGGTGACGAAGGCGAGCGCGATCGTGGAGAGGAAGACACGAGCGCGCCGCCGTTGGACCGCCCCGACCCGTCGGCCGGCCAGGAACCGCTCCAGGTCCCGCGCGAGCTCCGCTGCCGTGGGGTATCGCTTCCGTCGGGTTGCCGACATCGCCCTCTCCACGATGGCGGATAGCGCAGAAGGAACCGCTGCGCGTAGGGAACGAAGGGGTCTGGGCCGGCCCTCGAGGGTTCGTGCGAAGACCTCGCCGACCGTCCGTCCCTGGAACGGCGGCCGCCCGGCGAGCAGCGTGTAGAGCGTCGCGCCAAGGGAGTACACGTCCGATCGAGCGTCCACCTCATGCGTCCGGCCGAGCACCTGCTCCGGGCTCATGTAGTCGGGCGTGCCGAGCGGCGCCGCGTCTCCCGTGAGGCTTGACCGCGTGCAGACCTCGCGGGCGAGGCCAAAGTCGCCCACCACCGCGCGTCCGTCGGGCCGAAGGAGGATGTTCGACGGCTTGAGGTCGCGGTGCACGATCCCCGCGCGGTGGGCGACGTCGATCGCGCGCGCGATCTCGGCCACGATTCGCGCCGCCTCGCGGGGGTCGCCCCCGACCCGCGACTCGAGAGTCGGTCCCTCGATCAGTTCCATCGTGTAGTACGGAACGCCATCCCACTCCCCGACGTCATGCACGGCCACGATCTGCGGATGGGAGAGGCTCGCGGCCATCCGCGCCTCGCGGAGGAACCGGCCCGCGGACGGGCCGCCGGCCGCTTCGGGCCGGAGCCGCTTCAGCGCGACGCGCCTCCCAAGGAGACTGTCGAACGCCTCGAACACCTCCCCCCTCCCCCCCTGGCCGCTCTTCCGC
>Ga0082335_1001729_pt1 | contig 44261 bp, 38 predicted proteins | sample Subgrocontami58m_FD_72375 | JGI IMG/M metagenome (GOLD analysis project Ga0082335, IMG submission 72375) | Subsurface groundwater microbial communities from S. Glens Falls, New York, USA - GMW37 contaminated, 5.8 m (SPADES assembly) (version 2) ...
GATTATCCTTGAGACCTGGTCGTAGTCTGTGCCAAACACAAGGGAGCTTAAGGCTTGGGTAATGGGTATTGTGTAAGTGTCTCCTGAGCGGACAGCGCCAGTTGGTATTACCGGTAATGAGACGAAGTTCCAGCCTGGTTGCAATGGTATGCTTACTGTTAAGGTCTCGGCTGGATTTTGGATTGTTGCTTTTGTTAAGCGGTTTTGCGTATCGTATTCATAGGAGTATTGTTTTGTTGGGGTGATTTTGATAAGCGTATTACCATTGTCATCGTAAGTAAAAGCGTAATTTCCATCAGCTGAAGATGTAACTGCATGCGGACGGGTGCCGCCATTTGCGCCGTCATAATTAAATAAGGCGTTTCCTTTTTGCAGGATATTACCAATTGAATCATAAGAATAATTGCGGGTGCCGTATGCGCCAGTGGCTTGTGTAAGGCGGTTTAAGTCATCGTAGACAAAGCTTTGAGTGGCTGTTTTAACAGAGTCTAGTATGCTGGTAATGTTTCCGACATTGTCAAATTGATATGAAAGATTTTGTACTGTGGACTGTTGACTGTCAACTGTGGACAAATTCTGAAGACGCAGAGTCTGGGGGCTATAATCATAATTTGTCTTTGCGCCGTTGGCATAAGTAATTTCAGACATCTGCCCGTATTCGTTATACTTAATAGAAGTTATATAGCCCGATATAGACTCAAGCTGGCCTGAAGAGGTATTGTATGCGTAGGTGACAGTGTCGGCATCGGGATAAGTTAAGGTAACGAGACGATCCATTGCGTCATAGGTACGCTGGACAGTGTAGGGTATGCCGTTTATAGTTTTTATGGTTTTTATTTCTCTACCGAGTTCATCGTAAAAAAATTCAGTTGTGCTCGCAGGGTCTATTACTTTTGACAAGCGACCGATCCTGTTAGCTTGAGTAGTATCGTCGTAGATATATTGCACCTGGAAAATAGGTGACTGTCCCAATTTTCGTATTAGCCTGTTTAAGGCATCATATTCAAATTGAATAACCTGGCCTTTTGCGTCGGTTTGTTTTATCAGGTTGCCGACTTTATCATATTCATATAGCCAGTTACCCATATCAGGGTCTATCATCGAGACTTTTCTTCCGAGAATATCGTATGTTATTGTCGTTATATTATTCTGGTTATCCTTTACCTGAATAAGATTGTTCAGTAAATCATAGGAATAATATGTATTATAAGAATTTATGCCATTATGCTCTACTACCTGGGTAAGCTGGCCATAGGCGTCAAAATAAGAGTCTTTTGTGTTGGAGTTTTCATCCATGGAGGTAATTGCCCAGCCATTATAGGATGTTGTTGAATATGTAAGGTCAGGGCTTGTTGTCTGAACGACCCTGCTTAGAGTGTCGTATTGGTATTGCGTATAAGGCTGCGCGTACTGAGGGATTTCATAGCTGGAAGAAGGCGTCTGTGTATAATAAGGCATATACGCTTTTGCGACATTGCCTCTATAGTCGTATTCAACAATACCGGATATAATCTGCTTTCCACCTTGAGCAGGTGATTTTGTCTCCAGGACCCTCCCAAAGCCATCTATAAAGGAATATGTAGTAATATAATTGGGCGTTACGCCATATTGCTGCTTTACGGATTTTGTAATTTTGCATGGAGAACCTAACAAGTCATACCCGTATATAACCGAAGCATTATTGTCTGTGTCTTTTGGACCGAATATTTTTAACAAGCGGCCAAATGTGTCGTATTGATTGGTTGTTATCTGGTTGTTCGGGTCTTTTGAGGTTAAAATCTGTCCTGTTTTATAATCATAGGTAAAGCTTTGTGTATGTCCAAGTATATTTGTTATGGTCTGCGGATATTGCTTAAGGGTAGTTTCGTAGGCAGTTGTAATATATCTGCCAAGAGGATCAGTTGTTTTTATTAAATTGCCGTAGGAGTTATATTCATAAGATGTCGATGGGTTGCCAGAATCATTGGGGTCTGTTAAGGATGCAAGGCCGGCCGTTGCTTTAATTAACTGCCCTTTTGCGTTATAGGTATTCCAGGATTTTGAAACTGTTATGTCAGTTACGTCTTTTAAGTCTGATTCAGCAGGAAGCATCACGATATAATCTAATGCTTTAAGAGAATTGTCGAAAGTTGTAACCTGAGTCTTTTCATCACCGTCAACATCTAAGTCACCTAAATACGTGACAGTTGTTGAAGAAACCAGATTATCGCTAAAAATATAGGAATTGGTGGTTTTTGTCTTCTTTAAGTAGGATTCTTCGTCAGAAGATGTTCCACTATATACGTAATTGGTTGTTTCGTTTGCGTATGGGAATTTTACCAAAGTATTGCAAAGGTTCTCTGTTACGTAACTGCTTTCGGATTTAGCCCAGATGTTGCCCGAAAAATCTTTAACAAGCTGCTTATAGGGCCTTCCTTTTAATGTAGCGTCCTGATAAAAATAGCTTTCTGTGCAATTACCTTCCTGGTCTGATATTACCACTTTGCCAAAGCCGCGGAATTCTCTTTCCGTAAAATCAAAAAAGGCATTATCATAACTATAGGTTGTTGTAATTTGCTGGCCAAAGCCGGAATCCTGGGTAATTGTATCTACTACCCACATTGAAAAAGGCAGTAGCTTATTGATATCATAGGTTGTGTTAGCTTTGCCGTTGTAGTTTTTGTAGGTAATAGTAGTTGTTGCGCCAATGCCGTTTGAAACAGATGCAATAAGCGACTGGGCTGCGTTGTTATTCTTCTGTATTTTCCAGGTATTATAATTACCTGTTTCTCCTATCATAACCCTATCAATAAGTCCATCGCCGTCTATGTCAAGCGTATCAGCATAAACATAACCGCTGCTACTATATCTTATAGCAACATAACCTGCTCCGGGTTGATCAGCATGCACATTTGGCCAGTCCATTGTTCTGTTAAAACCAGAACCATTATTAAGCTGAACCTTCCACGTGCCTGGCACTGCGTCATTACCCCTTGTAACTCTGTCGGGCAGCCCATCGCCATTTATGTCAAAGATTTCAACATAGGTCATGGTAGATCCATAGTATCTTATAGCATAATAACCTGGCGCGTTTTCCGCGGGTTCTACAACTGTCCAGTCTATCGTTGGGGCAAAGCTGTTCCCAGTATTTAGCTGGACTTTCCATGCACCGGGCGCTGCGCTATTACCTCTTGTAACCCTGTCAGGAAGGCCGTCACCGTTTATGTCAAAGATATCAACATAAGTCATTTCAAAACCTTGATATCGTATCGCAAGGTATCCATCGCCACTTTCTGCAGCTTCTACGCCTGGCCATGATTTTATCGCATCAAAACCATTGCCATTATTTAATTGCACTTTCCATTCGTTGGGCTGTATGCCTGAATATGTCCCTGCTTTCATAATCCTGTCAGGCAAGCCGTCACCGTTTATGTCAAATATATCAACCCATGTTATTCCCCCGGGTTCTATTGCGCGAATCGCCATCCAGCTTTCATCGGATGGATAGGGACTATTTACACCTGGCCATGAACTTATGCTACCATTAAAGCCGTAGCCGTTATTCAATTGAACCTTCCACGTTGTATAAGGCGCATTTTTAGATCTCATCACTCTATCAGGTAAGCCATCGCCGTTTATATCAAAAGCATCAACATAGCTTACCCCGCTTCCATTGGTTGCGCGAATTGCCATCCAATTTTCAGCAGAAGGATCTTCACTGTTTACGCCCGACCAAGGCATGATTCCTTCATTAAAGCCGCTGCCATTACCTGTCTGGATATTCCAGGTGTTGCGCGAAGTAACCTGGCCTGCCATTACTCTATCGGGCAGCCCATCGCCGTTTATATCATATATATCAACTTTGGTTGAATCGCCCTCTTTATTGCGAATATATAGCCATGCATCGCTTTCAGAGGCTGGTTTTCTTACGCCTGACCATGGATTTACGTCTGCAAAATTTGAGTTTTGCTGTGCGTACGCAAACCCAACCGGCGGCAAAGTACTTACGCCGTCACTCCCGTAAAGAGTAATGGATTTCAAAAGCGATTGTTTGTTAAAATCTGTTGTAGGCTGATATTGCAGAATGTATTTTCGCGTTAATTGCGTATCATATTTTACTATAACTTCTTTTAGGCGCTTTGCGGTGGTTACTTTTATGCCGCTTCTGTAATTTATGGTTATATCAGGACGGGTTTCTAAAGAAAGCGTAACTGAATATTTTGGCGCATCGCCCTGGGTTTCATTGCCGGTGTAAGTTATGCTTAAAGGATAAAGCTGGTTCTGGTCTGATTGATAGACAATAGCCATGTAATTTGAATTTATATCGATGGCTTTATCAAGGCTCCATGAATATATATTAGATGAGTCTTTTTGCTGGCGCGAGGCGGAAGTCTGACCAAGGTAATATTTGGTGCCTTTCGTATCAGTGACCAGCCAGTAGGGATTTTTATATTCGAATTTCATAAAGGAAGATTCTATCTTAGCGCGATATTCACTGCCTCCTATATTTATCAATTCCTGCGATGAACCGTTAAAGTTAAATACAAATGTATCCGTTGAATTATAGTTAGGCGCGCCTTTTTTGGTTGAGCGGGATATAGAACCTGTATCTAAAAGCCAGCCTAAGCCGCACCATGTGTTTGGCCCACCAGACTGATAAATCAAAGATAAATTCGGCTGTATGCCGCTTCTTCCGGCCGGAACCTGTATAGGCACAGAAAGCGTCGCTTTACCGCTAAATAAGTCTGTCTGGAAAGAACTTAATATGCCGGCATTAAATGAGCTTGCGCCAGTAGCTCCGGAAGATGAAGATGAGGATGCCATAGCTAATGATTTAGTAGCAAGAGATTTGGTTTGTTTTGTTTCGGATGGGGCAACTTCTTCTTGAGGTTGGATGGCTGTTTCCTGGGGCGCTGTCTCAACAGGGGTTTCAGCTGCATATGAAGCTGCTGAACCTAATAAAACAAAAGAAAGGATAACTATGTTAAAAATTGTCTTTTTCATAAAATTACTCTTGCGCCAGTACTGGCCTGTGAAAAATATACGAATCCTCTTTGTCTGACCAGGCAGTCTGGACATTGGCATCATCCGTTACCTTAAGGTAATCGTTTTTAAAACCGCTAAAAGTCCCTTTAAAGCTGGCAGACCAGCTTATGGTTAATGTATTGGCGCTACCCTGGACAGTTGTGTTAGCGCAGTAAAGCTTAACATATGAGTTTTCTATAATGTTTGATGCGCCAGGGGCATAGCCGCCAAGCCAGGCAGAATTTGCATCGTTTCGTATATAAAGCTTGTTTGTGTTTTGGTTATAATAGGCATAAAGGCAATTTGAGCCCAAAACTGCAGTGTTTACTAAAATGTATGCGTATTGAATGTTTAGCCATGTGTCCGCATCAGTGTAAGTTGAGGTAAATGAAATCGTTTCATCTGAAGTAACCGAATCTGCAGAAGGATTAATTGTGCCAACTGAAGGCGAAGCATTCGGTATGGTCCAGGTGCCTTTTTGCACCCAGCCATTATAAGCGTTTACGTCATCTTTTACATAAAGATATGTTTTTCTGGCACCAGTAAAAGTAGGCTTTAGAATAACTGCCCAGTTAATAGTTAAGGTTGTGCCTGTGCCATTCACAGAGGTTGTCTGGCAATTTAATTTAGTGTAGGAGTTTTCAATTACGTTGGTTGAGCCTGGGGTATAACCGCCCAGCCATGCGGTATTAGCATCGTTTCGCAGGTAAAGCAGGTTGGTATTCTGGTTATAATAGGCATAAAGGCAATTTGAGCCATCCGTAGATGCATTGATTAGCAAGTGCACATACTGGATATTTTGCCAGCCATCCGCATCAGTATAAGTGGTGGCAAAAATCTGCTGTACGTCTTTTTGCCCTGTGCCCGAAGAAGGGCTTACGGTGCCTACAGCCGGTGATGTATTTATGGTCCATGTGCCTTTCCTAACCCAGCCGTTATAAAGGTTGGTATCATCCTTAACGTAAAGGTAGGTATTTTTTACACCTAAAAATGTGGGCTTAAATGTGACATTCCATTTTATTGTTAAAGCTGTACCGCTTCCCGTTACCGTGGTTAAAGCGCAATTAAGCTTACAGTAGGAATTTTCAATTGTGTTAACAGAGCCTGGGGCAAAGCCGCCTGACCAGGCTGAATTGGCGTCGTTTCGCAGGTAAAGCAGGTTGGTATTCTGGTTATAATAGGTATATAGGCAATTTGTGTTAGATGTTGAGGCATTGACAAGGAAATGAACATATTGGATATTCTGCCAACCGTCTGCATCGGTATAAGTTGTGGTAAAATCACGTGTTTGCCCAGGTATTGATGTGCCTGAGGAAGGGGATATTGTGCCAACAGCCGGCGTTGCGGCAAAAGCGAGGGAACTACTTATTACTACCAGTAAAAAAATCGTTAAAAAAATAAAACCGACTTTTGCGGTCGGTTTTAAACACATTGTTCGACTTATGGTTTTTTTGTCAGGCTTTTGCCCTAACATATTATCCCCTATGTAAAATTAATTATGCCATACGAACGATGCTAAGTCAAGGTTTGCACATACTTTTTTTTAAATCAAAATGAAGTTTTACGAAATTTTTGCTTCCAATGAAGTAATTCTTGTCCCGCAAGCAGTGGCAACGGTATCAAGTTTGTGTCCAACGCTATCAAGTTTAGTTTCAACGGTGCCGAGTCTGTTGTCAACATTGTCAATCTTACTTTCGACAGTGCCAAGTTTATGTTCAACATTATCAATTTTAATTTCGACAGCGCCAAGCCTATGTTCAACATTATCAAGTACATGTTCAGCCCGTTCTTGTCCTGCTTCTAATTTTTTTATTCTTTGACTGTCCTCTAGCACCGCTTGTTTTACAGTTTCAAGTTCTGCTTTCATATGGTCCTGATTTTTTAAAAGAATACCATGCCCTTCGGCAACTGTACTTATATCAGAACCGATTTTCTCTAACAAAACTCTTGTTTCTCGTTCAAAATCATATTTTGGATTAAGTTTTTTATTATTCATTGCATCCCTTTATGCGTTGGCAATGTTAAATATACCCTCTTTCCTCCTAAAAATCAATCCCTTTTTAGAAATTGGGACAGCCACCATTTTTCAACATATCCTGGGCCTTCCCACCCGTCGAAATCTTAAATTTTTACCCACAACCTTTTCCAGTTTTTTCACTAAAGAAAAATCTGCAAAGGGTCGCCCTGCCCTTGTGCACCATTTTAATTTTTCGCTTATGGGTTTTAATATGGTACCGGACAATTCTTCTTTCCATTTATCGGGCTTTGGTAGAAATACAACGCGTTCTAAAAACCCACTTGTATCTTGCCCTCCAGTATGATAACCGGCACTAGACCATTTCCATTCCCATGCCTCACTAGCTAACCCGGCCTTAACAGGATTCTGTTCTATGTATTTAGCCGCAACATATGCATGCTGCTCATCCATAGGGCATGAATAAAATCTGTTTTGCCATAAGTGTCCGATGAGTTTTTTCTTTTTATTTATATATTGAGCATACTTGGCATTTACAATATCAAATGTTTTACTCATAGAATTTGCTTTTAGCGGTATAACTATAAAATGCACGTGGTTGTCCATAAGGCAATAGAATAATATTTTTAATTGATATTTTGCGCTATATTCCTTAATCAATTTCAAATAATAAACCCTATTTTTATCACTAAAAAATACCCGCTGATTATAATTACCCCTTTGAGTGACATGATGCGGTATGCCTTCTATAACAATCCTTGCTATTCTCGACATTTTCCTCCTTCCCGCAAAAAATTATCAAAAAAAATGGTGGCTGTCCCAATTACTGGATGCTTGTCTCCGTCTTTATAAGTTTCTTTTGTATATATTCAAAGCTTTCTTTTAGGCGGGTTATTTGTTTGTTGTTTAAAAGCAAAGGTACTTTCATAATCTCAAGCTCAGCTTCGATTCGGTCCAGCTTAAGTATTATTTCCGTATTATAATTAGATGCATTTTTATTGCTGCATTTTTGACATTTCTTCATATGTTCCTCCGCATTTGGACAAATAGCCGTCTGTGAGGGCGTCAATCTTCGCAGAAAGCTCTTGTAGCTGTAATATTTTTGCCTCTGTAATGCTTTTAGAATATGCATTATTAACGATGTCCTGTTGCAGCCTTCGCCTTTCAAAGTAAAGCGTGGTTACTTCTGTCAAAACATCATCCCGCAACTGCGCTGTAAGCCTAGAGCGCACATCTATGCTGGTCTGGTCGTCATTCCAGATAATATCCCCCAAGTCCCAGTTCATCGAAACGCCCCAGCCCCAGCCCATGTCTTCCGGGCCTGCTATAAATACATCCGTATCGTTGGTACCACCCCTGTCTATATCTATATTATTATCTCTATCATAATCAAAAGACACGCCAAGCGTGGGCAGCCAAGCTTTATTTTTAGCTGCCCCTCTCATCCATTTGATCTTTTCCGGGCTTACCTCTGCGTAGTCAATAGCGGCTTTCTGTATCTGCCGTATGTTTGGGTCAGTTTGCAATTGTTTTTTTAAAAAATCTATATCGGCATTATTTTTGTCGGGCGTTTCTTTTTTCTTGTCCTCAAACACATATCTATACAACCCGTTTGTTGTAGCTGCGTAAATACATTTTTTATTTTCATCGTATGCCAATTTTTTTGCAGGATAAGACATAGGGCTGTTTAAATTAAAATCCTGACTTGCCTGCTTTTTGTTGTATAAAAACACTCCCCCTTTGGTAGCTATTACAATAATATCCTGTAGTATTAGTACATCTTCTATATGCCTGCTGGCACGTTCAGCATTTGGCAGCCTTTTCTTGCCCTTGCCATCTGCATCAAAAGTAAATACACCTTTATTTGTTCCGGCATATAAAATCTTTGCGTCTATATCTACGGCCAGGCACGTTATAATATTTTCTACAGGCTCTACCTCATCACTGCCTTCCTCCTCTCCCCGTGCTTCTTCTTCGCTGTCCATGGTGGACAAAACTTTTATCCAGTTATCCTGTGTCACTTGCCCTTTGTAGATTCCGTCCTGTGTTGCCACGAAAATATTTTTATCAAAAATCAAAATATCATTTATTTTCTTATCCTTAAAGCAACTAACAGCTTTCCAGCGCTTTCCGCTGTCACGGCTTACAAATAACCCGCTTTTTGTGCCAATATAAATTTCATTGCTTGGGGACGGATTGATTTTTATGCATTGAACATCTTTTTTGTTTGTTGCCCAAGCTTTAAAAATATGGCTTATCGTACCTGTTCCATAATCAAACCTGTAAAGCCCTTCGGTCGTAGCAATATATATTTCCAAAATATCGTCTCCTGTCTCACGCACTGCAATGTCGTTTATTTTTGTGGCAGCTTTAGGCAAAAATACTAACCTCTGCCATGCATCCAAGTCATCACTTTTTATATATAGCGATTTGTCTGTACTTAAAAACACTTTTTTCCGCTGAGTTACCACTACTGAGGAAATACTCTGCTCGTATATACCATTACTCAGCCTTTCCCAGCCAGTGCCCTCTGCCAAAGAGTCACCCTGATTAAACAACAACATGCCTATAAATAAAAATACCGCCGCCATATCTTTTACCTCCTTTTTATTGTTTATTGCCATCAAAAACGCTTGTAACATAAATTTGATGATTTGTCAACAAATATTTCATTAAACAACAAATTTATATGCTTTTTCGCAAAATTATATTGACAAAAAATAAAACATATGCTATGCTTTTCATTATGGAAATAGGCAAAACTATAAGAAGGCTCCGTAAAGAAAAAAGATTAACCCTAAGGGGGCTTGCTGATAAAAGCGGTATCGCGTTGGCTACTTTAAGCCGCGTTGAAACTGGCCGCATGACCGGAACTGTAAAATCTCACAACGCTATTGCGCGCGCGTTAGACGTCACTCTGTCCGATTTATACAGTGGCTTTGAGCTAAAATCGAAAAAGGTTGAGCATAAACAGCAAAATGAGCAGGCCGACATCTTCGTCCATAATGATAAGGCATCCTATGACATGCTCACCAAAAGGGTCCTCTCAAAAAAAATGATGCCTACACTGTTAAAATTAGAAAAGGGCGCCAAAACCGCAGTAGAGCAATCATCGAAAGGCACTGAACAATTTATATATATACTTGATGGCAATATGCAGGCTGTGGTAGACAATAAAACTTATGCATTAAAAAAAGGCGACAGTTTTTATTTTGATGCATCTATGCCGCATTATTGGAAAAATACGGCACTTAAGCCTGCGCGGGCATTATGCGTAACTACCCCGCCAGCGTTATAGGAGAAACCATGAAAAAGCCAAAAATCCTTATATGTGATGATGAAGAAGGCGTGCGCGAGTCCTTAAGCCTTATCCTGGAAAGGGATTACAGCGCCGTCTTTGCGCGTGACGGAAATGAAGCCTTGCGCAGTTTAAAAAAGGACGGCGACATAAAAGTAATTCTGTTAGATATCAAAATGCCAAAATCAAACGGTTTGGAAGTACTGAAACAAATAAAGCAGCAGCACCCAGAAAAGGCAGTAATTATGATAACAGGCTACCAGGCCACCGAAATGGCCTCCGAAGCCATAAAATCAGGAGCTTTGGACTACATAATAAAACCCATTAATTCAGCTTCTGTTTTGGCCTCTATCCGTAAGGCATTATAATAATGCTTTCCTATTACATCACTTCTCTTTTAACTGTATTTACCTGTCTAGCCCTAGGCATCTTTGTCTTATATAAAAATCCTGCCAGTAACACGCACCGCGGCCTGCTCCTGCTAAACTTAAGCGTTGCTTTGTGGAGCCTGTTTCTGTTTCTACATTATATTTCAAGAACTTACAACTCTGCGCTGCTTACCGCCAGGTTGTTGCATATAGGCGCTGTATTTATCCCTTCCTGTTACTTATATTTTGTTGTTAATTTTTTAGGTATTGCCGAGCAAAAAAAGAAAATCACACTTGCTTGCTTTGCCTTAAGCTTTCTTTTCCTGGGATTGAATTTTACTCCTTATTTTATTAGCGGCATAAAGCCTAAGCTGAATTTTACGTATTACGGCGATGCGGGGCCTTTGTATATACTCTGGATAATTACTTATGGCGCTATAATAACTTATTGCATTATATTGTTGGCAAAAAAAATGCGTGGCCCTGCCTGCCGGCAGGCAGGTGCCCCCGTTTCCAAGAAAAATCATATAAGGTATGTACTGCTGGCGTCTGTTATGGGATTTGTCGGAGGAGCAACGATATACCCTCTATGGTACGATGTGCCCATTGCACCTTTCGGGGAACATATTATATTTTTATATCCTATCATATTAACCCTTGCCGTATTAAAACATAAGCTCCTGGACATAGAAATAGTCGTAAGGGAAACTATTATATATTCGCTTTTAGCTGGATTTATAACTATCATTTACCTGCTGACCATATTATTTACGGAAAGATTTTTTAAGGGCATTATCGGTTATAAGTCTTTTCTTGCTACAGCCGTTTCTGCAATGGCAATAGCAATACTCTTTACTCCCGTCAAAAACCGTATACAGGCTTTGGTGGATAAGTTTTATATAGGCGGCTTACGCACTTCAATGCAAAGAGAATTTGAAAAATTTAAGGTTGAATTAGAGCAATCAGACAAAATGAAAGCAGTAGCAACTTTGGCTGCCGGACTCGCTCATGAAGTTCGCAATCCCCTTACAGCGATAAAAACGTTCACTGAATTTTTGCCTAAAAAGTTTAAGGACCCTGTTTTCAGAAAAAAATTTACAAGGATTGTGGGGCAGGAGGTTGAGCGGATAGATTCTATAGTCGCGCAACTGCTTGAGTTTTCAAAACCAAAAAAATTAAACCTGCAAAAAGTAAATATCCATAACCTGCTTAACGATACCCTGACTCTTCTGTCGGAACAATTGATTAAGGATAAAATAACTATCCATAAACATTACGGCAATTTTAAGGCTGTTATTCTGGCGGATCCTGCAAAACTGCGCCACGTATTTTTTAATGTCTTTAAAAACGCCATAGAGGCGATGGCAGTTAAGGATACCGGCAAATCGCTTTCAATCAAGACTTACATTTTAGACGAAGAGCTGGTTACGGAAACCGTGGATACAGGTTGCGGCATGACAGACGAGCAGCTAAATAGGGCGTGCGATCCATTCTTCTCTACAAAAGAAAACGGAACTGGCCTAGGGCTTTCTATTGTAAGCAGCATAATGAAGGAACATTGCGCGCGGTTGGAAATAAAAAGCAGGATAAATAGCGGGACAATAATAAAGCTGTATTTTAAAATTTAATACAGCACCGGCGGCATTTCGCCTTTGGTTGTGCGGCCTTCGCCTTCTCTTGTCGAACCTACGCCTTCAAACCCTACAAGTATAGCCCTTACTATCAGCGGGTCAAAGTCTTTTCCTGCGCCTGCTTTAAGGCGCTCTGCTGCCTTTTGGTGGGTTAATGCCTTGCGATAAGGCCTGTCGGATGTCATAGCGTCGTAAGCGTTGGCTACGGAAAGTATGCGCGAGGCAAACGGGATGTCATCGCCTTTTCTTCCTTCGGGATAGCCGTGGCCGTCATAATATTCGTGGTGGTATTTTACAATATTGATAACATGACTTAATTCTTCAATCGGCTTTAATATGTTTACCGCTACATTAATGTGGTTTTCCACTATTTTGCGTTCCTCGGGAGCAAGCGCGCCTTCTTTATTTAAAATAGCGTCCGGCACTGATACTTTACCGACGTCGTGTAAAAGCGCCGCAATCTTTAAACTCTCAAAAAAATCCTGCTCTTTACTGTAACCCGCGTTCATTTTGTCCAGGCCTTTTATGACGACCGTGCAATAGCCGATAATCCTTTGCGTGTGCTGGCGGCTGTATGCGTCTCTTAAATCCACGGCGTATGAGAACGCTGTGGCAGTATCAATAAACAATTCATGCTGCTCTTTGTATAATTCGATTATTTTTTGTATTCTTGTGGTTAATTCATCGTACATCTGCGAATTTTCGATGGCAATCGCCGCGGAATTGGCAAGGGTGCTCAATAGCGCGACGTCGTCCTTTGCGTAACTGTCGCCGGAGAGCTTGTCCCCTAAAATCAGAAATCCTATCAAGTCTGTCCTCATAAACGCGGGGATACATATCGTGGCATTAAGCATATGCATAGTTACCCTTAGTTGCTCAAGCGTCCTTTTAAGCACGACCTTGTGCGGGAAAAGTGTCTCCTTTTGCAGCCAGTTTATAATATCATCCCTTAAAAGCGGGGACTTCTTTTCCTTTAACCATTCAACAAACGCGCTCTCCGCCTTTATTTCTTTCTGCGCTTCCTGCTTTCGGTAGCTGCGCGAGTCCATACATTTGTAAGCGCCTGAGTCCTTATCGTGGAGATAAACCGCCGCGATGGTAACCCTCATCTGTTTTGCGAGCACTCTTGCAATCAGCTTAATCAGCTTTTCCTTTTTGGTGACAAAAAGCATGCCCTTGCTCGCCTGCTCCAGCATTTTTCTGTAATTATACTTTCTCTGAAATAAAAATTTGTCGGTAATGCGAATCAGCACCTGTTCGGCGGGCCTTATAAAAATCGTTATAACAAAAAGCGCTATTACAGGAAAGATAAACTTGTTTATTTCATATTTCTGCAACAAAAAATTCTGCACGACAAAAACAAGGCTTACAAATACCCCGACTATCGAGCTGTAAAGCAGCGAAAATATAAATGCCCTCCTGCGCAGCAGCTCTATGTCCATTAATCTTGCCGTATAGGTGGCCAGCGCTATGAAAGCGCAGGAAAACGGTATAAGAAACACCGCTATTGACTCCAGTCGCGGCGCGAAAATCCCGTATGCAGGCAAAAGTGTAGACAGGCCTCCGCCAAAACCTAAGATCGCGGCAATTGATATAAGCTTGAGTTGCTTTTCCGCTAAGTAGGTAAGAACCATCTTGTTTTTAAGCGCTATTATATGGGCAAGCATCGGAAACGCCAGGAAATAAAAAATGTTTATCGGTAAAAATTTTCCGGGTTCGGGCCAGAAGGCGCTGTATTTAAAAATCACTCCTCTTAAGACAAGCTTGCTCATTATGGAAGCAGCAAAAGCAAAAGATAAAAAATACCCAAGCCATACCAGGGATTTGTATTTTTTTTCAAGGGACATCAGCCTGACTATAAAACGGAAATAAAAAGCGGGCACAAATGAGGCAGAAACAAATAAAAATTTCATCCACATAAAGGCATTGGCCGCGGTCACGGAAGTAGCTGTATTAAACAGCCCCGCTGCCCATAACGCAACCGCTGACATTAAATAAAAATAGGACTTGGCTACCCTGCCGCCTCTTCCTCTTATAAATATCAAACCTCCAAAAAACAGCGCGGCTATTACGGTAAGGACTGAAGCTATAGAATAAGCTTCCTGCATCATCGGTTTTGTCTCATGATTTCAGCAATATTGCCTTTTGCGTATGCCTTCATAAAAACCCCGACCACATACGGGTCAAACTGGGTGGCGGAATTATTGTTTATTTCCTGCTTTGAAACTTCTGTATCAAGGGCTTTTCTATACGGCCTGTCTGACGTCATCGCGTCAAATGTATCTGCCGCTGCCAGCACCCTTGCCATAAACGGTATGTTTTCCTCTTTTAAGGCATCTGGATAGCCTTTGCCGTCGTATCTTTCATGGTGATGCCTGACAGCAGGCACAATATCCCAGAGGCCTTTTACAAAGCCTAATACCTTTGCTCCTACAACAGGGTGTTTTTTCATCTCTTCCCATTCCTCGGAATTAAGAGGACCGGGTTTTTTCAATACCCTGTCAGGCGTTGCTATTTTGCCTATATCATGAAGAAGCCCTGCAAGTTTAAGCCTTTTTTTAAAATAATTATATTTTTCTTCGCTGCCGAATCTTGTAGGCTCCATCTGCTCTGCCAGCGCCAGGCTGTAATTTGTTACGCGCTCAGAATGGCCATGCGTATATGGATCGCGGGCATCGATTGCATTCGCGAACGCTGTGGCAGCGTGCATAAACATAACCTGTTCCTTCTCATACATCAGGGAAACTTCGTCTGCTTTTTGCTGCAGGTTCCTGTAAAGTATGGAGTTTCTTATCGCGATTGCCGCCTCATCTGCCAGTGAGCGTAAAAGCTCAAGGTCATCCTGCGTGTATAAGTCGCCGCTTTTTTTATCGCCTAAAACAAAAACCGCCAAAAGTTCGTTTTCATGATAAAAGCTGGGCAGGCATACGCTCGCGTTCAAAGACTGCATTTTCGTCTTTATATTGGCTATGTCTAAAGAAAGTATTTCTTTGTGAGGATGCGTCTGTTCTTCTTTCAGCCAATGCTCTATTTCCTCAAAGACTACGGGCTGCTTGTCTTCCTTTAGGCTGAATATCAACGGTTCTTCGCTTGAAAATTCTATGCCTTTGTTTACTTTTGAGGGGTATCTTGCTGACCTTAGAACATAAGTGTTTGTCGGCTCATCAAAAACATAGACCGCGACATTTATGGGATTTAAGTTTTTGCTCAATATGTGGGTAATGAGGCCTAAGAGTTTCTCTGGGTTACGGATATTTGCCATGCCTTCTGCAGCGTCCCTAAGCGTCTTCTGGTATTTTTGGCGCTTTTTGAAAAGCAGTTTTCCCACAGTATTATACATAAATTTCTCAATAGGCCGCACTGTCAGTGTTACCAAAAACAAAACTATTGCCGGGAATAATAACTTATGCGCGCCTGTGTACGGCTCTATATACGTCTGTGCAAGGTACATCGCAGCCGCGAACACTCCGACTGAAAATCCGAACATGCCTGCAAACACCGCAGTCTCGCGGATAATTACTTCGATATCCATGAGGCGATAACGGAGAATGGCATAGGTAATTAAAATTGGATATAATATAGCAAATGAATTAGCATACAACATCATTGGGTGGAAAATATTAAAGACAGGTAAAAATACGGACGTTCCGCTCACAGTTGTAAACGTGGAAGCTAGCAGAACATAAATATATCTTCTGCGCTGTAATCCTTTAGTTTGCCTGATATTTTCTATGAGTAAAAAAACACAATATAGAACAATGATGAAAAAATCTAGAACATAAACAAAATATAAAATTCCTGGAACTGTATAAAAGTTAAAGGCAAACTTAGGAATGGGATTGCTTACCAAAAAACCACTAAAAAATAAAATTAAGATTACAAAAGAAAAAAAGTAACAAATTTTTATAGTGGCTGTTCTTCTCTTGGCTAAGTCTAAAAAAGAAAATATGAAGTGCAGGTAGGTAGGTGGAACTAAAATACATCCAAAATAGTGCACTTTTAACCACATTTCTGCAATTTTAGCATTTGGTGCAGATGCCATCATTGCTAATCCAAAACTCCAAAGAGCTATCGTGGAGCTCATCAAGAACCATGAGGTGCTTATCTTGGATTCTCTATTCTTTAAATAGACAAGAAGCCCTAAACCAAAGCTTGTTATGGATAAAACTAGCGTAGAATATTTAAAAAAATTCATTTATTTATACTTTTTTTAATTCCTTCTACTATATCATTTACCGTACGTAGTTTTGGTAACTCAATATTGGAAATTGGTACATCGAATTCTTCTTTTAATCTAAATGCTAATTCTACCGCTGCAAAAGAATCTATACCTAAATCGTTTCTAAGGTCAGAATCTAATTTTATATCCTTAGCGCTTATGCCAGCTTGCTCACCAATTAATTCTATCACACGTGTTTCTATTTTTTTCAAATCTTTCGGTTTTTCAGACATTGCAAGCTACCTCCCCATAAAAATTACTTTGTCTTATTTCTTCCCAATTTTTCATGTGCCTCAACATATACACCCGTAACAAGAGCGAGGAGAACAGATAGCTCGCCGGCCAAACAAGCTGCAGTAACTATTTCTGCAAACTTATTCACCTTATTTGAGCCATAGCAATCCATTATGTTTAAACATTCTTTCTGTGTGGCTAACCCTGTGCCTCCTCCAACTGTTCCCACTAAAAGATTTGGAATATAGAGGCTTATATAAAGATCGCCCTCTTCTGTAACCTCGCACATGCTTATGCCTATATGTGAGGTTGAAACATCTGCAACATCTTGCCCGCATGCAATATATATGCCAGCGATTGCATTAGCAATATGAGCGGTCATGCCAACAATGCCCGAATGCACGCTAACCAGCATTCCAGACGTAGAATATTTATTCATAGCCTCTGGCGTTGTGCCAAAAAATTTTAATAAATTTTTTTGTATCACGGCTTCAGCAAAAACTGCCCTCCCGTAACCTTGGTATATATTACTCATTGAAACATTTTTGACTGCACTATATTTTGATCTCAAATAGTATTCTGTTTTAGTTGCATTTTGTATATACGTGCATGCCGCCTCGGTCGCTTTGTTAATCATATTTAAACCCTGAGCATCTCCTGAGTCATAGCAAAATTTCAATATTAATCTTCTTCCAGCAATTATCGGTTTTATGGCTAAAAGTTTTCCATGGTGAGTTGTTTTTTCTGCTTCAGCTTTAATATTTTTAAAATTTGCGTCTATCCACTTAATTAACTCCTTTGCTTTATCCAAATTACACACTAAGAAAACTGGTGAAATGTGTATTGTATTACTTAATATGGAAACACGAACTCCTCCCGATTTGGTAACCAGTAGCATACCTGTACCATAATCTGTTATCAGTGCTCCCTCTGTTGTCGCCATAGGTACAAAAAATGTGCCCTTTGCATAATCTCCATCAATTAATAAGGGACCGGTAATCCCTATCGGCACTTGCGTCATGCCAATAAGGTTTTCGATATTGCCTTTAGTGTTGTTGGGATCCTCTGAAAACGCTCTTAAATGCTTTATTTTTGTACCTGTCATTTTCTCAAGCCAGTCGCATCTTTTATTAACAGCTTCTTTTGTATAGTCTAGTTCCCTTTTAAAACGAGGAAACATATCTGATTTTACAGTTGGATTCTTGTCTTTTTCTTTTCCTATAGCGGCCATAATTAACCTCGCATCTTTTTTTATTATTTTTATATACAGTTAGGATCTGCTATACGGGAACACTCTAATCGCTCAAAAATCTCTTTCTCGTCCATTTTTTACCCCTGGTATTTTTTAAATAAAAGACAAACATTATTGTTGCCAAAGGCAAAGGAATTAGATAGCGCGTATTTTATATATTTTTTCCTAAATCTAAAAATTCTTTTTTTATCTTATTTTTTATATAATCAACAAAAATTTTTGTCTCTTTTACCAGGGCCTTAAACTCAGTCTCATTAACAATTCCAGCGTGTTCGTAAAAAGCGCCTCCTCTTTTCTGCCTGGCGTCATCAAATAGCGCGATAACGCTTTTTATATATGTGTCGTTTATGTTCCGCAAACCTTCCCAAGTAGCATAATGGTAGTTTTGTCGCGGTGCCGTATAACCATAACAGCTTAATAGCGCCTCTGCGGCTGCCAAAGTAGCTTGGTAGGTTGAAATAAACCGCAAATCCAAAGATATATTTGTTTGCGCAGCATCTTTCAGGCATCGTTTGACTATGCTGAAAAAGCCCGCTATTTCTTCAGGACTGGTTTTATGGCTTTTTAACTTTCCGAATTTGTATAAATCTTCTAAAGTCACTGTCGCTTCCCTTTAAAAATATCTTTGGCTCGTTTATAACGCTGCTTACGAAATGATTTTTATCCTTTAGCCTTTTCAAAAATTCATCTGTTGAGTAAACCATGCTGTTTATTTCCCTGCGCACAACAGATTGGTATTCAAAGATGTCATATTTCAGTTTCTTTGTGATTATATTGCCTATTATCATAAGGTCAATATCGCTTGCGCTTGTTTCTTTGGCTTTAGCAAAAGAGCCGTATATAAAGGCAAATTTCACCCCTTTGTATTCATTTACTATGTCTTTGAGCTTCCCTTCAACGCTGATGGTCTTGCGTACGATATGTTTTATTTCATCGTAAAGGGGGTGCGCTTTGTTTAATTTATATAATTTTGTCCTGCCCAATAACCTGGATATGAATAAATTGTTTTTTTCAAGCTTCATTATCTCCCTGCGAATATTGCCCGCGGAATAACCGGTTATTTTCTCTATTTGCCTCAGGTAATATTCAGCCTCGGTGTCATTAAAAAAGAGCCCCAAAATGGCGGCTCTTGTTTTAGATTTCGTTAAAAATAATATAGCATCTTTCATTGTAGTCCTTTCTGACTACAATTGTAGTCCATACTGACTACACAGTCAAACACTTTTTTAAAATTTCTCATCACTCGTATCTTTTCAATAAAAGGCATACGTTATTATTGCCAAAAGCAAAAGAATTGGATAAAGCGTATTTTATATCTTTTTCGCGAAATTTGCCCGGCACATAATCTAAGTCGCATTCAGGGTCAGGTGTTTCTAAATTTGCGGTAGGATGAATTTTCCCTGTTTTTATACTCAATGCGCATGCAGCAGCTTCTATTGCGCCTGAGGCGCCCAAAGAATGTCCCACCATTGATTTCGTGGAACTTATCGGTATTTTATAGGCATATTCTTTAAATACTTTCTTAATTGCCTTTGTCTCTGCTAAATCATTGGCGACTGTTGCTGTGCCATGCGCATTTATATAATCTATTTCCTTAGGCTTTATTTTTGCCTCATTAAGGCATATCTGCATTGCCCTTACAATGTCGTCGCCTGTTGGGTCAGGCGCAACAATGTGATATGCGCCTGAAGTCGCGGAATATCCTATTATTTCCGCATATATCTGGGCTTTGCGTTTTTTAGCCAGTTCCAATTCCTCTAATATTAAAATCGCAGAGCCTTCGCCCATAACAAAGCCGTCTCTGTTTTTATCAAATGGCCTCGAGGCCTTTTCCATGTCTTCATTTTTTTTGCTCATTACGCCCATTGCGTCAAAACCCAAATAATTATACTTTACTATCGGGGCTTCTGTTCCTCCTGCTATGAATACATCTGCCTTTCCTTGTTTTATGGTATCGTATGCCTGGCCTATGGCATGGGCGCCTGAAGAACATGCTGTGGTAATTGTTATGTTTGGGCCCCTGGCATTAAAAAGTATTGAGATTTGATTGTTTACGGAATTCGGGATAATCCTTGGCACTGAAATAGGGTTGCACGCTTTAGGGCCCTTGCTCATTACTTCTATAATCTGTTTTTCATAAAAAAACATGCCGCCCAAACCGCAGCCTATAAAAACGCCTGTGCTTTTTGGATTATGAGCATTTTTTATACCGCTGTCTTCAAATGCCATTTTTGTAGCAGCTATTGCAAATTGGGCAAAGTTATCCGATCTCCGGGCCGTGGTTTTATCCATATATTTTTCCGGCTCAAAGCCCTCTACTGTTGCGGCTATTTTTGTGGTATATTCGCTCACATCAAAATATTTTATTTTTCTTATGCCGGATTTTCCCGCGAGGCAGTTTTTCCAGAATTCATCCTTGCCTATTCCTATAGGAGTTACAAGGCCTATTCCTGTTATTACTACTCTTCTATTTTGCGTCATTGTATCTTGTTTTTTCCTGCTCTTCTATCCATTTATCTATAGTGGCTTTTTTAAAGCGCCAGCTTGCGCCTACCTTAAAACTCGGCAGCTTGCCTTGTTCCGCGTGTTTGTAAATGGTAATTGGCTGCATTTTAAGGTAATCTGCCAGCTCTTTTACTGTAAATAGATGCTCCTGGGAGCCGTTTGTATTCAATCCTTCAAGCGCGCCATTAACAAGCGTATCCATAAGCTCATTTACAGATATAATTCTTTTTATTTTTGGCGGAACGGCTCCTGTAAAAACAATTGCATTGTCTAAGTCGCCTATAGCCGCATTAAACATTGCCTCAGCTATACAATATGGGGCAGTATGGGGATCGCAGGTTTTAAGGCATATATAATTGCAACTAATGGGCCTTTTTTCGCCTTTCATTACTCCGTCAATAAATTTGGTCCTTAGCGCTCTTCCCGGCATGCCAACGGGGCTGGCAATAATCAATATATCTTCTTCTTTTGCGGTTAAATACAATTCTTTGAAATTATCCGGCACAGAGCACTCAAAGGTTGTAACAAAAGGCGTTGCTATCTGGACTCCGCTTGCGCCTAATTTAAGAAAATCGGCAATTCTTGTTCCGTCATATATGCCGCCGCCTGCTATTACAGGGATTTTCAGGCCTAAATTCTTTACAAGCGTTATAACGTCTTTCGTGATATTTTCCAGCAGGTCTGTTTTGCGCGACATTATATCTTCATATTTAAACCCCAGGTGCCCGCCTGCTAACGGGCCTTCTACGACAATGGCGTCCGGTATGCGGTTGTAGCGCCTTTGCCATGTCTTTATTATAATATCAGCTGCCCTTGCTGATGAAACTATGGGTATTAATTTTATCTTTGTTCCTTCTGTAAGCTCCGGCAGCCTTAACGGCAGGCCTGCGCCTGAAACAATAAAATCAACGCCTTGCTTTACGGTAGTACTTACTAAGTCTTCATAATTACTTAAGGCCACCATTATATTTACGCCAAAAATGCCTTTTGTTGATTTTTTTGTCTGGCGTATTTCATATATCAGGCCTTCTCTTGAAGCTTTTGGGTAGTCTGCCCTGTTCTCCTGTCTGTCATCTCCAAGCCCGACGCTTGCAAGAGTTCCTGCTCCGCCGCAATTCGCAACAGCGCTTGCAAGTGAGGCAGTTGATATCTTAACACCCATGCCTCCTTGGACTATAGGTACTTTGATCTCCAGGTCTCCGATTATAAGTGGTTTTAATTTTTTCATCACAAATCCATCCCTGCCTGCCACTAAGCAGGCTTTTTATTTATCTTTGTTTCATACAGCTTTATACGTAGTATTATAAATTATACCATATGGATACACTTAGTCAACTTCAAATTACAAAATAACAGGGGCAGACTCCTATTTTAATGGCTTGTCATATGACATACTATGACAAATAGGTGGCTGTCCCAAATATTATGCAGGCCTGCCTGCCCGCCTGCGGCGGGTAAACCGTCAGGCAGATATGTTATGACAAATAAGTGTAGGATCTATTCTTCTAAGCAGGCCTTTTAAAACTGCGCCAGGCCCGATTTCAAGGAATGTCTTTGTACCACTAAAGGAGATTCTCAGGATTGAGTCTTCCCAGTAAGTTGTGGTGCTTATCTGGTCGATTAAATTCTCTTTTATGTTTCTGGGATTGTTTTCTGTATTCATAGTAACATTGCTTATAACAGGTATTTTCGGAGGAATGATAGCTGTTTTTTCCAGGTCCTCAGCCAGCCTGTGGCCAGCCTCTGCCATTAAACTTGAATGAAACGCGCCGCTTACGTTAAGGGGAATTACTCTTTTCGCGCCTTTTTTAGCGGCAATCTCGCTTGCCTTTTTTATATGTTCGTTGCTCCCGGAAAGCACTATCTGCCCTGGTGAGTTTAAGTTTGCTATTTCCGCGCCTGACTCATTGGCTATTTCCTCTGCCATAACGCGGTCTATGCCTAAAACTGATATCATGCCTCCTGGATTTTTTCTCGCTGCCTCTTCCATGTATTCGCCGCGCTTTCTTACAAGTTTTACCGCGTCTGAAAATAATATGCTTTCAGCAGCTACCAACGCTGTGTATTCACCCAGGCTTAGGCCCAACGCGAACTGCGGCACAAATTCTGACTTAGTAATAAGATGCACCCTTAACGCCGCGATGCTTGCCACCATAATGGCAACCTGGCAATTCTCTGTTTTGGTAAGCTCGCTCTCGGGGCCTTCAAACATAAGCTTGCTTAAGGAAAATCCCAAAACCTCACTAGCCCTGTCAATAGTCTGTTTCGCGATGTCATGGTTATCGTACAGGCTTTTTGCCATTCCGACATATTGCGCGCCTTGGCCGGGGAAGATATATGCGGCTTTAGTAAGGGCCATTATTCTAATAGCTCCACTTAATGACAGCTGAGCCCCAGGTAAAGCCCGCGCCAAAGGCAACCAGAACGACATGGTCGTTCTTTTTTATAAGGCCTTCTTCAACTGCCTCGCACAGCGCCATAACAGTAGACGCTGCAGATACGTTACCGTATTTTGCTACATTTAAAAATACCTGGCTCTCTTTTAAACCTATTCTTTTTCTGACTGATTCTATTATTCTTATATTCGCCTGGTGCGGTATAAGCAGTTTTATGTCGTCGCAGGTTATATGCGCGTCGCATACTGTTCTTGTCGCCGCATCCGCCATTATTCTTACCGCTGATTTAAACACCTCGGTGCCGCTCATCTTTACAAAATGCATTTTATCTTTTACGGTCTGCTCTGTCGCGGGATGAAGCGAGCCGCCGCCCGGCAAATATAAAAGGTCTGTGAGGTCTCCGTCTGAACCTATATAGCTTGAAATAATGCCGCCCGATATAACAGGCTGCACCACCGCAGCGCCCGCTCCGTCGCCAAAAAGCACGCAGGTATTTCTGTCGGTCCAGTCGGTAATTGAGGACATTACTTCAGCGCCGATAACCAGGGCGTTTTTATATGTTCCTGTTTCAATAAATTGTTTCGCGGTTATGAGGCCATATATAAATCCGCTGCATGCTGCGCTTATGTCAAAGCAAACCGCGTTTTTGGCCTGCAACTTTGACTGGACAAAACACGCGGTTGACGGAAATTGCATATCCGGCGTTATGGTCGCTACGATAATAAGCTCCAAATCCTGCGGCTCTAATTTTGCCCGCTCAAGCGCCTTTTTGGCTGCTTCTATTGCCAGCACACTTGTCGGCGTGCCTGGCTTTACTATTCTTCTTTTTTTTATGCCGGTGCGGGTCGTTATCCACTCATCCGAGGTATCGACCATTTTTTCCAGTTCTTCGTTTGTGAGAACAGTTTTGGGGACATACATGCCTACGCCTGTTATGCCGGCTTTTTTCATACTATTCAATTTGAGCCTTTCCAATGCTTTTTATGGCATCAACAATATGCTCGTTAACCTGATGGGAATAAAATTCGCCTGCTTCCCTGATGGCATTTTTGATGGCCTTTGCTGAAGAACGGCCATGGCCTATTATGCATACGCCGTTAACGCCTAATAATGGCGCGCCGCCGTATTCGGAATAATCAATGTCCTTTTTTAATGCCTTAAATGCGCCCATGCTTAAAATCGCGCCTAATTGCGTAATAAGGTTCATTTGAAGTTTACGTTTTATAAGTACAGTCATTGTGTGAGCAAGGCCTTCAGAAACCTTTAACGCCACATTGCCCACAAAACCATCGCATACAATAACATCGCAGCTTCCGGCGTAAATTTTTCCGCCTTCGACATTTCCTATAAAATTAAAATCTGTCGCGCATTGGTTCAGAAGCTTGTTGGTTTCTCTCATGAAGTCAGTGCCTTTGCTCTCTTCCTCGCCGACGTTTAAGAGCCCCACTTTCGGATGAGGCTTGCCTAGTATGTATTTCTGTAAAACGCTTCCCATAATCGCGTACTGAAGAAGATGCTGAGGCTTTGCGTCTATGTTAGCGCCTATATCTATTATAACTCCGAGGTCTTTTAATGTCGGATATATCAGCGATATGCCCGGGCGGTCAACGCCCTCAAGCAGCCCCACCTTAAGTGTAACAGCGCATACAACCGCGCCTGTGTTGCCGGCAGACACAAACGCGTCTACTTCTTTTTCCTTTAAAAGGTTTGCGCCTACCACTATTGAGGAATCTTTTTTCCGGCGGACAGTTGTGGCAGGCGACTCTTCCATGCCGACAACTTCAGATGCGTGATAAACGCTTATGTTTTTAGGCGTTGGCTTTATTCTGAAAAGTTCTTTTTGAAGAGTATCATTATCGCCTATCAGGACAATATCATAACCGAATTCTTTAGCGGCTAAAACCGCGCCTTCTACGACAACGCGGGGCGCATTATCCCCGCCCATTCCATCTACGGCTATTCTCATGCTTTAAGCCTTTTTTTCCTTTTTCTCTTTTTTTGCCACGACCTGGACACCGTTATAATAACCGCATGCAGAGCATACCCTGTGTGGCATTTTTAACGCGCCGCAACTGCTGCATGTGCTTAAGTTAGGCGATGTCAACGCGTCGTGCGTCCTTCTTTTCCTTGTTCTCTCGTTCGAGTGTCTTCTTTTAGGTAAAGCCATGTGTTTAGTCTCCTTATCTTGTTATAATCGGTTATCTTATCCTGGCTGCCAGCTCAAGCAGTGAATTCGCGACCAGATACTCTAAAATAATCTGCAGGATATATACAAACATTATCGCGATAATCGGGGAAATATCCAGCCAGAATTCCCTTCTAAAAATCCGGATAAGCCATTGCCTTATCGGAGCCAGGAGAGGCTCTGTGCTGTTATTAAGAAACTGCACAATCTGGTTATATGGGTCAGGATTAACCCAGCTTACCAGCGCCCGGAAAATTATTACGTAAATGTAAAGCGATAATAAAAAATTAACTATACCTATTACTTTGCTTAATGCCACTAAAAAATTTGCCAGTACAAACATTTATCCCCACACCAATTTTTAAACTAATTTTTATTAACTTCTTCTATGCGGCTACCCCATACCATGCTGGATTGAAAATTGGTGTGGGGATTTACTTTGATAACTCCTTTGACCTTTTTACAGCTGCTTTAACAGCGCTGTTTACAATTCCGCTAAATCCGCGCTTTTGAAATACCTTAAGGGCAGCTTCAGTAGTACCGCCCTTTGAAGCCACTTTTTTAATCAGCTCGTCTGTGTTTTCCTGCGTATTCAAAGCCAGTTTTGACGCGCCGTATGCTGTGCTGATTACAAGATTGCGCGCTGTTTTTCTGTCCAGGCCGGATGAAACAGCAGCGTTAATCATGGCACTAATAAACAAAAAGAAGTACGCTGGCCCGCTGCCGGAAGTCGCTGTAACAGCATCCATGGATTTTTCATTTACCTCAAATACATTGCCTGCGCCTGTAAAAATTCTTTTTGCGATATCAAAATCTTTAGAAACAGCGCGCTTTGACCTGCAAAGCGCTGTCGTGCCAGCGCCAGCCAGCGCAGGCGCGTTCGGCATAGCTCTTAAAATCTTGCACTCCGGCAGATTTTTCTCTATGTACTTTATTTTAATTCCGGCAGCAATACTTATTATTATTTTATTACTATTTATTTCCTTATATATATCTGCCAGGACTTGTTTTGTATTCTGCGGTTTTACGGCAAGTACGATTACATCGCAGTTTTTGGCCACCAAAGAATTTGAATTAACTATTTTTACCTTGTATTTTGCCTGTATATACTTTCTTCTTGAAGCGCTTATATCACTTGCTAAAAGCTTGGACCGGGCAATTGCCGCACTTTCCAGCAAGCCCTTTATAAGGGCCTCTGCCATGTTGCCACAGCCTATAAAACCTATTTTGGAGTTTATCAAGCGCATAGAATTATTAAGTTTTTTTTAATTTAGCATAGAAAACAGGGGGTGTCAATTAAAAATACTCGCGGTAAAGGCTGCGGGCATAATCAATTATGGAAGCAAACGCGTTTTTGGTGCCTTTTTCTATGATATTTTTTCTCTTTTCAGCCTCTTTAAACCCGTATTTGACCAGGCCGACGGCAGTGGCAAATATGTGGGCTACAAGGGGTTGGGAGCTTGTACCAAGCTGTGTAATGTGGCCTACCCGCACAGGGCAGCCAAATTCTATCTCTGCTATTTCGGCAGCGCCTTCCATTACAGATGCGCCGCCTGTTAAAACAACACCGTTTGACGCGTCCCTGAATATTCCGCTTTTGTTAGCTGCTTCCTTGATACTAATGAACATATTTTTATAGAGATCCTGCAACAATGCCTGCAGCTCTTTTTTATAAATTACCCTCTGCCTGGAATCCACTTTCAATATTATCTTGTCGTCATCCGCGTATTCTTCATCGAGCGCGATCTCTTCTGTCTTTACTTTTTCAGCTACCTCAAGCGGAAGCCTGAATTGATGCGATATCTTATCTGTCATTTCATTGCCGCCTGTGGGTAAAATTTTTATGTAACGCAAAAGCCCTTCGGTATAAATGGAAATTTCCGTTAAATCAGCTCCCATGTCTATTAAAACAGTGCCTATCTTTTTTTCATGCTGAGAAAGACAACTCAGAGATGTGGGTACGCTTGATATAACCGTGCCCGCGACGCTTATGCCTGTCTGCAGCACAGCCTTTTTTAAATTTTCTATTAACGCGGCCTTTACGGTTATAAGGTATAAATCGGCCCTTAGCTTAAAACCGAACGTGCCCGCAGGGTCCACAATGCCTTTTTCGTCGTCTACGGTATATCCGTTATGCACTGTGTAAAAAATTTCCCTTTCATAGGGGATGCTTATAGACTTTGCGTCTTTAGTGACTTTCTCAGTATCAAAGCGGGTTATCTCGCTGTCCCTGTCGGATATTACTATTTCGCTGTTTGACCATATGCCTTCTGTATGCTGGTCCGCGGCATTTATATACGCTGATTGTACCTTTTTCCCGGACTCATCCTCTGCCTTATATACCGCCTTGCCTATCGCGTCTGAAAGTCCTTTCAAATCAGCTACCGCGCCTTTTTTAATATAATTATGCGGTATTACGCCGCAGCCTATAATGTCAAACTTTCCCTGGTTGTTCTTTTTTCCTATAAGGCATCGGATCTTTGATGCGCCTATGTCTATGCCTGTTACGATTCTTTCTTTAGCCATACGTTTACCCCCACACCAATTTTAAAAATATCATATTTAAATTATTATAGCACATTTTCAAAACATTACCTTTTAATTTCCAAACACATTTTTTAAAAAAATTGGTGTGGGGGTTTACCTCGGGGTAACAACTACGTCGTCAAAACGCAGGTCTATGGATTTGGGCACAAGGTTTTTCTCCTGGAGGTCATCCAGGACACGATTTAGCATCTGCTCTTTTTCCTTAAAACTGCTTTCTCCCATTGTAACCTTTATGCCTTTTTTTAAAAAAATTATAGGGTTATGTTCGTCATATACATCTATTTCCGATATCGGATATTTCTTTGTAAATTGCGTTTCTTCAATTTGCTGTATAAGTTTTAGCGCCACCCGCAGCGCGTTGGAGTTAAGCCTTCTGTTTTTCGGGAGACTGCTTTCATTTACGGGTATCCCGCTTACAACAAAAAGGCCGGGCAGGCTTTGCGTTTTAGAGCCTGGCAGGACCACCATTTCCTCGCTGACAAGGTAGAATCTGCCTGACCTGAGCTGGCACACAGGCACTCTTCTTTTGAAAAGAACCGCTATCTTATCCGGCAGCACTCTGTTTACCCTTATATCCTTAAATTCAGGGTAAGCCTCTTCTGCGCGTTTTTTTGTTTCCTTAAGGTCGAGCTTAAAAATATTAATATTGTTTTTTACTTTAAAATTTAATTCATATTCACGCACAGGCGCGCCTTTATCTGCGCAGAACATCTGGACGTCTTTGACTGTAAAATATTCAGACTCAATCATCATGTTGAAAATGCCTCTTGCTATGGCAAGAAGGGCAATCGCTATTACAAGAAGATATAAATTTTTAAAAAAAATATCTACAAGAAAATGCCTGTTCTTTTTTCTTTTTTTAACAGCGTTTTTTTTAGCCATGGTTTTTGAGCATTTTTAAACAAGCTTGCGCAAAATCTATTCCCGCGGCCTTTGCGGCTTTGGGCAGAAGGCTTGTCGCGGTTAAGCCGGGAATAGAATTTACCTCCAGAACTATTGTCTTGTTGTCTTTTGCAAGCCTCATGTCAACTCTTGAAAAGCAGCGGCAGCCTAAAAGCTTGTGCGCTTTCAGCGCAAAATCCTGCGCCTGTTTCATAACAGCGTCATCAAACTGCGCAGGCACTATATACTCGCTCATACCTTGCGTATATTTAGCCTCAAAATCATAAATGCCGTGTTTTGGCCTTATGTGCACTACAGGCAAAGGTTTTTCTTCCAGAATGCCTACTGTGATGTCTTCTCCTTCTATGAATTTTTCTATTATAATGTCATCGTCGTACTCAAATGCCCTGTCTATCGCAAAAGCCAGGCCATTTGCGTCATTTACCACGCTTAAGCCTATGCTTGAGCCTTCCTTGTTGGGCTTTACCACAACCGGAAAAAAATGGGTGGCCCTGCAGGTGTCCCAATTAAGCGGCATGTCTTTATCGTATAAACCTTTATTTAACGCTATGGTTTCAGGCACAGGTAATCCGGCTTCCTTGAATATCTTCCTTGACTCAATCTTGTCCATAGCCAACCTGCTTGCCTGTGGCCCAGAACCTGTATAAGAAATTTTTTCCTGCTCCAGCATAGCCTGTATCGTGCCATCTTCGCCGAATCTTCCGTGCAGCGCTATAAACACAATATCTGCCTTTGCCTTGCGTATTTGGCCTATGGGGTCGTCGGATGCATCAATACAAACCACATCGCGCCCAAGCGATTTTAAAGCCTGGTAAACAGCTGTGCCTGAAATTATGGATACTTCTCTTTCGCTGGATGTGCCACCTAAAAGAACCGCTATTTTTCCCTCTGCTGCCTTATCTGTCATTTTATTATTTTTACTTCCTCTTCAAGGTTAACGCTGTATACGCGTTTTACCTTTTTCTTTACCAGATTTATAAGCGAAATTATGTCCTCTGCTTTTGCGCTGCCCTTATTTATAATAAAATTCGCGTGCTTAAAAGATACCTGGGCATCGCCTATTGATTTTCCCTTTAAGCAACAGTTGTCTATAAGCTTACCTGCTGAAAAGCCCCCGCCTGACGGATTTTTAAATATGCAGCCTGCGCTTGGGGCTGCATAATCCTGATTCTTAATCTTTTCTTTAAGGTTTGCCTTAAGCAGAGCGAGTATTTTTCCTTTATCAGCTTTCTCTAGTTCTAATTTTGCCGAAATTATGATATTACCGTCTAACCCGGAACGCCTGTAGCCAAATTTTATGTTTTCGGGCTTTAATCTTTTCATGTTGCCGCCCGGAGTAAGAACTTCCACTTCCCTCAAAAGCCGGGCAATTGCTTTGCCTCTGGCTCCCGCGTTGCCGAATATCGCCCCGCCCATTGTGCCGGGTATACCGCTTAAAAATTCATATCCACCCAATGAACGTTCGCTTGCCGACGCAATAAGCTGCCTTAAGGCAACTCCCGCGCCTGCGCTCACATATTTTCCGTTAAACTTTATAGTTTTAAAGGTGGGGGAATTTAATCTTACGCATAGACCCTTTATGCCGTTTTTCCCGACTATTATATTGCATCCCTGGCCGATAGTAAAGACAGAAATTTTTGTTCTTCGCGCGTCTTGAACTAGCCTGCGCAGCTGTTGAATGCTTTCAGGTTCAATCCAGACATCCGCAGGCCCCCCTGCCTTAATGCTCGTATGCGCAGAAAGAGGCTCGTTAAAAGATATCCTGCCGTATAAGGGGCTATTTAATGCCTTCGATAATTTCATCAGCGAGGTGATAAATGTCGCCGGCGCCCATAACAACAATCATGTCGCCGGGTTTTGCGATATTCACAAGATATTTACATATTTCTTCCTTGGGAAGATATACAACATTTTTTTTGTGCGTTTTAACAACCTCGTCATATATAAGCTTGGAGGTAACACCGTAAATAGGCTGCTCGCTTGCCGGATATATGTCGGTCAATACCAGTAAATCAGCGTCTAAAAACGCGGACGCAAACTCCTTGTATAAAAACTTAGTTCTAGTGTACCTGTGGGGCTGAAACGCGGCTATTATTCTTTTTTTGCCGAAGCCTTTGCATGCCTTAAGCGTTGCCCTTATTTCCGTGGGGTGGTGCGCGTAATCATCTATGACCAGTATGTCTTTTATGTCAGCTTTTATCTGCATCCTGCGGTCCGCGCCGTGGTATGATTTAATCGCGTTTTTAATATCCTCAAATTTTATGCCTATGTCAAGCCCTGTCAGGATTGTTGCCATTGCGTTTAAAATATTATGCTCGCCCGGAATACTTAATTTTACGCTGCCTAGAGGCTTGCCTTTATAGATGCAGCTAAATTCGCTTGTTGTTTTATCATATTTGCAGTCTTTGGCGTATAAATCATTATTTGTATTAAAACCGTAAGTTAAAACTCTTCTGTTGATTCCCGGTAGTATCTTTTTTATGTTTGCGTCATCGCCGCAGCAGATAACTGCGCCCTGGGACGACACATTATCCGCAAATTCCAGGTATGCCTGTATAATATGGTCTAAATCGCTGTAAAAATCCAGATGCTCAGCGTCTATGTTTGTGATAACGCCGTAATCCGGCTTAAGCGCCAGAAAGGAGCCGTCAGACTCATCAGCTTCCGTAACAAAATACTTTCCGTTGCCCAAAATGGCGTTTCCGTTAAACCTTTCAACTATTGCTCCTATCATGCTGCTTGGGTCAAATCCCAGCTCATAAAGCATGGTTGTTATAAGCGAAGACGTTGTAGTCTTTCCGTGAGCGCCTGTGACAGCGATGCCTGTCTTTCCTTTCATTAATTCGCTTAAAAATACGCCGCGGGGCCAGACAGGTATGCCTGAATAAACGGCTGTCCTTAATTCCGGGTTCTGGAAGGTGACGGCTGAGGAATAAACAACAATATCAGGATTTTGCAGGTTCTCTTTTTTGTGGCCGATACAAATCTGCGCGCCTTCTTCTTTGAGTTTCTCGGTAATCCTTGAGGGTTTTACGTCAGATCCCGTTATTTTATCGCCCTGCTTAAGGCAGAGCCAGGCGAGGCCGCTCATGCCGATGCCACCTATGCCGATAAAATGTATGTGTTTCATAATGACAGTACTGTTTTAGCTAATTTTTCCGAAGCGTCTGTTATGCCTAAGGCGCCGGCGTTTTTGCTCATTAAATTCAGTTTTTCTTTATTGTTAAGCAAAGCCAAAAAATAATTTTTTAACGTTTCAGGGTTTAGATCTTTTTCCTCAAGCATGAAAGCAGCGTCTTTTTCCTGTAAAAATGCGGCGTTGTATTTCTGGTGCGCGCCTGCCCCCGCGTAAGGAATAACAATACATGGCAAAACAAAAACGCACACCTCAGATAATGTTATGGCGCCTGCCCTGCAAACAGCTAGATCAGCTGCTTTATACAGAAGGCCCATCCTGTCGTAAAAAGGATATGTATTAGACTTAATATTTAACTTATTATACGCAGATTGCACATTATCAAATTCAAGCCTGCCTGTCAAATGAATTATTTGGAAAGGTAAATTCTGCACATCGGGAAAACTCTTAAGCATTTCCAGAAATATGGTATTTATTTTACGGGAGCCGAGGCTCCCGCCCATTATAAGCACTGCCGGCTTTTCTATGTCCAGGTTTAAGAGCCTGCGCGCGCGGGATTTATCCATGGCACTAAGGTCTTCCAGCAGGTTTTCTCTTATAGGATTGCCTACAAGTATGGCGCGCCTGTCTTTTGTGTATTTGGGGTTGGCAAAAGATACGGCTATTCTATCCGCTGTTTTTGATAATAAACGGTTTGCCCTTCCCATTACCACATTCTGCTCATGTATAATGACTTTTCTTTTCTGCCTTTTTGCCTGCGCGAGCATAGGGCCAGAAATATAAGCCCCGAAGCCTACAACAACGTCGGGTTGCAGCTGCTTCAATATTTTTTCGGCTTCAACTGATGAAAAAATCAATCCGAATAAAAATGAAATCCATCTTAGGCTTATGCCATAGGGCATCTTGGGCGCGCTTATGATGTGGTATTTAAAATTTAATTTTTTAAACAGGCTTTCATCGGCGCGTTTATCAATACAAAATGTTATTTCAGAGGCAGGCTCTTTTTCCCTTAGCTTGCCCGCTAAGCTTAGTGCCGGAAATATATGGCCTCCTGTGCCTCCTGCGACTATTAATATCTTCACCTTCTATGCCTTGCTATGTTTAACAACAGCGCAACACTGAGCATGCTGTAAACAAGAGATGAGCCGCCGTAGCTTATAAAAGGCAACGGCAACCCTTTAGTGGGTATTGCGCCTATTACAGCCGCGATATTTACTATTGCCTGTAAAGCTATCATTGCCACCAGTCCGAACGCAAGAAGCTGGCCGTATAAATCCCGCGCCTTAAACGCTATATGCGTGCCAAGGTATATAAAAATTATAAACAAAAATATAATGCCAACGGCGCCAATAAATCCCAGTTCCTCGCCTATTATTGAAAAGATGAAATCCGTGTGCGCTTCAGGAAGATAAAACAGTTTCTGCTGCGAATGCCCCAGGCCTACGCCGAAAATACCGCCTGATCCCAGCGCTATAAAGGATTGTATTATCTGATAGCCCACACCTTTCGGGTCAGCCCATGGGTTTAAAAAAGCGAAAATTCTTTTTAAACGGTACGGCTTAATCGCAATTAAAAGCACCAAAAGCGGTATGGCTGGCAGGGTTATTGCGCCAAGGTGTTTTAGCTCTGCCCCTGCTATAAAAGCCATGGCAAGTATCAAAACAGCTATGGCAACTGCAGTGCCTAAGTCGGGTTCCAATAGTATAAGAAGCAGGCACGCGCCAAGCGCCATTATCAAAGGCAGAAAGCCATACACAAAATTTTTAATGTCTGATTGCTTTCTCGATAAAATATCCGCAGCGTAAAAAATAAGCGCCAGTTTCGCGACCTCCGACGGTTGAAAATTTATAAACCATATGTTTATCCACCTGCGCGCGCTGCCGGTAACATTGCCTATGCCGGGAATCAACACCAATACCAGAAGCGCCATTGAGACAAGCAAAAAAGGTTTTGCGAATTTTCTTAACTTGACATAATCAAAGCTCATAAAAAATACGCTTAAGACAAAACCTATAAGCATAAATACGAGATGTTTTTTGAGGTAGTAAGCGCTGTCTCCGTGAACCTCGTATGCGTATATGGCGCTTGAGGAATATATCATGACAACGCCGATTGCCATTAAAAGCAAAGTTATCATGAATAATCTTATTCTAAGGGCTCTCATGGTGTCTTTTTTAAGTTAATGACCGCCTGTTTAAAAACATCTCCCCTGTGCTTATAATCCTTAAACATATCAAAGCTTGCGCACATAGGCGACAGTAAAACCGAATCGCCGCTTGAAGCAGACTCGGCTGCAATCTTTACAGCCTCGTCCATATCAGAGGCTTCTGTTGTATCAGCAAAGCCTGAAAGCTCCTCAAGCATCTGGCGTTTTGCCTCCCCAATCAGAATCAAGCGCTTTACTTTTCTTTTTATTTCCTCGCCAGCCTGCGTAAAATCGCTGCCTTTATCCCTGCCGCCCGCTATTAATATAACTTTTCCGCGCATGCTGCGCAGCGCTGCCTTTGCAGATTCAACGGTGGTTGCTTTTGAGTCATCAAAGTAATCAACGCCGTTAATGCTTGCGACAAGTTGTATGCGATAGGTAAGGCCCTGGAAGGTTTTAAGAGTTTTATTTATCGACGCTGCGGGAACACCGCATAAAGACGCGCAGATAGACGCTGCCAGAAAGTTTTCTATGTTGTGCGGCTGTTTAAGCTTTAAATCTTTTATCTTGGCTATCTCCTGTAAATCTTTTACGTTTAAAAACATTTTGTTTACGTTTGCGTAAGCGCCTTTTACTAAGATTTTTCTGCTGAAAGAAAGTGTGTTTGTATTTTTTATCAAAGGAAGCAGGGCTTTTAGATTCTCATCATCATAATTTAGGACAGCATAATCCTCTTTTGTCTGAAAAGCATAAATTCTTTGCTTGGCGGCAAAGTATTCTTCTAAATCTTTATGCCTGTCCAGGTGGTTTTGTGAGATATTTAATATTACCGATATATAGGGCTTAAAACTTGTTATGCCTTCAAGCTGAAACGAACTTATTTCCAAAACAACAATCGTATCGCGCGATACTTTGTCTATTTTGCCTATAAACGCCTCTCCGATATTGCCGCATAAAAGCGCGTCCTTCTTTGCGTCTTTTAATATCTGCTCCAACAGCGTGCATGTGGTTGATTTGCCGTTTGTGCCTGTTATGGCTATTATCCTGCCACTACAAAAGCGATACCCCAGCTCAATCTCGCCTATAATTTCTATATTCAGCTGCCTTGCCCACTGCACAGGCAGGGCCTTTTCAGGCACTCCGGGGCTTACTACGACAAAACTTGAACCTTCAACAAAACCTTTTGTATGCTTGCCTGTTTCAACTTCTATGCCTGAATTTCTTAATTGAGCGGCTGATTTCTCAATTTCCTCGGAGGCGCCGGAGTCTGTCAAAAAAACAGCTGCGCCTTTTTTCTTTAAAAAAATCGCAGCTGAGCGCCCGCTTTCGCCTATGCCGATAACAGTTATTTTTTTGCCTTTGATATCCATTAAAATTATCTTAGCTTCAATGTTGCCAGCGCAAATAATGCCAATACTATAGATATTATCCAGAATCTGGTCACAATTTTTGACTCAGGCCACCCCTTCATCTGCAGATGATGATGCAGGGGCGCCATAAGAAATATTCTTTTGCGCCTGATTTTAAAGGAGCCGACCTGCAGGACAACGGACAAAGCCTCAATCACAAAAATACCGCCTACTATGATCAGCAGCATCTCTTTTTTAATGCAGCAGGCTATAACGCCCAGCGCCCCGCCCATGGCAAGCGCGCCTACATCGCCCATAAATACAGTCGCGGGATATGAATTAAACCACAAAAATCCCAAACCTGCGCCTACTATTGCCGCGCAGAATATGGAAAGCTCACCAACTCCGGCTACATAATCGATAAAAAGATAATTTGCAAATCTGATATTCCCGGTAACATAACTCATTACAGCGTAAGTTAAAGAAACGCTGCTGACGCAGCCTATTGCAAGCCCGTCTAAGCCGTCTGTTAAGTTTACGGCATTTGACGAACTGACTATAACCAGCATTATAAATAGAATATAAAAAGCCCCAAGCTCAAGGACAACATCTTTTAAAAACGGGACCTTCAAAGTCGTGCTTATGTTGCTGTCTAAGAAAAGCATTAACCCCACGAACAGCCCCAGCAGTATCTGGCCCAGGAATTTTGTTGCGACGCTTAAGCCTCTTTTATTTTTATTGGTAAGCTTTATATAATCATCCAAAAACCCGACTATGCCGAGCCATAGCGTGGAAAATATAACCAGATGAACATATTTATTGGAAAGGTCTGACCATAATATTACGGAAATAAGCACAGTTGCCAAAATGAGAAGGCCGCCCATAGTGGGCGTGCCGCTTTTGTGCTTGTGCATGGAATAAATGCTTTCAACGTATTTCTGGCGTATTGTCTCGCCTATTTTCAGGCGAAGCAAAAGATTTATTACCAAAGGCCCAAGTATCAGGCTTAACAAAAAAGCCGTTATGCTAGCCATTGCGGCCCTGAATGTTATATACTTAAAGATATTAAAAGCAAAAAATATATCCCTTAACGGGTACAGGAAGTGGTAAAGCACTTAAGCAACTCCTCCATTTTCATTGCCCGTGAACCCTTTATTAATATTGTATCGCCTGTTCTTGCAATTCCAAGCAAAAACTGTGCGGCTTCATCAATATTTTTAAACTTTTTAACGCTATTCCCGGGCATGCCGCCTGATATCGCGCCATCTGCTATTTTAACAGATAATTTGCCTATTGTTAACAATATATCTGCGCAGCTTTTTGCAATCATGATGCCTGTTTCATAATGCAGCCGGTCTGTATCTTTGCCAAGTTCGAGCATATCCGCTGCCGCGATTATTTTCCTGCCAGGTTTTTTAAAAGCGCAAAGAGTGTCTATCGCTGCTTTCATTGACAGAGGGTTTGAATTATACGCGTCATTTATAATATCTATGCCGTTGTATCTTATAATGTCAAAACGCATATGCGGGCTTTTAAAATCCAAAAGCGCGTTCGCAGAGTCCTCTAAGCCAACACCAAGCGCAGAGCAGGCGCTTATTGCCGCCAACGCGTTAGAGACATTATGCGCGCCAAATACCTGTAATACAAATTTATATTTTTTATTTGCAACAAATGCCGTACCGCTACCCGTGATTTCTATATCATCTGCCTTATAGTCGCATTTTTTATCATGTATCCCGAAAGTCAAAACCTTTTTGTTTATTTTAAGCGTTGATAAAAGCCCGTCATCCTTATTTATTATGGCGGTGCCGTCTTTTGCAAGATGTTCAAATAAGGCAGACTTTTCTTTTAAAATATCGTTTAAGTTCTTAAGGCCTTCCAGATGCGAAGGCCCGATATTGGTTATTATGCCTATGTCAGGCCTTATTATGTTCGCGAGATAACCTATTTCTCCGGGAGTGTTTGTACCCATTTCTATGACAGCGAAATCCTCGTCTTTTACGCTTAATAAAGTAAGCGGCACGCCTATTAAATTATTCTCGGTTTCGTATGTTTTCTTAACCTTAAACCTTTTGGATAATATATGCGCGACCATGTCCTTTACGGTGGTTTTTCCGTTAGAACCCGTTATTCCTATTACCGGTATCTTGAGTGTCTTTCTGTAAAACAAAGCTATGTCCGCCAGCGCTCTTTGCGTGTCTTTTGTTTTTATAAGCAGCGCTTTGCCCTGTAATAGTGTGTCGTCGGAAATAACAGCTGCCATTGCGCCTTTTTTAAATGCCTCATTCAGAAAATTATGGCCGTTAAAATTAGGGCCCTTAAGCGCTATAAAAATGTCCCCTTTTTTTATGGTGCGCGTATCTGTGGAAACGCCGCTTACTTCAATATCATTACCGCCGGTAAGCGTGCCTTTTACAGCCTTTTCTATTTCTTTTAAACTAAACATTTTTTATTCAGCGCTAAACGCGCGATTTCTCTGTCATCATGATGAATTTTTCTATTCTTTAATATCTGGTATGTCTCATGGCCTTTGCCCGCAAGAAGCACTATGTCTTCTTCTGAGGCAATCTCTATCGCCTTTTCTATGGCAGCTTTGCGGTCTTCTATAGCGAGGTAATTTTTAAAGCCTTTGGGCAGGCCTTTTTTTATCTGGCTTATTATGTCCATCGGGTCCTCGGAGCGCGGGTTATCGCTTGTTATAATTACAAAATCCGATATTTCAGACGCTACCTTTGCCATGCGCGGCCGCTTGGCAGTATCTCTGTCTCCTCCGCAGCCAAAAACAGTAATTATCTTTTTTCTTTTTAATTGCGATAAGCAGCTTAAAACCTTTTCCAGCGCGTCATCGGTGTGCGCGTAGTCAACATAGACATAAATTCCGCATGACGGCTTGCCTGCCGGCGAGGCAGGCTCAATAAGCTGTAATCTTCCCGCCGGGGCATTAAATTCCTTTACCGCTGCCTTTATGGTTTGCGGGCTTATTCCTTCCTGCAGGGCAGCTGAAATTGCTGCCGTGGCATTATAAATATTATAAAGGCCTATAAGCGATGTTTCGATATTTATTTTTCCTTTTGGAGTAGCCAGAATAAAAGCGCTTCCCTCTGTGGAAATTTGCTTTTGTAGAACTCTCACAGAGGCCTGCTTGCTAAAACCATAGGTTATCATTTTAGCGTTTATGCCTTTGGCGAGCTTTTTCCCGTACGCATCGTCTATGTTTGTTACTCCGTATTTTGAATCCTGGAGCTGCTCGAATAATTTTTTCTTACAGATAAAATATTCATCCATTGTCTTATGGTAGTCGAGGTGTTCCTTGCTCAGGTTGGTAAAAATTGCGCCGTTAAAATGTATGGCGCGCACCCTTTCCTGGTGCAGAGCGTGGCTTGACACCTCCATTACGCAATAATCTAATTTTTTATCCAGCATATCGGCAAACATGCGCTGTAAAAGCCCCGCGTCAGGCGTAGTATTTGGCGCGCTTACTGTGTGCGTGCCCAGGCTGTAATCAATGGTCCCTATTCTGCCGCAGGCGTAGCCTGCTTTTTTTAATATTGCCTCCAGCAAATACAGCGTGGTTGTTTTTCCGTTGGTGCCTGTTATGCCGATTACTTTTAATTTTTTCGTAGGGTCATTATGAAAATTAGAGCACAATTGCGCATATGCAGGCCTTAGATCTTTTACAAAAATACGCGTAATATCAGAAGGCGCTGAATTGCCCGTATCATCAGTTACTATGCAATTTGCCCCGTTTTTTATCGCATCGCTGATAAACTTGCGGCCATCCTGTTTGTTTCCTTTTATGGCTGCGAAGGCAAAGTCTTTCTTTATTGCCCTGGAATCAGATGTTACGCCTTTTATGGCAATGCAGGCCTTACCTTCTATTTTAATAATATCAATGTTTTTTAGCGCGTTTTTTAACTGCAAGTTTTTTCTCCTTAACAGATTCTTCCTGCGTAGGTATCTGCAGGTATCTTAAAGTGGCGCTCGCTATTTCCTTAAACGCAGGCCCGGCAACAGTGCCTCCGAAATATTGAGGGTGCGGTTCATCAAGCATTACGTATATAACAACTGCGGGATTATCCGCGGGAGCAAACCCGACAAATGAACCTACATACCTTGACTTGGAATATCCTCCTGTAGGCTCTACTTTTGAAGCAGTGCCGGTCTTGCCTGCTGAAGTATAATCTGTCATTGCCGCCATTGTTCCTGTGCCCTCTGTTATAACGCCTTCCATAAGTTCTGTCATCTGCGCGGCAATATCCTCTGATATTACTTTTCTTTTTATAACAGGCGGGAATTCCATTATCAGCTGGCCTTTTGAATCTATAATTTTATTTATGATTCTTGGCTTAATAAGGTTTCCTTTGTTCGCGATTACACTTGCTACACACGCCATCTGTATAGGCGTAGCTGCCACACCGTGGCCCATGGGTATGGTCGTTATAGAAGATTTACTCCATTTGCTCGGCGGCATAACAGAACCCGATATTTCTCCCGGAAGGTCTATGCCCGTGCTTGCGCCTAATCCGAAGAGTTTTATATATTCATATAATTTTTGCTCGCCCAGGCGCATTGCGGCTTTTACTGTGCCTATGTTTGATGACAGTTCTATTACTTCCTTGAACGTTAAATTGCCGTGCGGCCTATGATCGTGCAAGGTATGGCCCCTTACGTACCAGCTTCCGTTTTCGCAGTAATATACATCGGAAAATTTTGTTACATGTTCCTGGAGGCACGCGGAGGCGGTTACTATTTTAAATACAGAACCTGGCTCAAAATAGCTGCATACAGCAGTGTCTTTTCTTGAATCTGCGTTTGAGGCGTTAAAATTATTTAAATTGTAATTCGGGCGGTTGGCCAACGCCAGTATATCGCCGTTTTTAGGGTCCATTACTATCGCTGTCGCGGCCTTGGCATGGAATTTTTTATACGCCTTATCAAGCGCTCCCTCGGTAATATGCTGTATCACATCGTCAATTGTCAATACAAGGCTGCAGCCGTCTGTCGGAGGTATGTATCTTTTGGTAAGTGAAGGTATGCTGCGGCCCCTGGCATCCCTGGCTATTGCCTTTTCCCCTGGTGAGCCTTTTAAATATTTATCAAATAAAAGCTCAAGGCCCTCAAGGCCCGCGTTATCAGTGCCGGCAAAACCTACAACGTGGCATGCCGTAACGCCTTCAGGGTAAAAGCGTTTGCTTTCGTCTATAAATGATATGCCGTCAATGCCAAGCGCCTGGACTTTTCTGGTTACTTCAATCGGGACTTTTCTCGCCAGCCACACAAATTGCTTATCCCTTGAAAGCCTTTCATATAAAAATTCGGCTTTTTTATCTAAAATCTTGCTTAATTTCTGGGCAGCCTCTCTTTTATTTTTTACGTCTGTCGCTACTGCGTAGATAGAATCCACCCTGAGGCTTAGCGCAAGGGGCTTAAGGTTTCTATCTAGTATTGCGCCTCTTTTGGGAGGCAATTCCAGCACAACAAGGTGCTGGCCAAGGGCTTTCCTGGACATACTGCTATGGCAAATTATCTGGATATATATAAGGCGTATAAGAAGAAAGGATAGTATTACAATAAATAATGTAGAGACAAGGACAAGGCGTGTTTTATGGTCTTTTATATACATTTAAAGCTGTCGGGGCCTGACAGTTGAAAATCTATTTGCTTTCTTGAGCTATAGCTTCCCTCTTCGGGGTAAGCATGTCTGAAAACGCTCTAGCTGCGACTCTTAAAGGATTATTGCGGACCGATGTTTCCTGCTTGGTCTGGGCTTGCTGTTTTGCCAGCTTTATATTGCGCCAGTTGCGCTGCGTATCCATGTCAATTCGCTTGGCTATAAGGCTTTTCTGCAAATTAACCGGCGAACTTAAACTAGCCACATTATACCTTAAGCGTTCATTCTCGTCAATTAATAAGCATACCTTTTTATCGGTGTTGTTGATGCGATAACTGTACTCCACCAATTTTACCTGCTGCCATACATAGCTTAGCGATAATAAAGTAATTATAATTACGGAACTGAGAAATTTATACATTTTTTTCTGCTGCCCTTAGTTTTGCGCTGCGTGCGCGCGGGTTTTGGTTTATCTCTGCCTCTTTAGGCGTAAGCGGTTTTTTGGTTAAATTTTTGTATATATTATTTTTATCCATTGCCTTAAAATTGCGCTTAACTATCCTGTCTTCCAGCGAATTAAAAGAAATTACCACAAGCCTCGCGCCAGTACTTAAGTAAGGAGTTATTTTTTCAAGCGCGCCCTGCAGGGACTTAAGTTCATCATTTACGGCAATTCTTACAGCCTGAAAGGTCCTGGTCGCAGGGTCTATTTTAAATTTCCTGTAGCGCGCGGGCGTATTTTCGTATATTATCCGTGCCAGCTCCGTGGTTGTTTCTATCGGGTGTTTTTTCCTTTGCTGCGCTATTGCTCTTGTGATGGATTTATGATACCTTTCTTCGCCGTAATTTTTAATTGCCTCATCCAACTCGTATTCTGAAGCCTTATTTATAAAATTGTATGCGGAAAAATTTGCGGTATCATCCATCCTCATATCCAACTCTGCGGCCTGCTTAAAACTAAAGCCTCTTTCCGCATTATCCAGCTGAAATGAAGAAACACCTAAGTCAAAGAGCGCGCCGTCTATTTTTTCTATATTTAAATTGTCCAAGATGGTATCTAAGTTTCTGAAATTACCGTGTACTAAATGTATGTTTGTTTCAAAGGCGTTTAATCTTTCCCGTGCTATCTGCAGGGTATTTTTATCGCAATCTATCCCTATAAGTTTGCCCTGCGGTATTATCTTTTTTAAAATCTGTTCTGCGTGCCCGCCGCCGCCTAATGTCGCATCTAATATGACTGAGCCGGGCCTTGGCTTTAAGAATTCTAATGCTTCATCCACTAAAACACTTTTGTGCACAATTCCTATTGCCTGAATCTTTTTACAATCCTTGCGAGATATTCGCTGTTGGCCTCATCCAGGCCGCTAGCCCTCAAAAGGTGAGGATTTATACCGACGTCTCTTGGCCTTGCTCCTATTGAGCGCATTTTTTTGAGCCTTTCGATGAGCATAAGGCTTTCATCCAGCAGCCTCATTTTCTCCTCTATCAGCAAGTCTCGATTTTTATGCATATATAAATCCTCCATTAATGAGCAGATAATTTACGGAGCTTCAGCGATGTAAATTATAGGCCGATAGGCCGTCTACGAATTAATCCCGAAGCTTAAGCTAAAATTGTCGCTGAGAATTTTAGCTTGTTTAAGCGAGGGACTTTTTTTATAATTCTTCAATTAGATTTTCCGCGAGTTCCTCAAAAGAACCTTTTGAGTTCTTGTAATAATCCTGCCATTTGTCTTCGCTCCAGATCTCTATCCTGTTGGACACGCCGACTGATACAACGTCTTTTGTTATACCGGCAAACTGTTTAAGATAATTTGGTATGAGTATTCTTCCCTGTTTATCTGGCATCACTTCCGCTGCTCCGGAAAAAAACAGCCTGTTGAATTTCCTGTGCTGCGCCTTGGTAAAAGACATAGCTTTAAATTTAGTTTCCTGCGCCCGCCACTCTTCTTCCGAAAACAAAAACAGGCAGGTATCAAGGCCGCGGGTCACATACAGCTTCTCTGTATATAACTCCTTGAAGGCTTCTCTGAATTTGGAGGGTATGATAAGCCTTCCTTTTCTATCAATGCTATGCTTGAACTCACCGTAGAACATTTTTTCTCTTCCTTCGTCAACTGTAGCGGAGCCTTAAGGCTCCGCTACTACTACCACAATTCTAGCCCACCGAGAAGGGCTGTTTGGCCACCGAGAAGAGCTTTTATATTCTCTTTTGCTTATTCCACTTTACTCCACTTTTCTCCACCGTATGGATAAAGTATACACTGCGCCCTAACTTTTGTCAAGGCATAATTTTAAGTCATGTATGTTATGTTTTTAAAAAGTTTTCCGAAGTAGTGTAAAAATCACAATATATGGGGCTTTCTAAGCAAGCAAACGCAATCTGTTGATTATTGAAAACGTTGTTTTTTATTGAAAAAAAATAATTTTTTTATTTTTTTACTGCGGTTTTTAATGATATTTTCTGAGGCTGCCGGGCGCTACTTGAGGTTGCATTAAACAACATTAAGAGATGCCAAATAAATGCCATTGACTTTTAAAAATTTCTAACATATACTAAGACTGTTGATCAATTTTAAAAAATTCGGAGGCAGTAAATGAAAAAAATAAAAGTTGTCGTTGTCGTTGGCCTTATTTTATTTACCTTTTCTTTTTCTGCATTTTGCGACGAAAAAATCACCCTCTCCACTTATTATCCTGCGCCGTACGGCGAATACCGCACCCTTGCCGTAGGCGATACATATGTTGCGCCTGATCCTACGGGAAATACGGATTTAGTAGTTGAGGGCCGCGTCGGCATAGGCGCAACAAATCCTGCAACATTATTAGATGTAGTATATAATAATAGCAGCACTTCATCCCCGGATGTGAGTAACTCCTTGCGAATTAAAAACGATAATACTACCGTAGGAAATGGCGCGGGTATAATTTTCGGTGCTCCCCGCGCAACCAGGGCAGCGGGCATTTGGGCAAAGGTTACAAATCATACTCTTAATAATGTCAAAGCAGATATTGATTTTTTTACAGCTTATAACAGCACTTTCTACCCGCGCATGAAAATAACAAGTGACGGCAATGTCGCTATAGGAACCACCAATACTCTCACTGAGAGCCCGACGCCCTCATACGCAAGACTGAAAGTAGTAGGGACTACATATTTAAACGGACAGTTGCTTGTCGGAACAAACTATAGATCTAGCGCTAAAGTATCACTGGGTTATAGTTTAACTCCAGATCCAGCCCTAGAATTAATTTTACACGAAAACGGCTATAACATATTCGGGTTTGATGTACCTGGGACCGGATCATATGGCTCTGCATTAAGAATTATTGCAGGGATGAGTGAACCTATATGCTTTGGGCATATTACCAACCCAGGAATGGCATTCGTAGAAACAATGAGGATAAATACTGACGATGCTGATGGCAGGGTTGGTATTGGCACATCAAACCCGGGCGAGGGATTTAGAGGTACCCGGCTGGGTATACATAATAGCCTGGCC
>Ga0082335_1001730_pt1 | contig 44256 bp, 25 predicted proteins | sample Subgrocontami58m_FD_72375 | JGI IMG/M metagenome (GOLD analysis project Ga0082335, IMG submission 72375) | Subsurface groundwater microbial communities from S. Glens Falls, New York, USA - GMW37 contaminated, 5.8 m (SPADES assembly) (version 2) ...
CGCAAAGCCGGCTTAAAATCTTAGGCTCTCTTGATTTCATCCTGACGCCTTTACCCGCAGCCAGGACAATAGCGCTAACGCTTCTCTTATTCATATTTTTTAAGAACTCTTGCCTAAAAATAGGCAGGGTTTAAAATTGGGGTTTATTAATCTCGAGATTTGCTTGAGTTTTTCAATTCACTTTTATCGCCCGCGATTAGGGCCAGCTTTTTCACCCTACTCCAGCGTTTAATCTGTCGTTCGCGTTGTTCTGCTTCTAATCTATCCTTAATGGGCTCTTTATGTAAAACTTCTCTTGGCCTATTGTAATTCGTGTAATGTCCGCCCTTGCCTAGCGTATGCACCTTGAGACGCCTCTCAATATCTTCTGTAACTCCAGTATAAATAGCTCCATTCTGACATTTCAGCATATAAACATACCACATCCTTTATCCCTCGACGTGCTCGCTTAGCTCGCTTGCTCGGGATGGCTCGACGCTTAAATGGTGAGCAAGGGCCGACTTCTCGTCGGCCCGCGTCGAACCACTGGGACGTCTGGACTCCGGGCTTTTCAGCCCTTGAACCAATCGCTCCCCGCCCCGCGGGTCGCTCTCCAAGGGGCTCTGCCCCTATGGCGTTCCTCACTACGTTCGTCCCTGTTACCCTGAAAGCGTGGGGACGTTCTCCCCACACCCCTTTTGGTTCTCGTCCAGTAGGACGGAAATTAACTGGGACGTCTGGACTCGAACCAGAATAACGAGACCCAAATTCTCGTGTCCTACCAATTAGACGACATCCCAAAATTATTATATTAGTAGGATGCCTGTGCGCTCGGGCTTCTCTGGCTCATCGACGGCCCTTTAATTTTTTCAGCCTCAAAAGCATCTAATACTTTTTTCTGCAAATATTCGCGAAAACTCTGGGTTATGGGGTGAGCTATATCCCTATGCTCGGATTGCGTCTTGTCCGAAAATGCCGGGGCCTTAGCCGTTTCGGGCAACTGGCCGGCGCATTGATTACAGAATTTGGCTTTAGCTTCATTTCTGAAAGAACACTTCGGGCACATGTATTTTATCTTTCTCGAAGGCATTGCGATAAATAAACCTCCGTTGCCTTCAATAACCTTGATGTTACGCACTACAAAGGCATTATCAAAAGTAACAGTAGCATAAGCCTTTAATTTTTTATCCGGACTTTCTTTTAAGAATATTCTAGTTTCAGTTATCTCCATCGAGAGATCCTCCTCTAACAATTAGAAAGTTCTGGCAATGAAAGTGCGCCAACCCTTAAATCGGCTAAGCCTCTTCTGGAATCCCTCCCCCTCCTTTCTAGACTTCAGTATCGCGAATACGCTCGGTCCGCTGCCAGACATGCCTGCTGATTCAGCGCCCAAGCGAAGCAATTCTTTTTTTATTTTATTTATCTGCAGCGTAAGAACATCCGCAGCAGGTTCCAGGCTATTAAAATGCATCCTGATGGCAAGCCCATAGCCGCGAATCTTGCCGGATTTGGCTAAAAGGCGAGTTAACATATTAACATTTTTGCCCTTTCTTGTCAATGTAAGATTGGGGGCTAATCTGCGGCCCAAAACGGGCTTAAATCCGGGCTGTTTTAGCCTGTCAAACTGCTCAAAAACGCGCTTTGTAGACAGGCTAACCTTAGGCGTAACCAGAATATGCCATAGACGCAATCTGGTATTAACAGGCTTAAATGACTGTTGCGGCTGAAGAGACAGGCTAAAACGGCTGCCGGTGATAAAAAACGGCACATCCGCTCCGATTTTCCCGGCTATTCTCAAAAGATCTTTTTTTTCTAACTTCAGCTGCCACAATTTGTTTAGCGCTAAAAGAACAGCTGCTGCATCCGAAGAGCCGCCGCCTAAACCCGCGGCCACCGGTATATTTTTTTCTATCGAAATATTAAGGCCTTCTTTGATTGAGAATCTCTTTCTTAATAAATCGACTGCCTTGTAAACTATATTATTGTTACCCTGGGGAACTTGCGGACTGTCGCAGAAGACTATGATTTTATCGTCTTTGCGTTTTTTAAGGGTTATCCTATCGAAAAGATCTATGCGCTCAAATAGAGTGGCGATATCGTGAAAACCATCCTGCCTTTTATTCAATACGAGCAAGAAGAGATTGAGCTTTGCTGGCGCTTTAACCGATATAGATATCATTTATCAAAACTACCCTAGAATCTGCTTGCAGGCTTTAACGATATCTTTAACAGTCAGGCAATATTCCTGTAGAAGCTCTTCTGATTCGCCTGACTGTCCGAATCTATTGGCTATGCCGACCCTGGCTACATAGGTTGGCTTATTAATCGTTACCGCATCATCTACGGCAGAACCGAGTCCGCCGGTCTTGATGTGTTCTTCGCATACCACTATACCCTTAGTCTCTTCTGCGGCTTTTATTATAACTTCGCTATCCACGGGCCTGATTGTGTGCATATTGATTACGCGCGCCTGTATCCCGTCTTCTTGAAGTTTTAGCGCTGCGGCAAGCGCCTGCTCGACCATAATACCGCAGGCAATAATTGCGACGTCATTGCCCTCTCTCAAAGTATAGGATTTGCCTATCTTGAATTCTTTTTTACCGGTAATCGTGAGAACCTTGGGCCGCCCCAGGCGTATGTACATAGGCCCGGGTGTATTTGCCGCGGCAAAAATTGCCTGAGTAGTCTCTTCGGCATCACAGGGCACGATAATCGTCATATTCGCCGGGATCGCCCGCATAAGAGCAATATCCTCTATGGCATGATGGCTGCAGCCATCCGGCCCGACAGTCAATCCTCCGTGAGTAGCGACTATTTTTACATTGAAATTATTAGTACAAATCGAGTTTCGCACCTGGTCCCATGCCCTGCCGCTGGCAAAAATCGCAAATGTAGAAGCAAACACGGTCTTGCCGCAACTTGCTAAACCGGCTGCCGTAGCCATCATATTCTGCTCGGCTACTCCAAAATTAAAAAACCTGTCCGGGAACTCCTTGGCAAACATGGCCGTCCGGGTCGAACCGGAAAGATCGCAATCCAGGACTACAATATCCGGATTTTGTTTACCCAGCTCAACCAGCGCCTTGCCATAAGCATCTCTTGTGTATAATTTTTCAGCCACTCTATTACTCCAAATCCTTAAGCGCCTGTTTTGTCTCCGATTCAGTCGGCGCTCTGCCATGAAAGTCTGCGACATGCTCCATAAACGAAACGCCTTTCCCCTTTACAGTCTTGGCGATTATAACCGTAGGCTTACCCTTGACCTTCGCTGCCTCATCGAACCCCCCAAGGATTTCTTTCATATTATGCCCGTCTATAGAGATTACATTCCAGCCAAAAGCCTTCCATTTATCAGCCAAAGGTTCGATATTCATAACTTCGCTGACTTTTCCGTCGATCTGAAATCCGTTATAGTCAACTATAGCGCAGAGCGAGTCGCATTTATAGTGGCTCGCTGCCATTGCTGCTTCCCAGATGTTTCCTTCTTGCAGCTCACCATCACCCAGAAGCACATAAACCCTATAATTTAATTTATCAATCCTGGCAGCCAGGCTCATACCTAAGCCTACTGAAAGCCCCTGGCCTAACGAACCGCTTGCTACCTCTATCCCCGGCGTGCGCCTGTCCGGGTGGCCCTGCAGCAAACTCCCTAGCTTACGTAATTTTAAGAGTTCCTCTCTGGGGAAATATCCTGACTCGGCTAAAGCCGCGTAAAGTATGGGGCAGGCATGGCCTTTAGACAAATGAAATCTGTCGCGTTCGGGCCATTTTCTATTTTTAGGATCATGGCGAAGAACATTAAAATACAACGCGCTTACTATGTCCGCAGAAGACAGGGAACCTCCCGGATGACCGCTGCCGGCAGCCGAAAGCATAGCAATGACATCTTTCCTTAAATTCCTCGCTTTATCTTCAAGTTTCTTGATTGTTTCGTCGCTGACTTTCATTTTAATTTTTCAATCTTCCCCTGGATTTCTTTGGTTGTTTTTTCGTCGTTGGATTTTATCTTCAACGCTTTCTGCCAGGCCTCTTTAGCTTTATTCTTATCGCCGAGTTTAAGGTAAGTATCCCCCAGGTGGCCAAAAATAACCGGATCTTGTGTTAAAAAAATAGCTTCTTCTAGCTTTTCCCGCGCCTTTTTGAAGTCTCCTTTTTTGAAATAAACCCAACCCAGGCTATCGACATACGCGCCGTTTTTAGGTTCCTGCTTAAGTGCCTTAACGATTAAATTCTCGGCCTCAGCTAAATTTTCGCCGCTTTCGGCGTATAGGTAACCAAGTGCATTTAGGGCGTCGGCGTTATCCGGCTCAATTGCCAGGATCTCCTTGAATTCATTCATAGCTTGCGGGCGCATATTCTGCTCGTCGTACACAAGGCCGAGGAACAATTTAGCCATTTTATTTTTAGGGTCCTTCGCTAATATCGACTTAAACTGCTCTAAGGCCTTATCAAATTTTCTCTGTTGGAAATAAAACTGCCCGAGAAAATTATGCACATCCAAATTCTCAGGCTCTTCTTTTACGGCCTGTTTCAAAATAATTTCATATTGGATTTCCGCCAGGGCAAATTCCCCCTCGGCAGTATAAAGGAAGGCAAGTAAAGTGCGGGCTTGTAAATTATCCGGATTAAGCTCTAAAGCCTTATTTAGTTGCTCTAGCGCCTTTTTGTTTTCGTTGAGTTTTATATAATCGACCGCGATCCTTAAATGAATCACATCTGAATCGGGATCTAACTGTTTTGCCTGTTCGAATTCCTTAAGCGCGTCTTCGGCCTGATTAGCATTATCAAGAAGTGCTCCGGTCAAATAATGGGCGTAGAGCGACCTTTCTCTATCTGGACTCATTGCGGCGCCAGGGCCGACAAAAGAAAGGCTGATGAGGAATAAAAAAAGGGCTGTAGCTAGACAAAAGCGTAACGATCCCATATGTTAGATAAAAACCTCAATGAAGTGAACCCCGTTAGAAAGGACGCATTCAAGAATGGTCGGCTTTCTAACGGGGTAAATTACCTGTTAACCCCAGGCCCTCTTCTTCAGATGCCTGCGAAGACGGCGCGCCTTTTTTCTTTTATGCGTGCGAATCTTCCTTCTTTTACGTTTTCTGCCGCAAGGCATAATTACCCCCTTTTAAAAAATCTACAAAATTATCTTATTCAGAGGATACTCGACAATTCCCTCGGCGCCGGCTTTTTTAAGTTTAGGGATAATCTCTCGCACAACCATTTCGTCGATTATCGTCTCAACGGCAACCCATCCTGCGTCGCTTAAGTTTGATATCGTTGGCCTTTTCAAAGCCGGAAGCGCATTCAAAACTTTCTTCAAGTTTACGCATTTAACATTCATCTTTAGGCCGACCTTGCCCTCGGCAATAATGGCCCCTTCTAATAACATTGCCAGTTCCTGGATTTTTTCTTTCTTCCAGGGATCTTTATAGCTTTTCGGGTTGGCGATTATTTTTGTCGAAGACTGGCATACTGTATCAATTATCTTTAATTTATTAGCCCTTAGGGATGAGCCTGTCTCTGTAAGCTCGACTATCGCGTCAACCAAACCTTGCGCTACCTTTGCCTCAGTCGCGCCCCAGCTGAATTCTACGTCGGCCGAGACATTCCTGGCTTTCAGGAATTTTTTAGTCACATTAACAAGCTCTGTGGCGATCTGTTTACCTTTTAGATCCGAAACTTTTTTTATCGCAGAGTTTTCCGGCACGGCAATGACCCAACGTACAGGCGACATTGACTGCTTGGCATAAACCAACTCCTTAACCCTGATGACTTTAGCGTCGTTCTCCTGTATCCAATCCTCTCCGGTTATCCCGCAGTCTAAGTCTGTCTCAACGTACCTGGGCATTTCCTGGGCGCGTAAAAGCACCGGCTCGATTTCAGGATCATCGATGCTCGGGAAATATGAACGGCTGCCCACGCTGACCTTGAAACCTGCCTTAAGGAACATCTTAAAGGTTGCTTCCTGTAAACTCCCTTTCGGAAGGCCTAATTTTAGTTTTTTCATTTCTTTCTAATCTCTATAAGTTATTGTAAGTTTATAACATACGGTTTTTATTATACAATTCTTGAACGTTTTTGTAAAGGCAAATATACTGGCAGTTAGGCAGGCTATTATTTTTTTGAAACCCCGGCCTTACCCGGACAGACTTTAACGCATAAGCCGCATATATATTGCCCAACGACTCCGGATTTCTGGAATTGTTTTAATTGTTCGAAGCACTTTTTATGGTCAAAATCTTGTTTTTCAAGCTTGATGGCTGCGACCGGGCAGGCTTTAATGCACATGCGGCAGCTATCGCAATCATCCGGGGTCGGCCCATCTACCTTTAGCGGCATATCAGTAAGAATTGTGGCCAGCCTAAGCCTGGAGCCAAATCTTTCATTTACGAGCAGGTTATTCCTGCCTATCCAACCTAAGCCCGCCAGAACCCCTATTTTCTTATGCGATAAATGAGCAGTCTGCTTTTGCCAGTCTACGATCTGGCTTGCGGCTACGGGCAAAGCCCTGAACCCGGCGTTCTGTATAAGGCTGGACAGCTTGAAACAAAGCTGGTCTAAGAAAACATTAGCCGTGCGATAATGATGAAAGTAGATATTATTAGGCGCGGACTCTAGAGTATCAAAAATAGCCTTGCTTAAAGCAACGCCTATGGAGATGGCGTACTCCAAGCCTTGCGTAGACATTTGCGGCAGATCAAAGTTCTCTTTCTCCGGCGATATGCCCGCAACGCCAAAAACCGCAGCCCCGAAAAGCAGGGCCTGTTCCCTCAATGAATTGTAATTAGCCTCTTTGTCTTTTTTCATATCAAAGCGAAGATTCTGCCTCTTTGCGGATCCAAACCATCAACGTAGAAATACTTGCCGGAGTAACGCCCGAAATACGCCAGGCTCCTGCCAGGGTTTCGGGCTTAAAACGCTGGAGCTTTTCTTTAATTTCGCGGGATAATCCCGGTATAGAGGTGAAATCCAAATCCTTGGGGATCTTTATCTTTTCCAAATGTTTAAATTTACTTATTTCCTCAAGCTGGCGCCGGATAAAGGGAGCGTATTTAACTTCGCTGTCAATATAAGAAGCGAAGTTTTGCGCCAAATTACAATCCGGCTGGAAATTTTTTATATCTTTATAGTTTATTTCCGGCCTCTGGAGTAATTCTTCCAGGGACACGGCCTTATTTAATGCCGAGCTCTTTAAGCTTAAAAGCGCGCAATTCACTTTAACGCCGGGCTTGATCTTTGCTTTCCTAAGCTTTGCAATCTCCGCGTCGATAATCTTTTTCTTTTCATTGGTTACCTCAAGCTCCTCTTCGCTTACCAGGCCTAATCCGTATCCGAATTTACGCAGTCTTATGTCCGCATTATCTTCGCGTAATAGTAAGCGGTATTCGACGCGGGAAGTAAACATCCGGTAGGGCTCATCGGTTCCCTTGGTCGTTAGATCATCGACCAACACTCCGATATAACTTGTTGCCCTGTCCAGGATAAAAGGCCCTTTTCCTCTAATTTTTAATGCTGCGTTTATTCCCGCCACTAAACCTAATGCCGCTGCTTCTTCATAACCCGTGGTCCCGTTAATCTGGCCCGCGAGAAACAGATTCTCGATCAACTTTGTTTCCAGAGTTTTATAAAGCTGGGTAGGCGATACTACCTCATGCTCAATACCGTAACCCGGACGGCTGAACTCTGCCTTTTCTAAACCTTTAATGGAACGGATTATTTTAACTTGAACTTCTTCCGGCAGGCTTGTCGAAAGCCCGTTAGGATAATATTCTTGAGTTCCCAGGTCTTCCGGCTCTAAAAAAATCTGATGGCGTTCATGATGCGGGAATTTAACCACCTTATCTTCTACCGACGGGCAGTACCGGACTCCGCAAGCCTTGATCTTCCCGGTATAAAGCGGAGAAAACTTTAAATTCTCTTTGATTATCCTATGCGTGCGGCTATTTGTATAAGTAATAAAACACGGCAGCTGCGTCAATCGGCTGGCGCGGCCATTAAAAGAAAATGCCAAAGGCGACGCGTCAGGAAACTGTTTCTCTAATTTTGAAAAATCAATTGTTTCTTGCTTTAACCTGGCGCATGTACCTGTCTTAAAGGTCTGAATCTTAAATCCCAAATCCTTTAAATTTCCTGAAAGGCGGATAGAAGCCGGCTCATTGATCCTCCCGGCGGGAAAACTTTTTAAACCTATATGAATAAGGCCGTTTAAAAATGTTCCACAGGCAATGATTACTGCCTGGGAATTAATTTCTTTCCCATCTTTGGTGCGTACGCCTATGGCCTTTTTATTTTTTGTCAGGATCTGGCAGACTTCTGATTCCAATATATTTAAATTCTGGGCATTGGCAGCCAAATTTACCATATACTCATTATAGAGCTTACGCTCAATCTGGCAGCGGCTTGAGCGTACGGCCGGGCCTTTAGACATATTGAGCATCCTGTAACCTATAGAGCATTCATCAGCAGCTTTAGCCATTATGCCGCCAAGGGCGTCGATCTCCTTGACTAACTGGCCCTTTCCCACGCCTCCGATAGCCGGGTTGCAGCTCATAAGGCCGATTGTTTCGCGTTTTAGGCAGATGAGTAAAGTATCGAGGCCCATACGCGAAGCTGCCAAGCTCGCCTCAATCCCGGCATGGCCCGCGCCTACGACTATAAGATCGTAATTGCCATTCATAATACTATAATTATAATCTAAAAAGTGATAAATACAAGACCTCAACTTAAACTCCAATTTCCAATACTACCAATACTACCAAATAAATCCCAATTTCAAATAAATACCAAATTTAGGATTTGGGATTTTAGATTTATTTGGGATTTTGTAGTATTTGGATTTTGGATTTGCTGAAGGAGGGGTATTATTCCTTAGCCAATTTCACTAAAAGGCCCATCAGGTCTTTGCCTAAAAGCGTACCCAGGCTGCCGGACTTACAACTTTTCTCGGAAAAACTTAAACTGCCGTCGCCTTTTAAATTAGAGCCGCTGATTAATAACGGCACCGGGTCATCAGAATGAGCTTTTATGGCGCATACGGTAGAGTGGTCAGCAGTTACAGCTATCAGAATATCGGATAAATCCTTCTTTTTTAAAAGGGGCCCGAAAAAGAATTTATCAATTGCTTCAATAGATTGTTTTTTCTTCTTAAAATCTCCGTCGTGAGCAGGCTCATCCGGGCCCTTGATGTGGATATAAAGGCCGTCGAATTCTTTTATCCGCTCCCAGGCAATCTTTGCCCAAATGCCGTAGTCGACATCATCGTGGCCTGTGCGACTGGGGACATCGACTATTTGTATGCCGGTGAGTAACGCTATACCGCGTTCAACCGGCATCTCTACAAAAGAGCCGAAATTAACTTTATATTCGTCTTTTACAGTCGGAAACTTCGGCAACCTGTCTCCGGCATCCCGCGAAAGAATAATGTTGGCAGGTACGCTGCCTTGATCTATGCGTTTTTTATTAATGGCGGCAGCCTGCAGCACCTTGTGTGATTTCTGGGTAAATTCATTGATGAGTTTAGCTGCCACGGCTGCTGCTTCCAAATCAAGGGCTTGCGGCAAAGCATACGCCTCTTGAACGCGCATTTCGAATTTTTCTTTAGCTATGCCAAAAGCGCCTTTTTTCTCATAGGCCGGGTCGGTATTTGAAATATCCGCGCATAAACGGCCGCGCGCGCTCCTTATGACTAATATGCCCCTGTGGCCGATAGTATTTTTAAATTCGAAAGTGGCGTCGCTTAAAATCACCTTGGAATTAATTTCTTTTGCCAAAGCCCCAGCCTCTTCGGTCGAAAGGTTCCTGCCTACCCTGCGGTCTTTAATCGTTACCCCGTCGTCTTCTACGGTAGCAAAGTTAACCCGAAATGCCAGGTCTCCGTCATTTACCTGTAAACCTTCGGCAAAGGATTCCAACGGCCCCCGGCCCGTATAATATTTATGCGCGTCGTAACCTAATAAGCTTATTACCGCGATATCTGATTCAGGAGCAATGCCCTCGCCCACGGTATGCATCAGGCCGGTGATTCCTTGCTGGGCCAGCTTATCCAGATTCGGAGTTAATGCAGCTTCCAGGGGGGTTTTGTCGCCTAACTCTTGTATCGGCTGATCGCCTAAGCCATCCAAGACTATGTAAAGAATTTTTTTCATTTTAATGAGTAGATAATTTATGCCTGTCGGCAGGGTTAATTTGAATATAAATTATAGCATTCAAATTTGGGTGCGTCTACAAATAAAACCCCGCCCTTTTGATAAAGGGCGGGATAAAAAGTTATATCAAAAAGGGCGGGATAAACTCAGCCCTTCAATTTAACACTTACTGTATCCGCAGGAGTGGCACTTGACGCAGCCTTCTTCATGCCTTAATGCTCCGCCGCAATCAGGACAGACGCCGACAATGTTCGCGCCATGCAGGGCGTTCTCAACCACGCTTTCTGCCCTGGCAAGGGTGGCATCTTCGCGTATTGTTTCAGCCTCGCTCATTACTTCTTTTTCATTATTAAGCAGCCTTCTTTCGACAACCCGGGCAATGGCATCAGCGCAAGAGAATATGCGCACGCCTTTTTCCCAGGATGGCGACGGGCACCTTATGCCCCTTAATTGCTCGATTATTGATTTTACGTCTAATTCGGACCGCAGAGACAATGACACAAGCCTGCCGATAGCTTCAAGCTGGCTTGCTGCGCATCCGCCGGCTTTGCCCATCTGAGTAAAAACCTCAAAAGGCTTGCCTGCCTCGTCACAATTTATAGTTACATAAAGATTGCCGCAACCTGTGGAGACCTTTGTCGTGGTGCCGCAAACGACTTCAGGCCGTGGCCGGGGGGTAATCTTGCCTTTAGCTGCTGCTGGCTGTTCAAGACTTTTATTTATAGTTTTTCCTACATTCAAAACCTGTTCCTCGCGGCTGCCGTCACGATAAATAGTAACTCCCTTACAGCCTAATTTATATGCCAAGAGATATACTTCTCTGACTGCGTCTTCGTTAGCCTCTTTAGAAAAATTTACAGTTTTTGATACCGCGTTATCCGTATATTTTTGAAATGCTGCCTGCATGCGGATATGCCAGATAGGCGAGATATCGTGCGCGGTAACAAAAACCTTACGCACATCTAGCGGTATCTCTTCAATCTCGGCTATAGAACTCGACTCGGCAACTTTCTCCATCAATTTGCGTGAATAAAAATTTCGCTCCTTAGCCACTTGTTCAAAAACGGGATCGACTTCCACCAGCTTATCGTTATCCATCACATTGCGATAATAGGATATCGCGAATAGCGGCTCAATACCTGAAGAACTCGGGCCGGCTATAATACTGATAGTCCCTGTCGGGGCGATTGTCGTCAATGTCGCATTTCTTAAAGCTAAAGGCGGATTCTGTTTAGCGTATATGCTCTGATTAAAAGCCGGGAATGTCGAACGTTTCTTGGCAAGTTTGACGGAAACTTTCTGGGCCTCTTTAAGAATAAAGGCCATAACTTTCTCGGCTAATTTTACTGCCTCGTCGCTGTTATAGGGTATTTCCAATAAAAGCAAAAGGCTGGCCCAGCCCATGACCCCCAGGCCGATCTTACGCGTCTTTCTCGTATTTTCCTCTATTTGTTTAAGGGGGAATTTGTTGACATCTATGAGGTTATCCAGGAAATGCACTCCTGTAGCAACCGTCCTCTGCAACTTTTCCCAGTCTATCTCAAATTTATCATTATTCCCTTGAACCATATTGAACAGGTTGATGGAGCCTAAACAGCAGCTTTCAAAAGGCAGAAGCGGCTGCTCTCCGCAGGGATTTGTGCTTTCGATCGCTCCCAGAGCCGGAGTGGGATTATTTTTATTTACTCTGTCGATGAATATTATACCGGGCTCGCCGTTATTGTGAGCCATCTCGACGATCAAATCAAAGACCTCTTTTGTTTTAAGCTTCTGGACAGGCCTTTTTGTATGCGGATCTATAAGATCATACTCTTCATTATTCTCTAATTTTTCCATAAAATCATCGGTAACGGCTACGGAGATATTAAAATTACTTATCTGCTTATCCTTCGATTTACAGGTTATGAATTCCAAAATATCCGGATGGTCAATGCGCAATATCCCCATGTTTGCGCCGCGGCGTGTTCCGCCTTGTTTGACAGCTTCGGTCGCCGAATCAAAAACTTTCATAAATGATACCGGGCCCGAGGCAATGCCGCCAGTAGAACAAACCTGGCTGTTCTTAGCCCGCAGGCGCGAGAAAGAAAAACCTGTGCCGCCGCCGGTCTTATGTATAAGGGCAGTGGATTTTATCGCCTCGAATATGCTCTCCATCGAATCTTCAACCGGTAATGTAAAACATGCGGATAGCTGGCCTAATTCTTTGCCGGCATTCATAAGGCAGGGACTATTGGGCATGAATTCCAACTCGGTCATCGCCTTGTAAAAACGGCTGGCTGTCTGTTCGAGTTCAAGATTAGTCGCCCCATAGTGCTTGTCAGCCGAGGCTATTGCATTGGCTACTCTTTTGAACATCTGCTCGGGTGTCTCGACGACCTTTCCTTCGGCGTTCTTTCTCAGGTAGCGGCGCTCGAGAACCTTTAAGGCATTTTCTGAAAGTTTAATTGCCATTCCCACCTCTAGTTTAGCGCTAAACTCTTACGCAATCTCAAATTTTTTGGGTTTTTATTAAAATTTTTAACAAGTTAATTTGTTGGCTCAAGCGTTAAAAGTATACCTCTGATAATTTAACCTGTCAAGAACAAAATACAATATATAGTATGCTTAATTTTAGAAAATACCACAAATAGTGGTTTTGGCCTTTAAAAACCTAGCGGACCGCGATGACAGAATCCCGAATCACGAGCTGCGGCTTAAACGGCAAATGCTTGACAGCGACGGGTTTGCCGCTAATTATATAAAGAAGTACCTCTAAGCCTTTTTCGCACATTTCAGTTAAGGGTTGGTGAACAGTAGTCAATCTAATCTGGCCGAAGAGGCCGATAGGGTCATCATCAAAACCGACTATGGAAATATCCCGGGGTGTTTTTATGCCCTTTTCCGCCAACGCCGAAATAACCTCCATGGCCATATCGTCGCTGGAGACAAATATACCTGTAGGCCGTTTATCCAACTTGATTATTTTCTCACAAGCCAGGCGCGCAGAATTACGCGAGTAATCACCCTTTAATATATATTTTTCAGATAGACTGATTGAATTATCCTCTAACGCCTTTTTATATCCTTTGAGGCGGTCTTGAGCTGCCTGGGTCGTAACATCTCCGGTAATGTGAGCGATCGATTTGTGGCCTGAACTAATAAGATAACTCACTGCTTCATAGGCGCCGCTTTTATTATCGACATAGATACAATTTACATCATTTGTCTCAAGCCTCTTGTTTATCACTACGCTCGGTATCCCCTGCTTTAAAGCCTCTTCGAGTTGAGGTTCGTTACCGATTATGTCGGCAAAGATTATGCCGTCTACGGCATTAAAATTAAAGGCTGCGTTCCTCGAACCCAGATGCAATAATAAATCCAGGTGCATCCTTTCACAGGCCGTACCCAGGGCGCGGATGATTTCAATCGCATAGAAAGAATGGAATACGCCGCTATAACGCGGTATTACCAAGGCTATAGTGTTGGTTTTTCCACCTGCCAGGCGCTGGGCGCTGGTGTTGGGCTTGAATTTTAATTTGCGGACTGCTTCTTCTACTTTGAGGCGGTTAGCGGGGCTTACAGAAGGAGTTTTGTTTATTACGCGCGAGACTGTAGTAATCGAAACGCCGGCTTCTCGCGCTACATGTTCAATGGTAACTTTTTTCACTTTTAGAAAATAAAATAGAGGATTACGTAAATTATTGACAAATAAGACTAGAATTCCAAAGGTTTTTAACGCACTGCGTCGCCAACCTTGATTTTACGCTTCGCGTCGAGCTTTATAATATCAGCGGCGCTTATATTCTTTCTTGTCTGGACTACCTCGATACGGCCGATATTAACATTGTTGTGATACACATCCAGCTTTCTGCCGATACTCAATCCTTGATTCTCGCCTAAATTTATTACGACAAAATTATTTGCGTCATTTAAAGCAATAACCTTGCCGGAAATTATCTTAAGGTTGTTGACATCTTCACCCTTAACGACTATGGGGGGCAACTCTACGTTTTTTGCTTGGGCTTCTTCTTGCGCTCTGACCGTCGGCTTATTCCCACCCGGGAGGGATCTTATATCCTTGGTCGCCTTAGCCACTTCGTCTATCTTCTGTTCCAGGCTCGCGTTCATCTGCTCAACCCGTTCGTCTAATTGCACGCGCTGCTCTTCGATTGATTTCAATTTATTTTTAAGGGCGAAGTTGGCGCTGTTTATCTCTTTTATGCTGGAGCGCAAAGTTAGATTTTCCTGTTTTATGCTAACGAGCTGGTCTAAGATCTCTTTCTTATCTTTCTGTTCCCGCAGTAATTCCGAGGACAGATTCGCTGCCAGCCTCTCATTGTAGCTGGCCTTACGCGACGATTCCTGATTTTCCTGGTCTATTTTTGACACCTGCAGGGTCAAATCGCTTTTCTCCTTACTGACCTGGTCTAATTTTAACTGTAAATCCGAAACTACGGATTTTAAATCGGTTAATTGTAATTCCAAATCAGCCTTGGTTTTCAATACCCCTGCCCAATATTCATCCGACTCCACGATTTTAGGTTGTGCCGGTTGTTCGCTGATGGCAGCGGGCGCTTCTTTTTTTGCCGCGGCCAGGGCCTGAATTTTATCGACAAGTTCATCTTTTTCTTTTGAGAGGACGTCAAATTTTGACTGGAATCCGTCGCGCTCAGATTTTAAAGAAGAGAGGTCTTTTTCAAGTTGCGAAATCTTGCTCTGCAGGCGGTCTTTCTCCTCTTTTAAGCTAGACGTTTGGGCGGATAAGGTGCTTGTCTGGGTATTGAGTTTTTCTTTTATATCATTATAATTTTGCTGTAGCGATTGCCTTTCCCGGAAAAGCTGCAACAAGAAAAAAATGCATACCGACAGTAAAATTAATAATCCGACGACAACAAATTTAAATCCTTTTCCCATTGAACCCCCTATTTATTTTAAATTTTAAGCCTTAATAAACATATTACGCACTACTAAACTGGCAGCTCCCAGCGCAACGCCATTTTCTCCCAAACGCGAAGGTATAACCTTGACTGCCTGGGACATTTCTTTAAAACACCATTCGCTGATTGTCTGGCGCACGGTATCAAACAAGACGTTGCCTAATTCTTCTAAACCTCCGCCGATAATCACAAGCTGAGGATTAAAGACATTTACGAGAAAAGCAATTTTCACTGCCAGGCGTTTGGCCGCCGAACTAACAAGCTCCAAAGCTAACGGATCTTCTTTTCCGGCTGCCTCTATTATAGAGTTAAGCGTAATCTTGGATACGTCTTTGCCGGAAATTTCAAAAATCAAAGAAGAATTGCGCGATTGCGGCTGCGATAAAAATTTACTTTTTGCGCTCTCCACTAACCCTAGATCCGCTTCTGTGCGTTTCAATAAACAAGGGGCTCCAAACTGGCAATTAAAAAGTTCATCCTCCCTGGGATTAGCTATGGAGATTTCGCCAGCTGCTCCGCCTGCGCCGCGGTAAATCTCTCCGTTTATCATTATGCCGCAGCCGACTCCTGAAAATAAATAAAGCAGGTGTTTTGTATCTTGGCTTAAAGTCAACCATTGCTCTCCGAAACAAGCAAGGGTCGCGTCATTATCAACGAACGCATCCACGCCAAACTCCCGCGTGATTATATCTTTAAGAGGTAAATACACGGATGCATAATCAGTGCGGTTTGGAGAAATCTTTTGCGGCCAAAGAACAGTCTCGCCTTCCTTATCTACTATTCCGGCTATGCCTAAACCCACGCCTTCAACAGACTTGTCCAGCCTCTTAGCCTCCTGAACAAGCTCGCGCGTGATGCTGACTATAGCTTCAACTATATCCTGTATATATAATTGCGGCTTTTCTCTCTTAACGCTATGAATCAATTTTCCGTTCAGGTCGGTTATCACGCCGACCATATTCAAGAGATTTAAGCCTACCCCGATAGCGACGCTCTTAGAGGAATTCAGGTCTAATAATAACGGCCTTCTGCCCCCGCCGGAAACGTCGAGAGCTTTTTCCATTACTATATGCTTGCCTAGAAATTCCTCGATATAATTCGAAACAGTAGCGACATTAAGTCCGACGATCTTGGAGATATCAGTCTTGCTTATTGGCCCACTTCGCCTGATAGCCTCTAAGATCGCTAAATTCCTTCGGGCTCGCTCTGACAAAACTTCGCCTTCAAAACTCGAAAGTTTCACTTTTATTCATCTCCCCTCCGTGGCTTTTTAAAATTTTTAGAGGGTATTCTTAAACTGACTAGTTAAATTTTATATTACTACACAAACTAAATTAAGTCAATAGGTTAAAGTGTAATTTAACGTTTAAATTTAATTGCTAAAGGCAGGCTTTTTACTGAACTACTTAAGGGGAGAATAAAGACTAATCTTTCCAGCTATCTTTTAAGGTATAAAAGACTTTTTTGGGCACGCGGATTGGGGCTCCATCCCTTTCGCCTATCTTTACTATGCCCCACCACTCTTCATTCATATTAAGATTTTTTTCTGCAGCAATATCGAAGTAATATGCCCCGTTTGGCCAGCCCGCTCCCTCATCCTGAATAGAATATCCTGACGGGTCAAAATCGTTATGCTTCCACCATTCATCGCTCCATTCGAATACAAACCCACCCAAGCAATTACCCTCTCCGTTGCCCTGTACTAAATTCCTTTTAATCTCTTTCCATTGAGAGCTAATAAATTCCGTCTGGACATCTTCGTCGGGCTGCTTCTTTAACGCATCAAAAGAATCGCAGCCAAACTCCGAAAATAAAAATGGCTTTCCCCAATTATTCTTGACTTTAGAAAATGCCGAACCGAAAGATTTACCGTTGTATACGGAACAAGCCAGAAGATCTAAATTGCCAGAAAACTTTTGCGCGATCTCTATATTGTCAAGGCCGCCGTTTCCTAAAGCAACCGGATGCGCTTTGTCTATTTTTTTTATTTCCCCTGCCAGCTCATTCACAAATTTATAGTAAATCTCTGCCATTGCCTCGCGTTTTTTCATAGGGTCGGCAACACTATCAAGCTGCGGGCTGGTCCAGACACGTAACTTCTCCTTACCGAAGGAAAAATTGTTTTCATTACCCAGGGTCCAGATTAAAATCGCCGGCTCATCTTTAAATTCTTTAACCATTTGCAGGCAATTATCTTTGACGCGTTTACGAAATTCAAGGTTAGCATAATCCGGAGCAATCCCTTCCCAGAATCCCAGCCAATTACCCATTACTGTGCGAATTCGAAAATTCTTATAAAAAAAGTTTATGATTTCCTTTGTCCTCTCAACATCCGGTCCGGGCTGGTATATCCTTATCGTATTTACCCCCAGGTCTTTCATTAAATCCCCGTCCATCTTAAAAACGCCGATATCCTGCTGCCATAAGTCATACGAATTATCTTTACCTATAGGCATAGGATTATAACAAACGCCATTGATAATGTAAGGTTTATTGTCGACAATAAGTTGAGAGCGATTATTCTTGTCTTTGCCTATAAATATTCTTTCAGGCTCTTTCGCCAAATGCCCGCAACCCGAAGATAGCAGAAATAGAAAAGCCAGGGACAAAGTCAAAAACTCTTGCTTGACCTTTACCCCCGGCCTTGTTATCATTTTTGCGCTTATTTTTATATTCTTCTGCACAAGCTGCTTAGAACTATTGTCGGATTATTCGTACTTTATATCATCAAGGTAGAATGTTGCGCCTTGAGGATTCACATCCACGTTAGTAGACCAGGCAAAGCCGCCGCTAACATAACTTAGGTCTTTACCTTTCAAATCTATTACATATTGTTTCCAATCTTTTGTCAAAATTACCGGGCCCATGTTTGCGGAATCAGAATCAGGGAATTGACCCATAAGGCCGCCGATCCTGAATTCTTCTATCCTTTCGCCGCCATTTTCGCCTCTTGCCCAGAAGGTAACCTTCGTTGCCTTAGATAAATCATATCCGCCGTCAACATTGCCCCAGTTATTCGGCGGGTTCTGCCAGTACATACCTGCCCAGCGTGCGCCGTTTGTGACTCTGCCGGAATATACTATTTTTATGCAGGTATCGCCGGAAAAAGGTTTCTCCGTAGAAGTCTGGTCTATTGTCAGATCGCCGAAATCACCCATCCAGCCGGAAAGAATATAATGGTTCTTTAGGGAGATTTTATCTGTATAAACATAAAACGGCATCTCTTCCGGAGCCTTGACCTTAGGCTTCATTGCTCCGTCTTTTTCAAATTTTATGTCATCAAGATAAAAAGCCGCGCCCTTGGGATTCATATCGGCGCTGATAACAAACGCGAAGCCGCCGCTAATATACTTTAAATCTTCTCCTGCCAAATTAATAGTATATTTTTCCCAAGTGTTGCTCAATTCAACAGGGCCGATACTACTTTCAGTTGAATCTGGATAGGTCCCTTTGAGGCCGCCAATTTTTACCTTATCAATAATCTCTCCGCCCACTTTACCTTTAGCCCAAAAAGTAAGCTTAGTCATGCCAGTTAAATCAAAACCGCCATTTGTAGAACCCCAGTTATTTGCCGGGTTCTGCCAGTACATACCTGCCCAGCCGGCTTTGCCAGTACGCTTTGCACTATAGTTAATTTCAATGCAGGTCTTTCCGCTATAAGGCTCTGCCGTTACTTCGTCATTAATTTTCAAGTCGCCGTAATCGCCCATCCAGCCGCTGGGGATATAATGATTACCGACAGCCCCTTTGTCAGAATAGACAACGAACGAATCCGCAGCCAATACAACCCCGGATATCACCGATAATAAAACCAACGCTCCTAGTATCGCTAAAAACTTCTTCATTACTCTACCTCCCCTAGATGACCGCTTTTAATAAAGCGGATAAGTTATTTAAATCTTTTAAAAAGGATATTTTTTAGACAGTCCTTAAAGTATAATCTGCCAGCTTAAAAATGTCAAGGGGACTTTATTATATAATCCGAATTTCCATATTATCAAATTCTTGGCTATTTCCAGTATCTCTGCAAGCTGGAATAGCTTTTTCTTAACTGCCTCAGGAACGGGCTCGCCGTGCCATTCCCCTGGCTTGTTACGCCCAGCCACTCCTCATACATGTAACCGTCGGGAAACGGGCCTTTGAACAAACCCTTGCTATCGTGCACAGCCGGCTCATAAGCCTTCCACCACTCATCAATATACTCAAAAACAATGCCGCCAATAGCATTCCCGTACCCGTCTTTATGAAAAGCCGAATTCGAGATTATATCGTGCCAGCAGCCTTCCAAATATTCTGCCTGCAGGCTTTCAGCTTCTTCCCTTGTTTTGCCTTGCGCAAATGCCGGGCCGCCAAATTCGCTTACAAACACTGGTTTGTCTGCCTCATAAAAAACCGATTGCCAAAGGTCGGCAAAACCAAAATTCCCCCGATAGGCATTTGCCGCAAAGGCATCTACGTTAGTGGCGAATTTCGCGAATTTGTCCAGGAATAAAGAATCGCCGTTAACAACGGCTATCAGGTGCTCCTTATCAATTTTCTTAATCTCCTGGGCCACCTTGTCGCAGAACCTGTAAAAGGCCTCGGGTTTTTTATCGGCATTACAGGCTACTCCATATACGTTCTCATTGCCTAATAACCACATTAATATGTAAGGCTCGTCTTTATATTCTTTGACCATACTAAGGGCTGATTCCAACATTTTCTTCTGGTGTTCAGGGTTTTCGTAATCCGTGCCCTCATACCAGCTGGCACCGCTTCCTATGGCATATTTTCCCAAATAGTCTCCCATTACAACCATTATACCGAATTTTTCATAAAGCGTGCGGAGCAGCCTTTTATTTTCCTTGCTTAGGATAAACGGCTGGTGGTAAAGCCTTATGGTATTAACACCCATGTTTTTCATGAGCTGAAAATCTCCAATAGGAAATTCGTCAGGATCCTGTTTATTATTGAAATTCTTGTCCACAAACGCATCATATGGCCCGTCGCTTAAACCATTATGGTTATAATCATAATCCATCCAGTTTATAAGGCTGCCGTTATCCGGGCTCTGGCCGACTTTCGTGGGAGAATAAGTTATGCCTTTCATTATAAATGGCGCGCCGTTTACATAAAGCTGCCAATTCCGGTTATCAAACTGGACGAGCTTTATCCGTTCGCCGCCGATTTTTTTTATTACCTTTACCTTGATTTTTTTGCGCTCAGGCGGGAAAGTTACTTTTTCCAGGATATTCGAACGGGATAGCTTGCCAGGATCGACAATGACTATATCGTTTTTGATATCCTTATCAAATCCATTAATTGTGCGTATCTTGGCATTTTGAAGGTTATAGCCTAAATTAGGATAACGGAATATCAGATATTTAATCTTGGCAATCGCAACCGGGCCAATATACCATGGCGTCTGCCAATAAGTCCAGCCGTAACTGCCGGGAAAATGCACGACTATTGAATAATAGGCTTTTATTGCCTGCTCGATGAATCCCGCTCTTTCCAATGCATAGGCAGTATAAAAAAGTTTTACGCCCTCTGGCCCGGGGGCTATTGCCCACCTGTAAAAATCTGCCTCTAAATCCGGCGTGTTTACGTATTCCCAATGGCTACCCTGCAGTCTGCCTTCTTTCATCGCTTTGCGGAAGTTCGGATCCCAACGCACGCTGGTAGTGTTAGGGAATATCCCCTCGCCTACTGCCTGGCTCAATCCATCTTGGTCAGTAATCTCATATTTGTAATCCTTCGTTCCTACTCCGCTGAATTTCCCGAACTTTTCATAAGCAACAACTGTCTGCGTTCCGCTATCGTAAAGAGTTAATTTTGTCGCGGGTTTTTGTTTTGCCTCTTGAGCCGACTTAACAGGGTTAGCTACTTCACCTTTTATCTTGTCTAAAATTGCCTGGGCCTTCTCAGCTACAGACCAGAACCAGCCGCGCGGATCCCAGGCTTGGGCAAAACGGTAATTGGATACTATCTCTTCTAAAACAGGTTTTGCTTCATCTATTCTCCCGGCATTAAACAGAGCTTCTCCGCGGATAAAATAGCAAGTAGCAACATCATTTAAAGCTGGGTATTCGCCGGCTTTTTCCTTAGAAGCCAGGGCAGTCAAGCTCGCTTCCTGTTTCCTGGCCTCCTCTTTATAATTATCAATACACTCCTGGGTGATTTTATTAATGGCCTCAAGGTCTTTTTTGCTGGATGCATCCCAGGCGCTGCGCACGTATTCTTTAGAAGGCAGTACCTCAGCAGATGCAGCTGATAGCTGATAGCTGATAGCTGATAGCAAAAAGATAATCGCAAAAATAACCCTATTGACTATGACCCATAACCTATGAGATGTATTCATCTTAGTCCCGTCTTTCTCCTCTTCGTCTTTCTTCTTCCAGCCGTCTTTCTTCTTCCAGCCGCCTTTCTCCTCTTCGCCTTTCAACCTGCGCACGAATGTCATATGCCTTGGCCTCTGAAATGTCAAAAGTCATAATAATGAAAATTGCAATTATTGTGCAAACGATCGGGATACCGATATCGCACAGCCGCATATACAATAAAGTCTGGCTTGACTGGTTAGAGCCCAATACGACATTGAATCCGGTCACGTTCAAGAGGACTCCCGAGAGTATTGATGCGCCTGCCTGCCCGAGTTTTTGTATCCACCAGTAAATACCGCTGAACATGCCTTCTCTGCGGCTTCCGCAATGTAATTCGTCCAAGTCGCAGACATCAGCGACCATGGATGGGACCATGGTGAAAAGCGCTCCTAAATGAAATGCCAAAAACGGCACAGCAATCATCAATAAATAAGGATGCGCAGGATTATAGCCCACCCACTTCAGGGCATAACCGAATATCGCCAGACACATGGCGATCAAAAATGTGGCGCGTTTGCCAATCTTTGTAGAGACCCAAGTAGTTAAGGAGATAGCGATTAGTGTACAGATTGAACTCGCGGTCCCAAACCAACCCAATAGCGTGCCGCCCTTTCCCCAGTCGCCGCCATAAACATAGTAAACAATGACATAGAGCGTGAAGGCGGAAGCAAGCATGAACCCGTTAAAAATCAGGAAGGTTACAGCGATAAGCTTGACAAAAGGACGGCATTTTAAAGAAGTCGCGCAATTAGCCAAGAGGTTTTTTACGACCTTCCAATAACCCTTTTCTCTTGCCGGCCTCGGCAACTTATGAAAAAACTCTTTGTTAAAAATCGCCGGCAGTATACCGCCGACCACTATAAAGACTCCGACCATAATGGCAATAGACCGCGCTCCATGAACAATGTCCGTAAACATAGTCTTATTGTTCATGAACTTAAAGAACCAGGGCGCGATCAGCCAGGCGAACTGAGCGAAAAAGTTGCTGAACCCCTGTAATCGGGTCCGCTCATGATAATCCGGGGTCATTTCATAGCCCAAGGCGATCCAGGGAATCGAATAACAGGCAAAGGAAATAACAAATAAAACTTGGACTATTAAAAAATACCAAAAATAAAAATTCTCGGTGCCTCCCTTGTATAAGTGAAAGAGCATCGCGAATAAAAATCCTGAAGAAATGGCTCCAAAAAATATCCAGGGCTTACGCCGTCCCCATCGGGTCCGGGTATTGTCTGAACTATGGCCGATCAGGGGATCTGAAAAAGCATCGATAAGACGCGGAATTGCTCCGAGGAGGCCGACCAGGGCGGGATTCATGCCTAGCCCAAGGTTTAAAACAATAACCAGTGATCCGATGGCGGCGGCCTGAAGTTGATTAACCAGCGACCCTATACCATATACGACTTTTTGAAAAATAGGAATGCGGTCTTGGGGGGCTGTAACACGGTGTTTGGGCTGACCAGCTGATTGTTCCATTAATTGATCTCCGTTTTTTTAATCAAATTGATGCTGCCCTCATGTATCGCCCTAGAGACGAGCCAGTAGGCAGGGATAAATATGGTAATTATAACAATTAATCCTGGCGTAAACAAGATTAAACACTTTTTTTATTGAAATATCGCCTGAGAAATTACTCCCCTGACAATATACTTCTGCATCAACAGGTATAAGATGATTATAGGTATGGCCGCTATAGTAAGCCCTGCCATCAAAAGCGGGTAATTAGTCAGGAACTCTCCCCGAAACATCATCAACCCCCGCTGAAGAGGCATGAGGTCTTTAGAGTTAAATATTATCAAGGCCAGCACATATTCGTTCCAGACATTCAGGGCGTTAAAAATCACCACCACCGCAAGCGCCGGTTTGGCAAAGGGCAGAGCTACGTGTCTATAAATCCCGAATCTGTTGCAGCCGTCAATTCTCGCGGCATCCTCCAACTCTTTAGGCATCTTATCGAAATACGTCTTAAGTAAAAATATGCTAAAAGATAGCCCCACGTTAATAAGACATAAAACATACCCTATCCGCGTATTGACCAAATGAAGTTTAACCATAAGCACATACAAAGGAACGAAGCTGCCAGGCAGCGGCATCATCATCGCGGCAAGAAACATGATAAAGAATGCGTTTCTTCCGGGAAATTTCAACCGCGAAAACGCAAATGCTGCCAGCGACGATACTAAAACTATGCCCAATACTACAGTAACGGTATATATTAAGCTATTAAAGAGATACCTGCCGAAACCCCCGTCTATCCAAGCCGTGACATAATTCTCGAAATGCGGCTGGGCAGGAATTATGCTCATGTCAGAAAAAACCGTGCCTTGAGTCTTTAAGGAAGAACCAAGCATCCATAATAGAGGAAAAAGACAGGTAATCGACACCGAAATCAATAAAAAATGGACCATGATGTTTGTGGCGGTTTTCTTTGCGTTAAATGCCAGCATTATGTCTGCCTCACATTTTGCGAGATCCTCTTCTGCACAAAGGAAATTGCCAGTAGGATTGCGCCGAACATTATACTCTGTGCACAAGCATACCCAAATCTAGAAGAGCCTATCATAGAATTCAAGATTCTCGTTACCGGCACCTCAGTATGAAATCCCGGCCCACCGTCGGTCATAGTAAGTATTAAAACAAACGACTGCATAGAGCCTAAAACCGTCAGTATCGCCACCAGCACGAATACCGGGATCATCAAGGGCGCGGTAATATTTTTAAATACCTGCCAACTAGTCGCTCCGTCAACGCGTGCAGCTTCATAAAGCTGTTTTGGTATAGTCTGTAATCCAGCAAGTAGAATAACAAATCCCCAGCCAAAACCTTTCCAGCAATGTACTATCGCCACACAGGTTAATGCGCTATGAGGATCAGACAACCAGGCCTTAGTTAAATTATTAAAACCCAACGCAACCAGCCAATGATTCAATAGCCCGTAATTACCATCATATATCCACTGCCAAACCAAACCTACTACAACCTCGGATAATACCGGAGGTATAAAAAATATCATCCTGTAGAAATTCCCTGCCTTCATTTGCCTATCGCAGGCTAGAGCCAAAATCAAAGCCAGGGCATTCTGGAAAGTTAATGCGATAAAGGTAATATAACCGGCATTGAACATCGACTGCCACCAGACTTTATCTTTTATGACCTCCAAAAAGTTATATAAACCTATGAATTTCATTGTGGGTAGTATTCCATCCCAGCGGCAGAGGCTTAATTCCAAGACTTTAAAAAACGGATAGATATAAAAGATGAAAAAAATTATTACGGCGGGGGCAATGAAAAGATAACTTTCAGCTGTTGATTTTAAGCGCATAGCTACCCGGATAGGATTTAAGACTCTTGTCTATATATATTAAAACAACTTAGGTATTATTTCGCTTTTTTAATTTCCTGCACCTTGACAGCTTGCACTTCTTTGGCTAACTGCTCGGGTGTTTTTTCTCCGATGATTATGGACTGGATCCCTTTGTCAAAAGTTTCAATCACAGCGGGAAATTCATTATAATCCCAAGAGCTGGGATGGGTCGTCGAATCCGTTGCCTTGGCAAACTGAGCCAAAATCTTAGGGATTTCTAGAAGCGCAAATTTGTTGGAAGGCAGGTTTTTAGTCTTACTCGATAAATATACCTGTTGGTCTTTATCTGTTAACCACTTTAAAAACTTTATTGCCTCTAGTTTCTTACTAGATCTATCATTTACAAGAAATGAGAATGAAGAACCTCCGCCCCAAATATACATAGGATTTTTTCTATTTACTTTTGGCGGCAAGAATGGGGCATACTCTAAATTGGGATTCATGCCATCATAAACATTAACACACCATGAACCATTAAATGCAAACGCCGCTCTTTCATTAGCAAATGTCTGCTCAGCGACTTTATTTTTCATTATGACAACTCCGGATACTAAGGCGTCTTTATCTGCCAGTTCTTTAAATAATTGAAACACTTTAATCCAATCCGGATCAGTATAAGGCACATCTCCTTTTAAAGTAGCAATAACCTTATCTTTTCCCATGATATTAAATGCATAATTAGAGGCAAAGCAATCAATCATCCAAATCTCTCCCCACCCCGAGACCAAGCCTGGAACACCGAATTTTTTTAGCTTTTGGATGTCCTCAATAAATTCTTCCCAGTTTGAGGGTGGCCTCTCTGGATCAAGCCCGGCTTTTTTAAATAATTTTTTATTGTAAAGCATCTGGATATTCATTATATCAATAGGAGCACCATAGATGCCTGGCTTTATATCATAGGTATTATTCTCCCGGAATTCCACCACCTCTAGAGCTTTAGAAAAGAAAGATTCTTTCCAAGCGCCATTTTCCTCATTCATAACCTCGCTTAAATCTGCCACCTGGCCACTTTTCACAAATGCTGCAAAATCTCTCTTTTCGCCCAGAAGTCCGTATATATCCGGCAAGGTTCTTCCTTGGGCAGCAGCGCGGACTTTTTGGGCATAGATATCAGAAGGGGCATAGAGTTCAAAATCAATCCTTATGCCGGTTTGCGCTTCATATCGTTTGGCTAATTCCTGGAAGGAAGACTCCCTATCAGTCATCCAATGCCAGACGGTTATGGTTTTTTTGGCGCTAAGATTATCCTTCGCCGCACAACCAAAAAAGCCAGTAACCAGTAAACAAAAAACAGAAACCAGAATAAGATTTTTCTGGTTTCTGTAAACTGGTTTCTGTTTTCTATAAATTAAATTTGGCATAACTTGTCTACCTATCCCATCACCACTTTGACTTTATAAGTTTTTCCAGGTTGGCCGGGTTTGATTAAGTTCCCATCGATCGGTTTGCCGTCTACGAACACGGCCTTAACGCCTTTTGATTTTCCTTTGGGGTTCTCTATCTCGATATTATAAATCGCACCTCTGAACGGCCGGCGGATTATGCAATGCTTCCAATGACTGGGGATGCAAGGGTCAACCAGCAGGCCGCCAAAATCACGCCTCGCGCCCAATAGCCACTCTGTTGCGGCCATAAAAGTCCAGCCGGATGTTCCGGTAATCCAGGTAAAAGCGCCCTCACCGTATAGGTAAGGATGCATCGGCCCTACAATATATTCTGCCCAGGCATAAGGCTCGGTTTTATATAAATCGTAATCTTTCTGAACATTAGGCATGAGTTTACGCATAGCTTGATATGCGATATCCCCGTAGCCTTTGGATAATAATGCTACAATCATAAATGTTGCAGCGTGGCAAAAAACAGCAGCATTTTCTTTCGTTCCTTCTGAAAACATACTGATCCTGCCTAACTTCGGGTTAAATGTGCTGTATGCGGGAGCAAACAAAGCAAAGCCGTGTTCGCCGTCTAGATGCTTAATCGCAGAATCAACTATTTTTTGGGTTCTGTCTCCGTCATCTGCGATACCGGAAAGGATTGCCCAAGACTGAGCATTTAGATGAATTTTGCCTTCTTTATTTATCTTACTTCCATAAACCGTGCCGTCGTCTGTAAATCCACGCTTATACCAGGCTCCATCCCAACCCACGCCGTTGACGCGCTCGCTCATGGTCTTTGCCTTATTCAAAAATTCTTCCTTTTTGTTTTTATCGCCGATAAGCTCGCAAAGTTCGGCAAAGAGCCTTAAGCTCCTTACTAGAGCCTCGGCAAGCCAGACGCTGTCGCCTTTAAGGTTTTTACCTGCAGCATCAATTGCATCGTTCCAATCCGCGTGGCCGATCAAGGGAAAACCTCTTTCGCCGACATCATTGAAACAGAAATTAAGGTTTCTTTCCAAGTGCTCAAAAAGCGTGCCTTCTCCGTCGTGAGTCGCCCCGCCCTTAAAATTGGCATCTACATGCCAACCTTTAATCCAATGATCTTTAAGGTAAGGCACATATTCATTAAGTATTGCTTTATCCCCGGTTTCCCTGATGTAAGCATGGACTGTCGCAGTTAGCCAAACCTGGTGGTCTTTGTTAGGACGATGCCTTGCCGGCCCTTCTGCATCTGACCAGCCCGGAGCTGATGTGCCGTCTTTACGAATTAATGAGGCGATTTGTAAAATTCTTTTGCGCGTAAACTCGGGGTTGATTGAAACAAGGCTTTCTGAATCCTGGCAGGAATCGCGATAACCTCTGCCGCCAGAGCCTTCATGATAAAAACTCGGAGACCGGCTCCAGAGATTACAGACATATAGCTGATATTTAACCCAGATATTCATCGCCATATCAAAATCCTTATCCGGGGTATTTATCCAAATATTATCTAAAATTCTTTTTTGCCAAAGCGCCTTAACGGCCTCTAATTCTTTCTTTGCATTATTTAAGTTTCTATATTTGTTTAAGAGGTGTGATACGTTTTGCAGGCCTTCAGTCTGACCCAGGATAACTACGAATTCTTTTGTTTTGCCTGCGCCAAGAGAGAGTTTATTTTTTAAGCAGCCGATCGCGTCTTCTCCGGAACAAAAATCAATATTCTTAAAATTATCATCAAATATCATTTCCGGCCGTTGTTCGTTGTTATATCTGCCTAAAAACGGGTATTTTCTGGTAACGAAACCCTCGGTTTTTAAAGATGAGGCAAAAAAAGCCTGGTATGGAAATGCTTGAATATTCATATCTCCCCAAGCCGCGGTCTTTTTGGCGAAAATAGCATTATGTTGCTTATCAAACCAGACCCGGTTATATAGATTCATTATATTGCGGTATCGTAGTTCCAGGTGGTAATCTCCCAGGAGCCATTCGCAATAAGGGAAAATTTCTAAATTCCTTGTTTTTTTGGTTTCGTTCTTCATGCTGACCAGCCAAACTTCACAGTGGTCGTGGACAGGGACAAAATAAGTTATCTCCGAAAGTATTCCGTTGTATTTAGTTTTTATAGTAGTGTAGCCTAAGCCGTGATGGCATTCAAAAAGGTCAGGCTCTTCCCTTACCGGTTGGTATGTTAAGCTCCAAACTTTGGAAGTTTTTCCTTTGCCTCTTTCCTTTACATATATGTATCTACCGGGTCTATCTGTCTGCCAATTTTCCGGAAGCCAGCGTAAGATCCTGTCATTGCGGCAGTCTTTTAAAAAACTGTAGCCGCCGGCAGTGTGGGATATAACCGAGCAATATTCTTCGTTGGTTAAATAGTTAATCCAAGGGCGGGGAGTTTTGGGATTGGTAGTAATAAATTCGAGTCCGTCTTTGCTGAAATGGCCATACTTCATCTCTTAGGTACTCCTTTCATTTAACTGTTAGATTTATATTAATAATAATGATTAAACGCGTCAGAAAAACGATTTATAAATGTAGCATAAATCGATAAAGGGGTCAAGTTTTTTTCTGGAAGGACTAGCCGCAGGCAAGAAACCAACAAATACATCGAAGGGTATCTGTCGACTTCTTCTAACTAGAGCGGTTTTAGCGCTTGTTTGCCTTACTCTTTAAGCTACGGATTTACCCAAATATCTATCTCTAAGCACGGAGAAAGTTACCAGATTTATAGACTGCTCTTTTAATCCTACTCCGGCCCTCCAACCATCGGGATAATACTCTCTTGACCATACGATATTTCCGGCAAGGCTTAAGTATCCTGATTCTCCCGGGATTTCAACCTGTAACTTAACCTCCCCTTCCGCGGGTATCCTGTTTTTGCTTGTAATCCCCAATCCTTTAGCGCCTAAATCATTGGTCTCGGCTTCAAAGACTGAATTATCCAACACCCTTCTAACAAGCATAGGCAGTTTTAAGACTGACCTTTCGAAATAGCGGCGTTCATCTGCCATAAATCAACACCTCCAATTTAATCTCGAATTTAGGAACAAATAATTATTCAACACTTTTAACGCTATCACCATCAATATCTTTTAATTTGCGTCCGTCTGTATCTTCAAGGCCTTGCCACCATTTTTTTATCAATTCATCTTTTCGGAACCTATAGGCGTAATTGAAGATTCGTTCCTTATCTACATCCCTGATCTGCTCAAAACTCACGCCTGTCTTTAGGTATTTTTCCTGCTGGTCCACGGCCTTCTCGCTTTGCCAGGCAACCTTTCCTTTAGCAAAGATAAAACGTTCTTTATCCGGCAACTCGATAATCAACTCAACTTCTGTAGCCGGTTTTTGTTTAGCTGCCGACAAAAAGCCTATGCCTCCTACGCTTATGTCAGCACCTTCAGTTTCTACTTCCACCGCATCCATATCTGCTTCTTTGACACGAACCGGCCCGGAGAGGCCCCAGCGCACATGTTTTCTTTTATCATACATATGCTTCACCCCTTTAATGAGCGCACAACTTATGGAATGACAATGAACATAAGTTGTTTTGCGCGAATTTAATCCCCCACCACTTTCAAAAACAACCTATTTATCCCCCGCCCACAAAAGTGGTGGGGGATAAGTTCGGACACATAACTTATTATACCTCAAATTTCACCTCCTTTTAAGCAAATTTATGCGCAGATACCGATAAATATTTCCTTCATTGCCAGGCTTACTGCGCCCAATGCGACTACCTTGGTTTCATCCATATCCGACACCAATACCTTGATGCTTTGAGTCTCTTTGATATTAGCCATTTTTAATCTGTCCGAAAGGAACCTTCTTAAATCAGGGATTTCTTTTTCTACCCGCTTTGCGATATAGACAACTTCCGGAGCTAAAAATTCAATCAACGCCAGAGCCTTCTCCTGTAAATCCATAGGGCTCAATTCTGCTTTCCCTTCAATCTCTCTTTCCGGCTTAAAAATATCGCCGCCCATGATCATGCTCAAAGTATGCTTTGAGTGGATATAGAGAATACTCCTCTCGGATAACTCCCGCGTCATCCAGGTTTGGGCAAAAGATTCAAGGTGGAAATTTTCTTCGCTGACTACAGGCAAAGAGAAATTTACAGAAATATAATCCGCAATTTTCTCGTCGACATACATATCGTCAAAACCGATTCCCGCACCTAAAATCTGGTTGCTCTTATCGCCTAATTTAACCTTGATTTCATTGATCATCCTGCCTAAATCATCCTTTAAATCGGCCCTTGTAATTACGGCTCTTTCTTCAGCAATAACCTCAAAATCCATATTCGAAACCAAAGCGTGTATAAATTTTTGCTTTCTGTTTATTTCTATACCCATGATAAATCCGAAATCTTTATTGAGTTTAAATAATTGTGCCGGCCTGCCGCCACTTGATGTACCAAAACCACAATCAAAGACTATGCCGCTCTTTAAAAATTCATCGATAAATTTTCCTACGCTTACTGCGTTTAGATTAATCTCGCGCGAGATATCTGCCTTAGAAACCGGGCCAAGCCGCCTGATATAATCTAGTATCTGGAAGCAATTTTTTTCCTTGTCCGAGAGCTTAAACAACGGCTCTTTCAAAAATTTAATCTTACAGGCTTTCTTTTTTAAGCCCGAAGGGATCTTCCTATATATATAGGTAAGGAACGTTTCTTTGTTGCCGCCCTCAATCTGGATTATTTTTAAACCTATGCCGGATACCGAATCTCCCGCGCGTTTAATCCAGGCAACCTCACAGATAATCTTTACCGGCTTACCATCTTTATCCAGCAAGATCTCTAAATGCACGACATTTCCGATTGAATCCGGCGAGAGTTCTTTGGCTACAAACATTCCGCCTTCGGAAATATTCTCGGTCCTTGCCTCTTGCCAGAGAGAATCCAACCTGTCCGAAAAGCGCATCCGCACCGGTAGCGTTTCGGCTATGCGATAGTATTTACGGTTATCGTTGTGGGTTAAAAAATTATTCATCATTTTACATTTATTTAATTTTAAGCGAAAGTTCGCCCCTAAAAAACAGGCTCGGACTGGCGTCGGGAGCATAGAAATTTCCCGGCCAAAAACGCTCCAGCCAAACATGGCCACTGATAGACTGGATTAATTTAACCTTATAAACTGCCTGTAAAAGCCGGCCCCTTTCTTTTCCTTCGCCAAATCCTGCGCCCGGATAAATCTCATGAGCGCGCATATAGCTATAAGCTATTTGTAATGATTGATTTTTTAATGTACTGAGAATAACACTAGCCCTTAACTGTTCTAAATTTGTCCAGTAGCCTACGCCGCGTTCCATATTCAAGTTATAGATATATAACTCGCTCCATTTTGGCCACTGAGAAAATACCGGATCCCAGCCTTCATCCTTAGCTGTAACGGGATTATTACCCGACAAAACAACATATTCCATTGTGGCTACCGGCTTAAATAGCTTTACGGGTAGATTATACGTCAAGCTTACATCTATGCCATATCCACCCTTGGGGTTACTGGCGTATTCGCCTTCCTGCACTGCGAATTCAGAAGTAAAATTAAAATTTTTATTCAAAGGCCCTGATAATCTCCAGCCCACCGTATTTAATCTAGTTTCTACCTTGGTACCGGTCTCTTGAGAATTTAGATAATACATCTCAAGCTTTGAAGAAGATTTTACTGTCAGGTACGCGCCAAAAGCATTAACCTCTGGCTTGTCCTTATTAGTATTTAAATACACGCCTTGGCCCTGTTTATTCATAACTAATAATCCGTCTTGCTTTGGTTGCTGAATCCTGAATACATCCAGCTGTTCATTCTGGCCCAATTGCAGGCTTGCCTTTGCGGCATTGAAATAAATTGTGCGCGACCCATCGCCTGGCGTGCCTTCCAAAACTAGGAACCCGTCCCCATAAATCATATCCTGCCGGCCGGCAATAATAGATAGTTTTCCCGTCTTGAAGTTAAGGTTAAATCTATCAAAGATAATCTCCTCGGCATAATGAAGTTTTTTAGGATTAAGATACCTGCGATTTTCATTAACTAATCTTGCATCAAGACGTATTGCCGGCGAAATCGCTATAGTTGCGCCGGCCCGGGTTAAAAATCGAAAATAATCGGTTGTGCCCAGCGAATTTATTCTATTTTCATAACGCATTCTTTCATCAAGGCTCCAATTAAACCATTTTTGATTCTTCTGCGGCTGGGAAGCCAAAGCCTGGCCGATATTAATCAAAAATAACGAAAATAAAATTGTCAGCATTAGTAGGGTTCTACGTAAAAAACCGCTATTATCGCGGCCTTCTGGAAGCTTTATTGGGCTACGATTCTGTGGACCTGATTGAGATTTTTCATTAGCTAAAGCTATTGTGGCTTTTAAAATCTGCTTTACATTGTCCGGCATTGGGCCTCTAAAAAGCTCGAAATGCCGCGGCGCACCCCTTGTTGCCTCTATTACATTTTCGCGGATTGTGAATTCGTAAAGCCGGCCGCTAACAAGGTCTTCCCTTATAGGCTTTGGCAAATCTTGTATATTACCGAAAATTACTATCCTGCCGTTTTTATCCGCTATGCCATTGACCGCACAGCAACCCGGGCCTGCATTCCCGCCTATAGATTCCCGCATAGCTACTTTTTCAAATGCGCCTGAAAATATCATCTCAACATTTTCACTTACAATCGCTTCCTCATTTACTTCAGACTGCCCACTAATAACCGCCTCTTCTTCCTGAATATTGCGCCTATATTCATCTGTAATCTCGTCGGTAGAAACAGGGATTCCTAATTCATCCAGGAAATTATCAGGCAATTCTTGCACCCTCTCTTGATAATAAATTTGAATCAGCCTTTTAGTCAGATATAGCCTGCGTGCCGGGCTACGCAATATTTCATACATTATTGCGTAAGGATGCGGGCAATCCTTAAGCTCATCCGCAAAATCCGGCTCTACCGCCAAGGTTAACTTTAGAAGTATATAAGGATAAAACTCCAAAACATAAGTGATAGGATCGTCCTTAGCCAGACTGACAATGTCTTCTATGTCTTCATCATTCACGTTGCCAAACGATAAATTACCCCAGAGAATATCATAAAGATATACGTTACCGTCTTCATCTACCCCTAAGCATTCGGGCATAAAAGAATATCCTTTCTGTATTCCGCTAATAAAATCTCCGGCTGTTCCGTTATTGCGTATATATTCATTTTCATTAAGCAGCTCTGCATTCCCTACTCTGTTCACGAAATCCCTAAAAATCGAAAATTCGTATTTTCTATAGTTTTTTTCTATGTTAATGTCGTCAAAACGCGTAAGACTCTCTTCTTGTCCGTCTTTGCCTGATACAGTTATGGTATCGGACACAGAGTGAGTAACAGTAAATTCCCTATTAGATAATTCAGCGCACAAAGAGACGATTTGCTTTTCGACAGCCGGCTCATACATACTCCTAATCCTTAAATTGATTTGGGGGAAATCTTCAGCAATAACCTGTATTAAATTAGCCAAGTTTGAGATTGGAATATATTCCTGATGAAAACTATCCAAAGAAACACATAAGTCAAAATCAAAATTCCTATAGAGTATTTTTTTGCGTCTCACAATTTCATAAATTTCAGATAAGGTCTTTCGTGTAATATCTAAGTCGGCAGCGAATTTCGCGTTAGTCTGTAAAGAAATCGGCAGCATTGCCTTCTCTAATAAATAGAAAACATCATCGCGTGCGTAAATTAACGGCTCACCGCCTACAATTGCTACGGATTCGAATTTTTGATCTTTATATGCATAGAGCAATAATCTTAAATACATCCGTTCTTTTTCTTCTTGGCTTAATTTTCTCTCGGATTTTCTATAAACCAGCTGGCAATGCCTGCAGTTTACATTACACTTTTTTGTCACTTGTATATTCAAGGTATAACTCTGAAACACCAAGGGGTCAGTGAGGTCTGTCTTCGCAGCCAATTTTTTTACTAATTCTTTTCTTTTCGAATCAACCCCTTTACCAATAAGCCTAAAGGCATAAGCTGTTTTTCTGATTAATTTTGCCCTGTTTTTCTGAAAAACTATCTTATTAACCCTCGCCACTGCTGCATCGCGTGTAACTATTAAGTCTTTATCAATTGCAGCAATTGAATCTAGGGTTGCGAAAAGCGTTTCTGAGCTTATTTCAGTTATACCGATAGCTGACGACTGACGACTGATGGCTGAAGCATCCCATCTTTGATGCACTTCAATAACCTTAGCCAGGCGCTCAACATCACCATTCTTAAGCCACATATGAAGCTGTGCGCCGCTTACGCCGCCGTGGCTGGGATTAGGCGCTGGTTTATTTTGCTTAGAGTCATATATCTCAACTCTTGTCCCCACAGTTACAATTGCCCAGAGGACTTCTACATCCTCATCAAACATACGAACGCAGCCGTCGCTAACATACTTTCCTATTAACCAGGGATAATGAGTGCCGTGGATTCCGTAAGAATCTGCTGCGCCGGAAGTCAGAGGTTTTAAGCCCAGCCAACGGCTACCCAAAGGATACCATTTGTTATTTTCATCATATTCCCAGCCTGTGCTTGGCTCAATCCACACCGGCCGAATAGCGCGAGATTTTATCTCGTACTCGCCCAATTTAGTCCGTTTCTTTTTCCCTGTTGCCACGCTAAATTCTTTTAAGACCTTGCCGTCTGAGGTTTGTAAATATAATTTATTTACTCCCCGGTCAACTTTAATCTTGAAATTTAGCGAAATTATCTTTAATTCCATCCCCGGCTCGACATTTTCATTTTCAAGCCCATTCAGGCACATTATCAATGCTTTGTTGGTCTGATATTTGTCAGCAATAGTATTTAATGTTTCACCGGCCAGCGCCTTATGAACCTGATAATCTTTGCGTTCTATAAATTCTTTAAAAATGCCCTTTATTCTCTGGCTCAAGCTGTAAATAGTCAGGGTATCTTTGCGATGGAATTTCCTGCGGCTCGCCGCTTCAATACTATCCCAGGGAAATAATAAAAATGCCAAGGCACCTAATAAAAATGTGCGCCGGAACATTGAATCCGTAAGAATACTCTCTTCGGGCATGGGCGCATGTTTTGGCTTATCAACATCTATCAAAACCAAATCTAAAACCGACCAGGTTTTTACTCTGCCGAGCGCTTCTTCTTCAATCTTGATATCTAACCGTTTCGCTGCCGGAGCTATTAATGACAACCCGTCGTTTCCTAAAAATCCGATCTGGCCGCCAGGAGCAACAACTCTAAAAATTTCTTCAAGCGCGCTACTGATCCAATCATCTTCCTGATTGAAGAATACGTCTCCCAACAATAAAATTTTCGACACAGAATTATCTGCTAAAGGAATGCCCTGGGCGCTGGCGCGAAAATCCCTGAGCCAAATCTTTAAATTTGTAACGCCGGAATTAGCAGCATTATCAATTGCTTCGCGGACATTAGTAGCATTTGCTTCAATCGCTATTACTTCAATTTCGGGATGTTCTTTTGCCAGGCGAATACTATCCCGGCAATGGCCGGCGCCTAAATCTAAAACTTTTTCACCCGGACTGAATCCAAGCTTTCGCCAAAGCCTGGATTTAACCAGATCCACCTTGAAATACGCGCTGAAAAAATATCCCGAATATGTGCCGGCTACTTCTTTAAAATTAACCTCTTTTTGAAGCGGCAGGCCAGCAAATAAACTAGCGAATCTAAAATCAGAACATGCGTCAATAATAACCAGATAATCCCTTAAGCGCCTTTGTTCAGCAGGATTTAAGCGTTCGCCATCAAGAAAATTCTCTTTAAGGATTCTGAGCTCATGCAATTGCGCTTGGGTATAAACTGAAAATCTCAATGTTAAAGCTTCCCTATCTGTAATTATTTGCTCTATTGCGCTTGTTGTATCTGTTATGGCTAGCGCCGGCTTATATCCCGGCCAGTGGCGCCGCTGCCAAGGAAGAGTGCCTAATAAAGAGTCCGCGGCAGTGGGAAAATAATGGTGCTGGCGGTTATCCGGTTTAGTCCGGCTTGCTCCGCCTAAAGAAGAGGTGGCATCTAATGCCAGAGGATAAGTATTAAACATAAGCCCTTCTCTTGGTTCGTTTTCAATCGGAAATAAAATAAACCCACGAGAGGAAGTAAAAACAAACGCATAATCAGATAATTCCGGGATATATTCTATGGTAATTTGGTAAGAGACGTTTTTCTCCAAATTTAAGAAACGAACCCTCTTCTTTGGTTTAGGTGTTAAATCAATGTAACCGCTTCGATTAGCCGTTAACATAATCTTAAAAGTCCGTGCATTTGAAGCAAACTCAACCGATTTATCCCATCTTAATTTAAATACCTGCGCCAATAACGGCTTGCTACGAAGTTTAAGCATATTCTCTATAGCCAGCTCGATACTTTCACCCCTACCTAGAATATGAGCGTAAGTTTGCTTACCTGACAGCTTGCTCACGATAGCATATAAAATAACTCCCTTCTCGCAACTAAAGGCGAGAACAAACTGAGAAATTTCGGTTACGTATTCAATAGTAATGATGTAGTCCATATTGTGCCCCAACTCTCCAAAGGTAATAACCCTGTTCCTCCAAGGGCTTACAGTTAAAACACCAGCATTTCTAGTCCTAAGAATTATTTGTTTAAAGGATTTAGCATAGCTACTAACTTCTTCCGGCTGATCTCGTTGCAACAAGTGGAGCCGCGCTAAATAAAGCCTATTAAGGATCTCCTCTAAATCTTCAGCACTACCTAAGAATTTGGGCCACAAAATCTTCCTTTTTTGTTTTGCAGGAAAATCAAAAACTACCACATGTTTATCTGAGTTAAATATAATTACGTTCTTGGAAAGCCTTTCCATATATCTAGTTGTTATTCGATAGGTGGTATTAGCCTTAAGAGAGGCGAATCTAATAGAGCGAGTATTTGTATAAGGTATTGATATTAGCTTCGAGTCCTTGGGAGCCGCTAGCGAGACTTTAAAACTACTCGCTAGAGATTTAAATTTACTTAAATTGCTCCAGTATAATTTTAGAAGCTTCAGCAATAACTTTTTTGCTGCGGGTTCGTTTTGATTGCGGTAGGCCTTCTGTAATGCCTTCTCGAAAGAATCGGCACAGCCTAAAAACAACGCACTGACGCTTTTACCCCTCTTTGGTTCATTGGAGAATCCAAATAAAATAATCTTTCTATCCGAAGTAAAAATAAGCATATAGTCTTCAATCTGCTCAATATATTTTACGCTGACACGGTAATCCGCGCTTGGCTCTTGCAACACGAAACGAACGCGCTTTCTATCTTTAGGGGAAATATTTATCTGTCCCGGGCCGCAGTTCTCGAGGCTTACATTAAAAGACTCTGCATAGCGTGCAAATTTCTTGGATTTGCGCCAACGCAATAAGAAAAGTTCATTAAGCATAAGCCTGCTTGTTGCTTCCTCCGCAGTCCTCCCCTTGCTTAATTGATGAGAATTCATTCGCCTTACTTCTGTTTCATTGATAATCTCGAAAATTATGCTTTCTTCCTTCGCAATAAATATTAAGACAAATTTAGAGAGCGGCTCAATATATTCGACTCTGAATTGATAGCGAGTCCAAGGGGTTAATTTAAAACGAACCTGCCTATCATCTTCTTCGACTTGTATAGCCAGTTCGCCCATCTTGGCGGTTGAAATTGGAAAATTTTTGCAAAACTTTATAAATCGCTTAAATTCTTTCGGGTTATGCCAATATAAACGATGAACCTCGCTTAAAAATAGCCTTGCTAAAGCCTCTTCTTTAATTTTGCCCCGGCCAAGCATATGCGAGGAGACCGCTACTTCGCCAGGCTCATCGACTATATCATAGATGACTACTTCATCGTTAGACTTGAACATAATGACGTATTTAAAAAACGCTTCAAGATACAGAACAGAAACACGGTATTGCATATGCGGCAAAAGGTTTTGAAAAACCAAATAGTGATAAGGCTTTGGGGTTAAAAATAAAATGCCTTTAGGCGAACTCTCCAGGCAAACTTCTCCAAAGGATTTTGCATAGTTCTCAAATGCCTCATCTCTATTCCATTTCAATAAGTATAATTTTCCAAATATTAATAAAGCGGATACCTTCTTAAAAATTTCGGAAAATATTTTTCCTCTTCCCAAATGTACGGCGAAAGTTATTGATTTGTCTGGCTTGTCTGGAAAATCAAAAACAATCACTTCTTTGGATGAAGCGAAGACTATAAGCGGCCTGCCAATTTCCGTGAGGTATCTAATCGTAACATCATATTCCGTATTCGATTCAAGAAGAGCGAAGGCAACTTGGCGCTTCTCAAGGGGCGCAACGCTGGCATATCCACCCGGGGAAGAATGTAACCTGATTTCTTTAACGCTATTTAACAAGGTCGGAAATTCTTCCCGTTTGCCTGTCCACCATTGAACAAATATTTTCTTTAATTGCGGGCGATTGCCCAGGCGGATCTCTTCTTCGACTTCATTCTTAACCCTCTGCAATTCGCGAAGATAGCCATCATTAGCTTGAATATTGAAATGCTGGCCTTCAAACAGCGTCAAAAGAGTAATCAATTGGTAATAATGCACCTCTTGCCGGTAATAATTAACCCTTGCGTCTCTTGCTATTTCATAAGCCTCGAAAAGAGTTGCCCCTTTATTTAGATTCCTTACAACCTCAACCATATAAGGAAGTATATCCGCGATAAAAATTTTAGGCAGCAAATCTTCAAATAAAATCCAGTGGATTCGAAATGATATGGAATTCGGATTATCTTCAATTGAGAATATTTCTTCATTCTCCCAACCGCTTATAAAAATCTCTATATTCTTATAAGAAGAGACCGCGGATAAGGCATCTTTAAATAATTCTCCGGTTCTTCTAATCAACCATGTTTCGCCTCTTGATAATACCCTAACTTCTCCCGGGCCGGAATTAGTTTCAATTAAACGAAAACCGCGGGCTTGAATCTTTCTCTCCAAAAGGACATTAGGTTGTTGGATATCAATTTTAGATATTGCATAAATAGTCTTGCCTTTTTCTGAATCTTTAACTGCAACCGGTAAACTCTTTCCATACCCCGACCAATTGGCGCGTTGGCGCGGCAGAAAAAGCGAGTCAATAGGATTTGGGGTATCTTTGTAAAATTTTCTGCTTTCCGGGTCTCTTGGCGTAACCTCTGCGCCGCCCCGGGCCAACTTTACTTTTCTCCCGGCAGAAACGAATATTTCTCTTAACGCAGATTCAGCCCCAAGCGTGTCTATTGTATAGACGTCAAACCAGGAAAATCTTGCCTTTCTAGGTTTAGCCGTAAGTAAAGCATTAAAAAGTTCTTCTTTGGAAAGACCTATCTGTTCAAGGATAATAGGTAAACCCAAACTCTCTGCCTGCGCAATGACCTGCTTATAATCTAATCCGTGAAAATAAGACATCACTATCGTGGCTATTGCTACTTGTTCGCCGTGAAGTATTTTCTTGCCCTGGGCTTGTTTTTCTAAATAGTCAGATAATATATGTTCACTGCCTGCCTTAGGCCTGCCGGAATGGACCACACTCATGAATTCAGAAACCTGCCAGGCGAGCCTTGCCATTTTTTCAATCCCCTCATTGGAATCATTCTTTATCTCTAAAGCGCATGAGATAAGCTCATCGATTAAAACTTGGGTTGATTTATAAATAAAGTCTCTGGCTTTCTTCTCTTCTTTAGTCTCCTTACCGAATCTGATTGCCAGATTCCAGTCCGAAAGAGCCACAACGCTGCTTAATAAATCGCCTGCACCGGCGATATTGCCTCTAGGATTGAGTTTCATAAAATCAGGGTCGATTATTACATCAAGCGCTGCTCCTGTTAAGGCACTACCTACTTCAAAAGAATCGTTGCTACCATCGCGAATAGCGACATTTGCCGTAAACATGGCGTTGGTGGAAAGGGCGCTGGGTATAATGACTACTTCTTTATCCAATTTGTGCCCAAGAATTTTAGCCCAATCTGTTACTGAGCCCATACCAATTGCGATAATCAATTCCGGCTTTTGGGATTTTATCTTAAGGTAATATCTTTTAAGATATCTGTAATGCACCGAGCCCACAACGATATGTCGTTTTAAAACTTTGTTCAGATTCGGAAGATTATATTCCTGCATCTGGCTGATAACTTTTGGTGAAGTAACTACGCTAAATCGTTTTTTAGATGCAAGTAACCGTGTAATAAACGCATTTATTTCACCCCTGCCGATAATAACCATATCCGGACAAAATCTTTTAATAACTCTGCCGGGATTATCCGAATTTAATAACTCTTCTCGTTTCTCATTTGCGCTAAACCAGCTAGAATCACCTTTATTCTCCGGCTCATACCCCGGCCAGTGCGCCGCGCGGCACGTCCCATTTAGCAAATCAGGGACATTCAAACAACTTAAGCTGTACTTGTCCCCCGTGGGATTGATTGTGTGTCCCTCTTTATTTTTCTCTTTATACCCCGGCCAGTGGCGCCGCTGCCAGGGAAGAGTGCCTAATAAAGAGTCCGCGGCAGTGGGGAAATAATGGTGCTGACGCTTATCCTTAGGGCCATTTCTCCTAGGCTTTTTACCGGTTGATATTTTTTGTCTTGAAACTACCTTTTTTATTATCTGCGGGAGAATAGGATCTAGCATTACATCCGGATTAGGGATTTCTTCTTCTTTTATAAGCGAGGCGGCAAATGCCCTTGCATATTGGAATTCCCGGCTTGTTTTCTTAGCATACTTAGCCCCTGGAATAAATTGCGCAGGGCCGAAGCTCATCAGGATAGCATTAGTCTCATCAAGCCCATAACGGCAGAATTCATAAAATCTTGTTGCCACGCTGAACAGCCGGTTAGTCTGGTCTCTAAATATTCTCTCCAAAGTAATTTTCTCATTCTCTTTCTCCAGCCTAAGTGCGGTTTGTCTGGCAAACTCTAAAGATTTCCCTGCTTCTTTATTTCCTTCTTTTGCAGAATAAACAACAGCTCTAATAGTTTTTTTGCCCAAAAGGGCTGCTAATTCCAACCTGCGCTTGCCGTCTAAGATAAAATAAGTTCCGTCTCCGAGCTCAAGCACTGTTACGGAATATTTATCTATGAATTCTTCCCAGGTTAAATTGTTTTCGTGCATATGGCTCAAAAATTCTAAAGTCTTAACCAGGCATTTACGGCTTTGCCAATGTATTTGATTTATAGACACATCCTGTTTAGCTCCTATCTCCCACCACTTTTCTTCTTCGCTTAGCTGGCCTGCTTTGGCATAATAATATGAACTGTAAGTACGCATGGCAATAACATCTGCAGGCACCCCTTTCGCCTCCTCGGATATTAGAAACAAAAGGCCTTCTGCTGACAAATGGCCTTCCGCTCTGCGTATTGCTTCTTTGGCAATCTCGAACAAATCACGGGAAATCTTTATGATCTTTGAGTCGCCTCTGACTTTTGCTTCTAATATCCAATATCCTGCCTCTTCTCTAAAATTACGAATAATCGCGTTATTGCCAAATAAAAGCGCGCTTTCTGATTTATATCCCGGCCAGTGTGCCGCGCGCCAGGTGCCGTTAAGCATATCTATAACACTTGGGCCGCTGTAGTAATATCTTCTATCCCCGGGCTTTTTACGGCTAGCTGATGAGCGAAGACTGCCCGGGTTCTGAAGTTCAGCCTTTAATCCTTTAATAAATCTTCCCTGCCAATTCTCAAGGTCAAGCCCGGAGTAAAAATACCCGGTTACACTAGTTCCAAATTGCCTTTTATTCCTCTTGCTTAAAACAACTTTTGGCTGGAAGCGAGTAATATGAGAGTTTTTCCCTTTTACGATAGCAATCTCTCCGGCTGTCTCGATGACGCAAATATTTGCGATTGATACCGCAGAAGACAAACCTCTGCCATGTTCTCCGCCTTCACCAAAAGACTTTTGGGATTTAATTGCCGCACTTACAGGCACCTTTCGCTTCTCCCTGTCCTTAAAACCATCGCCGTTATCAATAACCAAGACCCGGCTATAATCATCATTATGCTGCCAAACCACTAAGGCAATCCCCTCTTTAACATGTTGGGCTATATTTTCCAATGTGTTTTCTAAAAACGTTCTTACATTAATATCATCGATGCAGGCTACATATGCGCTAGCGGCAGAAAAATCGATTATCTCGCAGCGGCCGCTATCGCCATCCTGGGTAAATAACGGGCCTTTAAAAACAAGGCAGACTAAATCTCTGTTAGCTTTTAGCGCTTTTACAGCCCCGTTAAAGCGCGTCCAATCCGGTTTTTCATCGCGGCTTGAAGGCATTGCCTCCCTGGCCGCCAAAATTAATTCATCGACGCTTTTATCATAACCATTACTCTGTCTGCGAGTTCTATTCTCTTTTGCCTGCGGAACTCTTGCGTATATGGTTGCATTAATAAAACTGCGCCTGAGATACGCCATATTGGAATCAGTCAGTTCGTTATTCTCCATATTAGTGATTTGACGATAAAGAACCATAAAGTCGCTGTTAATTGCAGGGCATTCAGAAAGCTTTAGCCCATCTGTGGCTATAGCCGGCTCTAAGGTATTAGGATGAAATCCCTCCATCTTCGCAACCGATTTCTTAAACGTATCTGATGCGTTGGAAACAATATGAAAACTTTCGAATTTAGGCGAATCAAGTAAGTGCCTTAATAGCGCCCTACCCCTGCCGACCTTCTCGCTATCTGACTTAGGTTTTAAAAACTCAGGGTAAAAGGCCTCAATCGCAATAATCTTTTGTATCGGAAATATAAAAAACTTAATGTTTGAACCTTCGATTAATTTACCGTCTTTATAAGTATCTACTTCTAAAATTTCCGGCGCCCAATTTTCGTCCAGAAACGTGCGTGTTTCTATGCTATAACCTTCTTTTTCAGCGTCTTCCCAGCTATATCCGGAGAATTCGCCTGTCTTGGCCTTATCGGCCTTTCTCGTATTGCCTCCGGACATCACCATGCCCACGATGCCAAGGCCGATATAGTCAGATATATGACTGTCAACGCTAAGCTCTTGACTCATAGCTATTAACCCATAACCCAACAAAATCAGTCCAAACAGCGGCAAAAGCATATCCGGGAAACTTAGCACTATCTTTTTTAGGGCAAATTTTAAATTCCGGGTAAGTATACCAAGGCGTAAACTAAGAGATTGCGGAAATATCGGCTCAGATTTATACTTCTCCTCCATGATCAAAATTTTACGGCCGGCAACAATAAGGTATATCAATCCGCCGATATTTAATGAAAATATAAAATTCAGGTAAGCTTTGAACATATCCCAACGCCCGCATACGCAGGTATCTAACTCTACTTTTCCGCCATCAAGCTTAAACCAATTTAACCTTAAATTTGATAATAATTTATCCGCGTCTGTATTTTTATCGGCAATAATACGCAAATCAACATCGGAATTAGGTTCGAATCTGCCCTGCGCACGCGAGCCGCACAGATACGCAGCTTTAAAAGGCGTACTGCGGTATGCCCAGCTGAGCGAAGCAAGTAGATTATTGATAACTTTCCTCTGTTTCGAATAATTAATTCCATCGGTATAAACAGCTAAATTAGCTTGACGCTCGCAGCCGTTATTCGGCGAAAGAAGCCGCACGCTGATGACAACTAAAGATAAAGCAATAGCCTGGCCTACCCAACCTGCAAAGCCCAAAGCCGGCCACTCAAAAACTAAAGTAGCTAACGGCACTGTCCCGACTAAAACTCCGGTAAGAGATGCCGGTAAACGCGCTACAGCATAAATAACGCATAGTAAAAAACCTACTCTCATAATCCCTAAAAGCGCTATCTGCCAATTAAAAATTGGCGTGTATCCCAAAGCTAGCCCCAATAGGCCAAAAAGAATAGATGAGGTCAAGACGCTAAAAAGCATAATAATTTTTGTGTCTGCTTTGGCTAAAAATTTCTGCTGGGTAAAAATGCTGCCGGCATAAGCAAGTGCGCCTGATAGAACCATTCCTATTCCAAGAATGCTGCCTAAGCTAAGGCTTATAGCCTCGGGGCTGGATTTAGCGCTAAAAATAGAAAGGGCTATGCCGAGCGCTCCGGCTGACACGCCAAGAAATACAAACTTTGGAATATTTAACCGGTGTTTTAGTAAAGCCAAAATGATCGGAATAAAAGGAGAATAAAATAACACTGC
>Ga0082335_1001731_pt1 | contig 44248 bp, 34 predicted proteins | sample Subgrocontami58m_FD_72375 | JGI IMG/M metagenome (GOLD analysis project Ga0082335, IMG submission 72375) | Subsurface groundwater microbial communities from S. Glens Falls, New York, USA - GMW37 contaminated, 5.8 m (SPADES assembly) (version 2) ...
CAGGTGCCGCGCAAGCTGGACGACGCGCTGGGCTTGCTGAAATACGTGTATCTGGGGCTGGCCATCCTGCTCGCCGTGCAGCCGGCGATCGCTCGCGACTTCGTCATCTGCCGATTCGACCCGTTCGTCGGGTTCTTCCGCCGTGAAGGCTTCGCGCACATGATGTTCATCGGCGCCGGGTTTCTCGTGGTTGGCACGGTGGTCGGGCGCCCCTACTGCCGCTACCTCTGCCCGTACGGCGTCCTGCTGTCGTGGTGTTCGCGCCTCGCGAAGCGCGGCGTCACAATCTCACCCGCCAAGGAACTGGACTGCGGGCTGTGCGCGAACGCCTGCCCATACGGGGCGATTGAAAAGAATCGGGCCGTCCGGAAGGAATGCCTGTACTGCGCCAGGTGTTACGCCTCCTGCCCCTGCGAGACGAGCCCTGGAGCGGCGGTATGACGCGGGACCGGCAGCGAGCGGCCGCGCGCGCTGGGAAGAGAATCGCCGCGGCGATCGTGGCGGCGTGCGCCGCGATCATGATTGCGGACTACGCGGTCGCCCGCGTGCGGTTCCCGAGGGATGCCGAGCGTGTAGCCGCCTTGCAGAGTCAGACGCAGACCGACGCGTCGTTCGCACCGACGCTGGCCGCCGAACAGGATCGGATCACGCGTGTCCGGCGGGCGCGCAAAGTGCGGAGCGGCGCGCTCTCGGTGCTGCTCGTCGCGGCCTCTTCGGCGTTCCTCGCGAGCGCGAAGTGGCTGGCCGCGCTCGACGGCCCGCGGCCCGCCGTGGCGATCATCCCGCTGGCAAACTTGAGAGCCCGGTCGGTGCCGCCATCGGCTGTCGCCGAGACACACTCCGCCGCCGCTCCCACCATCCCCGAAATCGACCTGACGTTGGTCGACCGCATTGTCGAGAAGGAAGGCCGAAGCAAGGAAGCGGCCATCCCGATTCTGCAGGCCATCCAGGCGCACTATCGCTACCTGCCGGATGAAGCCCTCAAGCGCGTGTGCGAGCTGACCGACGTCACGCCCGCGCAGATCGCCGGCACCTCGTCGTTCTACGCCCGGTTCCGCCGCTCGCCCGTTGGCGAGCACGTCATCCGCGTGTGCCACGGGACCGCGTGTCACGTCTCCGGGGCACGACAGATCACCGAGGAGCTGCGCCGGCAGCTCCGGATCCCGGACGGGGCCGACACCGACCCGGAGCGGATGTTCACCCTGGACGAGGTGGCGTGTCTGGGTTGCTGCAGTCTCGCGCCGGTCCTGATGGTGGACGACCACACGGCCGGACGACTGACCCCGGCCTCCGCGTCCGCCGCTCTGAACATCGTCCATCGGACGCAGCCCGCATGAGCCGCAGCGCTGTCGAAATCCGGATCGGCCTCGGCTCGTGCGGCGTCGCCAGCGGCGGCGAGCCGGTGCAGGCCGCGCTCGTCCACGAGGCGCGTCTTGCCGGGGCGAGCGGCGTCGTGAAGACCGTGGGCTGCAACGGCATGTGCCATCGCGAACCCATGGTGGAAGTCGTGCACGCGGATGGCGGCGCGACGTTGTACGGCAACGTGACACCCGAGGTGGCGCGCCGCATCGCGAGGAGGCACATCCGCCCGCGCCGGCCCGGCGCGTGGGCGCGCTCAAGGGCGGAAGCGCTCGCGGATCTCGTCGCGCCGGACAGCGACAGGGCGCAGCTCGACGAGTGTCGTTTCGATCGAGGTGAGGGCGCCGCCGCCGCGTATCTGGGCAAGCAGAAGCGCATCGTTCTCGAGAACTGCGGCCAGATCGACCCGGCGAACATAGACGACTACATCGCACGGGATGGATACCGTGCGCTCGCGACCTGCCTGACGGCGACCTCTCCCGAGCAGGTCATCGCTGCAATCATCGCGTCGGGGCTTCGCGGACGCGGCGGCGCGGGCTTTCCAACCGGTCACAAGTGGTCCCTCGCCAGGAGTCAGCCCGCAGCAGCCAAGTACATCGTCTGCAACGGCGACGAAGGGGATCCGGGCGCGTTCATGGACCGGCTCGTGCTCGAGGCGGACCCGCACCGGGTGATCGAGGGGCTGGCGATTGCGGCGTACGCGATTGGGGCGTCGGACGGCTTCTTCTACATCCGCACGGAATACCCGCTCGCGGTCCAGCGGATCCGATCGGCGATCCGGCAGGCGGAAGCGCGCGGCTATCTGGGCGGGCGCGTGCTCGGATCGGGATTCTCGCTGCATGTCGAAGTGCGGGAGGGCGCCGGCGCATTCGTCTGCGGAGAGGAGACCGCGTTGATCCTCTCCCTCGAAGGGCAGCGCGGGATGCCGAAGCTCCGTCCGCCGTACCCGGTCGAGCGGGGATTCCGCGGCCAGCCGACCGTCGTCAACAACGTCGAGACGCTCGCGTGCGTGCCGTGGATCCTGCGTCATGGTTCCCAGGCATTCGCCGCGCTCGGCACGGCCACCAGCAAAGGCACCAAGGTCTTCGCCCTCGCCGGCAAGATCAACCACGGCGGCCTCATCGAGGTGCCGATGGGCATCACGATCCGCGAGATCGTCGAGGACATCGGCGGCGGGATCAAGGCCGGCCGCACGTTCAAGGCGGTCCAGATCGGCGGGCCGTCGGGAGGCTGCATCCCGGCGCGACTGGCGGACACGGCGGTCGACTACGACGCGCTCGCGAAAACCGGCGCGATCATGGGCTCGGGCGGCCTCGTCGTGCTCGACGACCGCGACTGCATGGTCGACATGGCTCGCTTCTTCCTCCAGTTCACCCAGGCCGAATCGTGCGGGAAGTGCACCTTCTGCCGGATCGGAACCAAGCGCATGCTCGAGATCCTCGAACGGCTCTGCGCGGGGACGGGCGCCCCGGACGATCTGGACAAGCTGGAGCTGTTGACCGACTACGTCAGCCGCGGCAGCCTCTGCGGCCTCGGCCAGACGGCGCCGAACCCGGTCGCGACGACCTTGCGGTACTTCCGCGAAGAGTACGAAGCGCACCTCTACGAGGGGCGCTGTCCGGCCGGGCGCTGCCCGGCGCTGATCCAGTACCACGTCAAGGACAACTGCATCGGCTGCACCCTGTGCGCCCAGGTCTGTCCGGTCGGGGCGATCGAGTTCCGCCCCTACGAGAAGCACGAGATCGATACCGACATCTGCACCCGGTGCGACATGTGCTTCCGGGCCTGTCAGGACGACGCGATCGAGGTCGTGCCGCGGCGCGGCACGCAGAGCGATTCTCACGGGGTCGTAGTGGCCGGCTTTAGCCGGCCGTCGAGGTCCGCCTGCCTGCCCTGAGGTCCCCCGAAGGGAAGGCGGACGCTGAAAGTACCCCGTTTCAAGAATACAGTGACGATTTGGCCACAGAGACACAGAGTCACGGAGAAGAGCACGCTTCGCACAACGCGCTCGACGCGGCGCCGCGAAGCGGCGGGTCAGGCGTGCAAACGGTGAACGAACGACCAGGGACGGTCCGATGTCGTTCGTTCACCGCTTGCGCACCTGACCACTCGGCCTGCAGGGCAGGCCGACCGCGTCGAGCGCCTCTGTGGCTCTGTGGCCCGAATCAAATCGAATACGTCAGCGTAATTGCGGAACACTGTACTAGACCTGAAGACCGCATTGGGGGTCGCCCAGAGGGGACGAAGTGGAAACCGTTTCGCTGACGATCGATCGTCGGCCCCTGAGCGTGGAGCCCGGGACCACCGTACTGGAGGCGGCCGAGCGGCTGGGGATCCGCATCCCGACGCTCTGTCACGTCCGCGGGCTCGAGCCGGTGGCGTCGTGCTTTCTCTGCGCGGTTCAGATCGAAGGACGGCGCACGCTCTCGCCCGCCTGCGCGCTGCCGGTGTCCGAGGGCATGGTGGTGACGACCGACAGCGACGATGTGCGGCGTGCGCGGCAGATGGCGCTGGAGCTGCTGCTGTCCGATCACGCGGGGGAGTGCGTGGCTCCGTGTTCGGCGCGGTGCCCGGCCATGCTGGACATCCCGGGTTTCGTGCGCGAGGTTGCCACGCGGGACAACCGCCGCTCGATGCAGACGATCACGGATCGGCTCGCGCTGCCGGGCGCGCTGGGACGGATCTGCCCGAGACTCTGCGAGCAGGAGTGTCGCCGCAGCGAGCACGACGAAGGCCTCGCGATTGGCGCGCTGCATCGCTACGTGGCCGATGTGGACGGCCGGGCCATCGCTCCGTACGTCCCGTCGCGCGCACCCGCCACGAACAAATCGGTCGCCATCGTCGGCGCCGGACCTGCGGGGCTGGCGGCCGCTTACTTCCTCCTGCAGAAGGGCCATCGGTGCACCCTGTTCGATGCCGCGCCGGCGCCGGGTGGAATGTTGCGGTACGGGATTCCGGCCTACCGGCTGCCCAAGCGTCCGCTCGATGCCGAGATCGATGCGATCCGGGCACTCGGCGCCGAGTTCCGGATGGGTCTGCGATGGGGCGAGGACTTCTCGCTCGACCTGCTGCGACGCACCTACGACGCGGTGTTCCTGGCCATCGGCGCGCAGCAGCCGCAAGCCCTCCCGTGCGAAGGCGAGGAGCTGGCACGATCAGGGATCGAGTTTCTCGCGCTGGTCGCCAAAGGCACCCCGCCGGCGCTGGGCGAGGGCGTCATCGTGGTCGGCGGCGGCAACACCGCGATGGATTGCGCCCGCTCGGCCGTCCGGCTCGGCGCCCGCAACGTGAAGGTGCTGTATCGGCGCACGAGGCGCGACATGCCCTGCCTGATGGAGGAAGTCGACGCGGCCGAGGCCGAAGGCGTCGAGATCGACTATCTGGTGGCGCCCGTACGGCTCGAGCGGAACGGCAACGACCATCTGTTGCTGACCTGCCAGCGCATGGAGCCTGGCGAGCCGGACGCGTCAGGGCGGCGACGGCCCGTGCCCGTGTGCGGCTCCGAATTCGCGATCGACGCTGCTACCGTGATCGCGGCGATCGGCCAGGCGGTTGAACGCTCGCTGGCCGAGCGGGAAGGCCTGCAGGTGAGCGAGCGGGGCATTGCCGCGGACGCGAGAACCCTCGCAACGAATCTTCGCGGCGTCTTTGCCGGCGGGGATGCGGTCCTCGGAGCGGACCTGGCCGTCCGCGCCGTGGCGGCGGGGCGGATGGCCGCGGCGTCGATCGATCAGTTCGTGCGAGGCGACATCGTCACAGGCGAGCCGGCGACGTGGGGCATCGCCATGCGGCCGATCGACAACCGCGAGCGTGCCGCGATCTTCCGGGCGATCGAGAAGGCCGCGCGCGTGCCGTTGCCCGAGATCGACATGGAACGCCGGCTGGCCGGCTTCGACGAGGTCGAGGGCGGCCTGCCCGACGAGGATGCGCAGCGGGAGGCGCGCCGGTGTCTGACGTGCGGCTGCCGCAAGGCGGAGTGCTGCCAGGTCCGGTCTCTGTCGGCCGAATACGACGCGGACCCGTCCCGTTTTGCCGGGGCGCGCCGGCGCTTCTCGCAGGACGGATCCCATCCCGAGATCATCTACGAACCAGGGAAATGCATCATGTGTGATGCCTGTGTGCGCATCGCGGAGGACGCAGGCGAGCCGCTCGGCGTCAGCATCATCGGCCGCGGCTTCGATGTGACCGTCGCCGTGCCGTTCGGCCAGCCGCTCTCCGACGGACTGCGTGAAGCGGCGCGGCAGAGCGCCGAGGCCTGCCCGAGCGGCGCGCTCGCGCTGCGCACCGCACGCTCGTGCGATCTCTGCACGCTGTCATCCTGTTCGCCAGGCCGGTGAGCGACAGCGAACTCGGGGGAGACGCCCTTTCGTACAACCGGTGCCGGTTCGCGACACGTCTGCCAACGGACCGGATCTACACGCGGTCTCACTACTGGCTGCGCGAGGTCGAGCCCGGGCTGTGGCAGGTTGGATTGACGGCGTACGGTACGCGTCTGCTGGGCGAGATCGTCGAGTACGAATTCACGGTCCAGCCGGGCGCCTCTGTCGAGGCGGGACAGACGATCGGGTGGGTCGAAGGCTTCAAGACGCTGAGCGATCTGTGCTCGGTGGCCGCCGGCGAGCTCGTCGCGGAAAACGCGACGTTGCGGGGCGACATCACGCTCCTCGACTCGGATCCGTACGAGCAAGGCTGGCTCTATCAAGTCAGGGGCCAACCTGAACCGTCCTCTCTCGACGCGCGGGCGTACGCTGGCGTCCTCAATGCCGCGATCGATGCGATGATCGAGGGCCGCGAGTTGGACGACGGCGATGAGTAAGGCGCTGTACCTCATCATCGGCGGGTTTCTGGGAGCGGGAAAAACGACAGCGATTCGGAAGATCGCACGCCATCTCGCGAACCGCGGGCTGCGTGTCGGGTTGATCACCAACGATCAGAGTCATGGCCTGGTCGACACTACGCTGCTCCGCACCGAAGGGTTTCCGGTCGAGGAGATCACGGGCGGCTGCTTCTGCTGCCGTTTTGGTTCGCTCGTCGACGCGTCGGAGAAGCTGTCGGCGGGAGGGCGGCCAGACGTGTTCATCGCGGAGCCGGTCGGAAGCTGCACCGATCTGGTGGCGACCGTCAGTTTCCCGCTGCGACGGATCTACGGGGAGGCATATCGCGTCGCCCCGCTCAGCGTGCTCGTGGACCCGATCCGGGCCGAGCGCATGCTCGGGCTGGACTCGGGGAGGAACTTCTCGCGACGCGTCCTCTACGTCTACGCGAAGCAGCTCGAGGAGGCTGGCGCGATCGTGATCAACAAGTGCGACCTGATCAGCCAGCAACGCCAGGATCGCCTGGAAGCGGCGCTGCATCGCGCGTATGGCCGGTCCGACGTGTACCGCGTCTCCGCCCGGGCCGGCAGCGGGATCGAGCACTGGATCGACAGCCTGATCGCCGGCGGCGGGGGCGCGGAATCTGCTCCCGGCGTGGACTATGAGGTGTACGCGGAAGGCGAGGCGCTGCTCGGATGGCTCAACGCGTCTGTGTCACTGCGGGCGGACTGCGGGGTCGACGGCAATCGGTTGCTGCGGACACTCGCGCTGAGCATCCGCGGGGCGCTCGGCCGCGTCGAGATCGCCCATCTGAAGATGACGCTGGTCCCCGCGGACGAGGCCGGCGACATCGGCGTGATCAACCTGGTCGGAACCGACGCGGAGCCGGAAGTCTCCCACTCGTTGAGGGCACCGCTCGCGGCAGGCGTGCTGCTGATCAATCTCCGCGCGGAGGCCGAGCCTGACCTGCTCCGGCAAAGCGTGGCGGACGCCCTTGCGGGATGCGGCTGCCAGGCGGAGATCAGGCACATTGAGCATTTTCGTCCGTCGAGACCGCACCCGACCTACAGGATGGACAAGCAGGATGCTGGAGCCGGCGATCGGACGTGAACCGATGACTGCAGAGCTCGTATTCATAGCGTGTCCCCGCGTCGAATACCTCCGCGACGAGCTTGCGCATGGCCGTCCGGTTGTCGCGAAGAAAGTAGTCCACCCCGGCGAGAACGGGCCCCGGAAGGATGACGCGGCTCGCGAAGGTCAACGCTGCTTCATACTCCGGGAAGCTCGCGCCGCCGTCGGGTGTGCGGGCGAGCGCCCGAAGCAGCCCCGCGGTGTCAGCCACGATCGGCGGACTCAACTCTCGAGATCCCGGAACAGCTCCGACTCATCCCCCAGCTTCGTGTCCGTGGATTCAAAAAGACGCGTCGACGGTGGACGCCGACCCGTGTAGTACCGCGAGGCCACGACACGCAAGCCTTTTCGAATGAGATCGGAGGCCGAATGGCCTGCCGCTCGGGCACGCTTCAGCGCGCGCACATCCTCTTGGTCGAGCCGAATGGTCGTCGAAATCAGTCTCGCCATACACTCACCATACAACGAGCAACACGGAGAGGTAATTCCCGAGTCTTCGACTCCGCCCCGACCATCTGGTCCGCACGACCCAATCTCCGGTGCCCACGCGTCTCCTGTCCGTCCAACGTGCTGGCGCTCAGCCGCGAGCCGCGCGTGATCGCTTTTTCGGCTTGGCTTTCTGTCGAACGCGGCTCGTCGGCTGCAGCGCCGGCAATTGCTGAGCGGCATTCCGTCGAGGACGACGAGCCGGAACACCATTGAGCAAACCGTCCGCACTCAGATCCTCGTCGACATCGGGCCAATGCACGCCATGGCCATCCCCGATGAGCTGCCAGTTCGCGCGCTGAGCCGGTGTCGCGTCCGAGAGCCGCCACGACCACGCGAGGGGCACGCTAATGACGCGACCGTCGACAAGCTGGGCGGTGATGGCCTCGTCGGTGACGACGATGTGGCCAATACGACTTTCAACGCTGACCGCAGTGCTCATGCCAAGCCCCAATGATAGCGGATTCGTTCTCAATGATCAGATGGCGAATCTCGTTGAGTTCGCGCGCGCCGAAGCCCCGATTCCATGCCAGCTCGATCGGCGTCAGCCAGAACTTGCACTGCCGTCGATCGCCCCTCAAGGCGTAATCGTGCGCCGCCCCTTGCCACTGCTCAAGCTGATGCTCGTCGTCGCTGGACGGCCCGCAGTCGCGGTACGCCTCGCGATGATCTGAACGCCGGGTTCGGTTGTCTCGTCGATCAACGTCAGGCCCGACCCGTTTGCACTGGCGCCTAACTTCACTCGGATGGTGCCCGCAGCGTCCCGCATTCGAAATACGGCTTCCCCGTCCGGTTCCACGTTGAACTGGGCGCGAACTTGGCCGGATGCATCCACAAGCTCCAAGGAGCGCCCACGAAGAACGTGAGGATCGCCCTGTGCCACCGCTGATCGACTGAGCGAGAGCACCATCAGGACAAGATTGATACCGGTAACGAGAATGGCCACTCGCTGCATGCGTGTCATGACATCTCCTCGATGCCGGTGATAGCGTCTCCCGCCAGAATGGTTGGGGGACGGTTCTTGCCACTTAGTCTTGTCAGTCCAGACGATCGGCGCTCAGCCGCGAGCCGTGCGGGGCGCTCGCGTTTTCTTGCGCCTGTTTCGGATCGTCGGCTGCAGCGCCTTGTTAGCGGCCGTTCAGTCATTTCAAGCCAAGCTTCTTGCCCGCCGCGAGCAAGTCGATGGCCTCCTGCAGCCGTCGCGTTTTTGTTTCCTGTTGCTTGGCGGAATCGATCCAAGCGATGTACATGCGCTGGTATGATGGCGCAAGGCTCTCGAAATAATTCGACGCTGCCGGCCGACTCCTGAGCGCTTGTTGGATGTACTGCGGGACCTTCGACGGCGATGGCCGCCTTGGCGCATCACCACTTCGATCAGTTGGCGCCCGCTCCAATCCGGCCGGCGTCAACCGCCCGCTCGCCTGAAGCTGCGCATACCGTTTGCGATTGACGGTCGACCACCTGCTGTCTGGCTTCCGCGGCGTGAACTTGCGGGCATACCGATCGTCATCGAGGCGCTTGATCAAGCTATCGATCCAACCGAAACACAGTGCCTCATCGACGGCATCGTCGTAGGCGATGAATGGGCGCCCCGTGTGACGCTTGTGGAATACGAGCCACACCTCCGATTCCGACCCGTGGTGCTTGGCGAGCCATTCCCGCCATTGTTCGCGGTTCCGCGCGTCAAGCGTCTTCAGAGTCTTCGAAAGCATCTATGCCCGGAGCGCCTTGTCCGCCCAACGATCAGCGCTCAGCCACGAGCCGGCTTCGCGCGCGGCGATTGTGGGCGACGCGCCCTCCGGCTCGTCGGCTGCAGCGCCCTGTTAGCCGGCGACGGTTCTGCACGAACGCCGCTGATCACAATCTTCTTGTTCCCAAACGCCCCGACAATCTCAAGTTGTCCGCCCAGCGCAGCGAGGTAACGCCGCAGCGTCGATACTTGGTAGTCGTCAAAATCCTCTCGGCTTTCAAGCCGGGAAACATCCGCCTGGTCAATTCGGGAAGCCGCTGCAACGTCGATCTGCGTCTTCCCCGCAGCCTCGCGCAGTGTTCGCATCGTGAGATGCACCCCTCGTTGGGCTCGAAGGCCGCGACCGAGTACCCGCACGGACTCCACCTCGGATTGACCTCGCCGTTGTGCTGCGTGATTCATGGATTACCCCCGGATTCATAAACTTCTCGTTCACCTGCCGTGGCCGGCCGCGCGCTGATGATCCGATCCCGCTCGCCTCGTTCCACGTGCACAACGAAAAGAACGTGTTCTTGGAGAGATGTTCCGATCACGACCATATTGCCAAGACCCGAACCGTCGTCGAGGTAGACCGCTAGCGGATCGGCGAAAACCGTTGCCGCTTCAGGAAAGGAAACACCATGCTTGACCAGATTGGACGCGGCCTTCTCTAAATCCCACTCAAAGTCGCCTTCGACGACCGTAGGCATACACGTTTAGTATGGTGTATGAACCATATTCATGTCAACCGAAGAGCGGCCGTTCCCGTCCGGCTAACGGATTGGCGCTCACCCGCGGCGCCGCTCACCAGCGTTTCGAATCATCCCGCTGTGCCCGCGGCGCCGACGGGTGCAGCGCCTGTTATGCCGCCGTCCTTGCCAGAATGTCCGATCTGACATATGCTTCAAGGACATGAGCCCCCGCGACAAGCCGCTGGCCTGGCTGCGCGGAGAGGTCAAGACTCCACCGTTCAGCCAAGACGCCCGAATCGAAGCCGGGTTCTTGCTTCGGCGTCTTCAACGAGGTGAATCGATCGGCCTGCCACAGTCACGGCCGCTGCCAGCCATCGGCACCGGATGCCACGAGCTGCGCATCGTTGATCGAGATCAGGCTTGGCGCATTGTGTACCACATCGCGCGAGATGCGGTCGTGATTCTTGATGTGTTCAGCAAGAAGACGCCTGCAACACCGCCGACCGTGATCACGGAGTGTCGAAAGCGCCTGGAGGCGTTTCAGGCGCTCGGCAAGAAGAAGGATTCCCATGAAAAGCGAAAAACGTAAGCGATTGGAACGAGCCGGTTGGACGGTCGCCGACGCGGGCACCTTCCTGGAGCTGTCCGCGGATGAGCGGCGGTTCATCGAAACAAAGCTCGCCCTCGCGGCCGGCCTCCGCCAACGACGTGAGCACCTCGGCCTGACCCAAACCGAAGTCGCACGACGCTTCGGCTCGAGCCAGTCGCGCGTGGCCAAAATGGAAGCCGCTGACATGACCGTGAGCACGGACCTGTTGCTGCGTTCGCTCTTTCGTCTGGGGGCCAATCGTCAAGATGTCGCCCGCCTTCTCACCCACAGGCCCAAGACTCGGGCGGCATAACGTTGCAAATGAGCCGCGCGCCGCTGCGACATGATTGCACGGGACCGTGAGGCGCGTCGGCTCCAAGCGGTTGTAGGCGGCTCAGAAGAGAACCTTGTAGCCTAAGACGCCGCCGGCAACTCCCCCAACTGGAGCGCCTATCAGAGCCCCCAACAACCCGGGATCATCGCAGTTACAGCGGTCACCTTCAATCGCTGCACCAAGAAACATTCCCCCGAAGAAGCCGCCTACGCCGCCCACAATCGCACCGAAGACCTTTCGCCGGGTTGAGCGTTCCCGACCGGCCTGTGGTGGTTGCTGCGCCCCGCGGTTCTCCAGAGGCATTCCGAAAGCCAAGGGATTCCGGGGCTGGACAATCCGTGGGCTTGCCTGAAACCGGTAATCTCTGGGGAGGCCTATTCTCTTGGTGTGTCCCCATGCTGCAAACTCGAGAAGCCTCTCCGAAACGTGGTGAACCTCGGCGGCCTGGGCCGCATCAGGACCGTCAGCCTCCTGTGATAAGTGAGGCGCGGACTGCCCCACAGGAGCCGTCAATGAGACCGGCTCCCGGATGATCTGCGCTTGAATCGTGGCCGGCAACACCATCGAGAGCGAACACGCGAACAGGAGATGGCGCATCGTGACCTCCTCATCGAGATGCGCAACTGGTTGAGAAAGGGGCTCAAGATCAATGCTGCGACCGGTCGGGACGCGATGATCCGGCCGGTCTTAATGACCGTCTAGACAGTATGGCTGTCACGGCTCGGTCGCGGTGCACGCTCAGGCGACGGCCGCCCTGCGCGGGCCCCCGCTGTTGGGGGGGGCCTGCTCGGGCGGCGGGTGATTCGAGGAGAGCCGTCGCGAAGCTGTGACGAAAAGTGTGACAACTCGCGTGCTTGGTGAGACCTGCACGCCGAACCGCTTGCGTGACCGCCTTCTGGACCACAGATTCGTGCAGGTGAAACCGAGAGGGTGGTCCCCATTTCGGATCCCGGCAGATCCGCGACGCCGGAAACACGAACTGCCAGCCCCACTCCGTCGGCGCTCCCGGGTACTTGCGATCGAGCGCGAACGGGAGCACCACACGCCCTTCACCACGCGTGAGATCGCCTTCATGCTGCCGCTTCACCGTCAGGAGATGCGCCGCGAGCCGCTTCTTGACGGCAACGGGCAGCATCGTCACCCGATCCTTCTGTCCTTTGCCACGCCGGACCACGATCTGGTTGCGATCGACGCGCTGACCTGTTTGTCGACGGCGAGCCATGTGAGAAATGCGACAATCTCGGCCGCGCCCATCGCCGACGGGTGCTTCTTGTGATGGAAGACGATGTACCGCCGAATCCAGTCGACCTACGCCTGCTCGGTCCGGCGACTGTAGTGCCTCAGACGCACAGCGGTTCGCACGCGATCGAGGAGCTTCGGCGGCGGTCCACCTTCTGGAGGGCGAGCGCCAGTCAGCGCAGGGCCATCAGCCATAGTGGCGGACGCCCTTGCGGGATGCGGCCGCCAGGCGGAGATCAGGCACATTGAGCATTTTCGTCCGTCGAGACCGCACCCGACCTACAGGATGGACAAGCGGGATGCTGGAGCCGGCGATCGGACGTGAACCGATGACCTGCCGATTACGAATCAACACAGGACGTGTTTGCCGGCGTTGGTCGGCATCCATCGCCCTGGCTGTCAGTTTGGCGGTCAACGTTCGCCGTGAAGGCGATCAACCCATCCCAAAGCTCACGCTCGAAGATGGCGGCGCACTGACTGGGTCCTGAGCGACGGCCCGCAGTCGGCGCGCCGGAGGTGTGCCCCGTGACGCCGCGCGACGCGCCACCCGAAACCCTTCGCGCTTGACAAGGCGTCGGCGCGAGTCATAATCCGCACGTGATGGGTGGGCCAATCTGCGCTCTGGCCCGGGGCGCGTGTCCGATAGCCGGTCTTCCGTCAACCTCGACCCCCCTCATGTCGGCTATCGTCATCGTCGACGAACAGTCATCGGTAATGTGTAACCAGGAGTACTACGGGGGCGCCTCCGAAACCCGCGCAGCGTGAAGGGAGACGTCAATGACTGCGATCACGCGGCGGGGCTTTCTGAAGGCCGCCGCGCTGGCGCCGCCTGCCCTCAGTCAGGTCACGGAAGCAGCCCAACAGGGCGGCCGTGCAGCGGCGCCTGCCGGGCGGTTCGACTATGTGATCGCGGGGGCAGGTCACAACAGCCTGATCTGCGCAGCCTATCTCGCCAAGGCCGGCTTCCGCGTGTTGGTCCTCGAAGGCCGCACGATGATCGGTGGCGGCGCCAAGACCGCCGAACTGCTCCTGCCCGGCTTTAAGCAGGACGTCTGCTCCACGGTGCACGGTGGTATTCAGCAGAATCCGATTCTGCGCGACAACGAGATCAATCTTCGCGACTACGGCTACGAGATCATCCACCCGGATGTCGTGCTGCACGTCCCGTTTCTCGACGGCGCCTCCGTCACGGTCTTCCGGCAGGATCTGGAGCGCACTGCTGCCACGATTGCGCGCGTCTCGAAGAAGGATGCGGAGACGTTCAGGCGCCTGGTGCCCTCCCGCCAGAAATTCCTGGCGGCCTCGCCCGCGGAGCGCGCCAGGACGCGCGAGGGGATCTTCTGGGAGCGGCTCGGGGTGCTTTCAGGGTACGACGCGGCGCGTCAGCTCTGGGAAAGTCCTCACATGCGCGCCGCCAACGTGGCGGCTGGCCATTTTGGCGGGGTACCGGGGAGCGATCCAGGAACCGGCGAGCAGGCCTATTCGATGATCCAGCTCCTGAATGGGCGTCCCATCCCCAAGGGTGGCTCGGGGATGTTGAGCGTGGCCCTCGGGCGCCTTATCGAGGCGCACAACGGCGTCATCCTGACCAACAAGCCCGTCGCACGGCTCATCATTGAGAACGGCAGATGCACGGGCGTGGAGTGCGTCGACGGCAGCCACTACCGGGGGCAGAAGGGCGTCGTCTCGACGATCCACGTCAAGAACCTCATCGACATGGCTCCGCGCCAGCTCTGGGGCGACGCGCTCCTCGACAGCGTAGAGATATGGCAGCCGGAACATGCCATGTTCGCGTTCCACTTCGCGCTGACGGAATCCCCGAAGTATCCGCTCGCCGAGGGTGGAACCATCTCCAGCTGTGAGGCGGCCATCTTGCAGCGTGCCGAGAGCATCTTCGTCCTGAACTCCGACCAGGCGCGCGGTGAACTGAATGTGGAAGACTACCCGCTTCAGATTGTCCACCCCTCGGTGGCGGATCCGAGCCGGGTGCCGCCCGGCTGCGGCGCCGTGAAGATCGAGGGGACCATGCCCTATGCGCTCAAAGAAGGACCGCAGCATTGGGACGCGATCAAGGACCGAGTCGCGGACACGATCCTGACGCATTACCTGCGTTACACGGCGAATCTGACGAAGGAGAAGGTCCTCGCCAAGTTCCTGCTGAGTCCGCTGGATATCGAGCGGATGAATCCGTCGATGTGGCGGGGCAGTGTGCACCACAGTGATCGGCGCTGGGGCAACTTCGCGCCGTACCGCATGCCGATTCCCGGTTTGTACCAGACCGGCGGCTGCACGGCTCCGGGCGGTTCGGTCACCGGCCAGCCCGGACGCAACGCGGCCGCCGCGATCCTTCAGGACGCCGGGACGAGCCTCCAGCAGGTTGTGAGCAAGAGCCGCACCGCGTAGGCGAGCATCGGACGCGTCAGTACTCAAGCTGAGGGGGATCTGTGACCAAGAGACCTGCCATCTGGTTCGCCATGGTCGCCGCAACGGTCGTGCTGCTGGTGACCGGCGTGGTACGGGCGGAACAGCCGGCGCCCGCCGTGCAGGCGAACCGCGCGCCGCACCCGGCGCCCGTGCAACCGCTGCCGTTCAGCCATAAGACTCATGTCGGCATGGGGGTGCAATGCCAGACGTGCCACACCAACCCCGGGGCGGGCAACCAGATGACGTTTCCCGCGACGGCGACGTGTATGAGCTGTCACACCTCCATTGCGACAGACCGGCCGGCGACCGTCAAGCTCACCGAGTTTGCCCAGTCCAACCAGGCAATCCCGTGGGTGCGGGTGTATGAAATCCTTCCCGGCGTGACGTGGACGCATCGCAGACACCTGCAGGCTGGGATGCAGTGCGAAACGTGTCACGGCGCTGTTGGCGAGCTCGACGCGATGGCGGAGGTAACCGCGGTCACGGGGATGGCCACTTGCATCAGCTGCCACGAGGCGCGCAAGGCGAGCAGCGCGTGCACCACGTGCCATGCGTGGCCGGCCGGTTAACAGGCTTCAACCGCGAAACCAATGCCGCTCGATGCGACCGGCGCGGCCTCTCGCACGCAAGCGCCCCGCGTCGATCTCGCACGCGTCCTCGGCCCCTGGGCGGCGGCCGCGATCGTCGTCGGCACGATGCTCGGCACCGGCATCTTCATCGTGCCGAGCACCATGGCGCGCCAGGCGGGGTCTGTGCCGCTGGTCATGGCGGCCTGGGTGCTGGGCGGCCTGCTCGCGCTGTTCGGCGCGCTGAGCTACGCCGAGCTCGCGGCTGCCATGCCGGACGCCGGGGGACAGTACGTCTACCTGCGCCGCGCGTTCGGCGAGCGGACCGGCTTTCTCTTCGGGTGGACCCATGCGGTGCTCGTCGGCCCGTGCTCGGGCGCGACGATTGCGACCGGTCTCGTGCAGTTCGCCGTCTTCCTGAGCCCCGGCCTCACGGCGCCGATCGCGCTGCGCGCGTTCGGCGGCGCGTCCATCACTCCGGCGCAGCTCTGGACCGTCGTCGTCTTGATCGCCATCGGGGCGATCAACTACCTCGGCGTCCGGCTCGGCGGCCGGCTGCAGATCGGGCTGACGACGCTCAAGGTGGCGGTGCTCGTGGGGATCATCGCCATCCCGCTGTTCGTGACGCCGGTGGCCGCGGGGCCGGGCGAGGCGTCCCCTGCGGCTGCCGCCGGCACCCTGTCGGGGTTTCTCGCCGCGCTCGTCGGCGCGCTCTGGGCGTACGAAGGGTGGACGAGCCTGACCTATGTCGGCTCCGAGGTCGTGAACCCGCAGCGCTCGATTCCGCGCGCGCTTGTCGCCGGCGTCATCGGCGTCGGCCTCATCTACATCCTCGTGAACGTCGCGGTGTTCGCCGTCATTCCCTTCGGCCGCGTCGTCTCATCCCCGTCGGTCGTTGCCGATCTGGTGGAGACGGCAGGTGGCCGCGGCGCATCCTGGTGGATCACGATCGCGATGATGCTGTCGGCGCTCGGCAGCCTCAATTCCGACACGCTGACGAACGCGCGCATCCCGTTTGCGCTCGCGCGCGACGGCCTGTTCTTCCGGTTCACCGCGCGCGTGTCGCCCGCGTTTCGGACTCCCAGCGGCGCGCTGCTCTTTCACACGGCGGTCGGCTGCGCGCTCGCCCTGACCGGCACGTTCGAGGAGCTGTACTCGCTGTACGTCTTTTCGCTGTGGCTGTTTCTCGGGCTCGCCGCGGCGGCGGTGATCGTGCTCCGCCGGACCGAGCCCGATATGCCGCGCCCGTACCGCACGTGGGGTTACCCGCTGGTGCCGCTGGCGTTCATCGCCGGCTGCTGTGCGCTGACGATCAGCCTCTGGATCGCGAGGCCAGTCCGATCCACGATTGGGCTCGCCTTGATTCTCGCCGGCGTGCCTGTGCATGCGTGGATCATCAGAGGGCACAAGGCTGAAGGCGTCTTCGATTGAGAGGTGTCGTGCGAACCGTTCTCGTCATCGGCGCCGGCATCCAGGGCCGCGCCGCCATTCAGGATCTGGAACGTTCTCCCGAGGTCGATCGCGTCATAGCCGCCGATCTCGACAGGCACGCCGTCGAGCGGTATCTCGGCGCCATCGGCGCGAAGAAGACGGAAGCCGCCGAGGTGGACGTGCGCGACGCGGCGCAACTGCGCCGTCTGATGGCAAGCGACGTCGGCGTCGCGATCGCCCTCGTTCCGGTCCGGTTCGAGACGGCGGTCGCCGCCGTGGCGATCGAGACGGGAACGAACCTCGTCACGACGAATTTTGCGACGAGCGTCGAATCGCTGGACGGCGAGGCGCGGGCGCGCGGCGTCACGATCGTTCCCGAAGCCGGCTTCGATCCGGGAATCGACCTGGTGATCGTCGCACGCGCGGTGTCGGAATTCGACCGCGTCGAGACACTGAACTCGTACGGCAGCGGCATCCCGGCGCCCGAATGCCGGGACGCGAACGTCCTCAACTACAAGATCTCGTGGAGCTGGGAGGGCGTGCTGGCCGCCTACTGGCGATCGGCGCGCGTCATCGCGAACGGCACCGAGCTCGTCGCCGCGCGCGAGGAGATCTTCCGTCCGGCCTGGCGACACGACGTGACCGTCGAAGGCGTCGGGCCGCTCGAGGCGTTCGTCAACGGCGACGCGGTCGTCGTCGCGGAGCGCGCCGGGATCCGCGGCACGGTGCAGACCGCCGGCCGTTATACGCTGCGCTGGCCCGGGCACTGCAATTTCTGGGAGAAGGTCGCGGCGCTCGGCCTGCTCGACGACACGCCAGGCGCGGACGGCGGCCTCTCGCCGCGTGAGTTCCTCCGCCGGCACCTCGAGCCGCAGTTGCAGTACGGGCCGACCGAGCGCGACATGATCATCCTGCGCGTCGACGTTGTCGGCACGAGAAACCTTCGGCGCCGCGCCCGCCGCTACGAGCTGATCGACTATCGGGATCTCCGGACCGGCACGCTCGCGATGAGCCGCGCCGTCGGGTACCCTGCGAGCGTCGTCGCGCAGATGGTGCTGTCGGGACGCCTCCGCCGGCCCGGCGTCGCGAGCCCGCTCCGCGACATCCCGCCGGGACCGTTCTTCGAGGCGCTCGCGCAGCGCGGCATCAGGATCGTCGAGCAGGAGATCGATCCCGCGGAGTGCTACGTGGGACCGCCGCTCTGAAAGGCGCCGGCCTCGGCTTTGGCCGCGGAACTGAATCACCGAGGGCTTCTGATGAGCCGTCCGGAGTTGCCCCACCGGGGCACGCGTTTGGCTATAACATCGCGCCACTCGGAGGGAGACCAAATGGCAATCCCGGGTCGAACCGTCCGGGCATGTCCCGGCCGGACCTTCATTTCAAAGAGGAGAGTTCACACATGAGACGCTCCTATGTGCTGTCGTCCTTTCTCGTGCTTGGCGTCATGATTGTCGCGGGCACGCTCTCGCTGCGGCGGGCCCAGGCCCAGGGCCTGGCTGGCAGCCCGGAGCAGAAGGCCAAACAACTTGCCATTGAGAAAGCCACTCCGCAGTTGGCGATCACTGAGGACGTCCTTCACCTCTCCATCCCCGGCCAGACGATGGGTCAAACGGTGGGGGTTTCCAAGAATTCAAAAGGCCACCTGTTTGTGTACTCACGCACCGGCCCCGGCGGTATGGCGCGTGGCGGGACGGCCGCGATGCTGTTCGAGTTCGACGGGAACAATAAATTCGTCAAGATATGGGGTCCAAACAACTACGCTGCGTCATTCGCGCACTCCGTCCGCGTCGATAAGTACGACAACGTGTGGATGCTCGACGAAGGCTCCGGAATGCTCGTCAAGTTCGACACGAATGCCATGCCCCAAATGCAGTTTGGCCGAACGCTGGAGGCGATCGACTACCTCGAGGAATTCGTCGAACGCGGTGAGAAGATTCCCGAAGCCCAGCGCCATCCCGTCGGAAGGGTGGGCATATTCAACCGGCCAACCGACGTGACGTGGGATTCGCAGGACAATATCTACGTGTCCGATGGCTATGGCAACTCGCGCGTCGTCAAGATCGCGAAGGGCGGCCATTGGGTGAAGTGGGTGGGAACGTACGGTTCCGGCCCGGATCAGTTCGTCATCCCGCACAGCATCGCCTCGGACAAGCAGGACAACATTTACGTCGCCGACCGCAACAACTGGCGCATCCAGGTCTATGACACCGATCTGAACTTGAAGAAAACCATCGTCGGCATGGGCGCGCCGTGGGGCATCTGCGTCAGCCCCGGTTCCCCCCAGTATCTGTTCAGCGGCGACGGCACGACGGGCAAGATCTACAAGCTGGATATGGACGGAAAGCTGCTCGGCTGGGCGCAGACCAGCCTGGGCCAAGGCGAGGACGACGCCGGCCGCCTGATCCACCAGATCCACTGCGAGTCCGCCAACGTCATCTACAAGGGTTCCGCCATCCTATGGCAAGTCGAGAAGATCACGGTTAAGTAGGGCTCACACTGAGAAGGGGGCTCGAACCTGGGTCTATAGCCTGGGCCCTGTCAGTTTGCCGCGATGCAGTACAGAGAGCGATAGCCGCGCAGATAGATCGCGTCGTCCACCAGCGCCGGCGAGGCGTCGAACCCGTCGTCCAGCCTGTTGGACGCGAGCACTTCGTAGGTCTTGCCGTTGCGGAGCACGAGGGTGACGCCGTCGCGCCCCGTGATGTAGACGCGGCCGCCAGCCCCCACGGGTGAGGAGAAGACCTCCGGCAGCCCCTCGAGGCGCTGTAACTGGTAGTGTGGCTTCCCGCTGCCCGCTTCGAACGCCGACAGAATGCCGGAGTTCGACTTGAGCAGGTACAGGATGCCGTCGTACAGCAGCGGTGACGGCACGTACGGCGTGTCCCGATCGAGCGTCCACGCAATCGAATCGGTTCCCGTGATGTCGCCCTTCGCGCTCGCGAGGCGGATCGCCTTGAGGTTGCTCCCCTGGAATCCGCTGGTGACGAACACCATGCCGTCGCTGAATACCGGCGACGGAATCGGGTTCATCGTCACGCCCTTGCTCTCCCAGACGAGGTCGCCCGTGTCGAGATCGTAGGCGCGGATCTTTCTCATGCCGGACGCGATCACCTGCCGCCCTCCGGCGTGCTCGGCGACGAGCGGCGTGGCCCAGGTGTCGATCTCCTCGCGGTTCACCCGCCAGAGCTCCCGTCCGCTCGCCGCGTCGAGCGACACGATGAACGACTGGCCCTGATGGTCCCAGACAATGACGAGACGATCGCCGGACAGGACCGGCGTGCTGCCCTCGCCGAACTGGTTCCGCATGCTCTTGTCGCCGAGGTCCTTCGACCAGAGCAGCGTGCCGTCCATGTCGTAGACGTACATGCCCTGCGATTCGAACCAGGCGTACAGCCGCTGGCCGTCCGTGATGGCGGAGCTCGACGCGTACGTGCCGTTGTCCTGATGCGTCGCTTCGTGCGGCTGCTCTTCCCGCGCCGTGCGCTCCCAGACGGTCTTGCCGGTCCGGCGATCGATCGCCAGCACGGCAAAACGATATCGATCGCGGGGCCGGACGCCACCGCGCGGCGCGTGCGCGGCCGCGCCATCGGGCCCGATCGGGACCGCCGACAGGACGAACAGGCGATCGCCCCAGATGACGGGCGACGACGATCCGCGTCCGGGGATCTCGACCTTCCAGCGGATGTTCTTCGTCTCGCTCCATTCGGTCGGCGGGTTGGCCGACCTGGAGACGCCGGTGGCGTACGGCCCCCGCCACTGCGGCCAGAAGCGTTCCGCGGCAGGGTCGGGCGCTGCCCGCAACGTGACCGCCAGGACGACCAGGGTCATCAGAAGGCGTGCTGCTCTCACCGGGACTCTCCTCAGCATAAGTGTAGTATGGCGGGATGACCCGCACCTTCAAGCTCGGACTCGCGTTGGCGATGGTGTGCGGCGGATCCGTCGCGGCCGCCGACTGGCCGCAGTGGCGCGGACCGCGCGGCACCGGCGCCACCGACGAGAAGAACCTGCCGGTGAAATGGAGCGCCACGGAGAACGTCGCGTGGAAGGCCGCGATCGGCGGCCTCGGCGTTTCGTCGCCGATCGTCTCGGGCGATCGCGTCTTCGTCACGTCGCAGATCGGCGCCGGCGTCCGCAGGCCCGGAAATCATCCGCGGCTCGCGCAGGGCTCGAGCGCGGGCACCGCCGGCGAACGCGCCCTCCCGGCGGGACGCGGCGGACCCTCTGACGACCGCACCTTCTTCCTCGTCGAGGCCTTCCACCGCGCGGATGGCCGACGCTTGTGGCAGTACCGGGTGGACGCCTCGGGGCCGCTGCCCGGCGTGCACGACAAGCACAACCTTGCGAGCCCGAGCCCGGTGACCGACGGGCAGATGGTGTACGCGTGGTTCGGCACCGGGCAGATCGTCGCGCTCGACATGAACGGCAAGGTCGTCTGGGAGAGACATCTCGGCAAGGAGATCGCGCCCTTCGACATCAACTGGGGCCATGCGAGTTCCCCGACGCTCTTCGGCGACACGGTCCTCCTGCTGTGCGATCACACACCGGCGTCCTATCTGCTGGCGGTCGACAAGAAGACCGGCAAGCAGCGCTGGAGGGCCGACCGCGGCAAGGGACGGTGGTCCTACACCACGCCGTTTGTCGTCGAGAGCGCGACCGGCCCGGAGCTGATCGTCAACTCGAGCCAGCGCGTCGATGCCTACGATCCACGGTCGGGCGCGTTTCTGTGGCACGTCGGCGGGTCGAATCAGTTTCCCATTCCCGCTCCGACGTTTCACGACGGCGTGCTGTATATGACGCGCGGCTACCGCAGCGGCCCCTACATGGCGATCCGTCCTGGCGGCCGCGGCGACATCTCGGCCTCGCACGTCGTCTGGGAGGTGCCGACCGGCGCCCCCTACATTTCGTCGCTCGTGTACGACGAGGGCATTCTCTACATGGCGAGCGACGTCGGCGCCGTCACGGCGATCGACGCGGCCACGGGCAAGCGCATCTGGCAGCAGCGGGTCGAGGGCATCTTCTCGGCGTCGCCCGTCGCGGCGGACGGCAAGATCTACTTCGTCAGCGAGACGGGCGAGACGATTGTCTTGAAGGCCGGTCGCCAGCCCGAAGTCCTCGCGCGCAACGACATCGGCGAGCGGCTGATCGCATCGCCGGCGATCTCGAACGGCCAAATCTTCATCCGCTCGGACGACCGGTTGTTCGCGATTGGGAAGCGATGAGGGTCCGGCTTTAGCCGCTGGGCGAGGACCAACGCAACTCTCCGGTTGCATGTCAGGCGTGAGTGCGCTATATTGTGCAACCTGGAGGTTGCTCATGGATCTGACGAATACTGATCGCATCGAGAAGACGGTGACTCTCCGCGCCTCGCGCTCGCGCGTGTGGCGCGCCATCACCGCCCCGGAGGAGTTCGGCGCGTGGTTCGGCGTGAAGCTCGAGGGCCCGTTCACCGAGGGCGCCACGGTGCGCGGGAAGATCACTCATCCGGGCTATGAGCACCTGACGATGGAGGTGCAGGTCGAGCGGCTCGAACCTGAGCGGTATGTCGCGTATCGCTGGCATCCCTATGCGATCGACGCCGGCGTCGACTACTCGTCGGAGCCGAGCACCCTCGTCGAGTTCCGTCTCGACGAGGCCGGCGGCGGCACGGTCCTCACGATCGTCGAGTCGGGTTTCGATCGTATCCCTCTCGCGCGGCGCGCCGAGGCGTTTCGAATGAACGACCAGGGGTGGACCGCGCAGACACGGAACATCGAGCGCCATGTCTCGGAACCGTAGTACCGCGACCGGACAGTTGACCGAATCCGCCCCCGTGTTCGCCGCACTGGGAGACGCGACGCGCCGACGGCTTGTCGCCCGCCTCTGCGCCGATGGACCGCTCTCGATTGCGCGCCTGAGCGAGGGAGCGGGCGTCACGCGCCAGGCCGTCACGAAGCACCTCGACACACTCGGCGATGCAGGCTTGGTGCGCCACAGCCGACGCGGACGCGAGCGGATTTGGGAACTCGAGCCGAAGCGCCTCGAAAAAGCGCAGCGCTGCCTCGGCCAAATCGCCGGTGAGTGGGACGCGGCGATCAGCCGATTGAAGGCGTTCGTCGAGGAGAAGGCATGACATCGACGGCGGGCCCCGGCCGTATTCAGCCGCGGTCACGCCCGTTCGACCTTTGATCGTCGTCGTCTCCCCACTCGCGAGACTGCCGTGCGGCGCCGGCACTTGTGAGCGCGGGCGAGCGCAACGCTTCAATCCAGACGAACGCCCTACTGGCTAAGCAACAGCGCCGCGGATCCCGAAACGTGGCGCGCCCCGCGTCAGAACCAGACATCCGGATGCCGCGCGTAGAGCGCCGCCGCCGTGAGGGTCGCCGCCATCGGACTATACTGCGTCAGCAGCTGTGAAGATCCTGTCAATCACTGCGGGCGCCGCCGGCATGTATTGCGGCAGCTGCTCGCGCGACAATGCGCTCGCGGTCGAGTTGATCGCGCGCGGGCACGACGTCACGCTCCTGCCGCTCTACACGCCGACGAACCCCGACGAGCCGAACGTGAGCCGCGACCGCGTCCTCTTCGGCGGCATCAGCATCTACTTGCAGCAGCACCTCGCGCTGTTTCGGAAGACGCCGCGGTTCCTCGATCGCCTCTGGGACTCGCCGCGCGTGATCGGCGCGCTGGCGAGCCGGTCGATCTCGACCGACCCGAAGGTCCTCGGCGATCTGATGATCTCGATGCTCGAGGGCGACCGGGGCGTGCTGCGGAAGGAATTCGACAAGCTTCTCGAGTGGCTGGCGGCGGAGCCGATCCCCGACGTGGTCAACCTGCCGAACTCCCTGCTCATCGGCCTCGCGCGGCCGCTGCGGGAGGCGCTGAAGCGTCCGGTCTGCTGCACGCTGCAGGGGGAGGATCTCTTCCTCGAGGGGCTCATCGAGCCCTACCGGAGCCGTGCGCTCGACCTGATTCGGCGCCAGGTCGCCGACGTCGACACGTTCATGGCGGTGAGCGACTCCTACGTGCCGGTGATGGCGAAGCGGCTCGCGATTCCGGAGAGCCGGATCGCCGTCGTGCCGCTCGGCATCAGCATGAAAGGCTACGAGCGGCGGCCGGCGCGTGCCGGAAACGGCGACGTCTTCCGCGTCGGCTACTTCGCGCGCGTGGCGCCGGAGAAGGGGCTGCGCTTTCTGGCGGAGGCCTACATCCTCTTCCGGCAACGGGTGTCGGACTCGGGAAGAGACCCCGCAACGGCGCGTATCACGTTTGACGCCGCCGGGTACCTGGGGCGCGCCGAGGCGCCCTATCTCGCGAACGTGAAACGACGCCTGGAGGCGGCCGGCCTCGCGGACGAGTTTACGTACCACGGCGCCGTGGACCGCGACGGCAAACTGGCTTTTCTGCGCACCCTCGACGTGCTGTCCGTACCGGCGACCTACGACGAGCCGAAGGGCCTCTTCCTGCTGGAGGCGATGGCGAGCGGCGTCCCCGTCGTGCAGCCGCGGCGCGGCGCGTTCACCGAGATCGTCGAGAAGACCGGCGGCGGCGTGCTCGTCGCGCCGGACGACCCGGCGGCGCTGGCCGGCGGGTTGTACGAGCTCTGGAAGGACCGCGCGCACGCGGACGCGCTCGGCGCGCGTGGCTTCGAAGGCGTGCGCGCGCACTACACGATCGCGCACGCCGCGGACCGGCTGCTCGACGTCTACAACGTGCTGATCTCGCGCCCACTCGTAGCGCAGCCCTTCAGGGCTGCCGGGCAGGGCGCGGGGCAGGCCTGAAGGCCTGCGCTACCACGTGAAATGCTGAACGTCGCGAACCTGAGCAAGGAGTATCCGACGCCGCGCGGCGCGCTGACCGTGCTGTCCGGCGTGTCGTTCTCCCTCGCGCCCGGCGACGCCGCCGCCATCACGGGGCCCTCCGGCAGCGGGAAGAGCTCGCTCTTGTACGTGCTCGGTGCGCTCGAGCCGCCGACCTCCGGCACGGTCACGCTCGACGGCCAGGATCCGTTTCAGCTTCCCGCGGCGGCGCTCGCCGCCTTCCGCAACCAGTCGGTCGGCTTCGTGTTTCAGGATCACTGCCTGTTGCCGCAGTGCACGGTGCTCGAGAACGTGCTGGTTCCGACGCTCGTCGCACCCGGCCGCGCCGGAGACGACACCGAACGGGCTCGCACGCTCGTCGATCACGTCGGTCTCACCGATCGCATCGATCATCGCCCCGGCGAGCTGTCGGGCGGGGAGCGGCAGCGCGTTGCGGTCGCCCGCGCGCTCGTGCGCCAACCGCGCCTGCTGCTCTGCGACGAGCCGACGGGCAATCTCGATCGCGCGTCGGCCGACCATATCGTCTCCCTGCTCCTCGATCTGCACCGCCAGCAGCACGGCATCCTGATCGTCGTCACCCACAGCGCCCGGCTCGCGTCCAGGTTTCACATCCAGTTCGAGCTCGTCGACACCCGGCTGCAGAGAACCGAGTGACTCCACGCCACCTCGTCCTTCGAGGGCTGACCTATTACTGGCGCACGAACGTGGCGGTGGCGCTCGGCGTCGCGACCGCCGTGGCCGTGCTGGCGGGCGCGCTGGTGGTGGGCGATTCGGTCCGCGGCAGCCTCCGCGATCTCGTGCTGCAGCGGATCGGCCGGACCGATCGCGTCCTCGTGTCCACGGCGTTCTTTCGCGATGCGCTCGCGGACGACCTCCGCGCGGATCCGGTGTTTGCCTCGGCGTTCGGACGCGTGTGCCCGGTCATCGCCGTCGAGGGGCTGGTGAGCGATCCAGCCAGCGGACGGCGCGCCTTCCGGGTGCAGGTGTACGGCATCGACGACCGCTTCTGGCGTTTTCACGGCCGCACCGAAGCCCGAGGCCCAGGCGGGCGCGAGGCGCTGGTCAGCCAGGCGCTCGCCTCGGACCTCGGCGTGGCCGCCGGCGCCGCCGTGCTCGTGCGTGTCGAGCGGCCCTCGGCGATTCCGATCGAGTCGCTCCACGGACGAAAAGACGAGGCCGGACGAGCGCTGCGGCTCACCGTGCGCGCGATCGTCGGTCCCGGCGATCTTGGCGAATTCTCTCTGAGGCCGCAGCAGGGTCCCGTCCGTGCCGTATTCGTGCCGCTTCAACGTCTCCAGCAGGATCTGGATCTCCAGGGGCGCGTGAACACGCTGCTCGTCGCCGATTCCGTGGCGCGCCGCCTTCGCGCCGAAGGCGCTTCGGCGAGCCTCGTCGAAGCTCGCACGGATCGAGCGCGAGCGGAGGCGGGAGGCTTGCGGCCGAGCGGAAGCCCGAACGACCGGCTCGAGGCGCTCGTCCGCCGGCGCTTCGCGCTCGAGGATGTCGGCATGACGGTGCGGGTCGTCGGGGGCGCGGCAGGCTCCGTCGAGACGCTGCGCGCGATCGCGGTCGAGAGCCCCGCGGGCGTGCTCGACGCTGCGCGCGCGAACGCCGTGGACGCCGCGGCCGCGAGCACGGGGATGAAGGCGCAGCCGGTGCTGACCTATCTGGCCAACAGCATGCGGAGCGGCGACCGTCAGCTGCCGTACTCGCTGGTGACGGCGATCGACCTCAGCACCATCGCGCCACTCTTGCCTGGGAGCGTGTCCGAGAAATGGGAACACGCTCCTGGTGTCGATGCGAACCCGCCCATCGTCCTCAACCAATGGGCGGCGCGCGATCTGGCGGTGACGATCGGTGATCCGCTGACGCTCGAGTACTCCCTCTGGGAAGATCCGGGCCGGCTGGTCACGCGCACCGCAGACTTTCACGTCGCCGCGGTCGTCCCCATCAACGGCGCCGCGGCCGACCGCGATTTCGTGCCCGTGTATCCGGGCATCACCGAGGCGCCAACCCTTGGCGACTGGGATCCGCCGTTTCCGATCGACCTTCGGCGCGTGCGCCCGATCGACGAGGAGTACTGGAAGAGGTATCGCACGACGCCGAAGGCGTTCGTGCCGCTCCAGGTCGGGCAGTCGCTGTGGCGCTCGCGATACGGCGATCGCACGTCGGTGCGCCTCGATCCGGGTGGCGGCGAGCCGGCGAGCGAGGCCCGCGATCGGTTTGTCGCGCGCCTCCGCGAGACCATCGACCCGCTCGCGATGGGGCTATCGGTGCGCGATGTTCGCGGCGCGGGGATCGCGGCGGCGCGGGGCGCCACCGATTTCGGCGAGTACTTCGCCTACTTCAGCGTCTTTCTCGTCGCCTCGGCGGTGCTCCTCGCGGCGTTGTTCTTCAGGCTCGCGGTCGAGCAGCGCGCGCGGGAGATTGGCCTGCTCCGGGCGGTTGGGTTCTCGACCAGGCGCGTTCGACGCTTCTTCATGGCCGAGGGGGTCGCGCTCGCGCTGGCGGGAAGCGTGCTCGGCGTCGCCGGAGCGGTGGCGTACGCCAGCGTGATGATGCTCGGGCTCCGCACGTGGTGGGTCGGAGCGGTGGCGACCACGTCGCTGACCCTGCACGTGTCGCCGATGTCGCTGCTCGCGGGCGCCGCCGGCGCCGTCGCAGCGGCGACGATCTGCATCTGGTGGACGCTCGGCGGCCTGGGGCGTGTGTCCGAGCGTGGCCTGCTGGCCGGGAACGTGGCGCGGACCTTCAGAGGCCGTGAACAGCTCACGATCAACCGAGAGACCGCGGAGCCCGCAGAGAAAAGACGCCTCACGATTGCTCAGCGTGCTCTGCGTTCAAACGTCGTGGTGACAGCCGCGATCGGCTTCGCGATCCTTGGCGTCGCGATGATGTCGGCGAGCGCCGCCGGGGCGCTCGGTCGCACGGGCGCCTTCTTCGGCGCGGGAACGTCGCTGCTCGTCGCGTGTCTGTCGGTCGCGACCGTCAGGCTCAGGCGTCCTCCGCGATCGGTCGTCGGCGGGCACGGCTGGCGCGCCGTCGCGCGGCTCGGCTTCCGCAACGCCGCCGACCGGCCGGGCAAAAGCGTGCTCGCCATCGGCGTCATCGCGTCGGCGACGTTCATCCTCATCAGTGTCGACGCGTTCCGCAAGGACGCATCTCCCACGATGGACCGGCACTCCGGCGCCGGCGGCTATCCGCTGCTGGTGAACCTGCTCACGCCGATCGCCAGCGATCCCAACAGCCGCGACGGCCGCGACGCGCTCGGGTTGAGCGCCCTGGATCAGATCGCGATCGAGCCGTTCCGTATGCGGCCTGGCGACGATACGAGCTGCCTGAACCTGTACGAGCCGGGCAACCCGCGGATCCTCGGCGCGCGACGATCGTTTCTCTCAGGCGGCCGCTTCGCGTTCGAGCGCTCGATCGCGGCGACCGGTGCCGAGCGCGCGAATCCCTGGCTCCTGCTCGACAAGGACATCGACGCGGGAGACGAGGGCGCGCCGAGGGTCGTCCCCGTGATCGCCGACGCCAACTCGATGACCTACGTCCTCCACAAGGCGCTCGGAGACGATCTCGTCATCGACGCCGGAGGCAAGCCGGTGCGGCTGCGCTTCGTGGCGGCGCTGTCGGACAGCATCTTCCAGGGCGAGCTGCTGATGTCGGAGGCGAACTTCGTGACGCTGTTTCCCCAGCAGCAGGGCTACCAGTTTCTGCTGATGGACGTGCCGGCCGAGCGCGCGGCCGCGTCCGCGGCGGCGGTCGAGCGAGGCGCGGGCGATCTCGGAGCCGACGCGATGTCGACCGCCGAGCGGCTCGCGGCGTTCCATGCGGTCGAGAACACGTATCTCTCGACGTTCAAGACGCTCGGCGGTCTGGGATTGCTGGTGGGGACCTTGGGCCTGGCCGCGGTGCTGCTGCGCAACGTGCTGGAGCGGCGGCGCGAGCTGGCGCTCCTCGGCGCGATCGGATATCGCCGCGGGCACATCTTCGCCATCATCGTCGCCGAGCATGCCCTGCTGCTCGCCTGGGGTCTGGCGGCCGGCGCGCTCTGCGCGGTCGTGGCGATCGCGCCGGCGGTCGTGGAGCGCGGCGGGACGCTGCCGGCCACCGGGAGCGCGGCGCTGCTGCTGGCGGTGTTCTCCGCCGGATTGGTATCCTCCGTCATCGCGACGAGGGCCGCGCTCAGCGCGCCGCTGCTCGACGCGCTGAGGTCGGAGTAAAGAACAAATGCAACCCAGCTTCTTCTTCGTGCCTTCGTGGTTTCGTGGTTGCATTTGTTTGTTGGCCGCACTTGCCGTGACCGCCACGGTTCCGCGCGCCGAGAACTGGCCCCAGTGGCGAGGCCCGTCGCTGAACGGCGTCAGCGGCGAGAAGAACCTCCCCGTGCGCTGGTCGGCGACCGAGAACGTGACGTGGAAGCTCGCGCTGCCTGCCTGGTCCGGGTCGACGCCGATCGTCTGGGGCGACCGTATCTTCCTGAACGTCGCCGAGGACCTGAGGGTCCGGGACGGCGACAACCTCTCGCTCTGGTGCGTGGATCGCGTTCGGGGGACCGTCCTGTGGAAGCGCCCGCTCGGCGGCGGGAACCACCAGGAGCGCAAGCAGAACATGTCGACCCCGTCGCCGGTCACCGACGGCACCTACGTGTGGGTGATGACCGGGACCGGCATCCTCAAGGCCTTCGACGTCACCGGCGCCGAGCGCTGGGCGCGGGACATTCCGAAGGACTACGGCCGGTTCGGCCTGAACTGGGGGTATGGATCGTCGCCGCTGCTGCACGGCGACGCGCTGTACGTGCAGGTGCTGCACGGCATGCGGACCGACGACCCGTCATACCTGCTGCGCATCGACAAGGCGACGGGGAAGACCGTGTGGCGCGTGGAGCGGCCGACCCGCGCCCGCATGGAATCGCCCGATGCCTACACCACGCCCGCGCTGCTGCGCTACGGCACGACGACGGAGATCGTCCTGACCGGCGGAGACGTCGTCACCGGCCACGATCCGGCCACGGGCAGGGAGCTGTGGCGCGTGGACGGCCTCAACCCCGACAACGATCCGAACTACCGCATCGTCGCGTCGCCGGTCGTGCGCGGCGAGCTCGTCATCGCGCCGACGCGCGAGCGGCCGATGCTGGCGCTGAAAGTGGGCGGGCGCGGAGACGTCACGAAATCGCACGTGCTGTGGTCCTTCGAAGGCGGGCCCGACGTGCCGACACCGGTCACCGACGGGACCTACGTGTACGTGATCAACGACCGCGGGATCATGTACTGCCTCGACGCGAAGACCGGGAAGGAGCACTACGGCCGGCAGCGTCTGCGGCCAGGCACCTACAGCGGATCGCCCGTGCTCGCCGACGGCAGGATCTACATCACGAATGAGGACGGGCTGACGAGCGTGATCAAGGCGGGACCGGTGTTCGAGATCCTCGCGCAGAACGACTTCGACGACTACACGCTCAGCTCGCCGGCGGTGTCGGAGGGGCAGATCTTCTTCCGCACGGCGAAGTTTCTGTACTGCATCGGGAAGCGAACAGGCGGAATCGGGCAAGGGGTTTTCCCGTCAGCCGTCAGAAGAATGGCGTTCATGAGGTCACCGGTTCGATCCCGGTCTGGTCCACCACCTTTTTCATTCGGATAGCACTGGGGTAGCAGCCGGCGGTCGCGTCCGCCCGACGGTATGTCACCGCGGTCCCTCGCGTCGAGAAGATCGGCCGCGTTGAGACTGAAGTTCGCCGTTGTTTGCCAGACGAACGAACGCCTCCAACGTGACGACTCGTACAAGCGCCGAGGTCACGCCAGATCCTGCGGAGGTTGGCGCTCAAGCGTTTCCCGACCCGAGTGCAAACCCCGCCGTCAACTCGTTGATTCGAACGATGCTCAAGTTCAAGCCTGACGAGCGGCTCACTGCCGACGCACTTTTGAACGCGGTCCAGAAAATCCGCGGGGATCTTTCCCGCTAGCCGCACCGGCTGCGGTCGACCCCCCCCCAAAGCGGCAGGCCCGCCATGGTACGGCCCCAGCGCGACCCGCGGCCTCGCGTCGTTTGTGTGACGGAGCCTCTCGCGTTGTGAGCGCCTGAACGACGGTCGATTGCCCTCGACAGGCAGACCGAAAGCGGACACCGGCCATCGGCGGCCGCTACTTTGCCGAGAGCGTGTCGGCGAGGCGGAGTTTGATGAACGCCTGGCGCGTCACCCCGATGCGCGTCGCCTCGCGATCGATCGCGTGGAGCAGATCGACCGGAAAGTCGACGTTCACCCGTTGGACCTCGCGCCCGGGGCGGCGGGCTTTCGAAAGATCCAGGTACGGCGTCATGTCGCCGGCGGGATCATCGACCGGCAGATCGGCCAAGCGGTCGAACTCTTCGGCCGTGATCATGGCGGGTTCAGCGACGCCGTTCCCGCGCCTCGACGTACTGCGCTTTTTCGCTGTCGCGCGCGCGGCGGACCGAGATGATGCGGATCGTTTCTTCATGGCGATGTGTCACCGTGGCACTCCACGTGGTCTGCGCTATCCGTCCAATGATGAGGGCGCGCGGCTCGTTCATCGGCCGCGCCGGCAGTTCGATCCGGTCGAGATCCAGCCACAGGGCCTGCGCGTCGACGAAGTCGATGCCGTGCTTCGCCTTGTTCGCGGCCGATTTCGCGGGGTCGAAGTCGAACCGCAGCACGGTATAGAAAGTATACCATCAGCGGGCTACGGCTTCTCGAGCGGGATGAACAGCGAGATGCGGTCTTCCGTGCCGACGCCTCGCGAGATGTGCCCCTTGCCCGTGACATCCTCGGCGAGGAGGATGTGTCCTGGTCCGAGCGGAATCTTCTGGCCGCCCACGAGCTCGATCTCTCCCCGGCCGCTGAGCGTCATCACGTACTGACGCTGCGGAGCTGGATGCCAGTCGACGAAGTAGTTCGGCGGCGTGCGCCGAAACTGCAACCCCGTCACCTTGACCATCTCCGACAGCTCGCCCGACGTGCCCCCTGGCAGCATCTTCACCGTGATCTCTTCGGCGTGCGTCTGTCCATCGGGGCCGGTGTAGATCCGCGTCACCGCGATCGGTGTCCGCCGCTGCGCCGATACGATGTCGTGGCGCCGCGTGCCCCACATCATGACGAAGCAGCCCACGAGCGATACCAATACGAGCGGCCTCATGCTCGATCTCATCATGACCCCCTTCAGACTTGAGAGTTGAGAGCGCAACGCGTTGCAGGAAGACTCTGCGCGCTCTGCGAGCTCTGCGTTGATCGTGATCGACCTAGTTCAGCGTCCACAAGGCGAGCGAGGCGACGTCTTTGACGAACAGGCGATTGCCGGACACGACGGGCTGCGCCCACGTGGCGCTGTCGGCCACCGTGTAGGTGTGCAGCGTGTCGAGGCCCGTCGGCCCGCTGCGCGCGACGATTAGCTCCGCGTCGTCCTTCAGCACGAAGAGGAGATCGCCCGCGCGCGAAATGGCGGCGTTGGTTGCCTGGCGCGGCGCGCCCGTCCACACGGTCTTGCCGGTCTTCGCGTCGATCGCGAAGAACTGCCCGCTGTTCCTGTGCGAGAGGCCGACCAGCGTGTCGTTGACGATGACGCCGTTCGTCATGTACATCGCGACGTCGGCGTTCTCCCACACGTTCTCGGTGTCCCAGCCGCCGTTCTTCTTCACGATCCTGAAGGCGGTGACCGGCTTCTCGAGGCCCGACACGATGACCGTGCCGTTGTAGAGAATCGGCGTGATCGTGTTCTGCGTCGCGCGCGTGGTGAACGGACGCTTCCAGAGCAGCTCGCCGGTCGCGGCGGACACGCCCACGAGATTCTCCTGGGTGAAGACGATCACCTGCCGCGTCCCGTCGACGTCGACGGCCATCGGCGATCCGTAGCCGGGACCGTCGCCGTCCCAGTGCCACTTCACCGCGCCGGTCGCCGCGTCGTACGCGTTCAGCGAGCCCTGGTTGTGGCCGCCGACGTGCGCGATCACGAGGCCCCGATCGACGAGCGGCGACATGGCCGTGTGATAGAGCGGCTGCGTGGACGGGGCCCCTTTCTGCCAGAGCTGCCTGCCGGTTGCCGCGTCGAACGCCGTGACGATGTTCGTCATGCCGAGCGTGTAGAGCGTGCCGGCGGCGAAGGCCGGCGTCGACTTTGGCCCCTTCTCGTGGCGCGCGGCCGCCCGGCTCACCACAAACGGCGCGGCGTAGCTCGCTTCCCACACCGTCGCGCCGGTGCCGGCGTCGAGCGCCCGGAGAATCTCGTTGTCGCCCTGGCGCGAAAACATGTAGACGCGGTTGCCCACCAGCACCGGCGACGCGTAGCCGAGCCCCACGTCCACCTTCCACTTGCGCGTGAGCCGCTCGGGCCACGCCTTCGGCTCGGTGAAGGCGTGGATTGTGCCGTCGCGGTTGGCGCCGCGCCATTGGGGCCAGTCGGCGGGTCGCGTCTGCGCGGCGAGCGACGCGGTGATCGCCGCAGAGACGCCGAGGCGAAGGCAGGCGGTCTTGAACAGCTGCATAGATGGACCGATCTTACCCGAAGCAGTACACCCGTCCGTCGTGCGCCCCGACGACGACGCGGCCGGCGGCGATGGCGACTGATGCGGTGATCGCGTCCCCGGCGTCGAATTCCCAGCGCTTCTCGCCGGTCGCGGCGTCGAGGACGTAGAGCTTGCCGTCGCTCGATCCGACAAACACGCGGCCCCCCGCGATCGCCGGCGAGGAGTCGACGCGCGCGCGCGTCACGAAGTCCCAGACCGGCTTGCCGCTGGCGGCGTCGATCGCGTGAATCGCCTTGTCGCGTCCGCCGACGATGATGCGGCCGCCCGTGGGCGTCGCGTCGACGGCCGCCGACGAGTAGTAGGGGAACTGCCGATCGGGATCGCGATAGCGCCACGCGACCTTCTTCGCGCGCAGGTCGAGCGCGAACACGTCGGCGTCGAACGTGCCGACCCACGCCCGATCGCCGTCGACCACCGTCGACGCGCCGGTGTAGGAGCCGAGCGGAATCTCGAACAGCACCTTGCCGTCGGCGGCACGGACCGCGCGGAACCGCTCGTCGCATCCCGCGATGTAGATCACGCCGTTCCGGACCGCCGGCGTCGCGTGAACCGGACCCTCCGTCTGGAGCGTCCACCGCACCTTGCCCGTGCGGCGGTCGAGTGCGTAGAGCCGCGTGTCGTAGGACCCGATGAGGACGAGGTCGTCCACGGCCACCGGTGAGGACCTCACCTCGCCGTCGGTCGCGAACGTCCAGAGGCGCTTCCCGTCGTGCGCGCCGACCGCGTGGAGAGTGCCGGCGAGATCGCCGATGAACACGGCGCCCTCGCTGACGGCCGGCGACGACTCGCCGATGAACCCGTTCGGGCCGGTCGCGTACTTCCAGCGCAGCTTGCCGGTCTCGAGGTCGAGCGCGAGAAGCTCGCCTTTGGTGGAGCCGACGTAGACGGCGCCGTCCACGATTGCCGCCGACGATTCGATCGATTCGCCGGCCTCATAGGTCCATTTCAGCGACAGCGCCGCCGGCGGGGCCGTCGTCGCCGTTCCGGTGAGGCGCGCGTTCCCGCGGAATTGGGGCCAGTTCGGCGATGGGGTCTGCCCCGCGAGCGGTATCACCCACAAAAGCAAAGGCAACCACGAAAACACGAAGACACGAAAAAAGACACGAAGAGAACCGTTCTTCTTCGTGCTCTTCTTCGTGCCTTTGTGTCTTCGTGGTTGCATTTGAGACGGATCGTTATTTCGGTGCGGTCGTTGCGAGCGCGAACAGCTGGTTGCGGTTGTTCAGAAACAGCGCGCCGTGGGCGGGCACGGGCGTCGCGTAGACCGCGCTGCCCATGTTCATCTCGGCCAGCACCTTCTTCTGCCTGCCCGCCTGCAGGATGACGATGTCGCCGTCCTCGTCGCCGAGATAGACCTTGCCGTCGACGACGAGCGTCGAGCCCCAGACGGCGGCGAAAACATCGTGCGTCCAGTACACCTGACCGGTCTTCGCGTCGAGGCAGTGGAGGAACCCGCTGAAGTCCGGGATGTACAAGAGCCCGTCGGCGATGGACACCGTCGAGATCGACCGGCGGATCTTGTCGTAGTGCCAGACCGCTCCCGACTGCGAGATGTCGCCGCGCTTGGTGGCGTCGATGCAGTAGAGGTGGCCGACGCCTTCGCCGTGCTCGGGATCCTGGCCGTTCGCGATGTAGACGCGGTCTTCGAAGATGACCGGCGTGCCGATCATCTCGTTGCGGTTCTTCGGCCACACCGAGTCCTTCGGGTTCGTGTCGAACTCCCACAGCTTCTTTCCGGTGGCCGCCTCGTAGCCGCGCACCCAGCCGTCGCCCTGCGCGCTCACCACCTGATCGACGCCGCCGATCGTCCCGGCCGACGGGGTGGACCACTGGCCGTGGAGAATCCGGTCTTCGACCGAGTTGTCCGCCCACGCCAGCTTGCCGGTGTTCTTGTTGAGCGCGATGATCGCGGGCGCCTTCGGCGAGGGGATGTTGACGTGGCTCTCGTCCTGGCCGTTCGAGGTGGCGACAAACACCAGGTCGCCCCAGATGACCGGCGAGGAGTTCGACAGGTTGTGCGGGTACGATCCGACTTCCTTCATCATGTCGAACGACCAGATGAGGTCGGCGTCGTTTGGTCCGCTCAGTTTCTCGTCGGTGATCGGTCCCTCGTTCTTGCCGTCTCGGAAACCGTTGATGTCGAGACACCAGACGACCCCGCGATTGCTGGTGTAGTACAGCCGCGTGCCCTCGACCGCCGCGGACGCCGCCACGCCCTGATACGGCCAGTCGTTCGCGCCGCCCGAAGACAGCTTCTCGTGCGTCTGCTGCCACAGGAGCTCGCCCGTCTCTTCCTTGAAGGCCATCAGCACGCCGCGGTCGCCCGGCTGCTCCGGATCGCGCAGCCCTTCGTTGTTCGTGCCGACGAAGACCATGCCGCCGGCGACGATCGGGTTGCCGTAGCTCTGCGATCCGAGCTCGGCGATCCACTTCACGTTCTTCTTCGTCTTGACGTCCCACTCGGTCGGCAACCCTTTCATGTTCGACACCATGTTGCGATCGGGGGTGCCGCCCCACATGGGCCAGTCGCCGGTGGCGGGATCGGAGGCGCCGACCGGCGCAGGCCACGTCGCGGCCAGGAGGACGAACGAGAGCGCAAGGAGGCTGGCGGCGAGCGCGACGGGAAGGCAGGCGGCTTTCATCATGTCAGAACGTCGCTCCTGCGCGCAGGCCGAACGTCCGCGGCGCGCCGCTCTCGCCGACGAACCCGGACGGGGCGAGCCCGGGATACGGGAACGCGGTCGGAATGTAGCGCGTGTCGAAGGCGTTCCGGACCCAGACTTCGGCGAAGCCGTGTTTTCCGCGCAGCCCCGCGCGAAGGTTGGTCAGCGTGTAGGCGTGTTGTCCCGCGGTGTTCGCGTCATCGTACTCGTAGTCGCCGTAACAGATCGCCTCGGCACGCGCCGTCAGCGCCAGCCCGCCATGCAGCGGACCCGAGTACTGGACACCGAAGTCGGCCGTGTAGCTCGGCGCGTTCGCGAGCGTCCTGCCGCCGACGTTGACGCCGCTCGACACGCTGCCGCTCGAGAAGCGCGCGTGCGTGAACCCGGCGCCGCCGAACAGATCCAGGCCGCGCTCGGGCCGCGCGTGGATTTCGAGCTCCGCGCCGGAGCTCCTGGCCCCGGCGGCGTTCCCGATGAAGAACTGCCCGGGCACCTGGAGATTGGGCACGTTCACCTGCAGGTCGCTCCAGTCGATGGAGAAGGCGGCGACGCTCGCCGTGAGCCGATCGGCCAGCGCCGAGGTCTTCACGCCGGCTTCGTAGTTCCAGCTGTGCTCCTGACCGTAGGCTTCCCCGCCCGCCGGCGAGGCGGTATTGAAGCCGCCGGCCTTGAACCCGCGCGCCACGGTGCCGTACACGCTGGCGTTGGGCGACGCGCGGTAGGCCACCGCGAACTGCGGCGACACGTCGGAGAAGTCCTTCTCGGGCGTGAGCACGACGGAGGGCGCGATGGCGGGCGTGAAAAACGTGTTCAGGTTCGCGGCCTTGTGCTCGCGGTCGCCGCGCGCGCCGGCGACGAGGTCCAGCCGGTTCGAGAAGGTGAACGTCGCCTGGCCGTAGACGCCCACGCCGCGATCGTCCAGCGACGACTGTGGCGAATGCTGGCTGACGGGGAAGCCCAGGAACGGCGACAACACGAACGGCGAAAAGTTGTTGACGGCGTCCTGCTCGTAGCGCTGCGTGAACGCGAACAGGCCGCCCTGCCACTTCAGGGTCACGCGATCGGAGAGCACGACGGGCGCGGCTTTCGCCGATGCGACGCGCGCCTCCTCGGTGAACTGGAAGTCCTTTTCGGCGTTGGTGCGCGTGATGAGCGGCAGGGCCGTGTAGTCGAGGTCGGTCAGATCGTCGGTCTTCCATTTCAGGAAGCCGGTGGTCGTCGAGAGCTCGATCGCCGGCCCCGTGTAGGAGACCTGAACGGTCTCGGCCAGGATGTCCCGATGCGTGAAGCCTTCGACGTTGCGTGAGGCGTGGAACGGCGTGGCGCGCAGGCGGCCGAGATCGTGGAGCGCGTAGTCGCCGTCGCGGGCGCGCTCGGCGTTGAACAGGGCCCGCGCCTCCCAGCGCGCGGCCGGCTTCCACAGGAGCTGGCCTTTGCCGAACACGGCCGAACGGGAGTCGAGATCGTGGCCGGTGACGTCGTTCTTCGTGAACCCCTCGCGCGACGAATAGCCGACGCCCACGGCCACGGCCAGCGTGTCCTTGACGAGCGGTCCGGACGCCGAGGCGCGCAGATCGCCGGCGCTGAAGTTGCCGTAGGGGCCGACCAGCCCGCCGGACCATGTCCCGAGCGATGGCCGGAGGCTCGTGATGTTGACGATGCCGCCCAGCGCGTTGCGGCCGAACAGCGCGCTCTGCGGGCCGCGCACGAACTCGATTTGATCCACGTCCACGAGCTCGAGGCTCGAGGAGCTCGCGTGGAGCTGCGGGACGCCGTCGATGTAGCTCGTGACGCCCGGATTGCCCGGGCTGGCCCCGACGCCGCGCATGCGGGCGTTGCTCAGCTTTCGCGCGGTGAACTCGTTGAAGAAGGTGTTCGGGGCGTAGCCCGCCGCGTCGCTGACGCTACGCACCCCTGCATCTTCCAGCGTCTGGTACGTCACCGCCGTCACGCTCACAGGCACCTTCTGCGGATCCTCCGCCCCCTTCTGCGCGGTGACGGTGATCGGCGGCAGGGTGAACTGCACTCCGGACTGCGCGCCGGCACCTGCCGGCGCGATCAGGAGCGCGAGCAGCCCGCAGCCGGCGCGTCCGGGAAGGCGTCTGAGAGGGAACATGCGCAAATTCTCCCATATGTGACTGTATCCTGGGGTCTCCGGATCCATGAGGAGCAGGGCTGATGACACACCGTCGCGTCTTGACGCTGTTGTGCGTTCTTGGGATCGGCACGACCGTCGCGGCTCGCAGGGCTGAGGCCCCTGCGCCACAGGCGCCGCCCGCCGCGTCCGCCTTCGACTGGCCGCAATGGCAGGGCCCCGACCGCACTGGCGTGTCGAAGGAGACCGGCCTCCTGCAGCAGTGGCCCGCGTCGGGCCCGCCGCTGCTGTGGTCGGTGTCAGGCCTCGGCGCCGGCTACGGATCGCTCGCGATCAGAGGCGACCGCATTTTTCTCCAGGCGCTGAACGCGTCCGGGAGCACGGTCTCGAGCCTGAATCGCGCGGACGGCAAGGTGGTCTGGACCAAGTCGCTCGGACGCGGCAGCGGCAACGAACGCGGGCCGGGGCCCCGCGGCACGCCGACGCTCGACGGCGACCGCGTGTACGTGCTGACCGAGAACGGCGACCTCGCCTGCCTCAACGCGTCGAACGGGGACGCGCTCTGGCGGCGCAACATTCTCGCCGATTTCGGCGGCCGTCAGATTCCGTGGCTGATCAGCGAGTCGCCGCTCGTCGACGGCAACCGCGTCTATGTCACCCCCGGCGGCCCGCGCGCCGGCATCGTCGCGCTGGACAAGATGTCCGGCAAGACCGTGTGGAGCAGCCAGCAGCTGAGCGACGAGGCCGGCTACGCGTCGCCGATTGCCGCCGACGTGCAGGGCGTCCGCGTCATCATGACGCTGACCTCGCGCGCCGGCGTCGGCGTCCGCGCGTCGGACGGCAAGCTGATGTGGCGGCACACGCCGGTCGCGAACGACACCGCGAACGTTGCGACGCCGGTCTTCCACGACAACAAGGTGTTCTACACGTCGGGCTACGGCACGGGGGGCGCGCTGCTCGGCCTGACGGCGCAGGCCGGCGAGGTGACGGCCCAGCAGATCTACTTCACGCGGGAGATGCAGAACCACCACGGCGGCGTCGTGCTCGTGAACGGCTACCTGTACGGCTTCAACAACTCGATCCTGATGTGCCTGGAGTTCGCCACCGGCAGGACGCAGTGGCGCGACCGCAGCGTCGGCAAGGGCACGCTCGTCTACGCGGACGGCAACCTGTACATCCAGAGCGAGGACAACGTGGTCGGTCTCGCCGAGGCGAGCCCCGCCGGGTACAAGGAGAAGGGCCGGTTCCGCACGAAGGACCAGGGCTTTCCGAGTTGGGCGCATCCGGTCGTCAGCGGCGGCCGGCTGTACGTCCGGGATCAGGGCACGTTGTCGGCCTACAACATCAAAGGGCGCTGAAGACGTCTCACGTCTGGCCGAGAGTATCGCGACGCGCGCTCTTCGGTGATCGCCTTATTCGACCACGACTCTGAAGCCGATGCTGTAGGAATAGGTGTCGGCCGGCGCTTCGTGGCGGTGCGACAGGTCGAGCAGCGCCGGATCGCCGTCGAGCCACGCGCCGCCCCGCACGATGCGCATCGTCCCCGCCGGCGGGCCCAGTGGATCCCTGGCTGGTGATGCCCGGTAGTCGTCGAGCTTGTACCAGTCGGCCACCCATTCCCACGCGTTCCCGTTCATGTCGTACAGCCCGAACGCGTTCGGCGCGTAGCTGCCGACCGGTTTCGTCTCGCTCGTCTCCTTCGCCGCATCATCCTTCAAATAGTTCGCCTTCTCGAGCGACAGGCCATCGCCCCATGCGTACGGCTTGCCGTTCACGCCGCCGCGCGCGGCGCGCTCCCACTGCGCTTCGGTCGGCACATGCACGCGCTTGCCGGTCGCTTTCGACAGCCACTGGCAGAACGCCACCGCATCGTCGTACCGCACGAGCACGACGGGATGACCGGCCTTGCCCTCCGGATACGTCCCGTTCCTCCAGACGTACCGCTCGCCGAAATGCCGGAACATCGCTTCGCGGTCGGGCCCGACGACGGCCGGCAGCTTGTCGAGTGAGGGAACGGGATGATGCGTTAGGTCGATGAACGCCTTGTACTCCGCGTTGGTGACTTCGTACCGGCCGATTGAGTACGCCGACAGCTCCACCGCGTGTGCCGGTTTCGCATCGTCGTCTCCGCGGTCGCTGCCCATCGTGAAGGTGCCGGCCGGGATCGTGACCACGCGCGCGATGATGGATGCGGCGGTGGGTGCTGATGGGGACTGCGCGCGGAGGAGAGCCGGCGTCGCAATGCCGCTGACGACGAGGACCGAGGCGAGGATCTTGCGCATACGTTGCACCTCGATCATCTTACCGGGATTCATCCGGTTGTCGGGATCGGGTGCGCCGACGTTGTCCTGATTGGTTTCGCGCAGCGCTTTCTGGAGTCGAGGGCAGCACTGGAAGCTGGCAGGCTGTGGTGAAACTCTCCTCAGGTGGTGTCCGCCTTCAGGCGGACCTGAAACCCGGCGCGAACCGACGCGTGGTCCGGCTGAAGCCGGACACCACGTGGTTTCACGACGGGCCCCTGGTGGGCTGCAGATCCGGGGTCAACGGAGCTGAAAAACGTGGTCCGTGCCGACGCTGGCGACCTCGCGTCCGCCGCGCCCGCGGATCCATGCGCTCAGTTGCGGACCGCGATCGCCTGCGTAGAACCCTTCGTGGACGATCGCGTGCGTGGCGCGCGACGCGACGAGCGCGTCCCACGCGCGATCGGGCCGCGTCGCGGCGTCCTTGAGCGACTCGGTGAGGAGCTCGTAGTCCAGCGGCGCGCCGCCGCTGTAGCCGTTCACGAGCCTCTTCCAATGCGTCGTCGAGTAGAACATGTAGCGGATGTCGAACGCGGGCTCGCCGAGCGGCAGTTCGGCGATCGCCGCGGACACCGGCAGCTGCGCGACGAACCGGTACACGTCCGGCACGCCGGCGCCCGTGCCGATCGACGGCGGAAGCGCCGCGAGGCCCGCCTGTTGATAGTCCGTGGAGCTCTGATTGATCGGGATCGGTACTGCGAAGAACTCGAGCACGACGAGCGCGCCCGCGACCGCTGCCATCGCCTCCGCGCGCCGTTCACGGCCACGCTCCAGCGCGGCGAGGCCGAGCGCGGCCAGCGTCGCGAGCCCGAAGGTCGCGAGCATGCCGAACCGCGCGGGCACACGCAGGCCGTCGAAGCCCGGGACGAGGTGATAGAAGGCGGCGTAGAGATTGGTGCCGGCGACCTCGCGGCCTCTCGCGTGAATCTCCGGCCCGAACGACATGACGATGGCGAAGAGGGTGAGCACGGAGAACAATCCGACCGGCGAGGCCAGAGAGCGTCGCGTCGTCGCGCGGGCGCGCGGCGAGAGGGCGAGGAGGAACGCGCTCACCCCTGAAGCGATGACGAGCGCGCGCGCGAAGCTCGTGATCTTGACGCCGGGCAGGCGAATCGACCAGCCGAGCAACAACGCGACGATCAGGACGGCGCCGATGACGAGCAGTATCCGTATCGCCAGCGTTGCCGGCGACCGGCCGACCGCTCGGCCGACGCCTTGCGCTCCATGGATCACACCGATTGCGGCGAGCACCACAATCGTCACCCCGGGAAACAGCAGGCCCTCCGCCTTCGGCCACGCCTGCGCGATTGTTCCCCACAGCCACAGGTTGGGATCGGCGGTGAAGTACGCGTAGACGTCGGCTGAGAACCTCCGCGTCTCCGCCAACGACCGCGGGTTGAACCCGAGCTGCCGCAGCTCCAGATACGGCAGCAGGAACGGCACCGTCGCAAGGAACACCACAACGCACGCCGCCACCATCCCGAGCACCGTCCGTCTGTCGCGCCACGTGCCGCGCGTGACCATTTCCCAGGCGATGTAGAACGCGATGGCCGGGCTGAAGAACAGCAGGTAGTACCCGCACGAGAGGTTCTGCGCAATCCACGCGAGCGTCGCCCCGGCCAGCGGACGCAGGCGGAGGGTTGCGAAATACCGTCGCATGCCGAACAGCACGAAGGGCAGCCACGCGGAAGACAGCACTTGAAGGTGCGGCAGCGACGCGATGCGGTACGGCGCGAACGCGTAGGCGAGACCCGCGACGAAGCCGGCCGTTCGGCTGCCGGTCAGTTCGCGGCCGAACAGAAACATACCGAGGCCGGACAGCACGAAGGTCGAGAGGAACAGGAGGTTGTAGCAGAGGATCGGATTCCGGGTCGCCGCGTAGATCGGCAGGACCTGCAGCGCCTGGGGGAGGTAATGCTCCGAGTACGCGAGCGCCAGCGGATGCGGGTAGAAGATATTTGCGTGCCACCAGCCACGGCCGAGGTGCGTGGCATCCCACGCGATTACCCACGATGTGAAGATCGGATCGCCGAAGTCGCCCGGAACATCGCGTGAGAGTCCGCGGGCGAGCGGCCAGGTGAGCGCGATCGTCAGCCCAACATAAAGCAGCGTGACAACGAATGCATCACGACGAGGGAACGCAGAGCTCGCAGAGTTCGCAGAGAATACAAAACCTCTGCGTGTTCCGCGGTCTCTGCGTTGATCGTGATCCGTGTCCACGTGAACGCGATTATAGTGATTCCATGACGCTTCGCACTCTCCTCGTCGTCGCGGTGGCCGCGGGCGCTCCCAACCAGGCTGGTTGGGACGACGATGGCTCGGTGTTCAACTCCTGGTTCCGGGCTGGAAGAATGCGTCCTATCGTCTTCAAATTTCAGATTGCGGATTCCAGGTTGCGGATGACCGTGGCGTCGAATCTGCGGTCCCCAATCTGAAATCTGAAATCTGAAATCTCACGCGTTGTGCAGGTAGCGTAACGTGAAGCCTGCCATCAGGTCGTAGATCTCGTTCAGTTCGGCGAGCGAGGCCAGGAACACGATGCGCAGGAAGCCCTGTTCGGGGGGCAGGCCGAATCCGGAGCCGTACACGCAGAGCACGCCGGTCGCGTGCAGCAGCGCCTTCACGTAGTCCTCGTCGGTCTTCCCCGGCGGCAGCGTCACCTGCGGCATCGCGTAGAACGCCGCGGTAGGCGCCACGCAGCTGACGCCGGGCATCGCCGACAGGCGCGACACGGTAAGGTCCGCGCGCGCCTTCAGCTCTTTCCGGAACGAAATCTGATGCGACCGGTCGCCGGTGAGCGCAGGGGCAATCGCGTACTGCATCGGGACGGTGCTGCACAGGCGGCCGTCCGCCAGCTTCCTCACCGCCGCCACCACATCGTCCAGCCGCGGCGAGCGGCCGACGGCCATCCAGCCCGTGCGCCATCCCGGCGCGAGATACGCTTTCGACAGGCTCGAGAACGAGATGATGGCCGCATCGGGATCCAGCAGCCCGTAAGGCTCGATCGAGCCCTCGAACCCGAGGTCGCCGTACACCTCGTCGGCCAGAATCAGCAGCCCGTGCTGGTCTGCGAAATTGAGGAGCGCGCGGCGCGTCTCGGTCGGGTACACGGCGCCCGTGGGATTGTTCGGGTCGATGATGACGAGCACGCGCGTGGCCGGCGTGACCAGGCTCCTCAGATGATCGAGGTCCGGCATCCACGCGTTCGAGGCGTCGAGCCGGTAGTACTTCGCCTTCGCGTCGAGCTTCGCGAGCACCGCCGTGTAGAGCGGGTAGGTGGGCATCGGTACGAGCACTTCGCCGCCGGCGTCCACGACCGCGCTCAGCGCGAGCTCGATGCCTTCCGACGTGCCGGCCGTGACGAACACGCGGTCCGCCGACACCGGGAATCCCTTCGCGGTGTATTCCGCGGCGACCGCCTCGCGCGCGGCCGGGATACCGGCCGACGGCCCGTAATGGTTGTGGCCGTCGCCTAGCGCGCGCTCCACAGCCGCGATGAGATGCGGCGGCGTTTTGAAGCCGAACGCGACCGGATCACCGATGTTGAGGTAGCGCACGCGCGTGCCGGTCGCCTCGACCTTTTGGGCTTCCACGACGATGTTGCGGATGGCGTAGGTGAAGCGATGCACGCGAGCAGCGGTGGGGATGATGGTGGAAGTTTTGACTGGAGTCACATCAAGATTTTACCCCTATCCGACGGCTGTAACTTTTACACACCGATTCAGCCTTCGCATTGCAAAATTAGTGTAAGTCTTACGCGATCTCTCCCTCCAGCGGACCGATCTGTAAACAGGTCACGCCAGCTAAGTACATATACGTCAGTTAGTTACAAGACTGGCAAGGAACTTGGATTGGGTGAAGCCAGTGACGAGAGCCACACTCACGGTGACGCGCGGCACACTTATCATCAGCGCAACCCTCCTGACCGTGTTCCTCGGGCTGAACGATACCGAGGCGCGTGGACAGGTCGCCGCGTTCAAAGGCGGCGTGGCCATGGTGCGGATCGCCGCAGTGGTCCGCGATCACAAAGGCCGCTTCGTGCTGGACCTCGCGGCGCGCGACTTC
>Ga0082335_1001732_pt1 | contig 44215 bp, 49 predicted proteins | sample Subgrocontami58m_FD_72375 | JGI IMG/M metagenome (GOLD analysis project Ga0082335, IMG submission 72375) | Subsurface groundwater microbial communities from S. Glens Falls, New York, USA - GMW37 contaminated, 5.8 m (SPADES assembly) (version 2) ...
ATAGGGTCGCGAGTTAAACTCACGCAGGCCCAGCGTCGCTCCGCTCCGGCCTGTCACTTTCCTCCGAGACGCCTAACACTTTGGAGCGAGATGGACGTCACTTTCGCCGGAACACGCAGCAGAGACGGCTTTTGATACAACAGGTTGCTTGAACGAGCACTGTCGTTTTCTTGTTGGTTCGCGGTTGATCATAGTTCTGTCCTCTTTGCAATACTGTAGCATTTCCCAGGAAATATATTAAGCCTGCTGCTTCGTGGTCTTGGTTAGTGGTGCTCTAACGGGCGCGCTCATGGTGGACCCGCCGGGGCATTGATTTCGATAATGTTATAGGCTAGTATATAGGTGTATCCATATAGGGGTGTTAAGGGAACATGGTCAGGGCGCAAACTAAGGCAAAACAGGCCAACTTCTCTCTTCCAGGCGATCTGCTGGAGGATTTGCGCCGCCAGGTGCCGAAGGGAGAGCAAAGCAAGGTGGTGGCCAGGGCAATTCGCAACGAATTGATGAGGCTGAGGTTTCGCCGCGCACTGGACAATGCTTTCGGCGCCTGGAACGAGGAAGAGCACCCCGAACTCGAAGAAGGTACGGAGCAGTTCGTGCGCGGGCTGAGACATTCCTCGCGAACGGGCGGTAAGATAGAGTAAGCCGCATGTTGCTGGACACGGATATTCTCATTGACCTGCTGCGAGGGAAAAAGGAAGCCAGGGATTTTCTGCGTTCGCTGCCTGAAGATTCTGTGCAATGCTGCTCAGTCATAACGGTGGCCGAGATACATAGCGGAATGCGCGAAGGAGAGCGCCAGAGGACCGCGGAGCTTATCGACAGTCTGCTTGTCCTTCCGGTGACAAGGGAGATAGCGGAAACCGCCGGGCATTTCAGGCGAGCATACAAAGGCGACACGGCGTCCCCGGAAGGAGACCGTGCCAGAGGGACGCGAAGGACCAGTAAGGCCAACGAGTTACCGAAACTGCCGGACCTGGAGCTTGACGATTGTCTCATTGCTGCCACCGCCGCAGTAGAGGAACTGGAGTTAGCCACGCGGAATCGTCGGCATTACCCCATGCCCGAGGTCAAGGTCAGGTCCGCCACATACTGAGAAGGCGTAGCTTTTAGCTGGTAGCTTTTAGCTGATAGCTTTTAGCGGGTAGCTGATAGCGGGTAGCTGATAGCTGATAGCGAGTAGCTGGTAGCTGATAGCTGGTAGCGAGTAGCTGGTAGCGAGTAGCTGGTAGCTGATAGCTTGTAGCGGGTAGCGGGTAGCTTTTAGCTGATAGCCAATAGCTTTTAGCTTGTAGCGGGTAGCGGGTAGCTGGTAGCTGATAGCTGATAGCTGGTAGCTGATAGCTGGTAGCTGATAGCTGATAGCTGATAGCTGGTAGCTGGTAGCCAATAGCCGATAGCCAATCGCTATCCGAACCGCTGCCTGCCTCTCATTTGACCTCGACCTCCGATAAGCGGCAGAATGTTACCCATTGTTTCGATTCTCATCGCGATTGGATCACAAGGACGCCGGGATGGCTGAAGAAAAGGTGTCTGTGGTTGACGCTGTGACAGGCATTATTCTGGCCGGTGGCAAGAGCATCCGTTACGGCAGGGACAAGGCGTTCGAACGCATAGCCGGCGAAACACTGATAGACAGGGCACTCCGACAGGTCGGTTCCCTGTCCGGGGTCCAGGAGTTGATGCTCGTAACCAGCGAGAAGCTGGCCGCCGGCTTGAACTATTTGAAGTCTGCTGTTCAGCGTGGCCAGGGCGAGATTAGTCAGTGTGCGCCTGCCATTCGGATAGTCTGCGATCAAAGGCCTGAGCAAGGGCCCATGGGCGGCATACATGCCGGTCTTTCGGCTGCAACCTGCGAGTATTCTGTCATCGTGGGCTGCGATATGCCCTTCCTGAATCGCGGCCTCCTGCAATACATGTTCAGCCTGCGTTCGGGCTATGATATGGTTGTGCCGCGGGTTTCAGGTCTGCCGGAACCACTGCACGCGATATACTCGAAGAGCTGTTTGCCTGCGATCGAAACCCGCCTTGAGGCCGGCAAGCCGATGGTCTACCGACTCCTGGAAGGCGTCCGCGTCAGGTTCGTCGAGCAAGACGAGGTGGAACGTTTCGACCCGAAGCATCTCAGTTTCTTCAACATAAACAGCATGGACGACATGGAAAAAGCAAGGGAACTACTGGAGAAATGCCAGGGTCAGCCCGGCAATCCTGAGAATGTATGAGGGAATCCAGTGGAAAGAAGAGCGTGGCCGCAGGAATGATTGACAGGAAGATGATAAGCGTCGAGGATGCTTTGAGCCAGATACTTTCGCAGGTATCGGTGCTGGAGAGGGCAGATACTCCGATACTCGAGGCCCAGGGACTGGTACTGGCTCAGGACATTGCGGCGGGGATTGACGTGCCGCCTGCGGACAATTCGGCAATGGACGGGTTTGCCGTGCTCGCCGAAGACCTGACCGGGGTAAGCAGGGAATCGCCGAAGTTGCTGAGGGTAATCGGCGAGGTAGCCGCAGGCCACACTACCGATGTCGCTGTGCAACCTGGCACTGCCATCCGCATCATGACAGGAGCACCCCTGCCGCGAGGGGCGGATGCCGTGGTACCCTTCGAATGCACCGATGAAAGCCAACGCAAGAAGAGGAGGCGAACGCCTCCCAAGGAAGTCTCCATACTCCAGGGGGTGGGGAGGGGAAGTAATATCAGGGCGGCGGGAGAAGATGTGAAGAAGGGCACGACGGTGTTGACAGCGGGCACTGTCCTCAGGTCCGCCGAAATCGGTGTGCTGGCTTCCCTGGGCCTTTCCACAGTCCCCGTGCACCGCAGGCCGGTTGTGGCCATCCTGGCGACCGGCGACGAAGTGGTGGATGTGTCCCAGCCGCTGCCCCCGGGGAAGATATATAACAGCAATACCTACACTATCGCCGCGCAGGTAACGCGTTACGGCGGCACGCCCAGAATGCTGGGAGTGGCCCCGGATGACGCCGCCAAACTGACCAGTGCCATTAAGAGCGGGTTGGAGGCGGACCTGCTTATCACGTCCGGCGGTGTTTCCATGGGCGACTATGACATGGTGAAGGACGTACTGGCGAAAGAAGGGGAAATCGGTTTCTGGACCGTGAGGATGAAACCGGGCAAACCCCTGGCATTCGGTGTTTTCCGCAGCGGCACAAGAACTGTCCCGCACCTGGGGCTGCCCGGCAACCCGGTGAGTTCAATGGTCACCTTCGAAATGTTCGCCCGCCCTTCGATATTGAAGATGATGGGCAAGAAGAACCTGGCCATACCGGCGGTTGAAGCACGCCTGATGGAGACGGTGAAGAACAGCGACGGACGCCGCATCTTCCTGCGGGTGAGAGTGAACAAGGAGCACGGCCAATATGTCGCTCGACTGACCGGCAACCAGGGGTCCGGAATACTTACCTCGATGTCACTGGCCAACGGACTGGCCATCGTGCCGGAATCGGTGAAGGAAGTGCACGAAGGGGATACCGTTGAGGTGCTGATGCCGGACTGGAACGAAGACCAGTTTTGAGTGCAAGGAGAGAAGTAATATGGTACCCGTAGTTTGCATTGTCGGCCGGTCCGGCACGGGAAAGACTACTTTGATCGAACGGCTAATCCCCGACCTCATTGGACGAGGCTACCGCGTAGCAGTGGTGAAGCACACTGACCAGAATCCTGACCTGGACAAACCTGGGAAGGATACATGGCGATTTGCAAACGCCGGAAGCACCACGGTTGTCCTTTCAACACCCAGGAGGGTGATGGTGAATGCCGCCATGCCCGGGGGGCTTACCGTGGCCCAATCATTGCGTTTCGCCGGGGGCGACTGCGACCTGATCCTCGTCGAAGGCTACCACGAGAACCCGTTCCCCAAGATAGAGGTACACCGGCAGGCGCTGGGACAGGGACTTATCACAGATAAGCATGGGTTGATGGCAGTGGTAACGGATGAAAAGCTGGATGTCGCGGCGCCTCAGTATGCCCTGGATGATGCCCGCTCAGTGGCTGACCTGATCGTGAGGAAACTTCTTTCTTCCAGCGAAGAGGTTGAAGCAGGACTGTTTGTAAATGGTGAGCCGATCAGGATGGCCCCGTTTGTTGCCGAGATAGTAGCTAGAACGGTCCAGGGATTGGTTTCGAGCCTGAAAGGCACTGGCGAGGCCAAAGACATTGACCTCTGGATCAGGCAGAAGCCGAAATAGGGGTGGAGATCAGCCTAGTTCTTGCTGAAGGAAGGAAGCCCGGCATAGATTCGGGTTGACGCTGTGGCTGTGCTTCCAACGGGGACAATGGAGGTGGCAAGTTGCAACTCCATCATGCAGTCGTGGCAGGCACAAATGTGGGCTCGCACGGAATCGTTTTGTTCCTCGCCCAGTCGCCCTGCCGCGAATCCAAGAAGCCTGTCGACTGACACACAACTGTTTGACAAGTGAAAACCCTCCGCGAATCTCTGGCCCTATTATGGCGCTCTTCAGGGTGGGGGGAAAAGGCACAGACGGGCCTCGAAGGTGTGGATTAGGTTGGGATAAGGCGATGATGAGGTTTGAATCCTACCACAGCCCTTTCTCCACCATCAACTCACGTGCCTCCCGGAAATGTCATCACCAGCCCGGGATACTCCAGAGCAGCAGCACCGGGAAACGGTCGGTGCACTGACTACGCTGTCAGATAGCTGCACTGTTTTGTCACTAACAGGCGTCTGGTCATGCTACATCTTCGTTTGCGCTCACACGCATGCAGCGAAGAGCATATTTCCTGCACTACTAGCCTTGAGGCCAATATGGTAAGTTTGTTGCTTTTGTCTGCTATAATAAAAGTTCTGAGGGCAAGATGGGCATCCTTGAATACAATTCAGACGAGTTCGTTTTTAAGCCGCCGGCGGCGGTGGCCTGGGCGCGGCGCGTCCTGATTAAGCCTGCGGCGAATTATCCCCTGCCTTCTCCAGTTACGACGGGCGCAAACATTCTGAACAAAGTCATCAATGGCATCCGCCGGGTGAGCGACGCAGACATTCTCATGATCGAGGGCAATCCCACAGGCGAGTCCGCCTATCCGATCTATCGCACTCTGGGGTACAACTTTTCACGTGTCTTGATGCTCGATGTCAAGGACTCCATATGGGTCGAGGTGGAGAACCCGCTGCCCCATCCTTTTATCGCACCAACGTTCTGGGCGCCCAACGTGCTCTTGTCCAGCGATTATCTGATTACGGTCGCACCGATGAAGGTTGTAGGCAACGTCCCGTATTTGAGCATCATGAACCTGATCAGCCTGCTGCCGGTGGCCAAGTATAAGGGCGATGCAGCCGGCGGCTGGAACCTGCTGTATTCGCTCGGCATCAACCAGGTAATCGCCGACCTTTACTTTACGTTGCCTTTCGACCTTTCGATAGTCGATGCGACGCAGAAGCTGACCGGCCTCGTTGACCCGACTCACGGCGAGGTGGAACAAGTAGGCAAGGTTTTCGTCGGCGAGCCGTACGAAGTTGACTCTGAACTGGCAAGAAGGCTCGGCACCCCTGCTGAGTACCTCGACCTGATCAAGACAGGCCGGGCACAACTCGAGTGCAACGCCGAGGCGATGCATTGATTGGCGGGTAGCGGGTAGCGGGTAGCGGGTAGCGGGTAGCTATTAGCTGTTAGCGGTTGGCGGATAGCTGTTGGCTGGTAGCTGTTGGCTGGTAGCTGTTGGCTGGTAGCTGTTAGCGGGTAGCTGTTAGCGGTTTCCTTTCAGCTTCTTGAGCAGCCCAGTAAGCATACGTCTGACTTCACAGACCTGGTCTCCAAGAATCACATAGTCTTTGTCATTCAGCAATTTGAGATCATGGGCCAGAAGAAGATGATATTCCAATTCGCTCGCAGAACCTTGAGCAATCTGAAGGAAGCGTCCGAGTTCGGCTTCGCCCTCTCTTCCACAGCCTTCCGCGATATTGGCCGGAATGGAGGCGCATGACCTTCGTATCTGAGTTGTCAAACCGTAAAGTTCATCCCTTGGAAAGGCCGCCGTTATTTCATAAACCTTGACGGTCAAGAGGTGAGCTTTCTGCCATACATCCAGTTTTCTGAAGTCTTTCATAACGTTTCCGAGGGGTTGGCGGGTAGCGGGTAGCCGTTAGCTATTAGCTGTTAGCGGTTGGCGGGTAGCTATTTGCCATCTGCTATTTGCTATCTGCTATCCTCCTCAGAATTTGAAGTGTACGAATATCCTGCCGAAGTTCTTGTCGTCCTTTTCTATGCGGTGGTAGCACCGCTTGATTTCGGGCTGAGCCAGGAAGCGGAGGACTTTTTTCTTTAGCTGGCCCGACCCTTTGCCCGGGATGATCTCGACTGGCGTTATTTTGTTCCTCACCGCCTCTGCGATGACGCGGTTCAGTTCCGCATCGATCGACCTTCCCTTGTTGAAGATGTCATGGAGGTCCAATACTATCTTTGCCATGGGCAGACCTGCCTCTTGTAGGACGTTCGCGGCAATAATAACACACGGCGAAAGGCCGTGACTAAGCATGGCCCCTGCACCACGTGGCTGTGCCACGACCCGCTTCGATGCAACTCCTTCGCGCAGTTCTCCCGGCCAGGCCGGGAAGAGGTCCTTCGCTGCTACTCAGAATGACACATTTCGGGCGTTTTTCCTGTCATCGGGAGGAGCACATGGCGACGAGGAATCTCTGCATCGCGGGGAGGGTGGCGACGGTGGGCAAGAAATGCCAGACTTCTCAAGACCGACCCGGTAGCTATGCTATACTGGCGCTCAATGACGACAGGACTGTTTCTGCTGCTGTGACCTGGGCATTCTGGCCTCATAAGAAGACCGAATTACCGCTGGACCGGAAGAAGCTGGGAGCCCTGGGCGAGAAGCTGGCTGCGGGTCACCTCAAGAAGCATGGCTACAGGATCGTCGAATGCAACTACCACTGCCGCGAGGGCGAAATCGACATCGTGGCCCGCCAGAAGGATACCCTGGTATTCGTTGAAGTCCGCACCAAGACCGGCACGGCGTTCGGAACTCCGGAAGAATCGGTGACCAAAGCCAAGAAGCACAAGATGGTGGCTGCTGCATTCAAGTACCTTCGCACTAAGGGGAACACCGATGCCGACTGGCGCATCGACCTGGTGGCAGTCCAATTCGACCTTACCGGCAAGCTGACCAGGATCGAAATCATCGAGAATGCCGTGGGAGGGTAGAGTCCCGCGTACAAGCACTGCGCCCACCACATGGATCGGTCGCGCACTCGAATGACCCAGAAGGTATAATGATTCGGTCTCTCAGGATGTTAATATGCCAGATGGGTATGAAAGTCAAAAAGATTACATCAATTGGGTCAAAGCTGATGCAGACGCACGCCAAGAAAACGTTGACCAAGCATTGAGGGAAGCGTTTGCATCGTTCATCCGAAGATGCGAAGTCGATATGGTCGTTTTTTCTGACATGACTGCTGTCGACCTGGCCAATGCTATTGCTGCAAAGCCTCTCGTGCTTAAGGCGCTGCTGGCATCCTGCAATGTAGCTGCTAGAGCAATCGAACGTGATTTGGATATCAGGAATCTTGACACGTATATGCCGAACATTGAGAAGGACCATGCATTGGTGATAGCGGGGTATCTGAAACCGTTTTTGCCTCCCTATCTTGAATTGCCCGTCTTAAGCAGGATTGACCGGATATGTTACGTGGACAAGGAGATAAGGAAAGGGAAAGGCGGCTGGGAACGTAAGGTGTTGGCTTCACTTAACCAAGCCAGCGGGAAGACTTTTCGAAAGAGAAGATTCGCCGTCGGAAAAGAGTTTTTCGAACTTGATGCGGCAACCCCCGGAATGGGGCCGATCACAATCGGCATAGATATCAAGAGAATAGAAGCCCGGCGCGACATACATAAGCGATGCGACGAAATAGTCAATAAAGCAACCAAGCTGAAAGAGGTTTTTCCCCGGGCGAAATTCGGGGCGGTGATCTACTATCCATTTGTATCCGATCACGCAAACATTCTGAGCCGTTTGCGGTCATCTGACATAGACGGAGTAGTTTTTGCATCACACACTGAAGATTCGATCGAAAACGCTGTCAGGCTGTTGCTTCCTACTTTGTGAGTGATATGGAAACACCCACACGTCATCGACTGGTGTCAGGGGATGCCAGGCAACTCAAGTTCGTAGGGAACGAAGAAGTACATCTGGTAGTCACTTCCCCGCCATACTGGACGCTCAAAGAATACAACGACCACCAATGCCAATTGGGACACGTACCAGACTACGAAGAATTTGTCGCAGAATTGCACAAGGTCTGGAAAGAATGTTTCCGCATTTTGGTGCCAGGAGGAAGATTGGTTTGCGTGGTTGGCGATGTATGTCTCTCTCGTCGACAGAACGGAAGACATGTGGTTGTGCCATTACACGCGGACATAGCGGTCTCTTGCAGGAAAATTGGCTTTGACAACCTGAACCCGATAATATGGCACAAGATCGCGAACGCCAGCTATGAGGTCGAAAACGGATCCAAGTTCCTGGGAAAGCCTTATGAACCAAATGCCATCATCAAGAATGATATTGAGTACATTCTGATGCAACGCAAGCCTGGCGGTTATAGACAGCCGACCCCCGAGCAGCGGCGGCTTTCCCTTATCGACAAGAAGGACTATGCTGAGTGGTTTCGACAATTTTGGAATCTCACTGGTGCTTCGTCACGCTGGCATCCCGCTCCGTTTCCCCTGGAATTGGCCTACCGGTTAATCAGGATGTTTTCGTTCCAAGGAGATACTGTGCTTGACCCGTTTCTTGGGTCGGGAACAACCATACTGGCGGCAATGAAGGCGAGGCGGAACAGCATAGGTATTGAAATCGACTCCCAGTACTGTGAACAAGCCATGCAGCGGCTTCAGAAGGAGCAGGGATTGCTTTTTGGAGATATCGTTCTCGAAAGACTGAATGTGTCTGAGGAGGACTCTGGTTGGCAACACAAAGAACAGCCTGTGATGCAGCTTCCCTCCGCACCCCAAAAAGACGTACCTGAAAACTCACATTCTCAACAAGGCATTCTAATTCGGGAAAAGAAAAGACGCCGCAAAGTTGTTGATCCAGGCGCGACCGTCTCCTTCGAGTAGTATACCAGTTCCTTCACACCAGTTCCTTCACCTTTTCCCCTCACTCAAGCCATGTGCTAGAATTCCTTAAGTCTGTTTTTGTATTGAAGGGTCAGTTATGCCACTTTATGAATACCGTTGCGGGGGGTGCGGGAAGAAGGTCACGCTGCTTGTCCGCGGCTTTGAGCGTTCTGCCGATTCATGTTGCCCGAACTGCAGCTCCCAGGAACTGAAGCGTCTCTTTTCCACCTTTCGAGTTGCCAGGACCGACAAGGACAGGTACGAGGACATCCTCGGTGACCAGCAACTGGTGAGAAGAATGGAATCCAACGACCCCAAGGCGTTGGTCGAATGGAACAAGCGAATGAGCGGCGGTGATGATTCTGTCGCACCCGAATATGAGGACATGATGGGCAAAATGTCGTCGGGAGAATGGCCGGACGAAATGACAAAGAAACGACATAAACCGGGACCGGAGGAAACGCCCTGAGGCCCCAGGGGTTTCAGTCTTTCACATGAGAAGGCGCCTCGTCATCTGTTACGAAGAGCCACCAGTTTAAGGAAATAGCGATGCCAATATACGAATACCGCTGCCGCGCCTGTGGAAAGAAATCCACGTTTTTCGTCAGAACCTTTTCCCAACCTTTTTCTCCGGTATGCTCCAGTTGCCAGTCAACAGATATCACTCGAATAATCAGCAGCGTGGCCTACCACAAGTCTACGCAGACTATCCACGAGGAATCTGGAGACCCTTCAATGCATAACGACTCTAATTACTACAAGGACCCGCGAAACATCGGACGCTGGGCCGAAAAGCGTTTCTCGGACATGGGCATGGACATGCCTGATTCGCTCAAAGAGAAGATACAAGCGGCCAGAGAAGGCGAACTGCCGGATTCCATGAAAGACCTGAAGAGTGCCTCACCCGATGCTGCGTTTAGTTGACGCCAACCTCAATCGGGCGAGGGAAGGCCTGAGGCTTCTGGAAGACGTTGCCCGTTTTGTTTTGAACGATGCGGGGCTGAGCCAGACGCTGAAGGACCTTCGCCACCAGATGGCAAAAGCGGCTTCTTCAGACCGGTTCTCCCTGTTGACTGCCCGTGACTCCACAAACGATGTCGGCTCAGAGATGCGGCCTGCTGCTGATCTGGGCCGGTCCGACCTGCCTGCGCTGATCACGGCAAATGCCCGCAGGGTCGAGGAATCCCTGCGAGTACTCGAAGAGGCAACCAGAACGCCCGGTTTTGAAGGCGTGGACTGGCAGGCCTTCCAGTCGGCCCGCTTCGCCCTGTACGAGCTCGAAAAACAGTTAGTGTCCGCAGCAACCAGGCAAGCGATACGGAGGCGCGTAAGCGGGCTTTATCTGGTATTGGATACCGAATGGCTCAAGGGAAGGACTGAAGTTGCGGTAGCCAGGCAAGCTGTGAGCGGCGGCGCCAGCATGCTGCAACTGCGCGACAAGAGACGAGGAGCACGGGAATTGTTGCCGGTCGCCAGAGAACTGAAGGCTGTATGTGAAGCCTATGGCGCGCTGTTCGTGATGAACGATTTCGTTGACCTCGCTCTTTCCGTGGGGGCAGATTGTCTTCATCTGGGCCAGTCCGATCTCCCATTAGACGTGGCTCGAAAGGTACTGCCTATCGATATGCTGGTTGGAGGCTCAACCCATAGCACCGAGCAGGCAGTCGACGCGGCCGGACTGGGTGCAGACTACATTGCGGTTGGAGCGATATATCCCACTCAATCCAAGCACAGTATCACCATAGTTGGTACGCAAACACTGAAGAAGGTACGCAGCCTGGTCAAGACGCCTCTGGTGGCTATCGGCGGGATCACTAAGGACAACGCCGGTCAGGTAATGGCGGCGGGAGCGGATGCAGTAGCCGTCATCAGCGCGGTAATGGGAGCAGACGATATTGAAAAAGCGACCAGGGAGATTGTCAATGCCATCAGGAATGGCAAAGAAACCGGCGAAGCAGAAACTGCCAACGGCTAACCTCGAGGAAATCGCCGATTCTATCAGAAAGACACTTTCAGAGAAGGACCTTGCCCGCGAGAAGGCGCTGAGATTATGCCGCGAAGTTATTCGAAACAGCGCCAATACGATTCGAGCCGTGCATCGCCAGGAGTTCGACGAGGCGGCAGGGCTGCTGGGACAGACTCGTGCCTTGCTCGATGAAGTCAACGGGACCCTTGCGGGGCATCAGGACCTGTTCCACACCGGGCTGGTGCATGATTCGCAAAAGGAATTCGCCGAAGCCAGCATTCACCTTTCCCTGGTTACCGGTAAACCTTTGCCCTCTCCCGGAGAGTTGAGCGTTGGGCTGCCAGCCTATATGAACGGCCTTGGCGAAGCCGCCGGCGAGATGCGCCGCTATGTCCTGGACCAATTGAGGACCGGTGAGATAGCCGGCTGTGAAGACAAGCTGGCCATGATGGATGACATCTATTCCGTCCTGGTAACCGTGGACTTCCCGGACGCACTTACCGGAGGGTTGCGGAGGACCACTGACATGGTGCGGGGAGTTCTCGAGCGGACCCGGGGGGACCTCACTCTGGCCATCCAACACCGAAGTCTGGAAGAGAAACTGGCCCGCCTCGGGCATCTGTAATGCAAATCGAAAGAGCCAAGGAAATCGGGTTTTGTTTCGGCGTAAAGCGCGCGGTCGACCTCCTGGAGAAGGCAGCACAGCAATACGGCCGCCTGGAAACGCTGGGGGCCGTGGTGCACAATCGCACGGTCATGGACGACCTTGCCGCCAGGGGCATCGACGTCATTGAAACCCTGGAAGGCGCCACAGGAAAGGTTGTGGCCATTTCGTCACACGGCGTCGGTCCCAAACTGCTGGACGATTTGAAGGCCCGTGACCTGACCGTCATCGACGCCACGTGCCCTCGCGTGAGACATGCCCAGCGGATTGCCAGGGAAATGTCGGACCTGGGATTTTCTGTAGTGGTGTACGGCGAGGCAGAGCATCCTGAAGTCAGGGGAATACTCGGTTGGGCCGCGGGCAAAGGCGTCGCCAGCATTGACGCTCAGGCAGTCCAGTTTTCAGGCGCTCAGCCGTCGAAAGTCGGCATCCTTGCCCAGACTACCCGCAGTCACACCGGCTTTTCCAGCTTCGTAACTGAGTATGTGAGGCGATGGCTGCCCAAAGGAAGCGAGCTGAGAGTGGTGAACACCATCTGCCAGGCAACGAGCAAGCGCCAGGCCGCGGCACTGGAACTGACCAAGCGGGACGATCTAATGATCGTGGTTGGAGGGCGCTCCAGTTCGAACACAAAGCGGTTGGCTGAGACCTGCCAGGCAGCGGGAGTCGAAACCCACCTCATCGAACACGCCAGCGAGGTCCAACGTTCCTGGCTCGTGGGCCGACGAGCAGTCGGGGTGACAGCCGGGACCTCGACTCCGGACAAGGCGATAGATGAGGTCGTTGCCAGGCTCAGGGAATTGGGGGCCACCCTACCCCGTCTTTGACCCCAGATACTTCCCACCGATGACGTGAAAATGCAGGTGAGCGACAACCTGGCCCGCATCAGGCCCGATGTTGGTCACGACGCGGTACCCTGTATTCGAAACACCCTCGGCCTCGGCAACTCTCTTTGCAGCAAGCATCAGTCTTCCGGCAAGTCCAGCCTGGTCGTTCGGGAGATCCTGCAATGAAGCTATGTGCTGCCTGGGAACGACCAGGACGTGTGTCGGCGCCAGAGGGTGTATGTCCCGGAAGGCCACCCATTCATCGGTCTCGGCCACAATGTCCGATGGTATCTCCCTGGCGGTTATCTGGCAGAACAGACAGTTTTTCATATTGCCCTTTTTGACTAGATGCCTATCTCGTTGGCAACCAGTTCGCGATGGAACTCCGCGTCGCCATAGGCTAGTTCAGCCGCTTTGGCGCGCCGGAAATAGAGCTGCATATCGTGGTCCTTGGTAAAGCCGATTCCCCCGTGGACCTGGTGTCCCAACACAACCACGCGGCGATAGGACTCGCTGACCCAGGCCTTGGCCATTGCGATCTCCTTGCTGCAGGGTAGCCCTTCGCTCAACATCCAGGCAGCCTGATAGGAGATGAGCCGGGAACCATCCACGTCGGTCACCATGTTGGCGCAGTGATGCTGCACCGCCTGGAAGCTACCGATGGGCCGGTCGAACTGCACTCTGTCTTTGGCGTACTGGACCGTCATTTCCAGCACTTGCTGGGCCCCGCCAACCATCTCAAGACACTTGCCAACCGCCGAACGTTTCAGCAGCCTTTCTACGACTTCCCATCCCTGGTCTACCCTGCCCACGATGCTGGCTGCCGGCACCAGGACATTTTCAAAGACAACCTCGCACTGCCTGTCCGACGCAATGGTCTTGAGCGCATTGCACTTAATGCCGGGACTCCTGGAGTCGACGAGGAATAATGTAACCCCATCTTCAGGCTTCTTGCCTGTGGCGGTGCGCGCCACGCAGATAATCCAGTCCGCGACATTGGCGTCGGGCACGAATAGCTTGGTCCCGCTCAGAACATATCCGTCGCCTTTTCGCGCTGCCTTGAGCGACACTCCGTCGGCGGTCCAGATGGCGCTGGGTTCCGTCAGGGCCACGGTAAGTATGGCCTTGCCCGATGCCACCTGGGGCAGGTATTTCTTCTTCTGCTCCTCCGTGCCAGCCTCCGTCAAGGTCAACGCGCCCAGCAGCACCGTCGAAAAGAAAGGCCCGGGAAGGCATGCCCTTCCCATTTCCTCCAGGAGGATTGCCAGGTCCAGGAATGAGCCTGAACCGCCCCCGTATTGCTCCGGCAAAACCAGGCCCATCCAGCCAAGTTCGGCCATCTTCCTCCAAAGCTCCGGGCTATACCCCTTCTCGTCCTCCTCCATGTCTCGCACAAGTTTCCTGGGGCATTCTTTTACCAGGAAGTCCCTGGCCATCTTGCGCAGCATTTCCTGTTCTTCGGACAAGGTCAAGTTCATCGTCGGTTCCTCCCGCTGGTGGCCTATTTCGCCGGAAGCTCCAGCCCTCGGGTAGCTATGACATTCCTCAGTATCTCAGAAGTGCCACCCATGAGCGTGTACCCCTGGGCATAAAGGTATGATTCACTCGCGTGCCGCACCAGGGTTGAAGCGCGCGGGTCAATCCCAAGCTGTCCATGAAGTCCGGCAATCTCCATTGCAGTCCGTGCCGCCCGCTGTTCATATTCGGTGCAAAACATTTTGGCCATGGCTGTCTCGTGCCTGGGCAAGGTGCCTTGCTCGATCATGGCGACGACGCGGTAGACCATCAACCGGCCCACTTCGAATTCGATGGCCAATTGGGCCAACTTGTGTCTCATTACTCCGCCCTGCTTCTTTTCCTTTACGTGGTCCATGAGCGCCTTGAGCATGACGTAGTTTCCCATCACGCGCTCAATTCCGCTTCGTTCGTAGTCCAGTTGGGCGGTTATCTGGTTCCAGCCGCGATTTTTCTGGCCGACCATGAATTTCTTCGGCACCTTGACACCGTCGAAAAAAACCTCGTTGAAGTGCCGTTCTCCAGTCATGTCGATAAGCGGACGCACGGTAATTCCGGGAAGCTTCATATCGACTATGAACTCGCTTATCCCCTTGTGCTTGGGAACGTTCGGGTCAGTCCGCACCACAAGGTACATGTGGGTCGCCTTATGCGCCAGGCTGGTCCAGACCTTCTGGCCGTTAATGACAAAGGTGTCCCCGGATTCGACTGCTGTCGTTTTCACCGATGCCAGGTCCGACCCTGATTCCGGTTCGCTGAGGCCCAGTCCGAAAGACGCCTCGGCCCGCATGATGGCAGACAGGAATTCCTCCTTCAGTTCCTCGCTACCGTAGGCAATGAGGCAGGGTCCAACCTGTCTGTCGGCAAACCAGTGGAAGCCGCAAGGAGCGCCGACGCGGAGCAGTTCCTCGGTCAGTATCAAACGGTCCATGTGGCCCCGGCCGCCGCCACCGCATTGTTTAGGCCAGCTTAGCCCGATCCAGCCCCTCTCCGCCAGTTTGCGGGAAAACTCGGGAGAATACCCACTTATCCAGCTATCGCAAGTCGGATTGAAACCGCCTTTGCTCAGGTCTTCTTCAAGAAAACTGCGCACTTCCTCCCTGAAATCGTGCTGTTCTTTGCTGAACGTGAAATTCATCGCTACTCCTCACACGCTCAGAAAAACGCGCAGTCTGAGACTGCCGCTTTCTGCGTGGCAAAACAAGAGCCGCTGAATATCCCTCTTGCCGTCACAGCCGGCAAGAGGTCCAGTTAGGCGGGCCGTACTGCAAGGCAGGTAACGGTCCTGGTTATCCCGGGTATCGGGTGTATCTTCCCTGTGATCAGTTCTCCCACAGAGTTCAGATCACCCAATTCTGCGACGACAATAAGGTCGTAGGGGCCGGTCACCATGTCGACGGACCTTACGCCATCGAGTTTCTGGATGGAGGCGATGACCTCCTTGGACCTTCCTACGGCTGTCTCGATGAGGATGAACGCTTTTGTAGCCATGATACCCTCCTTGCCAAAAGTATTCTAACCAGCGTTTGTTTCAGGCAACTGCGCCTTTGTCCCGAAACCTTTGAACCTCTTCGGAGGTGAACCCAAGTCTTCCAAGCAATTCATCGGAATGCTCTCCCAGGAACGGTGAGAACCCGAGCACCCCGGGCGGAGTCTCCGATAGCTTCAGTGGGTTGCCTATTTGTACCACCCTGCCATATTGCGGATGGTCCAGGCGCACTACCATTTCCCGCTGATTCAGTTGCTCGTCATCAGCCAGTTCCTCGATTGAGTTAACCTTCGACACCGGTACGTCTGCTTTCGTCAGCGACTCGAACCATTCATCGCTGGTGCGCGTGCGGAAGATGATGCCGAGAGAACGCTTCATCTCGGACCATTTCGGATCGTCCGCAGGGTCAACGAAATGGCTGGCAGTAAAAACATGCTCAGTATACTCTTCTTTGCCAAGCACATGGCACAGCCTTTGCCAGAAACGGGGCTCGATGCAGCCGATGCTTATGTACCTGTTGTCGCTTGTTGCATAGACGCCGTAATATGGGTAGCCACCTGCGAGAGCTGTGGAACCCCGGCGAAGACCTTTCTGGCCTGCGAAACATAATGACGCCTGCCACGTCAATAGCGAGACAGCGCCATCGGTAATGCTGGCGTCTACGTACTGCCCGCGTCCGGTCTTCTCCCTGACAAATAGCGCAGTCAGAATGCCGATGGCGGCAAAGAGAGAACCGCCGGCGAAGTCGCCGACCAGGTTCAATGGTATTTCGGGAGGGCCCTCCGGACGGCCGATCATATCAAGAATACCACTCTTCGCTATGTAGTTGACATCGTGGCCGGGCAGACCTTTGTGGGGTCCAGTTTGTCCATACCCGCTGATCGAGCAGTAGATTATCCGCGGGTTTGTTTTGGCCAGGGATTCGTAGTCAGCGCCCAGCCGCGTCATCACACCAGGCCGAAAACCTTCGACAATGACGTCTGCGACATTGGCTATGCGCTTGAAGATATCGAGGCCCTCTTCAGTCTTCAGGTTCAATACGATACTTTTCTTCCCTCGGTTTGGGGCGTAAAAAGCGGCAGAACGCCTCCCTTTCTCATCTTCCCTATCCGGTGATTTCCCGCTTCCGACCATGTCCAGTCCGATGCCGCGTGGAGCTTCCACCTTGATCACTTCAGCGCCCAGGTCGCTGAGGATCATGGTGCAGTATGCACCGGGAGCCATAAAGGTGAGATCGACCACGCTGACGTTATGGAGAGCCTGCATTTTCACCCCGCGACGGTAATCTGGTCCGAAGTCCCAAAGAGGTTTCGTTATCGGGAAACGGCCCCATATTAATATGTTCGGCCAGCTAGCGTCAATCCAGAGCCGGGTGTCTCGCACCGCTTGACAGTGAACATGCGCCTAGTTTACATTGACCTTGAACGGAGGAACAAGAAATGAGCGCGCAAAAAGTAACTGTTTACTCGACCCCTACCTGACCGTGGTGCCATAAAGTCAAGGGGTTCTTGACAAGCAAAAATATCCCTTTTACCGATTTGGACGTGGCCAAAGATGAGGCGGCTCGCAAGGAAATGACCACCAAGACGCAGGGCAAGATGGTAGTGCCCGTCGTAGAAATAGATGGAGAGGTACACGTCGGCTACGATGAAGCCTGGATAGAGAAGAAGTTGGACCTGAACTAGGGATACGAGGTATCCCTGGTTCGCGCTCCCGCAGATATAGCTTTCTTGCGCGTGCGTCCGTATTCTCTGGCAAGTTCGGCCATGGAGTGCTGTGCCCGAAATGGAGGGGTCCGTGGGACCGGTACGAACTGGCAGCTCAAGTAGGAGGGACACCGATAATGGCAGTATTCTTCTCCGGCATGGAGATTTTGGAAGTAGCCGTCAAGATCGAAGAAAACGGCATCGTGTTCTACAGTCAACTCGCGCTCGCCAGCAAACGTCCTGAACTCCGCTCTACATTCGAGTACCTGGTCGGGCAGGAGAAGCTGCACAAGCAGATATTTACCAAGATGGAGGACAGCGCTGGCAAGAGCTATACCGTGGAATCCTACCCCGGCGAAGAGGCAGCCTACCTGAAGTCTCTTGCTGACTCCATTCTGTTCACACCTGACAAGGTGAAAGAAATGGCCGTGAAGGCGGATGAAAAGGAAGCTCTGGACCTTGCGCTGGGTTTCGAAAAGGACGCAGTCCTGTTCTACACTGACATGATGGGCATCGTCCGCGACCAGGACAAGAAGATCGTCGAATGGGTCGTGGGCCAGGAAAAGACCCATATCAAACGCATCCTCGACCTCAAGGCCATGCTGGCCGCGGGCACCGTACAAAACTATGGGCATTAGGGACATTGGGCCATCATCGCCGCCATTCAGGGGTTAGCGATATGTCGTCTCGGTTCGCCATGCCACCTGTAAGATAAGGACAAGGCGGTCGCGTTCTTCTTTCCACTCGCAACACACTGCATGCAACGGCTCGTAACCAGCAAACCCTCATGCTAGAATATCCCTGTGGATACCATCGAACGGGACTCTATGTACTATGGCCGTCAGCCCTAGCTCTTCTCTCCGCGTCCTGGGCATCGCCGGCAGCCCGCGGCGCAAGGGGAACACCGACTTGCTTCTCGACGAGGCGCTGAAAGGGGCGGCCAGCGCGGGCGCAAGGGTCAGCAAGTTGGTTATCTGTGACATGGATATTGCTCCGTGCCGCCATTGCGACGGGTGCCTGAAGACAGGTCGCTGCGTCATCGACGACGACATGCAGATGGTGCACCGGGAATTGCGGGACGTCGATCACATCGTCGTGTCATCACCCATCTTCTTCATGGGGGTTACCGCCCAAACCAAAGCCATGATCGACCGCTGCCAGGCGCTCTGGGCCATGAAATACGTCCTGAAACTGCCAGTAGGAAACCGGGCGGGAAGAAAGCGCAAAGGGCTCTTCATGTCAACCGGTGGCCTGACCTACGAACGGGAACGCCTGTTCAGCCCAGCCCGGGCCACGATCAGAGCGTTCTTCTCGGTCCTGGAAGTCAAGTACTCCTTCGAGTTGTTCTACCCGAACGTGGACAACAAAGGCGACATCGCCAATCACCCCTCCGCTTTGCAGGATGCCTTCAAGGCGGGCCGGGACCTGGTGCAGCCAATGGTTTCATTGGTTTAAGGCTGGTGCGCCCCCCCCCACAGATACACCGGCCCACTGTTCCCCGATCAGGTTTTGGAATTCGGGCATTGGTCTTTCATTGACACCTGGAATCAGTCACTCGATGCCTGATACTTTCCACGCAGGTTTCCTATTTGCGGCATTGGCACTCCAGTTGGTAAAGTATCTGGAAACGCCACATATGGAGGAAGGGTGATTCGGCCATGAAGGAAATTCGAATCCACGCCCGTGCGGGCCAGGGTGCGATAACCACGGCAATGTTGCTGGCATCAGCCGCCTTTGAAGAAGGGATTTACGGGCTGGCATTTCCACACTTCGGCGCAGAACGCATGGGTGCCCCTCTTAACGCCTACGTCCGCCTGGATAAGTCACCGGTGAACGTCCGGACACAGGTGAGGGAACCGAACTACGTCCTCGTCCAGGACTCCACTCTGCTTCGCGGGGTAGACGTAACGTCAGGTCTCAGGCCAAATGGTATCGTGATCGTGAATGATGAACGCATTCCGTCTGAGCTTGGACTTCGGAAAGGGATTAAGGTACTGACCATTCCTGCGGGCAAATTGGCCACGGAATTCCTCGGCAGGGCCGACCGCGCCAGCACAGGGATGCTGGGCGCATTCGCCGCCGCTACTGGCGAGATAAAGCTGGAGTCGCTCAAGAAAGCGGTGCGTAACCGCTTCCCGGGCGCTGTTGGAGAAAAGAACGTCCAGGTACTCGACAAAGCCTATGAACTTGCCAGGAGCGAATCGGCCCTCGTCGTAACAAGGTAAACAGGAGCAGAGCAAGCAGATGAAGATGACTTTAGGCGCAGTCGCCAGGCCGGGAACGAGCAAGGCCAGCAAGACAGGCAGTTGGCGGACCAGCCAGCGCCCCCTGTTCCTCCACGAGAAGTGCACGGCGTGCAATCTGTGCGCGCTGTCGTGTCCCGAAGGCTGCATCAAAGGCAGCGGGAAGAACCTGTATTGTCCCGATTATGATTATTGCAAGGGCTGCGGCATCTGCTCTACGGTTTGCGCTGTGCACGATATCGAGATGATTCCCGAAGAAAAGGGCGTGCCCTGCGTCCCGGGCGAAACGCTGGCCAGGGCTGGCCAGCCAGCGGGGAAATAGCATTTGCCTTTGGGCGGATGTATTCCTGGTGGGAATCCGTACGTCACGCTGTCTGAAGACGTTGTTTGCTGGCTGACTCGCAACAGACTGGCACAGAGCCCAGGTCCATTGCTGGAGGAATTGGAGAGGAATTCGAAATGACCAAACATTTCCTGGAAGGGTCACAGGCAGTTGCCGAAGCTGTGGCCCGGTGCAAGCCACAGGTGATCTCTGCCTACCCGATCACACCTCAGACACACATCGTAGCCGAACTGGCACAGTTGGTCTCCAACGGAACCCTCAAGGCGGAATATGTGAACGTGGAAAGCGAACATTCCGCCGCGTCTGTTATCCTTGGCGCCTCGGCCACAGGGGTCCGGGTCTACACGGCCACCACGTCGCAGGGCATGATGCTGATGAACGAAGTCATCTACAACATTGCAGGAATGCGCCTGCCCTGCGTGATGACCCTGGTGAACCGGGCCGTCTCCGCCCCGCTCAATATCTGGACGGACCACCAGGACTCAATCTCCGTCCGCGACGCAGGCTGGCTTCAGATATACGCCGAGAACAACCAGGATGCAGCCGACTATATGTTGCAGGCCTACCGGATCGCGGAGGACCACCGCGTAATGCTTCCGGTGATGGTGTGCATGGATGGTTTCGTGCTATCGCATGCGTATGAAACAATCGACGTCCCCGAACAAGAAGAGGTGGACCGTTTCGTTCCACCCTACAAACCTGTTTACAAGCTGGACCCGGCTGACCCGTTAACCTTTGGCGCATACGCCGAGCCGGACAAATACACCGAGACCCGATACATGATCCACGAGACCATGCGGCGCGCCCTGAGCATAATCCCGGAGGTAAGCGCAGAGTTCAAGAAAGTCTTCGGACGGCAGAGCGGCGGCTTGATAGAAGGATACCGCATGGACGACGCTGAAACAGCCATTGTCGCGCTGGGGTCTGTGAACGGGATCATCAGGGAGACCGTTGACAGGTTACGCGAAGGGGGAACCAGAGTAGGATGTCTGAAAGTCATTACCTACCGGCCGTTCCCCGACGGGGCAATCACTGAGGCCCTGGGACATGTGAAGAATGTGTTTGTTCTGGACCGGGCGATATCGCTGGGGAGCGGCGGTCCGCTTGCGACCGAGATCCGGAGTGCTTTCGCAGGAAGAAGAGGCTGTCCTCAAGTGCATTCCGTTATCGGTGGGCTCGGCGGACGGGACATCACCGAAGACACCATAAGGGAAGCCATCGACCTTTCCCTGGACGGGAAGGGACAGGCGCGCTTCCTCGATTTGAATAAGAGCCTGGAACTGGAAGGCATCGACTAGTTGTTTCAATGCCGTTCGGGCAAACTCCAGATACAAACGGGGAAGAGATAATCAGGGAAAGAAACCGGACAATTGAGAGAGGGCAGGTAGAGGGCATGAACCCAAACACGCAGGTAACTGAAAAGGCCAGGAAAGAGGATCCCACAGCCCATCTGTTTGCGGTGGGCCACACGGCATGCGCCGGTTGCGGCCAGGCAACAGCAGTTCGCCTGGTGTTGAGGGCCGCGGGTAAAGACGTTATTGTCACCAACAACACGGGATGCCTTGAGATATTCAGCTCGAACTATCCCTATTCCTCCTGGGAGGTCCCGTGGATTCATTCGCTATTCGAGAACTCCGCCGCTGTAGCCTCTGGAGTTGAGGCGGCGCTGCGCATTACCGGAAGACTGGACAAAGTCCGCGTGATCGCACAGGGCGGAGATGGCTCGACGGCTGACATCGGATTCGGTGCGCTCTCCGGCATGTGGGAGCGAGGCCACGACATCCTGTATATATGCTACGATAATGAAGCATACATGAATACCGGCATACAAAGGAGCGGGTTAACGCCTCACTTCGCCGACACCACCACCACCCCGGCAGGGAAGGTGTGCCAGGGCAAGCCCCAAGGCAAAAAGGATATGCCGGCGCTTGCCCTAGCCCACGGGATTCCTTACGTGGCCACAGCCTCGGTGGCCTACCCGCACGATATCGACAAGAAGGTCAAGAAAGCCCTCTCGATTCGCGGCTCGAAGTACCTGCAAATCCATTGCCCGTGCCCCCTTGGCTGGAGGCACGACACCGCCATAGGCATCCAATTGGCCAAGCTGGCAGTAGACACTGGACTCTATCCCCTGATAGAGTACGAGAATGGGAAGCTTACCGGCGTCAAGAAGATCGCCAGGCCAAAGCCGGTGGAGGAGTACCTGAAGCCTCAGCGCAGGTTCGCCCATCTCTTTGGCAAAGGGTGCGAGAACATTGTCGCTGAAGTACAGCAGACAGCCGACCAGAATATTCAAAAATACGGCCTGTTGAGCGTCAGTCCATCCTCAGCCGAATAGGTGCTACGATGGGATGGCCTTCGCTCCGACAGAGCCAGCGGAGGTAAGGCCACATGCCAACAACGTTTACTGCCGCCGAGTTGGCGAAGTTCGACGGAAAAGACGGAAGGCCGACATATGTAGCCTTCAAGGGCAAGGTGTATGATGTTTCCAAGAGCAGCCTATGGGGATTCGGAGAACATCTGGACGGCCACCTTGCAGGGAAAGACCTCTCCGGCGAACTGCCCGATGCTCCCCACGGCGACGAAGTGTTTTCGGACTTCCCAGCGGTCGGCGAGTTGAAATAGGCGAGGTTAGTTCTGTCATTCTTATGCCTGTGACACCTAAGAAAATCTATCTCGACTACGCGGCGGCCACGCCGTTGCTGCCAGAAGTGGTCGAGGCAATGCTTCCTTTTCTGAAGGATGTATATGGCAACCCGACCTGCCTTCATTCCTGGGGCGATGCCCCCCGCGAGGCAATGGAAGATGCCCGTTCCCGTGTGGCTGCCCTCATAGGGGCGCCGGCTGATGGCATAGTGTTTACAGCCAGCGGCAGCGAGGCCAACAACCTGGCCATAAAAGGCATCGCTTTCGCCAAACAGACCCAGGGGAAACACATAGTCATCTCGGCAGTGGAGCATTTTTCTGTCCTTCAAGCATGCAAGAGGTTGGAGAGATGGGGGTTCGAGACCACGCTGGTTTCAGTAGACAAGTATGGCTTGGTTGACCCTCAGGAAGTGGCTAAGAGCCTGCGCAAGGACACAATCCTGGTGTCGGTCATGCACGCCAACAGCGAGGTCGGCACCATCCAGCCGATCAAGGAGATTGCCGCGGCCATCAAGGGAAGCGGCGCCGTGTTCCACACCGATGCGGTGGCGACGGCTGGCACAGTCCCGGTGGACGTAAAGGAATTGGGAGTGGACGCCCTCTCTCTGGCATCCAACAGGTTCTACGGTCCCAAGGGCACCGCCGCGCTCTGGCTGAAGCGAGGAATCCCGGTAATACCTCAGATAGACGGAGGCGTCCAGGAGGGTGGGAAGCGGGCCGGTACAGACAACGTTCCGGGTATTGTCGGCATGGGCAAGGCAGCGGAAATAGCAGCCGCTTCTTTGAGGGAACGTATGTCACACACTGCACCGCTGCGCGACAGGCTGATCAAGGGCATCTCAGAACAGCTTGACCATGTCCTGGTTACCGGGCACCCTACCTCCAGATTGCCGGACACGGCAAGCTATTGCATAAGGTTCGTCGAAGGCGAGGCCATGCTGATGCACCTGGACGCCGAGGGCATCGGCTGCTCGAGCGGCTCATCGTGCACGTCCAGGGCACTGAAGGCCTCTCACGTGTTGCTCGCAATGGGCCTGTCGCATGAAATCGCCCAGGGGTCGTTACTGTTGACCGTGGGCAAGGACTCCACGCAGGAGGATGTAGAATCGGCTGTAAAAGCTCTGCCTCCGATCGTGCAGAGACTGCGCAAGATGTCGCCCCTTTATACCAAATTCTTGAAGGAGGGGGAGGTTAGCTAGATGCCTATATACACGGAAATCGTGATGGACCATTTCCGCAACCCACGAAATGTGGGTGTCATCGAAGATGCGGACGGGGTTGGTGAAGAGGGCAATCCGGTCTGCGGGGATATGATGACCTTTTACATCAAGGTGAAAGATAACCGCATCAGCGACGTCAAGTTCCAGACGTTCGGCTGTGGCGCCGCTATTGCTGTCTCCAGCATGGTCAGCGAAATGGCCATGGGCAAGACGCTCCAAGAGGTCAAACAAATCACCCCGGAAACAGTTGCAGAAATGCTGGGGGGGCTGCCTAAGAATAAGTTCCACTGTTCCAATCTGGGAGCTCAGGCGCTCAACAAGGCTGTAGAGAACTACGAGAGCAAAAAGGCTGGAGTAGCGACGCAGAAGGAGGCAAAGTAATGGCAGAGAAGAAGTCCGCCGCAAAGAGCAGTGCAAAGAAGAACGCCAAGAACGCGGGAGCAAAGCTGCCCACCGCCTGTTGCTGCCCCTACTGCGAGACCGAGGTAGAGGTCAAGGAAATGTCGCCCCTCTGCAAACCCTGCGGAGTGACCCTGAAAAGATGCCCCTCGTGCCTGGTCGTACTTGAACCGGAGGCGGCCGTCTGTCCCAGGTGCGGCAAGTCGACAAAATGAAGGCCGACGCTACGCTCGACTGTATCGGATTGATGTGCCCCATGCCGGTTGCCAACGTGGCAATGCAGATGAAATCCATGGCCAAAGGGCAGGTCCTGGAGATGATCGCTGACGATCCGGGTTCACAGAGGGACATTGCAGCCTGGGCGCGCGTCACCGGAAACGAACTGATGGCCACAGAAGAAGCAAACGGGCATTTCAAGTACTATATCCGGAAAGGGTAATACCCGTTCCGGAAGACGCCGAACCGCATACCACTACAGACCTTGTCCGCCAGATTCGATACTCGTAGCGGAGCAGCATCTGCGCAACCACAGAAAGCCTGCTAATTCCTGATCCTGTGCCATGTTACAATCAGGTTAGCAACCCGTGAGGCCGCGACAGGCTCGGCCGCGCCAGATTCCCTGATAGAAAGGGATTCCATCATATACTTTCCCTTCTCACTCGCGACGGAAAGGGACCAGGAGCCTGCCCAAGTGGTGAGTGTGAAAGTGCAGGGTTATCCTTTGCCTCCGATACACATGAAGCTGCCCCTGACCCCACTCCTGCCGAGGGCCTTCGCCTCATGCAGGTGAGTATCCTTGCCGGCGGCGAGGCCGGGCAGGGAATCCAAACGGTCGGACTGGTGCTGTCCACGACTCTTTCGCGCGGCGGGCTCCACGTCTTCTCCGACCAGGAATATCAATCGCGCATCAAAGGGGGGCATAGTCTCTTCAGGGTGCGCGCTGCCGACCACCCTATAGGCGCCCCAACAGTAAAGATCGACATCCTCATAGCCTTGAACAAGGAAACTATCGACCTGCATCGGGCGAAGATGGCTCCTGAGGGGACAGTAATCTGCGACAAGGAAACGCTGAAGATCGAACAGGCAGATCCGGCCCTGGTCCACGTTCCTCTGGAAAAACTGGCGTTGGAAACTGCCGCCGACAAGTTTGTGGCCAATACTGTGGCAATCGGCGCGGCACTGGGGCTTCTGAGATACGATTTCGAACTGTTGGCCATTGTCTTAAAACAACTGCTGGCCAAAGCAGGGAACGATATCGTCGAGAAGAACATCAGAGCTGCCCGGGCTGGTTTCGATTTCACCCGGGATAATCCCCGCGGCAGGTCGCTCCCTGCCGGGTCCAGTTTGGGCCAAATGCTGCTGAATGGGAACGAAGCCCTGTCTCTCGGAGCAATGGCTGCCGGCATGAGGTTCCTGGCGGGCTACCCCATGACCCCCACCACCTCGATACTTGAATTCGTCAATGAGAAAGCGACGGACCAGGGCATAGTGGTGGTCCAGTCAGAGGACGAAATCTCGGCAATCAACATGGTCGTCGGGGCTTCATATGCCGGGGCAAGAGCAATGACCGCGACCTCCGGCAGCGGGTTCTGCCTGATGACTGAGGGGCTGGGACTGGCAGGAATAACCGAGACCCCCGCAGTCGTGGTCCTGGGACAAAGGCCCGGCCCGGCCGTAGGACTGCCTACTAACACCGAACAGGGTGAACTGCTCTTTGCCTGCTTTGCCGGGACAGGGGAGTTCCCGCGCGCCGTGCTCGCTCCGGCCACCATCGAAGACTGCTTCCACGCCGCAGTGCGCGCTTTCAATCTCGCGGACAAATACCAGACCGTGGTCATCATACTGACCGATCATGTGCTGGCTACCTCCTACGAAACCGTAGGCAAGTTCGACTTGACGAAGGTGACGATAGACAGAGGGAGCCTGTTTTCAGAGAAGGACACGTCTGTTGACAGCTACAAAAGGCACTCGGTAACTGAATCCGGGGTTTCACCGAGGGCTTTTCCACTCCAGGGCAGGGCTCTCGTGGTAACGGACTCCGACGAACACAACGAAGAAGGACACCTCGACGAGGACTCCGGTAACAGGACCGCGCAGGTAGCAAAGCGCCTGCGAAAGATGGACAGTCTCGGCAAAGAAGTGGCTTCCCCGCGGGCCGGCATGGTAGATGGGGCAACAACGACCGTAATAGGCTGGGGCAGTACCTATGGCGCCACTCGAGAAGCCGTTTCCATGCTTCGCGATGAAGGAAAGGCAGTCAATCACCTGCACATGGACCAGGTGTGGCCCTTTCCGGCGGACGCCGTGGCGTCCGCCCTGGGCAAGACCAAATACTCCTGCGTCGTCGAGAACAATGCCACAGGACAGATGGCCAGGCTGATAAGAATGCAAACGGGAATAGAAGTCTCCTGCGGCATCAACAAATACGATGGCCGCCCTTTTGTGCCGGAAGAAATCGTTGCGGCGATAAAAGGAAGAGTGGGTTGAGCCACATAGGAGAGAACATTGTCATTAGTTCAAGAAATGACAGTCCAAACATGTAGTGGCCGACGGCCCTGTCGGGTGCCTGGGGCGGACACTGCGTTCCGCCCCTCCCGGGGGGTAAGTTAAGGTGTGGGTGTGATCGGGCAATCTGATACATTGACTACGCAAGGACACCCTCAAAAGACAAGGACAAGCAATGGGGGAACCCTCATGACAGCCACGAGCAGCCAACCCGAAATAGCCTGGTGCCCGGGGTGCGGGAACTTCGGCATCCTTGCTGCACTGCGCAAGGCCTTAGTGGGACTCGGGCTGGCATCGCGTCAGATACTAATGGTTTCAGGCATCGGCCAGGCAGGCAAGCTGCCTCATTACGCCAAGGGCAACGTGTTGAACGGACTGCACGGGCGGGCGCTGCCGGCTGCTATCGGAGCCAAGCTGGCCAACCCGGAATTGACGGTACTGGTTCACGGCGGCGATGGCGATGGCTACGGAGAAGGTGGGAACCATTTCCTCCATGCCATGAACCGAAATCCCGACCTGACCTACATAGTTCACGACAACCAGGTCTACGCACTGACCAAGGGGCAGGCATCTCCCACCAGCGACCCGGGCTATGTGACCAGGACAACGCCCGACGGGGCGTTCGGTCAGGTGAACCCTTTGGCCATCGCAATTGCTTGTGACTGCTCCTTCGTAGCGAGGGGATTTGCCGGCGATGTGGAACACCTCAGCCTGATCATCCGCCAGGCGATAGAGCACAAGGGTTTCTCGCTTATCGATGTTTTGCAGCCCTGCGTGACGTTTAACCACAAGAACACCTATCGCTGGTACAGGGAACGTGTCTACAAGCTGGAAGAGGGGCAGTATGACCCTTCGGACCGCGTCGCCGCCTTTGCCAGAGCACTGGAATGGGGAGAAAGGATGCCCATTGGCGTGCTCTACCGCCACGTTCGGCCGACATTCGAAAGCCAGTTTGTCGCGCTGAATGCGGGCCCACTCGTGAAACAGGGGCTCGACCCGATGAAGATAGAAAGCCTGCTCGAAAGTTTCATCTGAGTTGCCATATACTACTGCGATGGACAAGAAGAAGAAGGTAGTTATTCTCGGAGCAGGATTCGGCGGTTTCGCCGCGGCGCGGGAGTTCAACTGGCTGTCGAAGTGGCTCCCCGGCGTTGATATCACGATAGTTGACCAGAATAATTACCACTTGTTCGTTCCCCTCCTGTACATGGTGTGCGCCGGAGGCATCGACCCGGAAAGCATCTGCTTCCCTCTGCGGTCTCACCTCAGGAATGGCGGCACCGTGTCGCCGATAATGTTCCGCGAATGCAAGGTGGAGAGCGTTGATTTCGAGAACAGGCGTTTGATTGCAGACCGGCTGGAACTACCCTACGATTACCTGGTCTTCGCACCTGGAAGCCATACCAACTTCTATGGCATTCCTGACATAGAACCTCACGTGTTCGAGTTGAAGACGATCCGCGACGGCATGTCAGTGCACAATCGAATACTGGAATGCTTCGAGACCGCGTTGCTGGAGACTGATGAACAAAGGCGGCGCTTCCAGCTTACCTTCGTTATCGTCGGCGGAGGGCCGACCGGGGTTGAAACAGCATGCATGATTTCCGCCTTCATATTCAAGAGCCTGGTGCGGGATTTTCACTCGCTGACGAAGTTGGCCAAGATAGTAATGGTGGAGGCAACGGGAACCCTCCTCGGCGGATCGCGTCCCGAGATAGCGAAGATCGCCTATGAACGGCTCACCTGCTGCGGCGTGGAAGTCATGCTTGGCTGTCCCGCAGCCAAGGTTACAACGGAAGGCATCCATATGAAGGACGGCCGGTTCGTTTCTGCCAGGACCGTGTTGTGGGGCGCCGGAGTGAGGGCCGACCCGCTGGCTGCGCCCATGCCGGCTGATAAGGCCAAGGATGGAAGAGTCCTCATCAACCAGAATCTCGAGGTACCCAAAATACCGGGGCTGTATGTCATTGGCGATTGTGCCTACCGGGAGCAGCCGGATTCAACCCGGGCCTACCCGCCTACGGCACAGGTGGCGCTGCGACAGGGAAAAGCCTGTGCCCGCAACATAGCGAACCATGTACTGGGCCGCCAACAGGAACCATTCCGCTACAAATTCAAGGGAGACCTCATCTTTCTGGGCAGGAACCATGCCGTGGGCGAGATAGGCAACATGGTCATAAAAGGGTTCCCAGCATTTGCGATCTACGAGTTGTACTATCTGACCCGGCTCATGGGCTTCAAGAACAAGCTCACCACACTGATAGACTGGGCCTACGATTACTTCTATGAACGCAACACGGTCAAGCTGGGGTGAGTTCACACATGGGCCGAATGCGTCCCTCTATTTAACTGCTCCTTGCGTTGACCAGTCTGCTTGACGCACGGGGCATCAGCGGCTCGCTGGTAGTCCTGTCATTCGTTTTCTGAGGCGGCGAACTGGTTCAAGGAAACGTAATTCTTTTCTACACCGGCGTCAGTAGGGAACTGCATCTCGCCCCATCTTCTGGCGGGCGATGATTATCTTCATTATCTGCGCCGTGCCATCAGCGAATTCAAAACCGATGATGTCGCGCAACCGCTGCTCCAGGGGGTGTTCCTCGCTATACCCGATGTGTCCGTGCACGAGGATAGCATCGTGTATCGCATCGAACGCCACCACCGGGCACCACCACTTGCACATGGCCGATTCCATGGTGTGGCGCTGTCCCTGATCGTGTAAATAGAACGTCCGGTAGCACAGCAGGCGGGCTGCCTCGATCCTGGTGGCATGCTCCGCTATCTTGAAGGAGACTCCTTCGAAGTTGGCGATGGGCTTCCCGAAGGCGGAGCGTTGCAGCGCATAGACGACTGCTTCGTCCAACGAGGTTTGGGCCTGCGCCAGCGCCATGATGCCCAGGGCTGGGCGCAAGAAGTCGGTACCGGAGCCGGCGAAGATGTAAAACCCCTTGCCTTCCTCGCCAGAACGATACGCCACCGGCACCCTCACGTCCTCGAACTTTATCGAGGCGGCGGTCATTTGCTTCCAGCCTGAATGGGGCAACAGGCTCCGGGAGATGCCTGGCAGATCCATCGGCACCAGGAAGCAGGTAACCCCACTCGCCCTGACGCTGGTGTCGGTCTTGGCGAACAGAACGGCTGCGTCGCATTCGTAGCCCATCGAGATGGACGTCTTCTCTCCGTTCAGAACGTAGCTGTCCCCCTGCTGCTCGGCCCGTGTGGTTATGGCGGCCGCGTCCGACCCTGCGTCCGGTTCCGTAATTGCGAAGGCGACTATCTTGTCCCCATTGATGAAGCGAGGCAGCCACTCGTTACGCACGTCGTCGTGGGTGAATTGAAGGCACAGGTAGGCCACCGACGGAAGCATCATGTAGAAACCAGCGAACAAGTCCGCCTTCGCTACTTCTTCGACGCCTACAGCGAAACTTACCCAATCCGAGCCCTGCCCGCCGTACTGCTCGGGGACGGGAATGCCCAGGAGGCCCATGTCCCCCAATCTCCGGACCACATCGCGTGGCAGCTTGTGTTGCTTCGCCCTGGCCGCTGCTCCGGGAGCCAACTCTTTCCGGGCGAAGTTCTTCACTTCAGTGCGGAACATCTCCTGTTCTTCGCTGAAACCAAACCCTGACAACCTTTGTCACCTCCGAAGTGATCAGCCAGCGTCGACTGGTCCTCGTACACTACTGAGCGGAAGGGAACGGAACCCGGGCGCAGGCAGCGAGAAGAGCCTGTGCCAGGAGTTGCCGCTTGTCTACGGCCTGAGTTCTGGAAGTACCAGGCCCAGACCCTGGCCTGATGGTATGACCATGACCTTGATATCATCTCCGAGCCGATCGAGCATGACGTACTGCAAGACCTGAGGTGTCAGACTTTGGGCGATAGCATTGTTAGCGGCAACCTGGGCATCGGTGACCACGCGGATGTATTCGGCCTCACCCTCCGCCTTGGCTATTCTGGCAGAAGCTTCTCCCTTAGCCTCAGCTTCTCGCTGTTGTGCCTCGACTTTCACGCGCTCCAGCTTGTTCCTGGCTTCCAACACCGACTGTTCGGCCGCCACCTTGGCCTCAATAGCAGCGATGAAGGTCGTGCTGAACTGGAAATCCGTGATGCTCACAGTCTCGGTTATGATGCCGCGCTCGAGGAGCCTGGCGGACAGACTTTCGGTGATGGCCGCCTTTACCTCCTCGCGTTTCAAGATGAGGTCCTCGGCATTGTATCTGGCGGTGATCTGTTTGATCGTCTCCTGGATGGCCGGGGCGGCAATACGGTTGATGAACTCCAGCCCCAGCGTCTTGTAAACCTCTGTGGCCGCGCCCGGGTCCAGCCGCCAGTTCAGGGCGATAGCCGTCTTGACATCTTGCAGATCCCGCGATGCAGCGGTAGAAGATGCCTCATACTTCTGCGTCTGCACTGACATCTTCACCACAGAATCAATAAAGGGCACCTTTGTCCTGAGACCTTCTCCCAGTATGTTGCCCGTGACAGCGCCGAATCGGATGACGACCCCGCGCTGACCAGCAGGGATAGTTGTAAAGGAACCGGCAATGAAGCTTCCCACAACCAGAAGAACTCCACAGGCAATTCCGGCGATACCCCAGAATCGGACAGTGGGATCTTTCGCGGGATCCGTCTTGCTTCCCTTGCCCGTTTGCCACAGCAATAACCCAACTACTATTCCGATAAGGCCGACTATTAACAATGCTGTCATCTCAGGCTCCTTCCATGTCTTTCAATGAGCAAGCACAGTGAATCCCGGCATTGACGCCTCGCGTACGTCTTGACGGGGTGTGCCCCTCTTGAGAGGCCGCATATCATAACATAGTCCCCCGCTCCTTCACTGTCACAGGCACCAAGGCATATGCGGATCGCCGGGCTTCGACCTTGCGTGAGGATGACTCGCTATTGGAAAAAGAACCTCATCCGGCAGGTAGAGATAACGCTGCGAGTGGAACGCTACAGAGCTAGATAGCCAGTTTACCCTTTCCAATCTCGTCCCCGATATCCGCCCAGACCTGGGTAAAGGGATAGGCCTGGACCTCCTCTGTGTCCAGCAGGAAGTTGATGAAGCTCCCCAGGTTGTCCCTCCGCTTTTCGCTGCAATACTGAGATAACAGCGGGAATATGCGTGACGGCAGCACGTAAATACCGGTGGCGACAATGCTGGAGGTGGCCTGCAGTGGCTTCTCGTCCAATCTGACCACCCTATTTCCATCGAGTATTACCAGTCCAACCTGACAGGCCTTGCCGATTTCGCAGGCTTTGTCTTTGTCCCCAACATCATGGACAGCTATCAGAGTGTTCCGACCATCGAATCCAGCCATCAGGTCAGCCAGGTCAAATTCAATGTAGTTGTCGGCTGCTATGACTATCAAGTCTTCGTCAATTGTCTTTTTTTTCGTCCAAAAATCTATGGCGCTTACAGCACCCAACTTCTGGTCATCAGTTACAGCTCCTTCAATGAGCATTTCTACAGGTCTATCGAGAGTCGTCTGCCACTCTGCAAAATCGGTTTCGAATCTCTTGTTTGTCGTTACGAGGATGTCAATGTTTTGTGGGATCCTATCTACTATGTGGGTGATGACCGGTTTTCCTTTGAACTCCAATAAGGCTTTAGCCTTGTTCACTGTCAGGGGGTAAAGCCTGGTAGCAAAGCCTCCGGCCAGAATCAGACACTTCATCAATCGCCTCCGCAAGTGGGGACATTTCCAACCTTTTGTTACCAGATCAATTCAAACCCGGCACCGAACGCTGGTGGCCTGGCTCTTATTCAGCTCCGTTTTGCGGTTATCTCGAATGCCCTGGGACGTTTGATGAGGGCAAGCACGGTGGGCAAATTACATATGATGTCTATGATGGGGGCCAGTGGAATAACGGCAGCATGGAGGAGCACCTTCTTCACCCTGCTCAGTGAACTGTACCTGAGGTTCTGGTAGACGCCAAGCTGATAGCGTCCGAGCCAAAGGACCGCGGTAGCAGTCAGCCCGGGAACCGTAAACGGGGTCGAAAACCACATCCCCCGGTCGAAACCTGAGATAAGAACGAGGAAGAACACTGACAGGATCAGACTGTCCAGCCAGGCAGTGATGCTGTAGATGCGTCGCGGCAACCTTCCCTTCGGTACGTATCTCAGGTTCAGGATGCTGCCGAAGAACCACCTGGTTCTCTGCTTTATCACCCCACTTACCGATGCCGGCGGCGCCTCAATGGTAAGACCCCCGTGCCAGCCGAAGACCTTGCCGAGTTTCTTGGTGGCCTCATAACCGAAACGAGCGTCCTCGCTAATGTAACAGTTGACAAAATCCCATCCCACAGACTGCTCGACATCGCTTCTAATCAACAGGTTCGAGCCGTTCAGCCAGTGTACTGTCGAAGTCTTCTGCTGGTCCATGAGCCAGTAGAAGGTCCATTGTCGCTGGGCCTCGGCGTAAAAAGTGAGGATATTGCCATCATAGGGAAATACGGACGGCCCATTGGCAACTGGATTGCCACCTCCACGGATATACCGAACTACTCTGTTGACGCATTGCCGTGTTACGTGGGCATCTTCATCCAGGTGAAGAGTCCAGGCATCTTTGCTGTTTGGCAGGTAGCGGAGGGCGTATTGCAGCGCCCTGGCTTTGTACCTGGATTTGCAGGTAAACTCCCTGGGGACTATTATTATGTCTGCCCCATCTATGGTTGTATCCGCCTCGTCAACAACCAGCTTGATCTCGTAGTTGGAGAAACCGGCCTCGGCGCAAGAGTTCTTAATGGAGTCTACTGAGTCTTTGACAATCGGGTTCAGCCTTCTCGCTGCTATGGAGAATGTGACCCTTGGGTGCGGCCCTGCTGGCAGTTCTCCCACAGGGGGAATGAAGTTCTTCACCTGTCTCACAATGTGGTACGCGCTGAACAACGATGCCGGGACAACAAAAAGCCAGAAGATTTCAAACGGCGTCAGCATCATATCGTCTTATTGAAATCCCTCACCGCTTCCAGCATAGAGCTGTCAGCTCCCACCTCATGGGAGATGTGGATAAGCTGTTCCAGGTCTTTGGGCAGGCACTTGCCGCCGAATGGGGCGCCGAAGAACTCGGTTCCGTAAGCACTGACCCTGGGGTTGAGCCTGGCAATTCGGGCTACCTCTTCAGTCTCCAGCCCCAGAGCACGGGTAACCTTGTCAATCTGGTTCCAGAAGGTAATCAAGGTGGCCAGATAGGAGTTGAGGGTCAGCTTGACAGTTTCAGTGATAGTGGGATGGGAAACAACTATGGGACACCCGAGCGGAGTGTAGAATTCCTTGAGGATTTCGCTATGTGCCGGGCAGCACTGGCCGATAACCACCATGCTGGGGTGGCTCACACTCTCCATGGCTGTCTTCTCTACGAGGAACTCGGGGTTATGGCAAATATGGATACCGTGTCTTTCCATGAGACTCTGCGTTGTCCCGGATGGAACCGTGCTCTTGATAACATAGAGACCCTTCACATGCCTGTTCAACAGTTCGGCGACCACCCCAGGCACTACGCCTTCCTGCGTACAGATGAACGTGACGTCCACATCCCTTTCTGGCTCCTTCACCATTCTGGCGTATTCGGATGTGGGTCTACTGCGGTCCACTCCCAGCACCTCGTGTCCCAGCTTCGACGCCAGGCATGCCTGAGCACCTCCAACTATACCCACACCTATTATCTGTATCTTCATTGTCCCGTCCATCTCCTCATTCCCTAACTATGATTATAACTTGATGACTTACGGGATGACGGCCTACAACTTATGGCCGTTCACATTTATGTTCAGTTTGTTGATTTGAATTCTTCCCGATCCGTTTACGATTTCACTCCCGAACTGCACTCCAAGAACATACCATGTTGGCTCAAGGTCGAGCTGGTCCAGAAGCGCCTTGGCATCGACAATATGTTGCCCCTGGTACTGAGGCTCACCTTTCATGATGAAAGAGGCATACAGTCTTCCCTCCGAAGTGACCCAGGAGTAAAGCAAGTAGCTATTGTTACCGTCGGTAAAATCGCCTTCGTAAGAATCCGCTGGTTGGGTGAATGTTCTGTGTATCCAGATCATTACCTCGGCTTTTGGCGCCAGGTTTGGTCCGGATTTCTTTGTGTCCGACAAAAACATCTCATAGGCCAGGTTGTACGCGCCGGTTGGGAGCGCAAGGTATTCGTAGGAGACATCGAATGCCAGAGATTTTATGTCCCCCACCTTGATGGGAAACTGCCTGGCATTGGACCGTTCCAGGGGGCTCGCACCGATTCTGACGTTCGGGTAGATGGGTCGAATGAACTTGTCCCCTGGCTTCAACTGTGGGTCCAGCCTGTCCCAATACCATCCAAACGTCTTGTCTCGATTGAGAAAGACCCCGCAGTCCAGTGGTTCGCCTGGAGACGCACCCCAGGTGTTGGTTGTCAATCGGCGGGAGCCAAAATCGATGGTATTCCCACTACCGCCCCATCCGCCAAATGAAACGCAGGAAGGCCCGACGACAAGGACCAGGATAGTTGCAACGATGGCGGCGGCGTTAACCATCTTCATATTCATAATCTATGTCGTATGAGGCACGGGCGTCAAGCGGGCATCGGCAGACATATGGCTAAAGCCGCCTCCGACAAGAGGGAGGCGCAGACCAGTTTGAGGTGGCGGCACAAGTTACAGGGCTAACTCTGCCTATATCTGGCGGCCATTAACCGTGGCGGTTAGCCTGCTTATCTCAATCCTGCCCGAGCCGTCGACAACCTCGTTGCCAAGTTCAACACCGTGGATGTACCAGTTGGGGTCAAGATTGAGTGCACCCAGAAGTCTTCCAGCGTTTACCGTCACGTTCGCCTGGAATTGAGCCGGTTCTTTCAAGACGAAAGCGTAATACAGGCGCCCGTTCGCCATCACAAACGAGTACAGGCTGTATATGTTGATCCCATCTGTGAAATCACCCTTGAAAGCATCTGCGGGTTGCCCCAGAGATCCATGCAGCCAAATCATCACCTCGGCATTGGGCTTCGGGGTCGAACTGGGCTGGTCCGTATCCGACAGGAACAGGTCGTAGGCAAGATTGTATGTCCCGGTCGGTGTCGTCGTGTAGGCGTAGGACACTTCAAGGACCAGCGACCCGGAGTCGTCCGCTTTCATAGGGAAATATGTCGAGTTCGAGGCGTCCCAGGGGCTTCCGCCGATTCTAACGCTCGGGTACATCGGGAGCACGAATTCGTTGCCGGGTCTTGTTTTGGGGTCCAACCGGGTCCAACTCCAGCCAAAACTGCTGTTGTTGTTGAGATAAATGTCGCTCGTCAGGGTTTCGCCGTCCGGCACGCCCCACACATTGTTGCAAAGCTTGCGCGGACCGAAATCGATATTATCCCACGCCTTGTTCTTGACTATTGCTGCAGCGCTTCCTTGCTCCTGCGGCTGGCTGGGAGCGGCCGGTGCGTCGACGTTGCCTTTTTCCGTAGTCCCAACCGGAAGGTTGCTGCCGCCCGCGTCGGCTTTGCCCAGACCCGCAACCACAGCTAGCTGCAAGCTCGATAACGCAGGTTTCGCAGCATCGCTACCCGGAACGGTTGCCAGTTCATTTCCAGGGCTACCATAACTTTCAGTCAGCACCGATGGCCTGGCGTCAGTTGGCGAACCTGAAACCAGGTTCTGCAAGATTGCAGCACCGACTTCGGATGCCCTGCCCGATGTCGCCGAATCGCCGGCCTGACCGGAGAAGAATGCGCCGTAAGATCCAGTGCCAAGAACAGCCAACACTACCAGCCCGGCGACCAACATGCCCCTGATTGGTTTCACCACACTACTGTACACCAGATTAACATAATACACAAGAGGGCATGTGCCTGTGGCGCAGTACAATATGAGCGGCGTCCGGGTGAGCGGGCGCGATGCGAACTGGCACAATGCACAGCCCCACAGAGGCCTGCTTACTCCTCCGAGGTCGGGGAGCCCGGTCTGAGGACGATTAGTCCCTATGCCAGAGCCCAGTTGTGCATCGACGAGAATCCCGCCTGACACTGTCGCCAGGTGCTTTGTGCCGAAGTGGTCGATCTTGAGGCACTGAGTTGCGGCTCACTGATTGCCGACCGGCGCAGAAGGTCCTTTCCTTTCTGGCAAACAGAACGAGGTGGACCGCCGGTGGCCCTTTGTTATGACGACACACTCGTGACAAGACTCAGAGAATACCTACCTGAGGCGGGAAACCCCTTCTCAGGAGGATTCCCCCGAGCCCTGTCACCCCACTTCCGCATGTTGTCCGGATTCCGGCGCAGCATTTCTACGGCATTATGGCAGTGCCCTTCTACGGCGACTCATCCTGAACCTTGCCGGAAGTCTCATATCGACGTCTACAAGGGTCTGTGAAACACCTTTGTCTCTTCTTTGCTTCGTGAAGTTGAACTCGTCTTCCCGTAACACCTGGTTGGTCATCCACGTATGGCCCAGATAACCGCACATGGACCCGTTAGTCTGGCCTCTGGTTTCGGCGATCATCTCCATCAGCACCTTGCCCATCACTATTCCATCCAGCGGCCGGCTGACAACGGCAGCCGCCCATTCCTCGGCCTCCTGTTCCACCTTATCCTTTGGAACAACTGCATTGACCATGCCGAGCTGGTAGGCCCGCTGGGCAGTGAAGGGGCCTCCTGTGAACAGCATTTCTGCCGTGGCTCTTTTACCTACTGTTTCCAACAGGTTGTAGTAGTTGAAAACGGGGCCCAAGTATCGCCATGCAGGGTGGCTGAACAGGGTATCTTCCGCTGCTATTACCAGGTCGGCGGCCATCGCCAACTGGAAGTGGAAGCCGTAGCAATATCCTTTGACGGCGAAGATACTCACCTTGGAGAATCGCTGCAGTGCCCCTTCGACACCACGCGGACCAAAGAGCATATCGCGGTCGAACCACAACCGGCGATGCTGGGTCGGACGCTTCAGTTCCTCTGGCGTTGTCCCATCACCGAAGCCGATCATGAAGCCAAGCTCGCCAACATTAGCGCCGGTACCGAAGTCCGGACCCACCGCCTTGAAGATCAAGGTCTTCACGTCGTCATCATACTCGGCCTGCCTGATGAAGTGGGTCATCCTCGGGTATGCGCCGTGCGGGATTGAATTCTTGAACTCAGGGTTGTTTATGATGATCCTGGCAACGTGTTTTTCCTTATCCTTTTCATATTGGATTACATCCGAGTGTTCTGCCCATTGTTTAGGACCATGCTCGAAGAGGCCATAGTAGTACGCCTCCCTTTCCTTGTGGGTCATCTGCTTCATGAACTCATGCTGGGTTTGCTTTCGTTTTTTGCCTCTAACCGGTGTCTTTGCCCCTGATTGTTCCGTAGCCATAGTTACCTCCTTGTCATTCTTGTCTTCATCTCAGAGCACGTCACACACAATGTGACCGAAGCAGTCGTCATCCTAGCCCATCGCATGAACGACGTCAAATGTTCAAATCCGCCTCGTCATGCAACAATGCCGCCCTCTAATCAGCCCTTTCATATACTGCATGGTGCAAATATGCTATCATCGGGCTCGTATCGTATCCCTCTTCATTGGGAGCGACAGGATGGCGCGGCGGTGGGCCAGCGCACCTCCGATAGGAAAAGATGTCCGCCGAAAGGAACGTCAAAGAATAGGTGGCAGTGGCAATGGATGAAATAGATCAGACAATTGAAGAACGAATAATCTACGAATCTTCGTGCAAGAAAGTCGTGGAAGCGCTAAAGAAGAACAATGTACAGGCCGAATACGTTTTGGACCGCACCCAGGCCTTGGACAAGGTCAAGGCGGGCATACCGGCCGGTGCTTCCATCGGGATAGGCGACTCGGTGACGCTGCACGAGATAGGGCTCTTTTCATGGCTGGAAACCGGACCCCGCGGCCCAGTACACAATCCGTTTCACAGGACAGAGGATGGGCATTGGAAGACAAGTAACCAAGAGCGTTTCGAACTGATGCGTCAAGCGATGGTCTCGGACGTGTTCCTATGCAGCTCCAATGCCGTCACACTTGACGGGAAGATAGTGAATATCGACGGTAGAGGAAACCGCGTAGCTGCCATGCTGTTCGGCCCGAAGAAGGTGATCCTGGTAATAGGAGCCAACAAAATAGTCAAGGATGCCGACGCAGCCGTAGAGCGCATAAAGGGCTGGTGCACCGGGATGAATGCACAACGGCATGCCATCAAACACCATATGGACTTCTTCGCGAAACTTCCCTGTGCCACAAGTGGACAGTGTTCGGAGTGCAATGTCTCCTGGAGGATGTGCCGCAAGACGGTGATCATAGACGGTGAACTCAGGCGCCCCGGGGCTACGCCGAACCCTGATTCCGGGCTCAATGTGATAATGGTTGCGGAAAAACTGGGGATCTGAAAGACAGAATTCCTGCGAAACTATCCGAGCGTCTGGCACAATCTCGTAAGTTCTTCGATGTGGCTGATCATCGCCAGGACAGAACAGACTGTAATTGTTCTTCAACCTGGCACCGCCAAACTGATTGACCGCGTTGATTCGGAACTCCTCTTTGATATTGACAGCAACAGGGCCACGCATCCCCAATAACATCCAGGATGATCAGTTTCGATAGGTGCACCAACTCAGGGGGTAAGTCGTGGAACGTCGTCCTGGCAATGAAAGACGCCATTGATCCGCTGGAATTTCAAGCTACCCAGTGTTTGTCGCCCACAGGGAAAGCACACGCGACAAAACAATCGTGACAATTCGCGGTGCGCAGTTGTGGCAGTTTCGCGCCTTTGGACTGTTCGATAAAACTGATCGCCTTGTTCACTTGTTCGGGCTCTCCTCTGACCACCAGGACAACGGCGCCCTCAGCCCCCCCGAGACCTCCTGCGGCAATTGGAAAGGCCGCGGATCCCGAAAGGATATCGATCGCCTTGACCTCGGTTACCACGTCCCCCTCGCAAGGGAGTAGATGGCAGCCTTCTCCCGTAGAGTATGAGAGAGTGTGTCCCATGGCTTCGTGCGCCGCCGCCTTCACGGGAATAGGAATCAGCTTCTCGTACCCTATCGGGAAGATAATGGTGAAACCGCGTTCCTTTCGTGCTGCGATTGCGCGAATTATTGTGCACGCTTTACCGCGTATACCCATGAGCACGCCGACCTTACCTTCGAAGTCCAGTGCATTTGCGCCCTTGATATATACGTCCTGAGGTCCCATTTCGCTCAGCCAAGACTGCAGAGGCATGCCGGTTACGAATTCACCCCTTCTCAGCACCCAGGAACCTGTGAAGTTCGCGCCGCCGCCTTTTACCACAGCCTGGGAGTCACCCAGCCTCAGCCTGGCTGACATTCCCATCTCGACGCATGTTCCTTTTGGGGTAACCACGCCGCAGACCCATACGTTTGTTGGAGGCTTGCGGCCGGTTAGTTCCTCAACAATAAAATAGGTGCTGCTGCTCGGGTGCATGACAATAAGCCCGTCGTTCATGGCTTTCTTCACGACGTCCATTCTGGCTACTGCCAGGGCAATAAGCTTCTTCGACTCAGTCCGTGTAAGAACAACCTGTGCTCTCATTCATGACCTCCCTCACTTTGCGCAGGTTCAATGTCCTAAATATTTGTCCTGCGGGTCGACCGTTCGATACTCTTCTCAGTCTCCGGAAACGATGGCCGATGTCGTGTCCACAACAACGTGGCCTGTGGCCTCCCTGGAAGACGCGCACGTCTAGGGTTTCTCCTACCGGGCGAAGAAAGGTAACCGAAGAGGCCGACCGCCCATAAGAACCAGAGTGACCGCAAGCAACACACCAGCCACCTGCAAGTACCACGTCATAGAAAGTATCAGTACTCCAGCAGCCAGGGCAACAACCCTTTGGACGAGTTTGGCCAAGCTCGACGGCGGTTCGTAACCCTCGAACGCACGTGCCAGGAATCGAAAACCCACGAAGGCGGAAGCCACCACAAGAATGAAAGGCCAAACTTGGAACTGCTCGAAGAGAATGACCGGATGAAAGATAAAGAAGAAGGGTGCCAGGTAGATAACCACCCCCAGACGCATAGTCTGGAGCGTCGTTCTCATGGGGGAGGCCCCGGCGTATCCTGCGGCTATGGAGGGCCCCACGGCGGTGGGTGGGGTGAAGTCTGCCAGCAACCCCCAGTACAGTATGGTCATATGGACTGCAAGCTGGCTCAAGCCATAGGACTCCAACGCGGGGGCCATGAGGACCGCGAGCAGGAGGTAGATTGCCGATCCGGGCATTCCTGTCCCCAGGATAAGTGCGGCCAGCGCGAGTATGAGCAAAGCCACCCAAACACTGGTGCCTGTATCACTCGTGAGCCACTGCACCACGGATATGTCGAGGCCTGAAAGCCCGATACCGCCAACTATGAGTCCGATGGCCAGGAGAATGGGTGCGAGCTGACCGAAGACTCTGGCGGAAGCCCGCAACAGATCCACAAACGTCCCCATGGTGGGACGCGTAGACTTCCTCACTGAGCACGCCACAACAAAGAATACGCTGGTAACCAGGACGCTCTTCCCTGGGCTCATCTTTCCCACAAACAGCAGGTATACCAAAATGCCGATCGTCAATATTAGATGCCAGCCTTCAAACAGCGTCTTCCGCAACGGAGGGAGTTCCTTGTCCCGGGGAATCCCCTTCATCCCGTGGTTCACGGCATGGAAGTGGACCTGCGAAAACAGGCACCAATAATACAGAACCGCCGGAACGGCAGCCGCCAAGGCCACGCGCCAGTAGGGCATGCCCAGGAAGTCAGCCATGATGAAGGCCACTGCTCCCATCACAGGGGGCATGATAATGCCTCCTTCCGATGAGGATGCCTCTACCGCAGCGGCAAAGTGGGGCTCGTAGCCTGCCCGCTTCATCATCGGAATGGTGAAAGCCCCGTCAACGGAGATATTGGCCGCAGCGCTTCCGGAAATCATGCCGAAAAGGCTGCTGGAGATGACCGCAACCTTGGCTGGTCCCCCAGTTGTATGTCCCAGCAGGGCCATCGCTATGTCGTTGAAGAACTTGCCTCCACCTCCGACCTGCACCAGCACCCCAAAGAAGATGTAGAGCAGGAAGACAAGAATAAAGGTCTTCATCACCTGGCCGAACATACCGTTCTCAGTGAGAAACAGTGTGCCTACCAGTTTTTCCGGGCCCACCGGAAGGCTCGCAAAGAGCCCCGGCAAGTATTGCACGTACAACGGAAGAGTCACACCCACGACCACAGTAATTGCAAAGAACGTCCCTGCCGTCCGCCTCGCTGCCTCGATCACCAGGACGATCATGACTATCCCCAGTACTACCGCTGTTGCCGGAGGCACCGTACCCCAGCCACCCATTTTCCCCTGGTAATAGGTAAAAACGACGTAAAAGGGGATAGCAAAGCCTAGAACTGCGGCAAATACATCGTACCAGGGTACCCGGTCACCTGGCGTTTTACGGTTCGCCCGAAAGCAAATGAAGGCCAATGGCAAAAGCACGGCCGAGCCTATACTTATGTATTGCATGTAGCTGACGACCATGTTTAATCGGGTCGCCATGCTTGTTATGTAAAAAGTGGAGAACAAGACGATGAAGACAGTGAGCGCATAAGAGATCGCTCTGACTACACGTTGCTTTTCAATATCGGCCATGGTCCTCCCCTTACTTCATATGTCAGGATATGCTAAGGTCGGAGCACTTCAGAAGTTACGATGGGGGAAAATCTACCCAGCCTTGAGCTTCAAGACCGGTACAGACAAACCACCGGTGGCACGAGAAGACCTCATGCCACCGGCACCGGTCATACTGGGAGCTTACTTGGCAGTGGTGGCGCCCGGTTTCCACGCGGCCATTCTGTTCTTCTCAGCCTGCAGTTGCGACTGCTGGAACTTCTCATGCTCCGGGGTCCAGAGCCCCACTTCCTTGTAGAATCTGACTGCCCCAGGATGCCACGGAGTGCTGACAGGCGGGAGATCAGCAGAAGCTGACTGTCTCATTCCGCTAAGGGTTGAAATCTTAACGAGCGCGGGAATTGCATCGTAGACCGCTTTCGTTAGCTGGTAAGCCCAATCTTCGTCCAGAGAATCATAGACTGTCAAAGTATCTCCAGAGTAGGCGATCAACATATCCTCATCAACGCCGGGAAACAGCCCCTTCGGTATCTTTATCATCGGGTCCGGGTCGTCCCTGTACTCTGCCAGGCGCTTGAGCCCCTCAGGTGAAGGGTTGAAAGGAATGACATGAGCGCCCTGAAGGGCATCCAGTTCTGTTAGCTTGGGGGTCGGCAAACCCGTCATGACCACGTCGACTACGCCATCCATCAGTCCCTGCTGGGAAGCCTCAGATGACTCAAAAGTCACCTGCTTCACATCGTTCCAGGTAAGCCCGTGTGCCACTAGAATCCCTTCCGTCGTCCGGTTTACAACCGAAGAACCTACACGGTATGCCATCCTCTTGCCCTTCACATCCGCCATCGTCTTTATCCCCGACTTGTCCGTGGTAATGAATCCAACGTAGGTCAACTGGCCGACTGATAGTGCGCGGAGTGCCTGGGGTCCCCAGGTCGCCTGGCTGAAATCACCCAGGCCGAGTTGTGGCTCAGCATTCGCTATCTTGCTTCCATTGATCAACTGAAGCCGCCCCGACCTCAAGTTGAGAAACATTTCGAGGTAGCCGCCAAACGACTCAAACGCCACCTTGTTTCCCAGTTGTTTCTGCAATCCGTCGGCGATTGCCAAGCCCCGTGTCCCCGTGGCTGAACCTTGCTGAGCGCCCATTCCAATGATGGCCGGCAGCGGCTTAAGTGGCTTGACCGTTGTGGGTGCAACAGTCGTCGTGGTTGTTGTCGCCGGCTTGGCCGTTGTAGTCGCAACAGTCGTCGCTGCAGTTGTTGTTGCCGGTTTTGTCGTTGTGACCGCACTGGTCGTAACAGCAGATGTGGTCGGAGACGCCTTGGAACATCCACCCAACAAACTAACCACCAGGAGAGACACTAATGAAACGAATACGACAGTTCTTCTCATTTCTACCTCCAACTGGAAGAAGCTCTTCCGCCCACATCTGGCCCCGTGTTTGCCCCACCACGTCCATCCGCACCAATCTGTTGACTATTGGCAGCACCGCGCCAGTGCTCCGTAGAGTAAGGCATCAACTTCGTACGGGCGTATCGTAACACTACTCACACAGGGTGTCAAGAATATCGAAGCGCGTGGCTCACCTGTCCTCAAATGCCTTGACAAACGTTGCAGATACGTCTATGTTTGGTATCCAGTGTCCCAACACGTCGCAACAAGGAGTGTGAATGACTATGCAAAAGGGAGAAGGCGCTACCGCCCGCCTGGCCGAATTCATCAGGGCTATCAAATTCGACGACCTGCCTCCGGAGGTGGTCCATGACACCAAGAGGATAATCTGCGACTCCATTGCATGCGCCGTCGGCGGTACTTCAATCGATGCCGGAAAGATCGTCGTAGAGATGGCCAAAGCACTTGGCGGTCCGCCCGAGTCAACTATCATGGCGAACGGAACCAGGGTCTCGCCGGCCAGCGCATCCTTCGCCAATTGCTATCTGGGGAACGTTCTGGACGCTGATGAGACCCTGCTCAACTCCAGTCACCATGCCGTATGCGCCGTTTTCCCTGCACTGGCCTTCGCGGAGAGCCTGGGGCTGGAT